>Ga0070731_10002992_pt1 | contig 15537 bp, 11 predicted proteins | sample Coa_R1_2_FD_66448 | JGI IMG/M metagenome (GOLD analysis project Ga0070731, IMG submission 66448) | Surface soil microbial communities from Centralia Pennsylvania, which are recovering from an underground coalmine fire - Coalmine... | ecosystem: Environmental > Terrestrial > Soil > Unclassified ...
CCGGAACGCGCTATGGCCAGCAGCGGCCGTGGCAGCGTGAAGCTGAAAATGGTGCCATTGCCCGAGCTGCCGCCGGACGCGGCGGTGCCATACAGGGTATTGCCTGATAGAATCAAGTCGGTCTGCGGGCTGGCTCCGTCGTTGCCGCCGGTGAAACTATACAGGTTGGTGAAACCGGAACCATCCGTGTTGATGGCAAAGAGTGTGCCGTTGCTGGAAGCGCCACCCGACATGGTGGTGCCATAGAGGGTGTGGCCCGATAAAGTCAATCCGGCATGTGGTCCCGACCCGCCATTGCCGCCAGGGAAGTTATACAAGTTGGTAAAAGTCAAAGTATTGGTGTTGACGGCGAACACGGTGCCATTGCCATAGGTGCCACCCCCGTATGTCGTCCCATACAGGGTGCCGCCCGACAAAACCAGTCCCGAAAACGAATAAGCTCCATCGGCGTTGGTTCCGGTAACGGGGTCAGTGGCCGAAAAATAATGCAGGATGCTGAAACTGGCGGGCTGGTTGGTGACGACCGAGAACAGGGTGCCGCTGCCATAACTGCCGCCCTGCTCCGTGGTCCCATACAGGGTGCCGCCCGATGAGATCAATCTGGCGGAGGGGAAAATTCCGTTGTAGTTGACCGCATAGGGGCTGTAAGCAGGTGCATAGAAGTCCTGCAGTTCCCCGCTGGTTGCACCATTGGTGGTTACATAAAACAGGGTACCCTGGACATTCATGCCGCCGCCATACCACGTTGTCCCATACAAGGTGTTGCCCACCAGGGCCAATCCGGCCAATGGCTCATAACCCGAGGCGGTGTTAACTGCAAAATTGAGATTGAGCAGGTTTGTATAACCCATGCCATTGGTGCCGATGGCGAACACCGTGCCGCCGCCCAGACTGCCGCCGAGATACGTCGGTCCATACAGGGTATTGCCCGATGAAATTAATCCGCCAACCGGAACACCACCGCTGCCGGAGGAAAAATTATACTCGTTGGTAAAACCGGTGCCGTCGGTATTAACGGCGAACACGATGCCAACGTTATTGGTGCCGCCGTGCTCCGCCGTCCCATACAAGGTGTTGCCCAATAAGACCAGATCACCATTCGGTCCGGAACCAAAGTTGGTCGAGAAAGTATAAAGGGTGTGAAAGGCGGGGACCGGGTTGACGTAGATGTTGATCGCGCCAGGGCCCGTGACCGCCAGGGGCGATGACCCATGGGTGCTGTAAGCGGTCAGGCTCGGGGAGTACGAACCGATACTGCTGTAAATGTGTGATGGATTTTGCGCCGGGCTGTTCCCGCCGTCGCCAAAGTTCCAGTGCCAATTGGTCACGGTATTGCCGGCACTGTCCACGCCCGGACTGGCGAATTGGACGGTCAGGGGCGCCACACCGGACTGGGGAGTGGCGGTAACGTTGAGCGTGAGATTGGTCACGGTGACGGTTCCGGGGCCGATGACCGCCAGGGGTGGTGACCCGTAGGTGCTGTAGGCGGTCAGGCTGGGTGAAAAGGAACCCGCATTGGTATAACTGTGCAGGGGGCTTTGTGCCGTGCTGGTTCCACCGTCGCCAAAGGTCCAATTCCAATTGGTCACGGTATTGCCGAGGCTGTCCACGCCGGGACTGGTGAACTGCACATTCAGCGGCGCCAGGCCGCTTGATGGAGAGGCCGTGACCGTCAGGGTGGGAGATGACACCGCGACATAGCTGACTTGGTCGAGAAATCCTGCTTCCGTGGGATCCGTGTCGCCGTTGGCGGAGACCGTCCAAGTCAAAGTGTGCTGGCCGGGGCCGATGGAATAAGGCCCGTCCTGATACCATGCGGTGTCACCAGTAATATTGTTCGAATAGTTGCCGTCCACGTCGAATTCGCAACTAAAGCCGCCGTTGGGATCGTTGGCGATGCTCGACCAGTAAAAGACCAGTGTTCCCGGGCCGGCGACAGTCACGGAAAGCGTTGAAACTTGACTGCCGGTCACGCTGCCGCTTTGGTCGGCGGCCGGGGCGCCGTTGTCAGTGTTGGTGGTTTCAGTGAACCAGGCAGCGTCGCCCATCGTGGCCCAGGGTAAATTGGTGGTGCCGAGGTCGGCATTGAAATCGGCCGACGGGCTGCCGACCGTAAATTGCACGTTGGCATAATCCCAGACGTGCCAGGTGGAAACCCAACCGGAGATGGAATTCGAGGCGTTGTCGAGCGGCACGGAAGAGACCACACCGGTAGAGGAAAGGTAGTAAGTATCCAGCGTGATGCTGTTGAGTCCGGCGGCCAGCGTGTCTCCGGAGAAACTTTGTTGTGTCACGGGCAGGACATAGCCGGAGATGGGCGTGTAAAGATCCTGTTCGCCGTAGTTGGTCGCGCTTTGCCAGAAATAGGTTGGCTGGTTCGTGACATTTAAGGCGTTGTTGGGAGGATAGATGATACTTACCAACGGAATGAAATTACTGGTGATGTTGGCCGTGACGGTAAAATGATAAACATTGGTGGTGATGGTATTGGTGACAAAGATTGTCCACTGCCCGTTGGTGATGTTTTGAATGAGGGAGTCGCTGAAATTCGTCGAGTCGAACTGACTGAAGCTGTTGCCACTGCCGCTGACCTGATTGAAACCGTTGGTGTCGAAATGAAACAGGTTGGCTGAGGCATTGGCGTTGGTGGGCCAGCCCGGCGAAACCACGAAGTAATCTCCGAAGGTAACGTTTGGCGGCGTGCCGTTCGTTTGCAGGTAGGAATCGAACTGGTAATATTGAGAACCCTGATAATTGCCGCGGTTCACATCCAGCTCCATGGTCAGCCCGGCGCGGGCGGCGGGCGTGGCAAAAATGGCGAGGGCGAACACCAAAACAGGCAGCCGCAAAGGGTGACCGGTGAGGGAACGGGAGAAGTTTTTCATTTTAGACGTCGGCGTTCATTTTATGGTTCCACTTGATTGAAATCTGGCTTACTGGGTCGAGACGCGGATGAAGCCCTGCCGGGACGGGCTGAAGATCGAGAACGGAATCGAACTCGTCTTCGAGGTCCCATCGCCGGGAATGTTGGTGTAGATCTGCCAGCTGCCGACGGTCAAATTGGTGCGGTATTGAACGGTGTTGGTAAATCCAGTCTGGGAGAGGAAGGAGAACTGGAAATTCCCGCCGCCGGTCTTCGGGTTCAACAATGTGACGTGTGAGGCGCCGGCCGTGACCACAAAGATGGCCGCGGCGGTGGTGTTCAAATTCACCTGCGCGCTCCAAACGGCGGCGGTCTGTGAATCCACGCTGTCCACGGGCACGGAGAATGATACGCCGGGGAAATTATTGGAGGCATAGCTGATGTTGCACTGGTTTGTTCCAACGATGAGGCCCGGCATCCAACTGGTGGCGGTGACCGGCAGGGTCGTGCCCACATAGGCGCTGCCGTCAATGTTCTGCTTGGAGACGTTCAGCGACGTGTAGTTGGTCGGCCCGAGCCACTGGAGGGCGGCGGTGGACGGGAAGCCCGTGGTGCCATTGGTCGGCGTGATCATGTTGACCGCGGGCAGCAGGTTGGTGGTCAGGCCGTTGATGGCAACGCTGAACTGGAACTGGCGCTGGTCCGGCATGCCTTGGTTGATGTACAGGCTCCACAGACCGTTGGTGCATTCGTTGAGCACCGAACCAAGGGAGAACAGAATGGCCGAGCCTGAGCCGCCGCCGCCCTGATCAGCATGGCTGTTGAAATAACCGTTGGGTGACTGGATGACATTGGTGGTGGTGCCGGTGCCCGCCGGGGTAATGGCGTTGAATGAAGGGAAAGCGACGTACATATCGCCAAAGGTCGGATCCTGTTCCCGGTAGATGTTAAGGGTGATGTTCGCGGACACCGGGCTGGTGTCGGTCGGGGTGAAGACGACGTTGTCCAGGAAACCGGCCATGTTCGGGTCGGCGTCGCCATTCGCATAGACGGTCCAATACAAGGTATGCTGTCCCGCCTGGATGATGACGGGTCCGCCGCCGCTGATGCTGGCCTCGATGGACTGCCACGCATTGCCGCCACCGTAAAGATCCGCAATGTCGTTGGTATTCGGATCATCAATGTAAAATTCGTAATCCATGTTCTGGCCGGGGTCGTTGTCCTGGCTCGACCAGTAGAAGGTCAGCGTGCCGGGACCGGTGACGGTGGTGGAAAGGGTGGTTGTCTGGTAGTTATTTATGCTGCCGCTCTGCGCCGCGGCTGGCGAGCCGTTGTAGGTGTTGGTGGTTTCGACGAACCAACTGCCACTACCGCTGGTGGCCCAATTCAGATTGGTGGTGCCCAGGGCGGTGTTCAATTCCGGGCTGTTGGTGGCGATGTCCGCCACGTTCGTTCCCGGATTGTTGTATAAATAAGCCACTTCACTCGCGGAAAGGACCCCGGAATAAATTTGCACGTCGTCCACCACGCCGCGGTAGGCGGAACCGGATTCCCCGCCAATGGAAACATATTGGGCCCCGGTCAGGGAATTTGTGCCGGCGAAATCGGAGCTGTCGAGCGTGCCGTTGATGTAAAGCTTCTTCTCGCCGGTGGCTTGATCGCGGGTGGCGACGATATGAACATAGCTGCCCGTGGTGATGCTTTGCAAGGAATGCAGTGTGTCATCATGGCCACCGGGATCAGTCGTGCGAAAGGCGGCTTTGGTGCCGGTGAGGGCCACCGGAGTCGCGCCCAGGTCATTGTTGTCGGCATAAACGACGGATTGGCCGGTGCCATCATTTAAATTGTCTCCGTCGTTGCCCACCACGTTGGTCGTGTTGATCCAGGCCGAAACGGTGAAGCTGCCGGCGAGCGTGTTCGTCCAACTGGTGAAGGCTTGCCCGCAGGGGGTCATGCTACTGCCGCCAAAAAATTGAACGGCTCCGCCACCGGCAACCGCGTTTGTGGTGAACACATGTCCCGGTCCCCAGGAGCTGCCGCAATTGATATCATTCCCCTGACCGGTCGAATCCAGGCCAAGATTCCCGCTGTTGTCGAAGGCGTAGTGTGCGATCAGGGTATGGCCGACAGTCACGGTGGGCGAATTTGTGCTCGTCACGAATCCCGACTGGGCGTAATCAACCAGTTTGGCCCCGCCGACCCAGTTGGTGAACGGATGTGACAGATTATCCAGCGGGGTTGAGATGGTTATCCAGGCAGCCGCATTCGTTTTATAGGTGACTTCAAATAGATTAGTGCCCAGCGGCAAAGGCGCAGCACTCCAATTGGTCGTGGCCGGTGACGGCGAGTCAGCCGCGTAGAAGGAATAATCTGGAGAATGATCGTCCAGATCGAGTTCGTTCCAGGTTGCCGGGCCGGTCCAGGCAAAGGCGGAATTGCTTGAAACGGCAGGATTGCCGTCAACGGGCGTGGTAATTTGAACCGCCGGGAAATTGGTGTTATTCAGCGGGAGTCCGGTGGTAGAGACCGTGAAAGTGTATTGTTTCTGCGATATGTCTCCCTTGTTGACCGTGAGCGTCCAGGCGCCGTTGGTGGCCGCGTTTACAGCGGACCCAATGTCACCATAATAACCGTAGCCATATCCGTTTTCTGAACCGCCGAACGCTGAATTGTTGGTGGAAGAATCCACCTCGTCATATGTGACCGGCGGGACGTCGGATGAAACCAAGGTTTTGACGGTATAAAATGTTTGCCCGGGGTTATACGGGTCAAACACGGAGAATTGGATGCGGGTAAATTCGAGACTCAAGGTGATGGTTCGGGCGTGAGCAGTCGGCGCGGCAAACATGCCGAGGACGAGGGCCAAAGCGACCGGTCGCAACCGGCGGCAGGTGCGGAAACTGGATGAGGCTTTCATTTGCTGGGTTGGTTTTTAAATAATGGTGGTTGATTCTGATTTGGCTCGCTGCGTCAAGACACAGAAAAATCCCTGTCAGAGGCATCGCGGACGAGTGGTTTAAACCAGTGCTGGATCAGCCTGTCGATTCCTGCGGTCGCATTTTTTGAGTTATGGTCCGGCGTTGGAAGATGCTGCCCCGGCTCCCTCCAATGACGGAAACTTCCGATTAATATCACTTTTACCAAAAGTGACGGGAAAACATTCTCAAAAAAGTTTAATCAAGTCAAGGAATTTGACTCATGACGGCCGCGGTTGGCGTGCAAGGATTTCCGCCGATGGCAAAGCCGGTGAGGTTCGGAACCGGATGACGTTGTGTTGCTGCGGTACGTCGAACAACAAGTCCCTCGGCCACAGCTCACAACGGCCTGAACCTCTGCGGTTAAAATTCATTTCTCCAAAAATTCTTTCAGCGGCTGCCAGTAGTGCATCCGCCAGCCCTGGCTTTTCCGGGCGTAATCATTGGCCGGAACGCCGATTTGCGTGAAGCGCAGTTGCGTGCCGCCGGATTTTTTGGAAAGCGCAAAGGTCACAATGGAATAGTGCCCCTCCGGCCAGTTTTGCGAGCGCCACGCCTGCACGATGTGTTGGCCCGGCTTGAGGTCGAGCGTGATGCCGGTGATGTAACCGTTGTAACAGCTGAACGGCGCACCCACCCTGGCCCGAACTTTTGCCCGTTCGCCGGTAAACTTCGAATGTTTCTTCCCATCCATCAATGCGTCGTAAATTGCCTTCGGTGTCGCGCGAATGAGCACCGTCTGTTCGATCGTTTTCATTTTCTAGGCATCGTATTTCAACGTTGGATGGCGGCAATCAAAAACAATTCCCGGTGCTTTGGCAGTTGCATTTCATTTTTCCGAAACCAGTTTAAGTTCGGCAAATTCAACCTTGAAGGGTTGTTTCGAGGTGTTGATGGCGGCAACGCCGACCTTGATGGTGCGCGGGAATTGAACGGTGACGGGATGGGTTGCCACCCAGTCCACGCCGTTGTTGCTGACGGCGGCGCGGTCCTGATTGCCCTGCCGGGTCAGTCGCAGATAGGCGGATCGCCCCTTGAAAAAGGGTTTGGTGGAGGGCGTACCTTGTGTCAGGTCCTTGTCGTCTTTCCAATACTCGAACAGCGGCAGGTAGCTGGAACGTTCGCCGTGGGAGGTGATCCAGACGTTGCGTTCGAGCCGCAGATAATTTTCATCGTTGGCCCACAACAATAGGCCGGCACCGTTAAACGGATAGGCGCCGGGGAGGGTCCCGGCTTTGCCGGGCTCGAAACTCCCTGAAACCTTGACCTGGACCGTGAAGTCGCCGTCCACTTCCCGTAGAACACGCGGCGCGTTCCGCTTTTTGTAGATGCTGCGATAACTGCTCAGGTCATGCGTGGTGCCGGGAACGGCGACCGTGAGCGTACCATCCCCAGCCGTGACGATGCAGTCGCCGTCCGGCTCAATCACCTGACCCCAACCCGGGATGGTGTGACCGGAGTTATCTCCGGCCTGCGCGGTCAGCCCGATCAGCAGGGCAGGGAGAAGCAGCCACAGGCATGGTGTCGGCGATGTCATGCGCATGAGGTTAGGCAAGTTGGATGCCGGGTCGAGGGTTCGTCGGCAACGATCGTGTGTCATTCCGGTGACGGAATTCAACCGGCGCGAGGTTCCGTCGGGCGCTCTTCAAATGACAAACGGCACGAGCGCTTTGACCTGTTTTTTATAAGCCGGGTATTGGCCGGGGAAATGCCGCAACATGAGTCGTTCCTCCTGTTTGAGCTTGATCCAGAAACCAATGCCCACCACGACGATGCTCAGCCAGCAACGTAATTGGCCTGCATTTAGGGCCGTTCCAAGGGCCATCACCAGCAAACCGGTGTAGATGGGGTGCCGCACAAACCGGTATGGCCCGGTTCGCACCAGTTCGTGGTTTTGCTTGAACGTGACGTCGCTGCTCCAATTGCCGGCCAGCGTCCGGCGCGCCCAAATCGTTACGAACAATCCGAATCCGCAGATGGCCGTGCCAATTGCCAGCGCCCAGTTTGTGTGAGGCACCAATACGCGGTTCATGGGCGGCGGCAGTCTTGGGAAAATCAGCAGAAACCAACCCAGTCCCACGGGAATGCGATGAGCGAGAGCAGAGGCTACGCTTTGCCCTTCCGCCATCGGCTTCTGCCGAAAGGCACTGATCATCCAATAGAGGATGAAGATTATCCAGCAACCAAGGATGATTAAACCGGTAATCGCGGTCATGATGACTCAACCCAGTCGTTTCAGAACTTCCTCGCACACGGCCCCGGCTGATTGTGGACGGCCCAGCAATCTGGCCGCCCTGGCCATTTCCAGCAGCTTTTTCGAGCCGAGCAATTTTTCGATCCGGAATGGCAAATCCTCGACGCGGTTGACTTTAACAGCTGCGCCGCGTTCGAGCAGGAAATCGCTGTTGGCCGCCTCCTGGCCGGGAATCGGGTTCAGGATGAACAACGGTTTGCCCAGTGCCAGCGCCTCGGACGTGGTCAGTCCGCCGGGTTTGGTGATGATCAGATCGGCCACCGCCATCAGTTCGTGCATGTTGGTCGAAAAGCCCAGCACGTGCGTCGGATGTTTGCGGGTTGACGTGGCGAGCTGGCGGCGTAATTCCTCGTTGCGTCCGGTGACGACAACAGTCTGAAACGATTTTGGGACCTTGTCGAGTTCAGCCAGGATTTCAGCGACCGGTCCCATGCCAAAACCGCCACTCAGGACAAGCAACACCGGCTGGTCATCGCGCAGGCCCAGGACCTGGCGGACGGCCCGCGGGTAAGGCATTGCCGAGAATTTTGCCGCGATGGGGATGCCGGTCGGCACGACCCTGTCCGCCGCCGCACCGCGGGCGACGAGCCGTGCCTTGGTTTCCTCGGCGGCGACACAGTACAAATCCACGCACGGGTCCATCCACAAGGCGTGCGCCTCGAAATCCGTCACGACGCTGACGACGAGGGGAGGTTTCCAATGTTCGGAAGGAGGAGTGGCCCGGGTTTCGGGCTTTTTAAGGAGGCCCAGCGCTTCCAGCGGCGTGAAATGAGTGCAGAGGACGGCATCCGGTTTAAATTGTTTCAAATGGCCGGTGAATTTCTTGCGCGAGTGGCTGGGAAAGGCGCGACTCAATTTTCCCAGACGCCGGACGACCTTCGGATTATCGGTTTTGCTGAACAGCATGCCCCAGAGTTCCGGCGCGCGTTCAACCAGTTGCACGTAGCCTTCCGTATAAATTTTTTTATGCAGGGGCGAAAAATATTTGATGAGATCGACCCGCTCGACGGTGTCCGCCGGGCGCGAGGCGCGCCATGCCTCTTCCAGCGCGGCGGCGGCGGCGACGTGCCCGCCGCCCGCTGTGACTGTCGCAATCAGGATGCGCATGGAACAGCTTGAGATTGCCGGAGCCGGCCGGGGTTGAGAAGCAGAAACGGGGGTCCGCACGGCCGGCCGGCCTTCCAACGGTTATATTCTCCGCGTTTGACTTCCATTTCAACGTCCCGCTAACTCTGGTCCGTGAGTCTGTCCGAATACATCCTGCTGGCGCTCGGGTCGCTGTTTGTGATTGTGGATCCGCTGGCCACCATGCCGGCATTTCTGGCCATGACGCCAAACGACACGCCGGAACAGCGTATTCGCACGGCGCGCCTGGCTTGTTGCGTGACGGCGGGTGTCCTGCTGGCTTTTTCCGTGGCGGGCCAGCTGGTTTTCAAGGTCATGGGCATCACCATGCCGGCCTTCGAGATTGCCGCGAGCATCGTGCTGCTGCTCGTGGCGCTGGACATGTTGCGCGCCCAGCGCTCGCGCGTCCAGGAAACCCATGAAGAAACCAAGGCCGGCACGGAAAAGACGGATATCGCCATCACGCCGCTGGCCATTCCGATGCTGGCAGGACCGGGCGCCATCTCCACGACGATTCTGCTCCAAAACGAGGCACACGATGTCCCGCAACACATCGCGCTTTACGGCTGCATCCTGACGGTCTCGCTGGCGAGTTATCTGGTTTTACGAATTGCGGCCCGCGGCACCCGATGGTTGAACCCGATTGCGATGAGCATTGCCACCCGCATCATGGGCCTGTTGCTGGCCTCGGTTGCCGTTCAATTCATGCTCAATGCCATCAAAGCCTTTCACACGGATTTGATCTCACCACCGATCATGTAAATGCCGGCCCGGGAACAAAATCAGAGACGGCGCCGATGATGGGAGATTGGATTTAACGAAAAAGCTGAGTGCCCTTTGAGGCCAGGCTGACGTCGGATCTGTCATCAAATATCCGCCTCAACAACCAGCAAGCGGTTGAGACCTCCTCGCTTTAACCGGCACCCGACCGACGGCACAATTCTACGTCGTCGAGGTTGGAATTGGCGCGGACTGTAAATCGCGCCCGGGGTTCACCGTGCGGTGGTGAGTGACGCGCCCTGTCAGCAAGCTGACCAGGCCTGATAACGGCCCGGGCAGTACGGCGGCGGGTGAATTTTCATGGGAACGACATTTTAAAGTAAAGCAGGATTCAGTGACAATGGCTTTCCCTGCATTCGGGGCCGGGTTTTATTTCTTCGAGCTGTCGGATTGAACTTTCTCCGGTGCGAACTGTCAGATGATGCAGCGTTAGTGGAGCGGCTTCATGGTGGGCGGGGGCTTTGAGTCTGGCAAACGGCGGGAAAAAACCGGCGGCACAATTTATGCGGTTCCATCTGGCGGTTCGACAATCTGGCGGTGGTAGTGGCCGAGGCGATAAAGTAAAGGGAACACAAAGTCTTTGAGGAAATGACTGCCGGCCATCCGCGAGTTGTGCTGATGATGTTGTAGCTATGGTAAAAAATTCACACTTGGCAAGGATCGTAGTCTATCAAAATGTTGGTTTTCTGGCGGTCATCATACTTTGTTATCTCAATGAATTGCTGCAACTGCCTTCGTTGATATTCTCAGATCATCCCTTTAACTTCCTTTACCGCCGGCCTACGCTGGAGATGCTGCTTTTTCTGGCCGTCTGGCTGTTGGTAAGCAACTCGACCCGCCGGCTGTTGAAGCAGGTCCGGCAACTGGAGGACTTCCTGCGGGTCTGCTCCTGGTGCCGGCGCATCGATTACAAGGGCGAATGGATGCCCCTGGAGGAGTTCATGGAGCAGGGCTTTGACACACCAACGACGCACGGTATCTGCCCGGAATGCCTGCGCCAGAAAAAAGAGGCAATTGAAAGGGAAAGGCGCGCACGGCAGAGCGAGCCGGCCACCGGCTGAACCGGACGGTTTCCACCCGGTTTTTCAATGAATTTTCTCGACCTGAATTCTGGCGGGGTCGTTCACGCCCAGTTGGAGCAGGGCGGCGTTGGCGTAAAGATCCGGGTTGGGGGTGAACCCCGGCGCGCCAATGAGCAGGCGTTCCCGGTCCAGCTCCTTGATGGCCAGTGTGTCGAGTGCGACGGGATCGCGGCTGAACCAAAGCTGATTCAGGACCGTCGAATATTGTAATAATCCCTTTGAACCGCCGGCATACTGGCCAATGAGTGCATCGGTGATGTTCAAGACGACACGGTCGCCAAGTACCGGCAGTGCATAAATTTCCGGCACGGCAACGGCCAGCCGCCCGGGGTCGCCCTGAAAGCGCAGGGTGTTGTCCACGCTGCCCATGGCCAGGCCGTAAAGATGGCCACAGACGCCGGCGGAATCCTGGTTCAACAGCGGCGCGATGCTGATGATTTTGGTGATATGGCGGGTGACCAGCTTCGAAACAAACGATTTTTTGCCGACGTCCGGTCCCTTTTTCCCAAATTCAAAATCGCCCCAGACCAGCTGGCCGATGATGGGGGCATCGGGCAGGTAGAAGTTGGTCGGGTCGTAACCCGCTTCCGCGCTGCCGACGGCACGGATGCCAAGCCGGGCGGCGAGTTTAAAAAATCCGGCGGCCCGCAAATCACCGCTGTTCCGGTCCCAAATAATGACGTGTTCCGGCGGCAGGCCCGCCTCCAGCAACCCGTGAATCACCGCTGCGACGACCGCGGGGCGGGTGCCATTGATCGGCCCGGCGGTAGAATAGACTTTGATGCCGACAACATCCTGTGTCGAAACCAGGCTGCGCCAGGCCGCGGCAACGGTCGGTTTGCCCGTGAAATTGGTGATGCCACGATCGACCATGGCCTGGACGGACGCGTCATCCGGCTGGTACTGATAAGTGGCGTCCGGGTTTTCGACGATGGATACCCGCGCGCGGGCGCTGTCGGCCGGCCGCAACGACAAATCGGCGGCTTGAACATGCCGGCAGGCAAACCCAAGGACGCCTGCCGTCATCAACCGGCAAAACACATGAATGAACTGGCCCAGTGCGTTTCTTGACACTTCAAGGCGCGGATGCTACCACCAACACCGATGCTGGCCACAAAAAATATGATCCGGTGCGGCATAACCGTTTTTCTGGCGCTCGCCGTTTTTCTCACCGGCTGCGGTCCGCCGGGGCCGCGCGCATTGCTAAAAGGTGAAAAGCTCCTCGTCCAGGGCGATTATTCCGACGCGGTGGAAAAGCTGAAATTGGCGACGTCGCTGATGTCCACAAACGCCCAGGCCTGGAATTATCTCGGGGTGGCCTGCCAGCACGCCGGTCAACCCGCCGATGCCGCGCTCGCGTATCAACGCGCCCTGACCCTGGATCGCGATCTGGTGGAGGCGCATTACAATCTCGGCTGTTTGTGGCTGGAACAAAACAAGCCGGATGTGGCGAAGATCGAGTTTACCGCCTATGTGCTCCGCCGCAGCCGGGCCCCGGAGGGGTGGACCAAACTGGGCGTTGCCCAACTGCGCCTCCGCGACCTGGCGTCGGCGGAGAAAAGTTTCAGCACCGCGCTGGCCATTGATACCAACAATGCTGAAGCGCTGAATGGTCTGGGCCTTGCCCAGGTGCAGCGGGGCCGTCCACGTGAAGCGGTGCAATATTTCGCCGCCGCCAACCGGGCGCAGCCGGATTATGCGCCGGCGCTGTTGAACCTGGCGACGATGGCCCGGCAGTATTTGCGCAACAACGCGCTGGCCCTGCAAAATTACCGCGCGTATCTGGCGTTGACCCCGCATCGGACGGATTGGGACCAGGTGAATACCATCGCCAATGATTTGGAACAGCAAATGAATGGCACCGCTGCTGCCCCACCATCGAACGCGCAACATACACAGCGGACGGTGACCAGTGCGTGGACTCCATCCAGTGCCGGTTCGCCGTCGCCAAACGAGGAGTCCCAACCATCGTCCACGGCTGCCGACACGCAGAATTCGTCCACGGCGGAAGAGAATTCGTACGCGACGGCGGAGACGTCGTCAAAGACCGGCAACGGGCAGCCGCGCGCGTTGAGCCCGCTCAATCCAATGAACTGGTTTCGCGGCGCGCCGCCGGAGCCGAAGGCGGCGCCATTGCCGTCGCCCAACTTGAACAGTAATCCGGTGAAGCCGGCGCCGAAACCCGAAGCCAGCAACCTGACGGCGTTCGGCACGCCCATGCACACCCCGTCAAAGCCGTTTCGCATGGTCCAGCCCGCGCCACCGGCATTTCCACAATATCTGTATCTTTCGCCGGCCCGGCCCGGGTCGGGCGACCGGCCGGCGGCCGGACACGCGTTTGCGCAAGCGCAGCAATTTGAGCGGAACCGGCAGTATGTTGATGCGCTGAATTCGTATCGCGCGGCGGCGAACCTGGATCCGGGCTGGTTTGAGGCGCAGTATAATTCCGGCGTGATGGCCTACCGTTTGGGAAATTTCGACCAGGCGCTGCCCGCCTACGAAATGGCCCTGGCCATCCAGCCGGATTCGACCGACGCGCGTTACAATTTCGCCCTGGCCTTGAAGGCGGCCGGTTATGTGCCCGACGCCGCGAATGAGTTGAAGAAACTGCTCGCTGTAAATCCGGGGGATGTCCGCGCCCATCTGGCGCTCGGCAATCTTTACGCGCAGCAACTCTATGACGTGCCGCGGGCCCGGGCGCAGTATGTGCGAGTGTTGCAATTGGACCCGCGCAATTCGCAGGCGGCGGACATACAGTTCTGGCTTTCCTCGAATCCGCCCTGAGCATGGAACGGATTTTGCTGGACAGGGGGTCGAACACTCTAATTTCAGTCTATGTTTGCCAATGTCATTCAATCGCTGACGTCCGACAATTTGCCGTTGAACTGGTTCGACGCGGTGGTCGTGCTGGTGCTCGGATTTGGTATCTTTCGCGGCCGTAAAAACGGCATGTCGAAGGAAATCCTGCCGTTGTTTCAATGGCTCGCCGTGGTCCTGGTCAGCGGTTTGTTCTACGCCATGGTGACCCAGTTGATCGCCAAAATGGTGAAGTTGGACCCGCTCCTCAGCAATCTGCTGGCGTACACGGCACTGGCCGCGGCCGTGTTTCTGTTCTTTTCGCTGATCAAACGCACGGTGGGTTTGAAATTGTTCGGGAGCAATCTGTTCGGCGGCGCCGAATACTATTTCGGCATGCTTGCCGGCATGGTCCGGTTTGTCTGCATTCTGATGTTTGCGCTGGCCTTTTTGAACGCGCGCCATTACACTGCGGCGCAGATTGAGGACAGCAACAAGTACCAGGAACGCTGGTATGGGGCGCACTTTTTCCCCGATTTATATACCGTCCAGAGCCAGGTTTTTGAAAAGTCCTTTACGGGACCTTATATTCGGAAATATCTTGGCGTGTTGCTGATCGAACCCACCGCGACGGGCGGTGCCCAACCCGAACCGGATGCGCCGGTCCAATGACCGGGCGCGGCCGGCGGGTGGAGACAGAGGCTGAACCCGCATGGCTGGCACGATACCTCCTGCAATCCTTGAGCGCATTCGCGCGGCCAGTGACATCGTGGATGTCATTGGCTCGTATCTGCCGTTGAAAAAGGCCGGGGCGAACTTCGTCGCGCTCTGCCCCTTTCACAAGGAGAAATCTGCGAGCTTTAACGTCAATCCGCACCGGCAGATTTTTCACTGTTTCGGCTGCCACAAGGGCGGCGACGTGTTCACGTTCGTCAAGGAATACGAAAACATCGGTTTTGTGGACGCGGTGCGCCGCCTGGCCGACCGCTCGAAAATTCCGCTCGAGTTTGACCAGAATCCCCACGAACAGCAGTCCCGTCATCTCAAGGATCAATTGCTCCAGATTCACGAACAAATCGCACAGCGCTGGCAGAATTGTCTGCTCAACGAAGCCGCCGGTCAGCTCGCCCGCGATTATCTCGCCAGGCGCGGTGTGTCACCGGAGGCCGTGAAACTCTTCCGCCTGGGCGCCGCGCCCGATGCCTGGGACGACACGGTCAATTGGGCCAAAAGCAAGGACCACGATCCGGCGCTGGTCGAAAAAGCCGGGTTGATTCTGCGCAAGGAAGGCAGCGAGCATTATTATGACCGCTTCCGCGGGCGGCTCATCTTTCCCATTTGCGATGAGCAGGGCCGGGTGATTGGTTTCAGCGGCCGGGTTTTGGCCGGTGACGAGAAAACGGCGAAATATGTCAACTCGCCGGAAACACCCATTTTCACCAAGAGCCGCGTTTTCTTCGGTCTTGATAAATCCAAGCGCGCCATCCTCGACGCCGGGTTTGCCATCGTCTGTGAAGGCCAGCTTGACCTCATTGCCTGCTTCATGGCCGGCGTGCAAAACGTCGTCGCGCCGCAAGGCACCGCTTTTACTGACCAGCATGCTCGCATTCTCAAGCGTTACGTAAACGAGGTCGTGCTTTGTTTCGATTCCGATGAAGCCGG
>Ga0070731_10002994_pt1 | contig 15533 bp, 20 predicted proteins | sample Coa_R1_2_FD_66448 | JGI IMG/M metagenome (GOLD analysis project Ga0070731, IMG submission 66448) | Surface soil microbial communities from Centralia Pennsylvania, which are recovering from an underground coalmine fire - Coalmine... | ecosystem: Environmental > Terrestrial > Soil > Unclassified ...
ATGCGCCCGGGGATCGGTGCCCAGGCTTGTCGAAACTTCAATTCGGAAAGTATCGTTGGGGCCGTGCCGATGTCGATTGACGCCCTCAGGTGCCGGGTCTGCGAGAGCGAATATCCGGCGGTCGCGAGCGGTGTGTGCGTTCGCTGCTTCGGCCCGCTCGAGCCCGTCTACGACTGGGCGCATGTCGCCGCGGAAGCGACGCGCGAGCGGATCGAGGCGGGACCTCGGTCCCTGTGGCGGTACGAGGCGCTGCTGCCCACGGCGGCACCGCCGGATGCACACGCCGGCCCGGGGTGGACGCCGCTCGTGCCGGCACCGCGTCTCGCGCGCGCTCTCGGTGTCGGCGAGGTCTTCCTGAAGCTCGACCACGTGAACCCGACGCACTCGTTCAAGGACCGGGTTGTCGCAGTCGCCTCGGCGAAAGCAGCCGAGCTCGGTGCGGACACGCTCGCGTGCGCATCGACCGGGAACCTCGGCAACGCGGTGGCCGCTCGGGCCGCCGCGTCCGGCATGCGAGCGGTCGTTCTCTACCCGGCGACGGTCGAGCCGGAGAAGTTGCTGACAACGTCCGTGTTCGGTGCCGAGATGTATGCCGTCCGCGGCAGCTACGACGACTGCTCGCGGCTTGTCGTCGAGCTCGCCGGGGAGGTCGACTGGGCCTTCGTCAACGTGAACCTACGCGCGTACTACGCCGAGGGATCGAAGACCCTTGCCTTCGAGATCTCAGAGCAGCTCGGGTGGGAGACACCCGACGCGGTGGTCGCGCCGGTCGCTTCCGGATCGATGTTCACGAAGCTCTGGCAGGGATTCGAGCAGTTCCGGCAGCTCGAGCTCGTCGACGGCCCGAGCCCGCGTCTCTACGGCGGCCAGGCGGCAGGCTGTTCTCCTGTGGCGCGGGCGTTCGACGAAGAGCGGCCGGTCTCGCCGGTCCGTCCCGACACCGTCGCGCACTCGCTGGCGATCGGCGCGCCGGCCGACGGCGACCTCGCCGTGGCGACGGCGCGGGCATCGGGCGGCGCCGTCTACGCGGTGCCCGAGGAGGACGTCGGGCCGAACATGTCGCTTCTGGCTTCCCTTACGGGCATCTTCGGCGAGACGGCGGCAGGTGTGACGGTCGGCGCGCTCCGGGCGGCGGCTGCGAGCGGTGAGATCGGCGAAGGCGACCGCGTGGTCGTGCTCGTCACGGGAACGGGTCTGAAGACGCCGCAGCTCGTCGACACCCGCGACGGCGCGGAGATCGAGGCCGACGTCGACGCGCTGCTGGAAGGGCTGGGGGTGAGCGCATGACGTTCGCGCGTGTCGTGTGTCTGCCGGGTGACGGCATCGGGCCCGAGGTGATGCAGGCGACCGTCCGCGTACTCGGCTCGCTGCCCGTCGACGTCGAGATCGAGGAGCACGCGTTCGGCGGGGCAGCGATCGACTTGCACGGCGACCCGCTGCCCGCGGAGACGCTTGCGGCCTGCCTGCGGGCCGATGCGGTGCTGCTCGGCGCCGTCGGCGGTCCGGCGTGGGAGGGCGGCCCGCGGCCCGAGGACGGTCTGCTCGGCCTCCGGCGTGAGCTCGACGTCTACGCGAACCTGCGGCCGGCGGCGCAGCGCGGGGTCGATCTCGTGATCGTCCGCGAGCTCACCGGGGGGCTCTACTTCGGCCGGCGAGGCGTGCTCGCGGACGGCACGGTCTTCGACACGTGCGAGTACCACCCGTCGGAGGTCGAGCGCATCGCGCGTCGCGCGTTCGAGCTCGCGGGCACGAGGCGCGGCGACCTCTGCTCGGTCGACAAGGCGAACGTGCTCGAGACGTCCCGGCTCTGGCGTCGTGTGGTCGACGGGGTCGCGCCGGAGTACCCGCGCGTCCGCCTGAGGCATGCCCTCGTCGACAGCGCCGCAATGGAGCTGGTGACCAACCCCGAGGTGTTCGACGTCGTGCTCACGGAGAACACGTTCGGCGACATCCTCTCGGACGTCGCTGCCGCGGTGACGGGCGGCCTTGGGCTCGCCGCGTCGGCGAGTCTCGGTGACCGCCGGCCCGGGATCTTCGAGCCGGTGCACGGCTCGGCTCCGGACATCGCGGGCCGGGGAGTCGCGAATCCGGCCGCGATGCTACGGTCGCTCGCCCTCATGCTCGAGCATGCACTGGGCAGAGCGGACCTCGCGAGGGACGTCGAGTTCGCCGTCGACCTCGCCCTGCGCGCGACGCCGACTCCCGACGTCGGAGGCTCGGCGACCACGGACGCGTTCGCGGAGACGGTGATCGACGCGCTGCGGCACGCAGACCAACCCCCGACCGAGGAGGAGGCATGGACGGCAACGTCCTGACACCCGACGTCGTCCCGGAGCAGTGGACGACCCATGACCATTCTTCGAGCGTCTGCAGCTGCTCCGTGCCGGTGCCGCAGACGAAGGCGGCCTGGAAGGGAGCAGCGCGCACGTACTGCGCCCGTTGCGGCCTGCCGCTTCGGATCACGTTCGAGAGCCGGTGAGCGGGACCCCGGTTTCCGTCGCGTATCCCGGTCCCGAAGGGAGCCACTCGAGCGCCGCCGCGTCGGTGCTCGTTCCGGACGCGGTGCGCGCCGTCGGGCTGCCCAGCTTCGCGGCCGTGGTCGACGCGGCCGCGTCGACCGACGTGTCGCTCGGGGTGCTGCCGATCGAGAGCTCGCTCATCGGTCCGATCGCCGAGACGCACGATCTGCTGTTCCGCTCTCCGCTCTCGATCGTGCGCGAGGCGACTCTGCCGATCCGGCATTGCATCGTCGGCATCGACGGCGCTCGGCTCGACGACGTTCGCGTCGTGCGGTCGCATCCCGCCGCGTTCGAGCAGTGCCGTTCCTTGCTCGACGGCTGGGCCGCGAAGCGCGTGCCGGCCGCGACGACCGCAGATGCGGCGCGCGAGGTTGCCGAGGACGGCGATCCGTCGCACGTCGCGATCGCGGGCGAGGAGGCCGCCGCGGTCTACGGTCTCGCCGTGCTTGTCGACGACGTGGGTGACAAGCCCGGTGCGTTCACACGCTTCGTCGCTCTCGCGCCCTACACGCAGATCGCGGGTGGGCCTGGATGGCGTACTGCGCTCTCGTTCGTCACCGACCACCGGCCCGGTGCGCTGTTCCGGGCGCTGGCGCCGTTTGCGCAGCACGGGGTGAACCTCGTGCAGCTCGTGTCGAGGCCGCTGCCGGAATCGCCGTGGCGCTACCGCTTCGACGCGATCGTCGACGGCCATCTCTTCGACCCGGAGCTGAGAGCCGCGTTCGTCCAGCTTCGCCCCACGACGCGCGAGCTGCGGGTCTTCGGGTCGTACGCGGCGGAGGGCGAGCGATGAGCCGTCCAACCCACGTCCTCGGGACGTCGCGGCGCGACATCCTGAGGACGGGAGCTTCGCGGTGAGCAGGACGCTCTTCGAGAAGATCTGGGACGAACACGTCGTCGCCGACGCGGACGGCCGCGCGCTGCTCTACGTCGACCTGCATCTCGTTCACGAGGTGACCAGCCCCCAGGCGTTCGACGGCCTCCGCGCCGCGGGGCGTGCTGTTCGCCGCCCCGACCTCACGGTCGCGACGATGGACCACAACGTCCCGACGACCGACGGGCCGATCACCGATCCGCTCGCGCGCGACCAGCTCGCAGCGCTCCGGCGCAACTGCGACGAGTTCGGCGTGCGGCTCTTCGACACCGGCAGCGGCCGCGAGGGAATCGTGCACGTGATCGGGCCGGAGCTCGGACTCACGCAGCCGGGACTGACGATCGTCTGCGGCGACAGCCACACGTCGACGCACGGCGCTTTCGGCGCGCTCGCCTTCGGCGTCGGCACGTCGGAGGTCGAGCACGTTCTCGCCACGCAGACACTGCCGCAGGCGAAGCCCAGAACGATGAGGGTCGAGTTCTCGGGAGAGCTGCCGTTCGGGCTGACGGCGAAGGACATGGTGCTCGCCGCGATCGGGCAGATCGGTGTCTCCGGCGGCGTCGGGCACGTGGTCGAGTACGCCGGCCCGCCCGTCGAGGCGCTGTCGATGGAAGGACGCTTGACGATCTGCAACATGTCGATCGAGGCGGGCGCACGTGCTGGTTTGATCGCCCCCGACGACACGACGTTCGCGTATCTCGAGGGCCGCCCGGCGGCCCCGCACGGGACGGCCTGGGAGAAGGCGCTCGACCGCTGGCGCGACCTCCGGTCCGATCCCGGCGCCGCGTACGACGCTGCCGTCGACGTCGACGTCGACCGGTTGAAGCCTCAGGTCACCTGGGGAACGAACCCGGGCATGGTCACCTCGATCGACGGCGTCGTCCCCGACCCGGCCGACTTCGACGACGCCGACCAGCGCGCCGCGGTCGAGCGGGCGTTGCGGTACATGGATCTCGCGCCGGGAACACCGCTCGTCGACGTGCGGATAGACAAGGTCTTCATCGGCTCCTGCACGAATGCGCGTATCGAGGACTTGCGCGCCGCCGCGCGCGTCGTCGAGGGCCGGCGAGTCGCCGACGGCGTGCACGCGATCGTCGTCCCCGGTTCGGCGCGCGTGAAGGCGCAGGCGGAGGACGAGGGTCTGCGGGAGGTGTTCGAGAGCGCCGGCTTCGAGTGGCGCCGCGCCGGTTGCTCGATGTGCCTGGGGATGAACCCGGACGTCCTCCGGCCCGGGGAACGGTGCGCCTCCACGTCGAACCGCAATTTCGAGGGACGCCAGGGCGCGGGCGGCCGCACGCACCTCGTGTCGCCGGCGATGGCCGCGGCCGCGGCGGTCTCCGGTCGGTTCGCGGACGTGCGGGAGCTGGCGTGAAGGCTTTGCCGCGCGTCGAGGGGCGTGTGGCGGTACTGGATCGCGCCGACGTCGACACGGACCAGATCATCCCGAAGCAGTTCCTGAAGCGCATCGAACGCACCGGCTACGGCGAGTTCCTGTTCTTCGACTGGATGAAGGACCCGGCGTTCGAGCTGCGCCGGCCGGAGGCGGCCGGTGCGTCGATCCTGATCGCGGGGCGGAATTTCGGCTGCGGGTCGTCACGAGAGCATGCCGCCTGGGCGCTGGAGGACTACGGATTCCGCGCGGTGCTCGCGCCGTCGTTCGGCGACATCTTTCGCTCGAACGCGATCAAGGTCGGCGTCGCGCCGGTAGCGCTGCCGGCCGCCGATCTGGCGCGCCTGCGCATTGCAGTCGCGGATCGCAACGAGCTCGTCGTCGATCTCGAGTCGCTCGAGGTGCGCCATCCGGACGGGCTCGCGTTCGCGTTCGAGCTCGACCCGTACGACCAGGAGACGCTCGTCCAGGGACTGGACGACATCGCTCGCACGCTGCGGCACGCGGAAGCGATCGACGCTTTCGAGTCGCAACATCCGGCGCGGTTCGACGCGCGCGCGTTGGCGTAAGCACGCTCGCGCACGTGAGCAAGTCGCCCGGAGAATTGGCCAACGGGCGCAGTCCCGGCGTGGCTCGTGGGGGTCGCTTCACTCCACGGGAATGGCTCAGACGCCTAGCGACTCGGCATCGAAGAGGCGCATTCCGCCGCAGCTTCGGCAGGTTGCCGAGACGATACGCGTCTGTGCGCCCCGACCGACGATGGATTTCCAGTCGCGCGCTGCGCGGGTGAGCACGTAGGACCCGAACCGTTCCTCCAAGCTGCCGCAATGGGGGCAGGCGGGGTCGATCTCCTTCTCGCGAAGCCGTTGCCGCACGAGTTGCTCGTCCATTGGAGTCCGAGTCTACGGATGCTCATGGGTCCGACACCGCTTCACGCCTTTTGTCCGTCCGTGGGGGGGTGGCACGGTGGTGGTCATGCTCGATGCGGGAGTAGGGTCAGCCGCGATGAGCCTTGCGAATCCGGACATCATCGTGGTGATCGAAGGGAGCCCGAGCTGGTCGCCAAACCCGCCGTCTTGACCTGCGTGGTCGCGGCGAGCGTTCTGACCGTCAGCGCCTCCGCGAAGCCTGCGCGTCTCGTCGGCGTCTCTGCGACGGGGACGCCGAGCATCCGGACGGCGGGCAGGCTGCTGGTCGGATCGGTGCCGTCTCCGCGCCTGCTGCCACGCTCTGCCGGTCAGGTCACCTCGTTCGCGTTCGATCCGGCCGACCCCGATCTCGTGTACGCCGGGACGAGCCACCGAACGGGCCGCATCTACAGGTCGAGCGACGGGGGAGGTCACTGGCAGCTCTCCGCCAGCCTCCCCGCCCCTGTGACTGCGCTCGCCGCCGATCCGCGGCGACCAGGGACGCTCTACGCGGCCACCGGAATCGCTGCCTGGAAGTGGCCAAACGGTGTTCCCAGCTTCCAAGGCTGGAAACACGTCGGTGTCTACAAGACGGCAAACGGTGGCCGCAACTGGCAGCGGTGGAGCCGCGGGTTGCAGACGCCTTCCTCGCGAGCTGCGCCGAATGCCGAATTCGAGCTGGGTCAGGGGTGGGTGACCGCGCTCGCCGTGGACCCGAGCGACAGCGACGTCGTCTATGCGGGAACGGGCCGCGGCGTCCGGAGGAGCAGCGACGGAGGGCGCAGCTGGCAGACCGTCCTGTCCGGGAGCAAGTTCCTCGGCATCTGGGGGCTCGTGATCACGCCGGCACGTCCACAGGTCATCTACGCGGCCGCGCTCGTCGACAGGCCCGGACGTTGCAGCCTGCCGACCATCGGGGTGCGCACGATGAGCCGTTGCGACCAGAGCACGCTGTTCTACGAGTCGGTGGACAGCGGCAAGACGTGGCGCGCAACCGATCTCCGACAGGTAGGGCTGGACGGACCGGTCGCGCTCGATGCGCAAAGTCCAACCGTTCTGTACACAGCCGCAGGATTCGGCGTCTACAGAAACGGCCCCGACGGCGACCGGGGGATCTTCGAGACCTCGGACCGCGGCCACAGCTGGCGGCGCCTGAACCCGGCATGTCCGATCACGACACTCGCCGTCGACCCCGCAAACACGTCAACGATCTACGCCGGTATCTATCGGGGACATGGTCCCTACTATCGAATCCTCAAGAGCATCGACCGCGGCCGAACATGGACCGTCGCCGGCTGACGGCGACGGGGTCGAACACGCGGGTGCAGGTTGCCTGAGCAACGCGATCTGAGCGGCATCGTCCAGCCTGGACGCGGGCTCGGCGCGGGCCTGATGACCGATCCGGTCGTGATGGAGCGACTGCACGAGCTCACCGGATTCCCGGTGGTGCCGGGGACGCTCAACGTCCGACTCCCCCGCCCGCTCGAGCGCGGTTCGACGTGGCGCTACCTCGCCGCGGCCGAGATCACACCCGATTGGCAGAGTCGAACCGGTCAGAGCGGCTATTACCTCGCGCCGGTGACAGTCGCAGGGCGCTACCGGGGTCTTGCGTTTCAGGCGGTCGAGCCGCAGGGCGTGGGTTATCCGCCCGACCAGATCGAGCTGTTCAGCGAGGCTCACCTGCGGACGGCGCTCGGCCTCGACGACGGCCACCCGATCTCGCTCTTACTGCGTGACGTCTGATCGCTGCCTCCGCCCCGGCGGCCGCACGGCCGTTGTCGCCGTCCGACCCTGGACGGTGGGCTCAGGCGACGTCCCTGAGCGCTCGCCCAGCCGAGTCGTCACCGTCCGACGCGGTAGCGCACGTGCGTCGCGAGCGGCGAGTGGATGACCTCGACCGGCTCGAGGCGGAGATCCGCGACGTCGTCGAAGAGCCGCTCACCGGCGCCGAGCAGGACGGGGACGAAGTCGAGGACGAGCTCGTCGATCACGCCCGCCGCAAGCGCCTGGCGCACGGTCGACGCGCCGCCGGCGATGTCGACTCCTCGATCGCCTGCGGCCTCCGAGGCGCGCGCGAACGCGGCGTCGAAGCCGTCGGTGACGAAGGAGAACGTCGTACCGCCCTGCAGCTCGATCGGCTCGTGCTCGTGGTGGGTGAGGACGAAGACCGGCGCGTGGTACGGCGGCTCGTCGCCCCACCAGCCGCGCCAGTCGCTCTCCCACGGGCCTCGGATCGGTCCGAACATGTTCCGTCCCATCACGTACGCACCGCGGGGGCGCAGCAGCAGGTCGCGTGCGCGGGCGTCGGCGTCGTGCAGCGGCTCGTCGAGGTGCCAGACGTGCAGCTCGCGACCGCGGCGGCCAAGAGGGTGCTCGAGGCTTTGGTCCGGTCCTGCGACGAAACCGTCGAGCGAGATGGACATGTGACTGGTGGTTTCGCTCATGCTGCTCGGACTGGGCCGATGCGCAGAGATCATCGGTCTTTGCCGGCGGACGCAACGATCCGGCCGAGGCTTCGCTCCGTGTCACCTGCAAGAAGCGGCGTGATGTTCTCTCGCATCCACGGTCCGCCGACGTCGCGGGCGATGCGGTTCGCCTCTTCCGCGCTCGTGAACTCGAGGATCAGGATGAGGTGCCTTTCATCCACCTCGGCCACACGAGCTGCGAGAGCGCCCGCGTCGACTGAGAGCTTGACGCCCTCGGAGAGTGCCTCCAGCGTGACGTCGGACACCGGGTCTCGCAGGCGGAGGTGGTTGACGACGACGTGCACGGACCGACCCTAGCGAGGATCAGCCTTTCGGCTTGCCGGCTTCGAAGAAGCGGATCTGGTTCGAAGCGGGATCGAGCACCGTCAACTCCTTCCCGACCCCACGAGGCTCGATCCCCGGATTCATGAATGGATAGGACTTCGCGCGCAACTCGCGACGGAGTGCCGCGACGTCGTCGACTTGCACGACGACTGCCGTTCCGGGCGTTCCGTCGCCCGCATGCGACGAGAGGTGAAACGCGACCGGCCCTCGCGACACACGCATGTAGATCGGGCGATCTCCCTCGCCTTCTTGCCAGTCCAGGGTGAAGCCCAGGTAGTCGACGTAGAAGCGCTTCGTCGCGTCCGCGTCGTACATGCGCAGAATCGGGATCGGCGCGCGCATCCCGTGGTTCATGCGGAGTCCGAACGCTTGCGCCGGACGACGAACCGTGCGCCTACGGGCGCGAGGTGTCCACGGGCGATCAGCTCTTCTTCCGCCGTGCGGAAACGGTCGCCGAGGTCCCAGCGGTAGAGGTACGGGCCGCGGACGGGCGTGCTCGGTGTGAAGTGAGCTTCGAGCTCGTCCCGGATCAGGTCGAGCGGGTGTAGATGTGCGCGATGCTCGTCCACGACTTGCTCGGCCGTGGCTTCTTCCAGGCCCCCGAGCTCACGGCGTCGTGCAAGCCACCACTCGGCGGCAGCCCGGTCGAAGGCGGCGACGTCGAACTCGTCCACGACGAGCGGCGCACCCGGCTTGAGTACCTCGGCGAGCCTGCGCACAGACGGACGGAGCGGCTCGACATGGTGAAGAGAGAGAATCGCGAATGCCGCGTGGAAGCTCTCCGACGGCTCGTCGAGCTCGTGCAGCGCGACGGCGCTCACGTCGCTGCCACGAGGATCGGGATCGATCGCGAGCACGTCGTAGCCGAACTCCCGGAACGTGCGGGCCAGTTCACCGTGGCCGGCTCCCACCTCGAGCAGGCGCGCCGGTGGGGCGGGAAGGTTCGCGCGCACGAACGCGGTCGGTTCGGGGTAGGGCACGTCGGTATCGGCTAGCCGGCCGAAGGAGGTTCGCGGCTGAGGAGCTCGAGCACCTCGCCGATGTCGTGTCCGTCCTGGGCGGAGTGGCGCATGCGCATGTCGGGGTTGACCGTGTAGCGGTTCCGCCTCCCTTGGCGACGGCGCTCGACGTAGCCGGCTTCGACCAGGTCGGCCAGGATGCGCTGGGCCGCCCGTTCGGTGATCCCGACCCGGTCGGCGATGTCCCGAAGCCGGACCTCGGGATCGCGGGCGATGCAGAGCAGCACCTGGGTGTGGTTGGTCACGAATGTCCAGCCGGGCGCAGGGGTTCCTCCACTTGACATAGACGCTATTCGAGTCGTATATTGTGTTTCGCGTTTTTCGTAACCGGACTTTGGTGCCGCTGGATGGTACCACAGCTCGGCTCAGGATTCGAGAAAGAGGCCGAGAGAGTGAACAGCAACGGCAGTGCGAACGGAAATCCCTTCCGTGTGACGCTCGACCAGCAGCGGCTGGCCGAGGCGCTCGCCGAGGAGCTGTCGGAGAACGACGTCAGCATCCACACCGAGAACGGCGACTGGATCGTCTCGATCAACGAGGCGAAGGGGGACGAGCTCGTCGTGCGCGTCCTCGACGCGACGCGCGCCACGCTGTCGGCGCAGCCGACGGCATCTGCGATCGTCCAGTTGGACGGTCGCGAATACGTGATGCGGGGCGAAGACCAATCGCCGAAAACCGTCGCGCCGCCTTCGCCGGCGGCAGGGACCGCAGAGGTCCCGTCCATCTAGAACAAGTCGCCGTACGCCAGGAGCCACGCCCGCTCGATCGGCAGCTTCGTCAGCTGTCGATTCCAGCCGCTCCGGCGGCAGCGGTCCTCCGCACGGTCGTATTCCCGTTCGAGGATCGCGGGCACATCGAAGCCGGTCCGCTCGAGGTGAAGGAGGACGGCGCGGGCGAGGGGGGACGTTCCCGGACGGCGGCTTCGCTGGGTGGGCGGCCTGCGGGCTCAGCGCCTCGTAGGTGAGCCGATCGAGACCAGGTCGGCCACGACCTCGTCGAGCGGTCGGGACGCGTCGATCTCGTGCGTGCAGGTCTTTCGGAGCAGCGGCTCCACCTCGGCGATGTGGGCGAGGATCAGCTCGAGCTCGCCGGCCGCCTTGCCGTAGTCGTTCGTCGTCCTCGTCTCGATCCGCTCGAGAAGCACCTCTGCGGGTGCGCTCAGGAGCACGACCGCGTCGAACTCGGGATAGAAGCGCCCCTGGTTGGAGACCGTTCCGGAGACATACAGCGGCACGTCGTGCTCGCGGCCGAGCAACTCGGCGATTCGCTCCTCGCGCCAGACGTAACCGTCTTCCTCGTCCGACCACTCGCTCCACCCGGGCTCGTCGGTGTCGACGACCTCGAAGCCGAGGCGGTGCAGCGCGGCGAGAGCGCTCGACTTGCCGGTCCCCGACATCCCGGTGACGAGCACCTTGCGCACTCGACCAGGCTAGACGGCGATAACGCGCATCGCACGGCGGCTGAAGAACCGGTGTTTTGACACCCGGTGGGGTCAGACACCTATCGAGCCGTCAGGCGGGTGCGCGAACGTTCCGTTCGAACTTGTTCCAGCCCTGGTCGCCGCGCAGGTAGCCGACGACTCCACGGGCGCGCGCCGCCACGATGATCGGCCGGTAGAGAACGAGATCGAGCGGGCCGAGCAGGCAGAGCCGGACGAGGTCGCGCAGACGGTAGAGGCGGTTCGTGTAGTCGTCGACGAGCAGGGCGATGTTCGTCAGCAGGCCGTTGAGCAGGGCGATCGCCGCGACCGTGAGCAGGAAGAGGCGGAAATCGATCAGCCCCGTCGCGGCAGCCACCGTGAGCACGAGGAACGAAAGCAGCTCGACGAACGGTGCCGCGATCTCGCTCAGCACGTAGAACGGGACGCCGACCATCCCGACGGTTCCGTAGCGCGGCCGGCCGAGCATGGCGCGGTGTGCGTAGACCGTTTCCATGATCACGCGCTGCCAGCGCTCGCGCTGCCGGATCAACGACCGCACGCTGGTCGGCCCCTCGGTCGCGCCGACCGTCTCCGCGAGGGAAAGGATGCGGTACGGCTTGCCCAGGCGCCGATAGCGCTCGTGGATCCGGAACGTCAGCTCGATGTCCTCGCAGGTGAACGTGGTCGAGAAGCCGCCGACTTCCTCGAGGACGTCCCGGCGCCAGATGGCGAAGGCGCCGACGCTGCAGAGCATGAAGTTGAACCGGCTCCAGCCCAGGCGCGCGGTCAGGAACGAGCGCGCATAGTCGAGCTGCTGAAAGGCGAGCAGCGGTCGGCGGTCGATGCGCCGCTGTCCGCGCGGCTCGCGCATGCGGAGCTCCGGCTGCTCGGCGATCGCGAGGATGCTCGTCACGCCGATCACGGTCGCGGGATCGCGCAGGACGAGCCGCATGCCGGCCATCAACGCGTTGCGGGCCAGGACCGTGTCGGCGTCGATGCCGAGTACGTAGCGGTAGCGCGCGAAGTTCAACGCGCAGTTGAGGGCGTCCGCCTTGCCGCCGTTCGCCTTGTCGACCACGATCAGCCGTGGGTCGGCCGCGCTGCGGTAGATGCCGCGGATCGGCTGGGCATCGAACTGCCGCCGGTAGAAGATCTCGCGCGGTTGCAGCTGGAACGCCTCGGTGAGGACGTCGAGCGTCCCGTCGGTCGATCCGTCGTTGACGACGATCACCTCGAACTCCGGATAGTCGTTCGCGAGCACCGACCGAACCGACTCGACGATCGGTAGCGCCTCGTTGTAGACGGCGAACAGAACGCTCACCGGGATGGTGAAGCGCGACTGGACGGCGCTTCGCATGTCGTCCGCGTCGCTCTGGCGGGCCCGGAAGACTCCTTCGACGAACGAGACGGCCGCAAGCGCGAAATAGCTGCCGTAGACGAGGAGGAGGTAGCCGAAGCAGACGTAGACGGCCCAGCGCAGCTCGGCTGCGACGCTCACAGCGTCACCAGCTCGCGTGCCTCTTCGTCGATCGCCGGAAGGCGGACGAGCTGCTGCCGGCGCGCGAAGGTGGCATCGATCAGCCGGCCGGCTCCTGCCTGCCGCGCGCGCTCGATCAGAGCGGCCGCAGCTTCGTCTCCGGCGATCGCGGCGGCGACGCAGCGGTCGAGGTGTCCCGACTCCTGCAGTACTTCGGCGGCCGAGTCTCTCGCGAACGGGTCGGCGTCGTCGAGCAGCCGGATCGCCTGACGCACCCCCGCGTCGCCGAGCTCGACGAGCGCCTTCTCGGCGGCATCGCGCACCCACCACGACCGGTCCCGCAGCAGCTCGCCGACCGCCGCCGCTCCGGGCGTCACCCGGGCCTCGCCGAGCGCGCGCGCCGCGTGCACCCGGACGAACCACACGTCGTCTTCGAGGAGTCGGAGGAGCGGCCCTGCCGGGTGCGCGGCAACGTTCGGCAGTGCCTCCGCGAGGGCCGCTCGGACGTCGGGCGACTCGTCCGCGATCAGCTGCTCGATCCGGTCGGGCGAGAGAATTGCCCGGCTGCGCCCGATCAACTGCAGTCCCCAGAACCGCACGTCGGAACGCTCGTCGTCGAGCAGCCCGTGCAGGAGCTGGCCGACGATGCGAACGGCGAACGTCTCGAGCTCCGCCGCGATGCGAGTTCGACCATCTCGGCGGTCTGCCAGCGAGGCGACGAGCAGGCCGGCGGCAAGCTGATCGGCGCGCGCGGCGAGAGCACTCGCGGCGGCGAGCCGCACGTCGTCGTCCGGGTCGGCGAGCGCGTCCGCGAGCGCCTCGCGCGCGCCCTCCGGCAGTGAGTCGCTCGACGCGAGCCGTCGCAGCGCCTCGATCCGGCCCCATTTCTTTCGAGCCCGGCGGTCGCGCGCCGGCGCGAGCAGTCGTTCGGGAGGCAGCGTCGGATCGAGGCGCCGCACGCCGCGGCGCCGCGTCCGCAGCCGGTCCGCGCGCAGGCGGCTCGCGACGACGGCGGCGGCCGTCGTGGACCACGCCGCGGCGAGCACGAAGATGATGAGGGGAAGAGCCGCGGCCATCGGTGGAACCGACGCCTGCATCGGCGTTTCCGCAGCGTCGCTTGAGGGCCGCCCGGCCCAGCGGAAGGCCTCGCCGGGACTAGCTCATGCGATAGTGGCGGCCGATGGACGAGCGGGCTGCGGCCGAGCTGGAAGCGACGATCGCCGCACGGCGTGAGCTGGGTGCCGGCCACGACAAGGAGCTGATCGAGGGCTTCCTCGAACGCATCGACCAGGAGATTCAGCGCCGGGTCGACGATCGCGTTGCCAGGCAGGCCCCGCGACGCCCGCCCTTCTCCGAGAAGGAGCTCGGGATCGCCGTGCCCATCGTGATCGTGGCCGGCATCTTCGGCGGGGCGTGGGGGATCGCCGCCGTCTCGGCCGCGCTCGTCATCGTCTTCGTCACGCTCGCCCTCACGCATCGTTGACCATCGAGATCCGCCGCCTCGATGCCGCCGGGGTGCGCACGTTCCTCGACGGGCTCGCCGGCGTGCTCGAGGACTGTGTCGCCGGAGGCGCGTCGGTCAGCTTCATGGCGCCCTTCTCGCACGCACAGGCACGCGAGGTCTTCGAGACTTACGCAGACGAGGTCGCCGCGGGCCGTCGTCTGCTGCTCGCCGCCGTCGACGGTGACGCGGTGGTGGGGTCGGTTCAGGTCATCCTCGCTCTGCCGCCGAACCAGCCGCATCGCGCCGAGATCGCGAAGCTGCTCGTTCGCCGCACGGCGCGCCGGCGCGGAATCGCGCGGCTACTGATGCAACATGCAGAGACGGAAGCTCGCGCCGAAGGGAAGACGCTGCTCGTCCTCGACACCGTCACCGGCGACGACGCGGAGCGGCTGTATACGCGTCTCGGGTACGAGCGCGTCGGCGTGATCCCCGGTTACGCCCTCTACCCCGACGGGCGTCCGTGCGACACGACCGTGTTCTTCAAGAACATCGAAACGCGCGAACTTAGGACGTCGAAGACGTCCTAAGTTCGGGTTCGAGCAACAGGCCCATGTCGATGGCGTCCCAGAGCTCGCCGCTCGCGCGGCGGTACTGCTTCACGCGTCTGCCTTCCTCGACGAACCCGAACTTGCGGTAGAGGGCGATACCTGCGGCGTTGTGGGGGAAGACGCTGAGGCTCAGCTTGTGCATCCCCTCTCTGCTCGCCCAGTCGATCGCGGCCGCAAGCAGCGCGGAGCCGACACCGCGGCCGCGCCAGTCGCGGGCAACGGCCATGCCGATCTCGCCGAAGCCGAACCTGCTTCGCTCGACGTGGATCGACCCGACGATCTCGCCGTCTGCCTCGGCGAGCAGCGAGCCGTCCAGATCCCAGCGCGCCGCCCGAGCCTCGATGTCGATCGGAGGCTCCGACGCGATGCCGTCGCGCTCGTCGGCCACGGCCGCGAACAGGACTGCGAGCGGAATCCTGTCCTCGTCACGAGCCGGGCGGATCTCGAAGCCGCTCATTGGGAAGACATTGTGCGATGTTCGCGCTCGGTCTCGCCTCCGCGCTCGTCGCGTCGGCTCTCTTCAACATCGGGGTCGCCCTCCAGGCCGTCGAGTCGAAGAAGACGCCGAAGTCGCTCGGCCTGCGGCTCGGGCTGCTCACGCGGCTCCTGCAACGGCCCGTGTGGCTCCTCGGGCTCACGCTCGGGATCGTCGGCGTGGGACCGCAGGTGCTCGCCTTCGCAGAGGCCCCGTTCGCGGTCGTGCAGCCGGCGCTGACCGCCGGGCTGCTTCTTCTGCTCGTGATCGGCCGTCGGAGGCTTGACGAGAGCGTCGGTCGGGTGACCTGGGCGGGCGTCGCCGGGATCGTCGCCGGGGTCGGGGTGCTCGCCGCCGGCGTCCCGGCGCGAGTGGAGACGCACCGTGGCTGGCTGCCGGTGATCTCGGTCGCGGTGCTGCTCGCGATTCCCAGCCTGCTCCCGTTCGCGGTGCGCGCCACGCGGCTCGACACCGCGTGGCTCGCCGTCGTCGCGACGGGCACCGGGTTCGCGGCCACGAACGTCGCCACGAAGCTCATGAGCGACGACGTCGGCTTGCGCAACTATCCGAATGCCGTGGCCTGGGCGCT
>Ga0070731_10002995_pt1 | contig 15530 bp, 18 predicted proteins | sample Coa_R1_2_FD_66448 | JGI IMG/M metagenome (GOLD analysis project Ga0070731, IMG submission 66448) | Surface soil microbial communities from Centralia Pennsylvania, which are recovering from an underground coalmine fire - Coalmine... | ecosystem: Environmental > Terrestrial > Soil > Unclassified ...
ACGCGGCGAATGTGAGCGCCGCGGCAGACCAGATCCGATTGATATTGTGCACGAGTGAATGCGTCCATATCCAGAGGGGGCACACGCCGATGTCGGCTTTGGGTCAGGAGCGCGACCTTGCCGCATTTTGCGCATGTCCGCTCTCCGCCTAATCGCGTCGAGAATAGCTACCGCGCCCGCGCGGGTGCGTTCGTCGACAATCTCCGGAGCTAGCCGTCTCGGCTGATACGGCCCAATGCCGACCGCGATCCAATTTCCGTCGACTATCGTACCGCGGCGGCGTTCTGCATGGCTTCCCATTTGGTGAACGCCGCCTCCACCGCAATAAAATACACGTGCTCGCTATAGTGCGCGTGCTTCTTCACGGCAGCGCGCGCCCTTGCCAGGCGGCCGCGCCAGGCGGGACCAGCAGCATTTTCCGCGAGAACCTCGGTCAGCGCATCTGTGAACTCACCACACAGTACTTCGATGTTGGTGTCGGCGCTCATCTGGACCTCCATAACTCGCTGGCGGGTCGACTCCGGTCTGTAATGGAACTCAAAAAGTTGCCCAATAATAACGTTGTTCCTGTGTCAACGCACCTTATGAAGTTCTTTCATCACAAGCGAGCGGGAGGCTTGAGATGCGCCAGCTTCGTTTTGTTCTTGGCGCCGGTGCGTGGTTTAACGACAGACTTGTTACTCCCCCACCCGCTCCCTCCCGGCTAGCATCGGTCCATGAAACGATCCCCAGCCGAAGTCATTCGCGAATACGGACCCTTTCCCGGCATCGAACACGTCGCGGGCGTCACTTACGATGGCCAGAACGTCTGGTTCGCATCGGGCGACAAGCTGAACGCACTCGATCCGAATACCGGCGAGAAAGTCCGCGCGATCGACGTCGCCGCGCATGCCGGAACGGCTTTTGATGGCCGCCATCTCTTTCAGCTTTCCGGCGACCGCATCCAGAAGATCGACCCGAAGAGCGGCCGCGTGGTCAACACGATCCCGGCGCCGGGGGGAGCCGGTTCGGGCCTTGCGTGGGCCGAAGGCGCGCTCTGGGTGGGGCAGTACCGGAATCGGAAGATTCATCAAATCGACCCCAACACCGGGAAGGTCCTTCGCACCATCGAATCCAACCGCTTCGTTACCGGAGTGACCTGGGTCGATGGAGAGCTGTGGCACGCCACGTGGGAAGGCGATGAGAGCGATTTGCGGCGCCTCGATCCGAAAACGGGAAAAGTGCTGGAGAGACTCGAAATGCCAGCCGGCGTCGGTGTGTCGGGGCTTGAATCGGATGGTGCCGATCGGTTCTTCTGTGGTGGCGAAGCCAGCGGCAAGGTCAGAGCCGTCCGCCGGCCCAAGCGGCACGCTGCGTAGGCGACCCGGTGGTTCGTGCCGAGTTCACGAGAAGGTCTCAAACCGATGAGCAACAATGCGCAATGGCCAGAACTGCCGTTCGAGGCGTGGAGCGACACCTGCAACACATTGCATTTGTGGACGCAGATCGCCGGCAAAGTGCGCATCGCGTGCACGCCGCTGGTTAATCATTGGTGGAACGCCACGTTTCACGTGACGGCGCGCGGGCTTTTGGCGCCGGCGATGGCCTATGCGGACGGCAGCTTCGACATCATCTTCGACTTTGCCAGCCACCAGCTCATCATTGAAACGAGCGATGGGGGGGTCGAAAGCTTTGCGCTCAGGCCGATGACCGTCGCCGATTTCTACGCCGCGTTCATGGGCAAGTTGCGCGCGCTCGGCATTGACGCTTCGATCCGGACCATGCCCTGCGAAATCGAGAATTGCACGCCGTTCGATCGGGATCGCACCCACGGCCAATACGATCCGGTCTACGTGCAAAGATTCTCTCAGGCGCTGCAGCAGGCCAATCGGATCATGACCGATTTTCGCGCGCGCTTCATCGGCAAAGCCAGTCCCGTGCATTTCTTCTGGGGCAGTTTCGATCTTGCGGTGACGCGATTCTCCGGCCGCCCCGCACCGCCGCCGAAGAGCAAGACGCCCCACACTGCGAGCTGGGTCATGGACGAAGCCTATTCGCACGAAGTCTCAAGCTGCGGCTTCTGGCCGGGCAACGGCGGCTACGGCAAGGCGGCGTTCTATGTTTATGCCTATCCGGAGCCGGCCGGTTATGGCGACGCGCGCCTGACGACTTCTGAAGGATTCTACGACAAAAATGTCGGACAGTTCATCTTGCCCTATGACTCGGTGCGGAAGGCGCGCGATCCCGACCGGCTGCTGCTCGATTTTCTGCAGGAGATCTACGCGGCGGCAGCCGATCTGGCGAAGTGGGACCGCAAGGCGTTGGAGCGGCCGGCGTCGCACAAGTGACCGCGGAAAGGGACTGCGTTCACCCGTCCCCCGCCGCTGGCTCAATGGCAACAGCGTCGGCAGCGCGAGTGCCTTGCTTGAGCTCCGCCACGATCTCCCGGTTCAGCACCGCCTCTATGTTGCGCAATATCCGATAGGCGTCGATGCCATCCATTACGCGATGATCGAACAAAATTTGAACTTGCGTGTCGCCGTTCGGCTCGACGAGACCGTAATAGAGCAAAAATGAGAGCGGCGTCGCGGATTGAGTCACGCTGCCCCCGGTCGGAAACGGATTAAGCGCGCATGTCCCGAGATTTTTTGCCCGCAGCGGGCCCGACCAGTACAACACCAGGCTCCAGATCAGCCGGCGCACGAGCACGGGCGGCCGCGCGTACCGGATGATGCGGCGGAAGCTGCTGAAGCTTTCGACCGGCTCTTGTTTGAAGCGGCGAAGCCAATTGTCGAGCTCGGACAGCGACAAGTCGTCCGGCCGCCGGATCTGGGCAAAGAAAACGGCCGCAGCGCCCTGCCACGTCCGTTCGATGGCGACCGTGCAAATGCAATCTGGATGGACATAGAGGCGCGCCCAGGGGAACGGCAGATAAGCGGTGCGCAGTTCGGCGTGGCGTTGGCTGACCAGCGCCAGCGCTTTCATCCACATGGCGGTCCAGCCGATTGCCGGCTGGTGGGTCGCGCGCGCCGCAAGGACCGGCGCAAGATTGATCCGCCAATTACAGCCGATGACGTGCGATTTCTTGCCGAAATGGATGATGTCGTTGACCCAGCGCCGGTGCAGGGGAACCGAACGGTAACGAGATTTGGCGTTCATCCGGACCTCGCCCGATCAAGCACCCAAACAGTCGCCCAAGCCGCCGTAGATCAAGTCGCCGCCGGACCCTATCGCGTTCGTTGTTCGAGCCGAGCCGGCATTGTAAGTCATGAGGGTGTGAAGCGCAGTTTTACGGGCACGCCGGACACTCCAGCCGTGAATGATGCCGAAGCACGTCCCCATGGGGAACGCAAGCGGTTGGCCACGAGACGGTTCGGCATGGCCGATCAGCTCACGTTCGCCGCGCTCTCCGGCGACTATAACCCGATGCATGTGGACGCGCTCGCCGCACGCCGCACACAGGCCGGCGCGCCCGTCGTCCACGGGATGCACGCGCTGCTGTGGGCTCTCGACGCGCTCGCTGCCGCCGAATTGATCGGCACGCAGCTCTGTGAAATCCGCGCGCAATTTCGCAAGTTCATCTATTTGGACGTGGCTTGCGATCTTGAGTTGACGCGCTGGGACTCAGATGCGGCCAGAGCCGAGCTGCGCTCAAACGGTCTTGTGCTCACCACGATCCAATTGCGCAACGGTCAAAGACCGACCGCCACGGACAGCCCGGGTCTCGCGGAGCCCGAGGCCATCGCAGACGGCGTCCCGCGTGAACCCGCATTGCAAGATCTCGACGGCCTTCGCGGATGGGTCACAGCAGCCGGCGTCCCCGCGGAATTTGAGTCCGCATTCCCAGCGTTGGCTCGCATCGTAGGAGGGGACCGTGTCGCTGCGCTGGCCGCGCTGTCGCGCCTGGTCGGAACGGTGTGTCCTGGCCTGCACTCGATCTTTGCTGCGCTGACCGTCGAACTTGTCGAGTCGCAAGCGCAACGTTCCGGCATTGGTTTCGAAGTCACCAAGCTTCACCAACAATCTCGAATGATCGGCATGAACGTGGCCGGTAGGAACATTTCAGGTACTGTTACGGCCTTCATGCGCTGGCCGCCGGTGGCGCCGCCATCGATGGCTGCGGTTTCGGCAATCGTTGACGCCAGGAAATTCGCGGGCGCCTCAGCTTTGATCGTCGGCGGATCGCGCGGCCTCGGCGCTGTTACCGCCAAGGCAATCGCAGCGGGCGGCGGCAAGGTCGTTGTGACCTACAAACAGGGACGCGACGAGGCGGTCAGACTAGCCACCGAAATCAATGCCGTGCACGGGCCGGGCATTTGTACAGCGCTACCCTATGACAGTCGTCTCGACGCGGCGAGCCAGCTTTCCGACCTTCTGGGAGATATCAATCAACTCTACTATTTCGCCACGCCGCCAATTTTTGCACGAACTTCGGATTTGTTTTCCTCGGAAAGATTCCGCGAATTCCGCTCCGTCTATGTTGATGGCTTCGAGGACGTCTGCCGATTCGTCCGCACGCGCTCACGCGCGACGACTGTGGCTGCATTCTATCCCTCCTCAGTTGCTGTGGAGGAAGTGCCAACGGACCTTGCGGAGTACGCGAAAGCGAAGGCTGAGGGCGAGAAACTATGCGCGGCAATAATGGGCCAAGTGGCGGGCCTCAAAGTCGTGGTCGGCCGGCTGCCGCGCGTCCTGACCGACCAGACCGCCACGATTGCGCTGGTGGAAAATGCCGATCCGCTCACCACAATGTTGCCATTTATCCACACGCTTCAAGAACTGGCCTGATGCGGTTCCGCCGCGTGGCGCCCGATGGCAGTGTGTGCTATCGCCATCAACAAATTGGCAACGCCGATAGAGCAAACTGGCGTCAGCCGCTTGATGTGAGAGCCAAATGAAACCGCAAGTCGCGCCGATGGCATCCGAGGACGAGCGGGCCGGACAAATCGTGCGTCAGTCGGCGGACGGGAACGGGGGACATCGCTTGAGTAGAGAAGCGGTCTTGCGCAAGCTGGAGCCGATCTTTCGCAGCGTTGTCGACCCTGATCTGGTGCTGCGCGAAGATCTCGACGCAACGAAAGTCCCGCTTTGGGACTCGCTGAACCACATCATCCTTATGGTCGAGATCGAGATGCAGCTCGGCGTCGCGTTGACGACCGATGAACTCGCCCATCTTCGCAACGTCGGCGACATGGTCACTTTGCTTCAGCAGAAGCAGGCCCGGGTATGACGCGTTGAGGTCGTCATGACCGCCAACAGTACCGAGAGTCCGTCGCTGATGCGCTACGCCTCGGCGCGCACATTGAAGGAACTCGTCGCCTGCGCGCGTGAGTACGAAACCGCCGGAACTCCTCCATCGCCGTCATGGCCGAAGGTTCGCTTGGCGCTCACCGCCAACTACGCGACGCAGTTTCTCGCTCGCGGATTTCCTTTGGCTCTGGCTGCTCGCGACGTTACGGCCGATGTTTATGAGAGCCCATACAATCAATGGCGCGGCGAACTGCTGGATCCGGCTTCGCCGCTGCACGTGTTCGCCCCCACCCACATCGTCGTGGCGCTGACTTCAATCGAGCTTGCATACGGTGCGCTGCGCGGCGTCGATGCGACCGTCGAGGCCGTCGTGGCGGCTGTCGAAGCGGTACTGAAGACGACCGAAGCCTATGTTCTGATCACGCTGCCCGAACCGCTGGCCGACGAGGTCGGCGACAGCAGCCCGGCCTACGAATGGCGAACAGCGGTCAGCAACCGCCTGCGCGCGGCGCTCACGTCAGCGCGAGTCTTGCTCCTCGATCTCGAACCCCTGGTGCGCAGCGTGGGCGCGCAGGCGTGGTTCGACGATCGTTTCTATGACACCGCGAAGCTGCCGTTTCATCCCGACCGCACGCCGGCCGTGCTTGGCGTTCTGGCCGATGCGGTCGCGGGCGCGGTAGCGCCGCGCTGCAAGCTCGTCATCGTCGATCTCGACAATACGCTGTGGGGCGGCGTTGTCGGCGATGATGGTTACGCCGGGCTCGACCTCGACCCAGCCGGCAGCGGCCGGCATTTCCTCCGCCTGCAATCGTTCCTCGCGGGGCTGCGCGATAAAGGTGTCGTGCTGGCGATCGCGAGCAAGAATGAGCCGGCAGCGGTCAAGGAAGCATTCGCCAAGCGTGGCGAGATGATGTTGCGTTTCGATGATTTTGCGGCCGCCGAAATCCACTGGGAGCCGAAGTCGGAGAGCGTGGCCCGCATTCTCGGGCGTCTGGCCCTTTCCACGGCGGGCGTAGTGTTTCTCGACGACAATCCGGTTGAGCGCGCCGAAGTGCAGCGGCGCTTTCCCGACATCGCCGTCCCTGACCTCCCCGGCGACCCGGCCCAGCGGGTGCCGATGCTGCTGCGCACCGGGCTGTTCGACCGGCGCTTGGTGACCCGCGAGTCGCATCACCGCAACCGCATGTATTCGGAGAACGCCAAGCGCGAGGAGGCGCTGCGCGAGGCTGGCGACTATCAGCAGTTCCTGCGCGGATTGCAGATGGTAATGGTCGCGGGCGCGCTGGAGGATGCGCGCGAGCGCGTCATAGAGCTGATACACAAGACCAACCAATTCAATCTGACGACGCGCCGCTACAATTGGGCCGAGCTGACCGCTGTGGTGCGCGATGGCTTCGGCAGCTTCTACCGGCTCACCGACAAATTCGGCGACAACGGCATCATCAGCGTAATCGCGGTGGCGCGCGACGGCGAGGATGATGCGCGCATCGACCTCTGGCTGATGTCTTGCCGCGTGTTGGGCCGCAAAGTCGAAGAGACGATCCTGGCCGACATGGTGGCGCGCGCTCGCGGGCTCGGCGCCCGCCGGCTCATCGGCGAATACTGCGCGACCGCGAAGAATGCCCTGGTGGGCGAACTCTATCCCCGTCTTGGCTTCACGGAGATCGGCCGCAAAGGCGCGAGCGTATTCTATGCGCTGCCGCTCGACGATGGGCACGCAGGTGCAGACGCGCAGTTCATAGAACTGTTGCAAAACCATCCGCCGGTTGCAGAGGTGGCCGGCCGTGCGCGCAACGCGCAAAATGTGCCCGGCCAGGTCGTGTAAAGGAACTCGGCCGCGCACTGCACCAAGGTGCCAAGGCAGTCGCTGCAACTCCGAAGCTCTTACATATTCACAACATTCACATCCGTCCGCGCCGGGTTTTGCTTGACGCGGCGGAAGCGATGGGAGCTTGCTTCAAGCATCAAGTTGGGGCGCGGGGGCGCTCCGTTGAGCTCTGCCAAAACGTTGGGGGACGCCGCTTTTTCGAGTCTCAGTCAGTGAGGAGTCGCGCTCGAGACGGTGTATGGTCGGTCATGTCTGCGCTTGCATTGTGGTGCGGTATCGCCTGTACGATTGCGACGGGCGTCTTCTATTCCTTCGCTGAAATGAGAGGCTACGGCAGCGATTGGGCGGCGCAGGTGTGCCAGCACGCGCCGACCCTGTGCAGCCATCCGCAATGGTTCGCCGCCGCCGCCGGCGTCATGCTCATCTTCTATTTCATCGTTGAGCGCTTCGAGGTGTAGCGGCGCGCTTTAGCGTGGCCGCGCGATGAACGCCATGCGCGCTGGGTTGTGCCCCAAGTTTTTCGGCGAACGCTGCGCCGCAAACCCAGCGGCGGCGAGCTTCTCAGTCATAGCCGCCTCGCTGTAGCGCGCGAGGCCGAGCCGCGCGCGCAAATACCGGTAATCGGAGAACAGCGTGCGGGCGATTCCGCTGATGGCGGCGAGGAAGAATCCGTTGGCTGCGCCGAAGCGCAGGAGTGCCCCGATGTCAGTCGCGACCGTGGTCTGCGGGGGGATTACATCGCTCACCAGCAAGATACCGGCAGGCCGCAGCAGGCGGCGAAACAATTTCAGCAAAGTCTGGGTTTGCTCTGGCGTCAGGTATTGGGCGACCGAGTGCAGCGCGATGAAATCCAGACTTTGGTCCGGCAACTGCTCGACCTCTTCGGGCGCCAGCGCGCGAATTTTCGGATTACCGGCGAAGCGCTGAGCGAGGGCGGTGCGCACGCTCGGCGCGCCGTCGCACAGCAGCAGTTCACCGGCCGCCGCTGCAACGAGATCGGCATGGAGCGCTTCGCCGCAACCGTAATCGAGCACACGCGCACCTGGCGAAGGCACCAGGGCGGCGAGCGCTTCGGCGATCAGCCGATAATGGACGTCCTTGTGGCGCGCATTGACGTAAATCGAGTGCGGCTTGTCCCAGAAGGCAAGCCAACTGGAAATCATGCCCGCCACAGCGCAATCAGCGGCCCGTCCGCGCCGAACACCGGATCGGTGGCCGGTCGCGGCACGTTGGGAATGATGGTGAGCGCCTTGGCGTGCTCGGCCTTGCTGCCGCGGCAGAGATTGTAGGTGCCCGCAGGCGGATAGGCGCCGATGACAGTGATGGGAGCCGAGCGTTTGAGCGCGACGGTCATGGTTTTACTCACCCGCCCCTGAACTTGCGCATCAGCTCGACAAAGCGCCCGAACAGATAATGACTGTCGCGCGGGCCCGGCGACGCCTCGGGATGATACTGGACCGAGAACACCGGCCGGTCCGTCAGCTTGAGCCCGCAATTGGAACCGTCGAACAGAGACACATGCGTCTCTATGGTGTTCGGCGGCAGGCTGGCGCGCTCCACCGCAAAGCCGTGGTTCATGGAGGTGATCTCGACCTTGCCGGTGGTGAGATCCTTCACCGGATGATTGGCGCCGTGATGGCCCTGGTGCATCTTGACGGTGCGGCCGCCGACCGCGAGCGCCAGCATCTGATGGCCAAGGCAAATGCCGAACGTCGGCAGCTTGTCGATCAGGGTGCGGATCACCGGCACCGCATATTCGCCGGTCGCCGCCGGATCGCCGGGGCCGTTGGAGAGAAAAATGCCATCGGGCTTGAGCGCCAAGATGTCGGCGGCCGAAGTCTGCGCCGGCACCACGGTCACCTTGCACTCATTGCCGGCGAGCTGGCGCAGGATGTTGCGCTTGATGCCATAGTCGATGGCGACCACCTGAAACTGCGCGCCGTTGCGGTGGCCGTACCCTTCGCCCCACTGCCAGGGCGTCTCGTCCCAGGTGAAGCGCTGCGCCGTGGTCACCATCGGCACCAAATCCATGCCGACCATGCCGGGCCATTCGCGCGCTTCACGCTTGAGCGCTTCGAGGTCGAACTGCCCGGACGGATCGTGCGCAATGACCGCGTTCGGCATGCCCTTTTCGCGGATGAGCGTTGTGAGCGCGCGCGTATCGATGCCCGCGAGGCCGACGACGCCGCGGCTTTTCAGCCAGGCGTCCAGGTTGCGCGTGGCGCGGTAGTTTGACGGCTGCGTAATGGCGCTGTGCAGGATGACGCCCCGCGCGCCTAACGTCGCCGCCAAGTTGACGGTTTCAATGTCCTCGTCGTTGGTGCCGACATTGCCGATGTGCGGGAACGTGAAGGTAATGATCTGTCCGGCGTAGGAGGGATCGGTGAGGATTTCCTCATATCCGGTCATGGCAGTATTGAAGCAGACCTCCCCCACCGCCTGGCCTGTCGCGCCCAGGCCCATACCTTCGAGCACGGTGCCATCGGCCAGCACCACAAGCGCGGTCGGCTTAGGGTCCGACCAGCCGGAATCGCCTTGTTTGTCGATCATGCGGCCTCTAGATAGCGCCGATGCCCGCCGCCGCAAAGAGTTTGGGCCAACATGAACTGGCTAGCCGCTTTTAGTCTCTTGGTTGGCACCGGGGTGCTGGTTTGGTGTACGTTTTGGTCTCGGAGCCCGTTCATTGCCTTGGTAGTGGTCGCCCTATGCGTGCTGGCGTCGATTCACCGTTTCATGCACGGTGCGTGGCTCCTCGGCGCACTGGAAGTGGTGTGGGCCCTCTTCGCAATTCGCCGCTGGCTGCGCCTGACGGACGGCGCGCCGACAAAATCATGAGGTCGATGTGCTGCGCGACGAGATCAACAACGCCGTGAAGGAAGCGATGAAGGCCGGCCAGGCGCGGCGCGTGTCGACGCTGCGGCTGATCAATGCCGAGATTCTCAAGCGCGAGACCAGTGGCGCCGAGCGCACGAAGCTGGGCGACGCCGAGATTCTCGATGTCATGGGCAAGATGATCAAGCAGCGCCAGGAATCCCTCGATATCTACGAGAAGGCCGGCCGCACCGAGCTTGCCAACCAGGAGCGCGAGGAGATCGAAATCATCTCCGACTATCTGCCCAAGCAGATGTCCGATGTCGAAGCGGGCGAAGCGATTTCGGCGATGATCAAGGAACTGGAGGCCGCGACGCTCAAGGACATGGGCCGCACCATGGCGGCACTGAAGCAGCGCTTCGCCGGGCAGATGGATTTTTCCAAGGCCGGCGCGCTGGTGAAGAAGTTGCTAGGGGGATAGGCTTAGCTCATTAGCTGCAGTCGGTCAGCCGGGGCACGGATCCCGGACAAATATCTGCCCGATGCAACGCGGGCGCAGGGGAGGAAGCATCTATGTTTCGTGCATGGATATATTCGTCGGTGTTGGCGGCAAGTCTCGGTGTGGCGAGTCCGCTGTTCGCGCAATCGACGGTCTACATCCCGGCCGTGCTTGAGTTGTCGGGTGCCGGCGCCGTTTCCGGCACCAATTTCCGCGACGGGGCGCTGCTCGCCATCGACGAGATCAACGCCAAGGGCGGCATTCTCGGCCGCAAGATCGATACGCCCTTGCTCGATACCCAGAGCGATGCCGCTATCTCGCGCGCGCAAATCCAGAAAGTGCTCGACAACAACCCCTACGTCATTCTCGGTCCGGTGTTCTCCGGCTCGGTTCTCGTCGATATCACGCTCACCCAGCAGGCCGAGATTCCGGAAATCGTCGGTGGCGAGGCGGCGGCCATCACGCAGAAGGGCGATCCTTACGTGTTCCGCACATCGTTCGGGCAGCAGTTCAGCATGCCGAAAATAGCGAACTACATTCGCGATGGCATAAAGGCGAAGTCGGTGGCCGTGGTATGGGTCAACAACGACTTCGGGAAGGGCGGCCGCGATACGTTCCTGAAGGAGATGGCTGCGCGCAACATCAAGGTCGTCGCCGACGTTTCAACTGAATCGGGCCAGGCCGATTTCTCTGCCGACGTCGTCAAGATCAAGGCCGCCAATGCCGACGCGATCTTCGTCTATCTCAACGAAGAGGAGAGCGCGCGCTTTCTCCGCGAAGCAAAGAAGCAGGGCGTGACGACGCCGCTCCTCGGCGAGACGACGCTGCTCGGGCAAAAAGTCATCGATCTTGCCCAGGGCGCGGCCGAAGGCGTACGCGGCCACGTCGGCCTAACGGTCGATGCGCCCATCCCCGCGGTGACGGAATTCGCCGAGCGCTTCAAGAAGCGTTTCAACTATGTTTGCGACCATAACGGCATCAAGGGCTACACCGCGGTCTACATCATCAAGTATGTGACCGAAAAAATGGGCAAATTCGACAGCAAGTTGTTCGCGCAAACTCTGCACGGCTTGACGATCACGCCGCAGCAGGAGCCCGGCGTCTTGATGGAAGTGTCCTTTGACAACAACGGCGACGTCGACCGCGCGAGCTTTCTCGGCGAGGTCGTGGCCGGCAAGCAGAAGATCGTCGAGGTTTTGCCGAAGCTGGGCAAATAGCCGTCAGGGTGTTCCGTGCGTTTGATCACTGGACGGATTTGAGCCGCGGGCATCAATGGCGTCCTTCATCCAGCTTTTGGTTTCCGGCCTGGCGACCGGGGCGATCTATGCGCTGATCGCGGTCGGCTTCACGTTGTTGTGGCAGACCTCGCAGACGATCAATTTCGCCCAGGGCGAATTCGTCATGCTGCCAGCGTTCTTCGTGCTGGCGGCGATGAATCTCGGCGCGCCGTTTTGGCTGGCTGCTCTCGCGGGCGTGGTCCTCTCAGTGATCGTGCTTGGGCTGCTGTTCAAGCTCATCATCGTCGATCCGATGCTAAAATACGGTGTGCTGCCGCTCGTCATTTCGACCATCGCGCTGTCGCTGTTTCTCAAGGAAAGCGCCAAGGATTTCTACAGCTCGCAGGCGCAGCCTTTTCCCGCGCTGGTGCCGCCGACCGACATTCACATCTTGGGCGCGACCATCTCGACGCAGAGCTTGCTGGTGCTGGCCGTTGCCATCATCACAGTCGGTGCGCTGCACGTCTTGCTGAACAAGACGCGGCTCGGCCGCTCGATGCAGGCCACAGCGCAAAATCCGACCCTGGCGCGCATCCTCGGCATCCCGGTGCAGCGCATGGTGCTCTATACATTTCTCATCAACGCCGTACTCGTCGCCATCGCCTCGATTCTGGTCAGTCCAATTTATCTGGCTAAATTCACCAATGGCGAAACGCTGGGGCTCGCGGCGTTCACCGCCGCCATCATCGGCGGCTTCAATCAGGTGCGCGGCGCGATCCTGGGCGGCGTCATCCTCGGCGTCCTCGACAATCTCTCGGCGGCCTATCTCTCATCCCAGTATCGCGGTGCTTTCCCGCTTCTGATCCTCGTCGCGGTGATCTTGCTGCGGCCGCAGGGGCTGCTTGGCCGTGTCGAGGAGCGGACCGTATGAAGCGGTTTGGCACCGCCGCCGCGGCGATCGGCGCGGTCTTCGCGGTGGCGCTGCCGTTCTTCCTCAAGCCGTTCGGCATCTACGTCATCTCGATGTGGGCGGTGCTGACCATAGCGGCGATTGGACTCAATCTGACGCTCGGCTATGCGGGCCAAGTGTCGCTGGCGCAGGGCGCCTTCGTCGGCATCGGTGCCTACACGGTCACGGTGCTGATGCAGGCCGGCTGGCCATTTGCGGCGGCGTTCATCGCGGCTGGGGTGCTGTGTTTCGCCGTCGGCTGGATACTCGGATACCCGGCGCTGCGTGTTCAACATCACTACCTGGCCTTCGTCACGCTTGCCTTCACGACCCTGGTGTTCCTCGTGCTGCGCAACGAGGAATGGCTGACCAACGGCGTTTACGGCATCAACGGTATCCCACGCCCGGTGTTGTTGGGCTGGCCGACCGGCAAGGCTTTGAACTTTTATTTCTTCAGTCTCGGCATGCTCACCGTCCTGTCGCTGGCGGCATGGTGGATGCTGCGCTCGCCCTGGGGCCGCGCCTTCATTGCGCTGCGCGAGAATCCGATTCGCGCGCAATCACTCGGTCTCGACACGCGGCGCTACACCTTGATGGCGTTCGCCATCGGCTCGAGTCTCGGCGGCCTTGCGGGCGCGCTCTACGCGCCGCTGGTCCAGTTCATCGAGCCGAATTCGTTTGGACTGGGGATGTCGTTCAATCTGCTGCTAATGGTGATCGTCGGCGGCAGCGGCTATTTCTTTGGCCCGTTTGTCGGGGCGCTGGTTGCGGTGCTGCTGCCGGAATGGATGAGGATCGCCGAGGGTTACTATCTGATCGTCTATGCGGCGCTCGTGATGGCGATGATGGCGTTTTGTCCGTCCGGCATTCTGGGTTTTGCCGAGCGCGCGTTCAAATCGGCTTCGCGCGGTAGCCAACCCGCCCCGGCATTGCGCGCCGAAGGGGCCGGTCCGTGAGCGCCATCCTCGAAGTCGCCAACCTGCGCAAGTCGTTCGGCGGGGTCATCGCGGTTGACGATGTGTCGTTCGATGTGCGCGAAGGCGAGATTTTGGGAATCATCGGACCGAACGGTTCGGGAAAGTCGACGCTGTTCAACTGCGTGCTCGGCCAATTGCTCCCCAATGGCGGCGAGGTCCATGTCGACGGCCGGCGCACCACCGGGATGCGCCCGTGCGACCTCAATCGTCTCGGTGTGAGCCGGACCTTCCAGCTGTTGCAGGTGTTTGGCCAGCTTTCGGTACGCGACAATCTCATCCTCGCGGGCCAGGAACACCAGGGCTCGATGTATTCGCGCCTGATCGGCCGCGCCGACGCCGGGCTCGGCGCGGCCGCCGACCAAATGATCGCGTTCTTTCAGCTCTCGCATCTCGCCGCTGAAAACGCCGGCGCGCTAAGCTACGGACAGCAAAAGCTGCTCGACGCCGCGATGGCGTTCATGGGCGGGCCGCGCCTCGTCCTCCTCGATGAGCCGGCCGGCGGTGTGAACCCGACCATGCTGACGCATTTGCGCGAACGGCTCGCGGCCTATCACACCGAACGCAAGGCAACGTTCGTGGTCATCGAACATCAAATGGAATTCGTCATGGCGTTGTGCACGCGCGTGCTGGTGCTGGCGCAGGGCCGCGTCATCGCCCAAGGCACGCCGCACGAAGTTCGCCGCAACCCGATCGTGATCGAAGCCTATCTTGGACATTAAGGTTGGGCATTGAGCTTGCGCATTGAGCATGAACGCCGCTGAACCCGTGCTCGCACTCGACCAGGTCTTTACCGGCTACGGCAAGACGACGATCCTCAACGGCACGACGGCGCGGGTCCGGCGCGGCGCCATCACCACCGTCATTGGGCCAAACGGCGCCGGCAAGTCGACGATGTTCAAGACGATCTTCGGCCTGCTGCCGGCGCGTTCGGGAACGATCCGCTTCGATGGCCGCAATGTCACCAATTTCACGCCGCGACAGATGCTCGACGCCGGCGTCGTGTATATCCCGCAAGGCCGCAACATTTTTCCCGAGCTGAGCGTACGGCACAATCTCGAACTCGGCGGCCTTTCCTTGCGCGACCAGGGAAGTCTTAGCGGCCGCCTCGACGCCGTCATCGAGCGGTTTCCGATGCTGAAGGAGAAGGCTCATGCACAGGGCTCGACGCTGTCTGGCGGCCAGCAAAAATTGCTCGAAGTGGCGCGCGGGCTCTTGCTCGACCCTAAGCTCATCCTCATTGACGAGCCTTCGATCGGTCTCTCGCCAGCGATGGTGCAGCAGGTGTTTGCGATCTTGAAAGGCTTGCGCGACAGCGGCGTCACTGTTCTTTTGATCGAGCAGAACGCCAAACAGGCCTTGCAGGTATCGGATTACGGACTGGTGCTGGAGCAAGGTCAAACGCGCATCGAAGACACGGCCGCGAGAATCTTGGCCGATCCGCGCATCGCGCAGCTTTTTCTCGGCGGCGGACTGTCCCAGCCGGAGCCGGTGTCGTGACCAGACGCAGACTGCTACTCGGCTTGATCGGCCGGAACATCCAGGGCTCGTTGTCGCCGCCGCTTTTTGCCGACGCGTTCGAGGCCGCCGGAATCGACGGCTACTATCATCTGATGGATGCCGACCGGCTGCCGGGGCGGCGGCTGTCCCAGCTTCTCGATGCCATCAGGGCGGCCGGTTTCGCCGGCGCCAATATCACCTACCCGTTCAAGCAGGACATTATTCCGCTGCTCGATGCCATCGATCCCGAGGCGGCGCAGGTCGGCGCCATCAACACGGTCGCCGTCGGGGCGGACGGCCGCACCACCGGCTACAATTTCGATCGCCGCGGCTGGCGCAACAGCTTCGCCGAGACGCTGGGAGCGGACAGCGCAAAGGGAAAGACCGTGGTGCTGATCGGCGCCGGCGGCGCCGGCCGCGCCGTCGTTTTCGCGCTGATGGATTTGGGCGCTGCCGCCGTCGTACTTCACGACCTCGACAGTTCGCGCGCCAAGGCGCTGCAGGCCGACGTTTGCCGCCATTA
>Ga0070731_10002998_pt1 | contig 15523 bp, 11 predicted proteins | sample Coa_R1_2_FD_66448 | JGI IMG/M metagenome (GOLD analysis project Ga0070731, IMG submission 66448) | Surface soil microbial communities from Centralia Pennsylvania, which are recovering from an underground coalmine fire - Coalmine... | ecosystem: Environmental > Terrestrial > Soil > Unclassified ...
GCTAATCCCTCTTCGGTGCTGGCCGCGGATTTTAACGGCGACGGCATATACGATTTAGCTCTAGCAAGCAGGCCGCTTGCCGGCTCGCAGGGAAATCTTCTAAGCCTGCTGCTCGGCAAAGGCGACGGAACCTTCGCCGCACCAGCGGTTTTTGGAACGGGTTCGATCTCTTACTCCTCCGCGGTTGGAGATTTCAACGGGGATGGAACCTGGGATATCGCTGTAGCCAACGGCGGCAGCAACACCGTCAGCGTGCTGTTAAACACTCAGGGAACGCAGATCGCGCTCGCCTCCTCAAGCAATCCGTCGGGATACGGGCAATTGGTGCAATTCACAGCCACGGTCACCGCAAGCGTACCGGGCCAGGCAGCGCCAACGGGCACTGTCACCCTGAAGAACGGCAGCACAGTCTTGGGCTCCGGTTCACTGGTAAATGGCACCTTCTCGGCGAGCACGAGTAATCTCCCCACCGGCAGTGATGTGATATCGGCGGTCTACTCCGGGGACGCCAACTTCCAGCCGCACACCGTGCTCTTGACGCAAATCGTGGCTTCTGCAACTACCAACACCGCACTCGGATCTTCGGCGAATCCCGTTCCTGTCGGTCAGTCCGTGACCTTTACCGCGACCGTAACCTCGACCACATCCGGTACCCCGACCGGGACAGTTACTTTCCTGGATGGAACCACATCAATCGGCAGCTCCTCACTCAATTCAAGCGGCGTAGCGATGTTGACAACCTCTACGCTGGCGCCGGGCACTCAAGTCATTACCGCCGCGTATAGCGGAGATACTACCTTTGAGCCGAGTACGTCGCCAGTAATAGACCAGGTGGTGCAGGGAAATACGAGCGCATCTCTAACCTCGTCGCCAAACCCTTCCAGCTTCGAGCAGTCGGTGACCCTGGTAGCGACGTTGAGTTCAAGCGTTTCAGGCACACCGGCCGGCACTATGATTTTCTCCAACAACGGCACGACCGTCGGAAGCGCCATAGTCAACGCTAGCGGAGTGTCAACCCTGGTTGTGACCAACCTGCCAGTGGGAGTGAATAACATCACCGCGACTTACAGTGGTGACGCGAATTTCAATCCCACCACGTCGCCCGCCGTGGCACAGAACGTGCAGAAAGCAGCTACCACAACCGCTCTGAGCAGCAGCAACTCAAGCGCGCTGTCAGTTTCCGCCACCGTAACGTCCCTCACCGCAGGCATGCCCACGGGTACGGTTACCTTTCTGGATGGTTCAACGCCGCTTGGCAGCTCACCTTTGAATGCCAGCGGAGTCGCCACGTTTGGCTCGACGGCGCTGGGCGCCGGCACCCAAAATATCACCGCTTCTTACAGCGGGGACGGAAACTTCAACACCAGCACGTCAAGCGTGATTGCGATCAAAGCCGGTTTCGCGTTGTCGGCTAGCGCATTGTCGCCATCTTCAGTGGCGGCGGGATCTTCAGCCAACGCTACCATCACCATCACTCCGTCGAACGGGTTCAATCCAGCCAACGTCGGCCTGACGTGCGCCGTCACTCCGCCGGTGAATCCACCGCTTACCTGCTCAGTAGCATCGATCTCAGTGGCGAATGACGCGGGCACGGCCAAGCTGACGGTCACCGCGGCCGGAGCATCGGCGGCCCTCGTTCCCGCCATCGTCAACCCCGGGTCCGGCATGTGGCTGGCCTTCGGGCTGCTGATTCCTGCCATGTTGCTCATCACCGGACAGAATACGCAGAAGAAGGCGAAAGTATTAGCTTGCTCGCTTGCTTGCCTGGTAATCGGCGGCTGCTTGCTACAAACTGCTTGCGGCGGCGGTACGGCTGCGCCGGGCCCGACAGGCAACACCGGCACGCCTGCAGGCACTTACACAATTACAGTCACTGGAACCGCAAATGGCGTGCAGAACGTTGCTCCGCCCCTGACCTTGACGGTGCAGTGACGTAGTTCGCAGAGAAGAAGCGACGACCGGAACCAGCCGTGGCCGGGCGGCCCGGCCACGGGAACTAAACACTGACTAAGCAGCTTTCTCGGTGACCTTCGGCGCCCGTGTGTTAGCCGTATCGGCAATTTGCGTCAATACGGAATCCGCGTGCTTCTCTTCTTCCAGCGTCTGCTCCAGCAAATTTGCCTGCTCAGTCATCCCCAAAATCTCCGCAAAAGTCCGCACCGTCCCGTAGGCGGCCATCTCGTAGTGCTCCACTTTTTGAGCAGCCGCGATGATGCCTGCGTCGCGGACAGACTCATCGGTTGCATCTTTAATGACGTCTTCGCCTTCCGAGATCAACGCCGCGATCCCCTTGTTCTTCTTGGAATCAACTTTCCCCAGCGTCCGCTGCATGATCTGTTCCAGACGCGCCACGTGACCTTGCGTCTCTTGCAAGTGCGTCTGGAGCGCCTGCTTGAGTTGCGGCTCCTGCGCTTTTTCTATCATCGTCGGTAAGGCCTCAACGATCTGCTTCTCCGCTGAGTGAAGCTGCTGAATCTGATCGATGTATAGTTTCTTTAAATTATCGAGATTTGCTGAAAAGAACTTCATAATGATCGCTCCATGGGTGATTTGATTTGGTCTTACTACAGAATTAGACCTGCCTGGGGCGAATCGCAATACAGCGAAACCGGGAGTTATGGATACTCATCCACAGCTTTGGCGGAGTCAAGTAGATCCCTTAGTCATGCTTCCTTTCTAAGGACAATTCGCAAACCACAATTGCATGATGATCGCTCCGCCCAGAGATGCGAGTAGCGCAATTGGCATCGCAACCATGCCTACTTTCAGGAAGCCCCAGAAACTCACATCCAACTTTTCTTTGCGCAAAGCGATCAGCCACAAAATCGTCGCCAGCGATCCGGTAATCGAGAGATTCGGCCCCAGATCCACTCCGATCAACACCGGCTGCGCAAGCGCGCCATTCGCGTGCGCAGCGTGAAGCGTGCTTCCGGCAATAAGGCCGAGCGGCAGATTGTTCACTAAATTATTGGCCACGCCAACCGCAAATCCTGTAACCATTTCACCTGCAACCAGGCCAAGATGCCGGGTCCACGCCAGCCACTGCGTGGTGTACCGCATCGCCCCAATGCTCTCGATCCCATCCACCATCACGAACAGGCCGGCGACCAGCGCCAGCGTCTCCCAACTGATTTCGCGCGCAAGTATTAATGGATTGCTCCACTCCTTAATGCAGACAAAAACTGTTATCGCAACTGCCGCGAGGCACGTCGGGAGTCCCAAATCCTTACCCATCGAGGACGCCATCAGGAGCACGGCTATCATCAGTGCAGCGCTACTCAGTACCAGCTTGCCATTTCCGTTCAGAAACCTCGGTTCCACCCGATGTTCGATCGTTTCACGGAGCTCTTTTCGAAAAATCCGGCGCAACACAAAGAATGTTGTCACGATTGAGAGCGCGCTCGGAACGCCAAAAGCTAGCAGCCACCTGCCCAACGGTGGCATTGCATCGTGAAACACCACTAGATTCGCGGGGTTTGAAATTGGCAATAGGAATGACGCGGCATTTGCGATGAAAGCGCATGCAAAAAGGTAGGGCAGAGGTTGCACTCTGGCCTTTCGCACCGCGCTCAGGATCGCCGGCGTCAAAACCACCGCTGTCGCGTCATTGGACATAAAAACGGTAACCACCGTTCCAACGCCATACACCAGCGCAAACAGCCTCAAACATGACCCATCCGCGCTCCGCACCGCAATCGACGACAGCCAGTCGAAAACTCCATGCTCGCGCGCCAGTTCCGAGAGCAACATCATACCGATCAGGAAAAAACACACATCGAATGCTTTCTCGATCGCATGCCCCGCGAGCCGGAACGTGATCAGTCGCAAAACCAGCAGCAATAAAACGCCCGCGCTGATCCAATAGACTTCAGGAATATTCCGTGGCCGGATCAGCATTAGCACGATGCTCACGCCAACGATTAGAGAGAGCAGAATGTGGCCAAGCGCAGGCGAGATCATCGATCGTCATTTGCCTCTTCGGTTTGAGATTCGGGCTCGACGATCAGGCTCGAAACCACTGAGGAATCGAACGCCGTTTTGTGCACAATTCTTTCAGGCCGCAAACGCTTCCCCCTTCTTCACGCCCGGTTGGCGTTTCATTCCCGAATCATCATCTGACGACGTCGGAGTGAGCGTCTCCGGGATGGCAAACCACAGCAAGACAAACGCAACCGAAGCAACTCCCGCCAAACCCAGAAATGAGGCGCGGTAACCGTAGCGCTGAATCAGCACACCACCAATCGTGTTACTGAGCGCGGCTCCAATACCAACCATGGTTGCAAGCGCTCCCGCCGCCACATTGAAGCGCCCGGTTCCTTGGGTCCTGTCTTTGATCACAAGGATCGACACAATAATAAAGATTGCATTGGCCACGCCGTCTAAAATCTGAATCGCAATCAACGCACTCCTCACGCTGGTGAGTGTATAAAGCACGCCGCGGATAGGCAGCACACCGAATCCCAGCAGCAGCAGCGGCTTTCGCCCGTTGCTGGCTGCGCGCTTTCCAATCCATGCCGCCGAGAATGAGATTACCAACTGGGTGGTGATCACACACGCCGACATAAACGGCGCTGCCGCCCTCGGGGTTGCCTTCGACAACATCTCGCCCAACTCCGGCAACATCGCTGCATTGGCCAAATGAAACAGAAACACTGCAGCCAGAAAATAAACCAGCACGCGATCTTTCAACAGCAAAGAAAATCGCTCTGCCTTGCCGTCGCATTTGTCATCAACCGCCCCGCGCGCCCGTGCGTAATCAATTTGTTGGGGGTCGATCGTGAAAAGCGAGAGCAGCGTAGGTACCACCAGCAATAATGCAATCAGAAAGATTGCCCGATATCCAAATCGGTAGCTGATGTAAGCAACCAGCAAGGCGGTAAAAACGTTGCCCGCAGAATTAAACGATTGGATCCGGCCAAACTCTTTATCGAAGGCGGCGGCGCCCACCACTCCCAGCGTAATTGCGGCGACGCACGGCGCCAGAAAAGCTCCCGAACTTCCAATAAGAAACTGCGCCGAATACACTTCAAAAACATTCAATCGGCCCAGCAACAGGAGCGCGCCCGCCGTCAACAATACAAGCCCGCACACCATCAAGGCGCGTTTGCGCCGTACCCCATCTATTGCGGCTCCAGCCGGAGTCTGCATAGCGACTGTAACCAGCCCGCCAAAAGTAAGTGCGTAACCAACGCGCGCAGGGTTCCATCCACTCGCGGCAAGATAGGCGGCTAAAAAAGGTCCGAGGCCGGTCTGTACATCGGCAAGAAAAAAGGTCAGCCATTCGATGCCGCGCACGCTTTTCTGCTGGTCAGCCTTCACCGCGCTCGCGTGCATCAGTCGTGTCCTGGCTTTAAACAGCGGTGGGTTGTGTCTCTCCCGCTTTTCTAAGTGTTCTATTAGAGTGCCGGATATCGGTGTAACACTGTATATTCCGGCATATTCGGCGCAAAGGCGTCAACGCGAATTCCGCCGCCGTTTCGACTTCCGCGAATGGCCGCCAGAAATCTTCCGCACCGGCGCCTCTTCCACGACCGCGAACTGGATTTTCTTCTCAACGGGATCAATGCGATCCAGCAGCACCCGAATGCGTTGCCCCAGACTGTAGGTCTTTCGCGACCGTTCTCCGATAATCTGCCGGGTATTCTCGTGATAGGCGTAGGAATCGTCATTCAACGTATTCAAAGGCACCAGTCCCTCAACAAACAAATCGGTTAACTCGACAAAGAAACCAAACTTGGTGACGCTGGTGATCAGGCCGTCGAAATCTTCTCCGACGCGATCTTGCATGAACCTAACTTTCTTCCACTCCATCAATTCGCGCTCTGCTTCGTCAGCCCGGCGCTCGCTCTGACTCGACTCTTCCGCGATCTCGTGTAACTCCCCGTTCGAGATCGGCCCGCCCAACTCGCGTAATTCACCATGGCTCATGCGCTCGCGGCGTTTGGACCAGGGCGAGGCGTCGGCTCCCGAGTCAATCGCTGATGAAACTCCAACAGGTACTTTCCCGTCCTCCTTCTCACGCGATGCCCGAATGACATCCTTCAAAATCCGGTGCACGATCAAATCCGGATACCGCCGGATCGGCGAAGTGAAATGCGTATAAGTGGCCGCCGCCAGCGCAAAGTGCCCCACGTTCTCTTCCGAATACCGCGCTTGCTTCAACGATCGCAGCATCAGGTAGCTCAGAATCCGCTCTTCCGGCTTGCCTGCAATCTTCTCCGTAAGCTTTTGATACATCCGCGGAGTAATGTGCACGTCCTTGGGAATCTCCAGCACGCGTGCGCCCTTTCCCGTGCCCCGCGCCGCGCGCCGGTCAGACTTGAACTGTACCCGCTGAATCGGCAAGGGCCCAACGCCAAGCGAATACCCAAAGGTTGCCGCAATCGTTTCGAAGTCATACACGCGCTTGGCATCCGGTTTCTCGTGAATCCGATATAAGGAAGCGATCTGCCTCGATTCCAGGTAATAAGCCACGCTTTCATTCGCCGAAAGCATGAACTCCTCAATCAGCCGGTTCGCAATATTGCGCTCCGATCGCGTAATGCTTTTCATCAAACCGAATTCGTCAAACTCGATCACTGGTTCCGGCAGATCGAAATCAATCGAGCCGCGGCGGCGGCGCTTCGCGTTGAGAATCAAGGCCAGCTCGCGCATCAATTCGAATTGCGGTACTAGGGGCCCGTAACGCTGGCGCAGCGCGGCGTCACCTTCCAGCACCGCATTTACATCCGTATAAGTCATTCGCTCGGCCGAGCGGATTATGCCCTCCAACAGTTCATAACAAACAATCTCTCCGCGATGATCGATCTCCATCACACAAGACAGCACCAGCCGGTCCACGCGCGGACGCAGGCTGCAAATGTCGGTCGACAATTCCAATGGCAGCATCGGAACCGCGCGGTCGGGAAAGTAAACGCTGGTGCCGCGCAGCCGCGCTTCCCGGTCGATCGCTGAATCCGGCGTAACATACTGCGCCACATCCGCAATATGAACCTGCAACTCGTAATCTCCGTTCGGCAGTTTGCGAACCATAACGGCATCGTCGAAGTCTCGGGCCGTTTCGCCGTCGATTGTGACAATCGGAAGTGAACGGAAATCGCGCCGCCGCCGCAATTCTCGCGCCGGAATCACAGACGGAATGTTCTGGGCTTCTTCGAGCGTAGCCGCGGGAAAATGATGCGGTAGATGGAACTTCCGAATCGTAATCTCGACATCAACCCCAAAATCATCCTCCCGCCCGAGAATTTCGACTACCCGCCCGCGAGCGGTCTTCGTCGGAGCGGGCCAGTCCGTAATCTCAACATCAACCACCACTCCTTCCAAGTCGCCCCACTGAGTACGCCGCGCCGCTTCGTCACCCAAAACGCGATCGACAGAAACAGCCTTCGCTTCCGTCTGTAACCCGTGTGTCCTCTTTAGTTGATCGACAGATTCCGTTTCTCCACGGGCAGCCTCCACAATCTCCGCCCCAGCCGGAATCACAATCTCCTGCGAGATCTTGCTGTCGATCGGCGTCACATAATTGTGCCGGCTTCCATAATGAAAAATCCCAACCACCGTCGGATGAGCCCTCACCACCGGCCGCACGATCCGCCCCTCGGCACGCCCATCCTCCCGGATGGTGCCCACCTCGACCAGCACGCGATCCCCATGCATCGCATTGCCGATCGCGTGAGGAGGAATGAAAATGTCGCCTGCAAGCCGTGACTTGAGCGAGTCGCTTACCGAACTGGCGTCAGGAATCACGAAGCCAAAGCCGTCGCGATGCATGGTGAGCCGCCCTGCCACAATATTCTTGTTGGAAAAAGCCTGGGGTAGTGCGTAGCGGTCGGAATCCACTTGAACCAGCGCCCCATTACTAACCATCTTCTGCAAATGGGAATCCAGTTCCCGGCGGGCATCTCCATGCAGACCCAGCTCGCGCACCAATTGCTTGAACCCCGCCGCACGCTTCGGCTGTCGGGCAATCTGCTTCACAATGGCGGACTCTGAAATCACGGTCTTGAGCTCACTTTCAAGTCTCAGGATACCCCACCAGCTAGCTCGCCGGAGAGACGCCCCGCTTGACTGCTCGAAAACCGCTTTCCCACTGTTAAGATAGAGTTTCCGCATGCCGAAACTCTCGCATTACGATTCCGCAGGCCGCGCCCGTATGGTCGACGTGTCGCACAAAGCGGCAACCCGCCGCGAAGCCACCGCCAGCGCCTTCGTGCAAATGCCACCAGGCGTGCTCCGCGCCCTTCCGAAAAATCCCAAAGGCGACCCGCTCGAAGTCGCCCGGATCGCCGCAATCCTGGCCGCCAAACGCACTTCCGAACTCATCCCCATGTGCCACCCGCTCCCGCTGTCGCACATTGATGTCGATCTGCGCCTGTGCGAGAATGGCGTCGCCATCACAACCAAAGTCGCCACCACCGCTGAAACCGGAGTGGAAATGGAGGCGCTCGTAGCCGCCGCAATTTCCGCGTTGGTCGTCTACGATCAGACCAAGGGGCTGGATAAAAGCATTGAGATTCGCGAGATTCGCCTTGAACGCAAAAGTGGCGGGAAGAGCGGAGACTATCAACGCGTACAAACTACCGGCAGTACCCGAAACAGCAAGAACCGAGCCCCGAAGTTGAGGGCAAAGTGATCCATGGCGAACGACGTCAAACTGCTGTTAGTCGATGACAATCCGATGGTGCTGGGCATGCTGCAAAAAGCGCTCACACCCTTCGCGCAGGTTGTCGCCGCCGGAGACGCGGCTGATGCCCTGCTCAAAGCGGTCGACGATCCCCCGGAACTAGTGGTCTGCGATTATCGCATGCCCGGCATGGATGGCCGTCAGCTGGTCGAGAAGCTGAAGAGCCGGCCGGCAACGGCAAGTTTTTCCGCGATTTTAATGGCAAGCCGCAGCGATATCGATGAACGGCTCTCGCCCCTTGATGCCGCCGACGACTATATCGCCAAGCCCTTTTTTCTGAAAGAAGCCACCCGCCGCATCAAACGCACCGTCGACCGCATCGCGCTCGAGAAAATGGCTAAGACCGCACCCTCCGACGGCGTAGTCCGCGGCAATCTCTCGCAGATGAACGTCATCGACCTCATGCAGTCCCTCGAAATGGGACGTAAGAGTTGCCAACTCAAGCTCAACAACGCGGGTGACAAGTGCGAAGTGTTCTTCGTTGAAGGCCAGGTCAAGCACGCCACCTACGGATCGCTGGTCGGCGATCAGGCCGTCTTCAAGGTTCTGCGCTGGACCGGCGGCAGCTTTGAACTCAACTTCGAAGGCAAAACCGACCAGGAAACCACTCAGCTCAACACCCAAGGTTTGCTGATGGAAGGCCTGCGCCTGCTGGATGAATCGCAGCGCGACGGCGGCGGAGAAGCTGCGGAAGAGGCGGCCAGCGCCGGTTCTGGTTCCGATAACGCAAGCGCGGGCAGCCCAGCTTCGACCGGACCGATCCCGACCGGCGCAAGTACGACACGCGGTGGCCGCGAAGAGGAAGAAGATGTCCTCCTCGACAGCTGACGCGCGCATCGATCCTCCCACGAATCTGATCGCCGTGGTTATCACCGTGAGCGATTCCTGCGCTCGCGGCGAGCGCACCGATCTTTCTGGTCCAGCGGTAGCTGACTTCCTGAAAAAGTTCGGCTTTCATGTGGCGGCTACGCAAGTCGTGCAGGACGATTCCATGCAGATTCAAAACGCGCTCATCCATTACTCCCTGGAAACGCGCTTTATCGTGACCACCGGAGGAACCGGAATCGCGCCACGCGACGTCACGCCGGAAGCGACCGAAGCAATCTGCGATCGCATGCTCGACGGCATCGCCGAGCGCATGAGGCTCGAGGGAGCAAAGAAAACTGCGTTTGCGGCGCTAAGCCGCGGAGTCTGCGGTGTCTACGAAAAAACTCTGATCCTCAATCTGCCGGGCAGTCCCAGCGGCGCGATCGAATCACTCGCAGCGGTCATCGAACTAATTCCCCATGCCCTGAATTTGTTGGATGGGAAAACCGAGCACTCGTAAGCCAATGCACCCGCGGTTTCCGACCGCCGTTTTACGGAGACGGTGATTGGATCCAGGCTGTAGGGCAATGGCCTTACTCCGTCTTGCTTGGCGAAACCGTTCAAAAGGCCTATTTCTGCGGACTAGTCACAGGCTGAGCCTTTACCTGCGAGGACACCGCGATCGAGGCAGCTGCAGTCTGGCGAAACCCACAAAACCTCTTCTGCTATAATGTTCTTGACGCTTTTACTCGGTTTGCTTGTTCTCGCGGTGGTTCCTCAGTTGGACCAGCTTTATCTCCGCTTTTCCTGCCCGCCGTTTTACTCAGCGTTAAATCCAAAATGAAACGTGAGCGGCCCGGGCACTACGACGTGTGTTCAAGTGTGTGACCAAAAGGCCTCTTCAGAAAAACAAAAATCGAATGACTACATTTTCGGAACTTCCGCTTTCTTCTGCATTGCAGCAGAAGCTGGCGACAGCCAAATTTACAACCTTAACCCCGATCCAGGAGCGCGCCATCCCTCCGGCACTTGAAGGCAAAGACGTAATCGGAACCGCACAGACCGGCACAGGCAAGACACTCGCCTTTCTGATTCCGTTGATCGAAATGCTGCAGCGCGAGCCTTCTCGCCTGGCGTCTACGCTGATTTTGCTGCCAACGCGCGAGCTGGCGATGCAGGTCCATGCTCAATATGAGCAGCTACGCGGCAAGAGCCTGCCGAAAGCTGCGCTGGTAATTGGTGGCGTATCGGAAAATGCCCAGATACACAGCCTTCGCAATGTCCGTGGACCAATCATCGCGACTCCCGGGCGCCTGCAGGATTTCATTGATCGCAACCTGGCAGACTTGCGCGGTATTCAACTGCTGGTTCTTGACGAAGCCGACCGCATGCTGGATATGGGATTTCTGCCCGCCATCCGCCGCATTGTGGCGATGCTTCCAGCGGAGAGGCAAACCTTGTGCTTCTCGGCAACCATGGAGCAATCGGTCGCTCATCTGGTACATGAATACATGTGCGAACCAGTTCGAGTGGCGATGGGGTCCGTACTCAAGCCAGCCGAGAGCGTACAACTCACCGCATACGAAATGCGGCCTGCGGAGAAGATGGATTTCTTGCGGCAGTTGCTCTATACCGAGTCGGGTCAGTCACTGATCTTCGCCCGCACCAAGCGCGGCGCCGAACGAATTGCAAAGTCGCTGGCGCGGGATGGCTTTAATGCCACGATGATTCACGGGGACCGCTCGCAAACCCAGCGCAACAAGGCCTTGAGAGGCTTTCAGGAGGGAGAAATTCAGGTGTTGGTGGCAACCGACATCGCTGCCCGTGGCTTGCATATGGACGACGTTGCCTGCGTCATCAACTACGATGTGCCGAAGACTGCGGAAGATTTTATTCACCGCGTCGGCCGTACCGGACGCGCCGGTGCGCAGGGCCGCGCCACCACATTGGCTGCAGGCGCGGAAGTAATCGAGTTGCGAAATATTGAACGGACACTGAAGTTACGGATCGAGCGCAAGCAACTGGACGCCTCCGGCGTGGAGCAACCCAAGCGTCCTGTGGTAAACACCCTCGCCTCACGAACCTTGACCGCGCTACCCGGCGAAGTGTTCGTGTAGGCGAATGAATTTCCTATCGAAATAAATGTTCCCAATACCAAGCGGGGGTGGGCGGGTTGCCCACGCTTTCAGTTCCTTCCCTTCCGGTTCCAGGACTATGGGTGCCCCGTCCTCACGTTTTTTCTAAGGGCGGGCACGATGCTGTCTGTGCCAAATATTTTCGAGATCGGGAGCAGCATAAGATCGCCCTGCAAACGTTCGTGGTACCCACCCTTCGCACAGAACGCGAAGAACGGGGCCCCCAACATGTTGGCGATGCAAGCGAGATCAGAAGCCTGGGCGACCCGTCAGCGCTTAACTCTCAGCACGGCGTCGCTATTCCTTGATAACCTCAAAGTGAGGAACGATAGCCGTGCCGCCGATCATTAACGCACAGGGAATATCAAAATCATTCGGAGCGAAGCCGCTATTCGAGGACGTATCCTTCACGGTCTCGGAAGGCGACCGCATCGGCCTGATCGGACCCAACGGCTCGGGAAAATCCACGCTGCTGCGGATTCTGGCGGGAACAGAGCATCCCGATACCGGCCACGTTGCTGTGCGCAAGCGCTTGCAACTCAATTATGTGGAACAGGATTCGAGGTTCGCAGCCGGGGCCACGGTGCGGTCGGTGGTTGAGAGCGCGATGCGGCGCTCGGTCACAGGCGACGGCGAACACGGCACGCACTTTGCAGAGACGCTCGGCCGGGCAGGACTCGAAGATCTCGAAGCGGAGGCAGCCTCATTATCGGGAGGCTGGCAGAAGCGGCTGGCGATCGTCGAAGCGCTGGTTCAATCGCCCGATATTCTGCTGCTCGATGAGCCTACCAATCATCTGGACCTCGCCGGAATCGAGTGGCTCGAAGATCTGCTGCGGCAGGCGCCATTTGCCTGCGTCGTCGTGAGCCACGACCGCTACTTTCTCGAGAATGTTGCTACCGGCATGGCGGAACTGAACCGCGTTTACCCCGAAGGCTTGCTGCGTGTGAACGGCAGCTACACCGAGTTCCTGGAAAAGAAAGAAGAATTCCTCCGCGCGCAATCGCGCCGTCAGGAAGCTCTGGAAAATCTGGTTCACTCCGAGATTGAGTGGCTTCGGCGAGGAGCAAGAGCGCGCACCCGAAAATCCAAAGCCCGCATCGGCAAAGCCGGAGAGCTGATTGATGAACTTGTTGGCTTGAATGCCAGAACGCGCACCGCCACCGCACAAATCGATTTCGCAGCAACTGATCGAAAGACCAAGCGGTTAATCGAGCTGCAGGATGTCGCTTGCGAAATTGGAGGTCGCAAATTATTCGAAGGCTTGAACTTTATCGTGTCCGCGGGTATGCGGGTTGGCGTGGTTGGTCCGAATGGCAGCGGCAAGACCACCCTTCTGCGGATGCTCCGTGGCGAAGTCGCTCCCACGTACGGCGAAATTCGTCGCGCTGACTGGTTGCGCACGGTGTATTTCGACCAGAACCGCAGCCTCGATCTCAGCCTGACCCTGCGTCGCGCTCTCGCTCCCGAAGGCGATTCGTTCGTCTATCAGGATCGGGTGGTTCACGTTGCATCGTGGGCCGCGAAATTCCTCTTCAGCGGCGAGCAACTCGACCAACCCGTCCAGCGCCTCTCCGGAGGCGAACGCGCCCGCGTGCTGATCGCTCAGCTCATGCTTCAGCCCGCTGACATCCTTCTGTTGGATGAGCCCACCAACGACCTCGACATTCCTACGCTCGAAATCCTCGAAGAGAGCCTGCTCGAATTTCGCGGCTCTCTCGTTCTCGTCACGCATGACCGTTACCTCTTGGATCGCGTGTCCACGATCGTCCTTGGCCTCGATGGCCAAGGCGGCGCGGCAAGCTTTGCGGACTACGGTCAATGGGAGGCATGGCAGGCGGAACAGAAGCGCCAATGGAATCAGAATATGCCCTCATCTCTGCCGATTAGCGGTTCGTCTGATTCTCCGATAGCAGCACAAAAAAAGCTCTCCTACCTGGAAGCACGTGAGTATGCCGGCATCGAAGAGCGCATTGCTGAAGCCGAACAGAAATTACAAAGCAAACGCGCTGCACTGGACGATCCTGCAATCGCCAGCGACGCACCCAGGCTCGTTGCCGCTCAAGTTGAAATGGAAGCAGCACAAAAAGACCTGGATACGCTTTATGCGCGCTGGTCAGATCTGCAGGAGAAAGCTGACAACTTTTCCTCTCGCTGATGTGGCCGGCCGCAGACCCGAACGCAGCTGGTGAAAAGCGAGATCGATGGCGCGCGGTCTCGAGCAGTCCCGGCCTTACCGCATTGGTTCGCACATTCCAAAAGGTAGAGTCCCTCACGACGGCTCGGGAATCGGAGCGATTCGTCCAAGCAGGAATCCATAACCTGCGATGCCCAGCAAAAGAAACGCGGCCGCTGTGGCAAATGCCCAGAAGAAGGAGTGCGTTGACTGCGCAATATAGCCAGTAGCAATTGGAGCGGCAATCGCAGAGAGTTGACTGCCGAAGTTCAAAATACCTCCTAGGGTTCCAACGCTCTCCCGCGGTGCAATCAAGGAAGGTATAGACCAGGCTACGGGAGCGGCTGCAGACAGTCCTCCAATCGCCAGGCTTATCCACAGCACCGCGGCGGCAGTACTATTCGCATACGCCGCTCCTAATACTCCCAATCCGAGGGAGGTGCCCCCAATGAGAATCGATTGCCGCACGTTAGAGGGCTCACGTCCCTGTTGAATTAGTTTGTCCACTAGCCATCCACCCATTAGAAGGTCCGTAAATGTTGCAAAGAGCCAAGGCACGCTGCTGTAGAGAGACGAATGCAGCAAGTCAATGTGATGGGTCGATGAGAGATAGGAGGGCAGCCAAGTCAATAATAGATAGAAGGTGTAGTTGTACGATGCGAAGCCCAGCACCAGTCCCCACACGCTTCGCTGGCGCAGCAAATACCCGAGGGGCGCGCCTTTCGCGGTTCTGATTCGGTCCTCCGGTTGTGCCCCTCCTTGCAAGATTAGATCGCGCTCTTCCACAGCCAGGAACAGGTCTTCGCTGGGATTCCGATAGAGCGCATAAAAGAGCACAAAATAAAACAGGCTGAGGAAGCCGGTGACCGCGAAACTCCAGCGCCATCCGAATTTCACCAGCAGTAGCCCGAGCAACGGGACGCCGATGGCGGACGAAAACTTTGCAGCGGAATCGAAGACCGCCGTTGCCAGGCTCCGTTCTTCCGCAGGGAACCAATACCCGATCGCTTTCGCATTTGCCGGAAATGCGGGAGCCTCGCCCACTCCGAGCAGAAGCCGCGCTCCGAGGAAGCCAGCTAAGCCTGTCGAAATTGCCGCGGCGAACGAGGCAAGGCTCCACAACAGCGCGGCAACTCGACCCACGACCTTTACTCCGAACCGGTCCAGGGCGAGACCTGAGGGAAGCTGAAACGCCGCGTAGGTCCAACTGTAAGTGCTCAGCAAGTAGCCAAACGTCACTGTTGAGATGCCGAATGCGTTGTGCAAAGCCTCTTGCGACACCGAAAGGTTAACGCGGTCGAAGTAGTTGACCAACACGCCGAATCCTAGTAGACAGGCGATACGCCAACGCCGGCCAGGGATAGAGCGCGCTGCTGGAATCGTCGGCCGGGTCACGATTTGCTCTCAGATTCCTTTCGCTTCGAGTGACTGCCGGTTTTCGGCGCTCCCATCTGATTGGCTGGAAAGCCAAGGCCCCTGATGATTGAACCTGTGATGGCCTCGACGGAGTGATCGATCTCAACCACGAGTGCTTCGGATGAATCGGGCTCTTCCAATGTCGCAAACTGACTGCGCAAAAGTGATTCCGGCATGAAGTGTCCCGCACGAAGACTGATTCTCGGTTCGATCTGGGCATAGGTTCCTTTGAGATAAACGAAGGGAATGGCTTTGGCGTCAATAACACCTTCGCGCAAGGCGTTCCGGTGCCACTCGCGCAGCGCA
>Ga0070731_10002999_pt1 | contig 15517 bp, 11 predicted proteins | sample Coa_R1_2_FD_66448 | JGI IMG/M metagenome (GOLD analysis project Ga0070731, IMG submission 66448) | Surface soil microbial communities from Centralia Pennsylvania, which are recovering from an underground coalmine fire - Coalmine... | ecosystem: Environmental > Terrestrial > Soil > Unclassified ...
AGCCTCGAGGTCTTCGCCGGTGGCCTGATCGACGGCCTTCATCGATAGCCGCACCTTGCCGCGTTCGTCGAAGCCCAAAAGCTTGACCTTTACCTTGTCGCCTTCCTTGACCACGTCGGAGGTCTTCTGCACCCGCCGTGGCGCCAGTTGGCTGATGTGAACCAGGCCGTCCTTGGCGCCGAAGAAGTTCACGAAGGCGCCGAAGTCCATCACCTTGACGACGGTCCCCTCATAGATGTGTCCGATTTCAGGCTCGGAAGCGATCGATTTGATCCAGTTGATCGCGGCGTTGATCGATTCCGCGTTTGCCGAGGCAATCTTGATCATGCCGTCGTCGGAAATATCGATCTTGGCCCCGGTCTTTTCCACGATCTCGCGGATGACTTTGCCGCCCGAGCCGATCACCTCGCGGATCTTGTCGACCGGAATCTGCATCACCTCGATGCGCGGAGCGTGCTCGCCAAGCTGTGCGCGATGCTGAGTAATGGCCTTGCCCATCTCGCTGAGGATGTGCATGCGGCCATCCTTGGCTTGGCCGAGCGCGATACGCATGATCTCTTCGGTGATGCCGGCAATCTTGATGTCCATCTGCAGCGACGTGACACCGTGTTCGGTGCCAGCGACCTTGAAGTCCATGTCGCCAAGATGGTCCTCGTCGCCGAGGATGTCGGAGAGTACGGCGAAGCGCTCTTCCTCCTTGATCAGCCCCATGGCGATACCGGCCGTGGGCCGCTTCAGCGGCACGCCGGCGTCCATGAGCGAGAGCGATGTGCCGCACACGGTCGCCATGGAAGACGAGCCGTTGGACTCGGTGATCTCCGAGACGACGCGGATCGTATAGGGAAACTCGGTGTGCGGCGGCAGCACCGGGTGGATGGCGCGCCAGGCGAGCTTGCCGTGGCCGATCTCGCGCCGCCCGGGGGCGCCGAGGCGGCCGGTTTCACCAACCGAGAACGGCGGGAAGTTGTAGTGCAGCAGGAATGATTCCTTGTAGGTGCCCTGCAGGGCGTCGATGAACTGCTCGTCCTCGCCGGTGCCGAGCGTTGCCACGACGAGCGCCTGGGTCTCGCCGCGCGTGAACAGCGCCGAGCCATGGGTGCGGGGCAGCACGCCCACTTCGCACACGATCGGCCGCACAGTCTTGACGTCGCGGCCGTCGATGCGATTGCCGGTGTCGAGAATATTCCAGCGCACGATTTTGGCTTCGAGCTCCTTGAATACGCCGGCAACCTGCTGCTTCGGATATTTTGGATTTTCCACATCCGGCGGACTGAAGTGCCCCATGACGCGATCCTTGGCGGCATCGACGGCCTTGTGGCGCTCCATCTTGTCGGCGATCGCATAGGCGGCGCGTAGCTCTTTTTCGACGATGCCGCGCATCTCGGTTTCCAGCGCCGCGGTGTCCGGCACTTTGAGTTCGCGCGGTTCCTTGGCGGCTTTCTCGGCAAGCTTGATGATGGCTTCGATCACGGGCTGAAAATGCCGATGGCCGAACATCACGGCGCCAAGCATGATGTCTTCCGACAGCTCCTTTGCCTCCGACTCCACCATTAGCACCGCATCCTGGGTGCCTGCGACGACGAGATCGAGCTGACTCTCCGTCATCTCGTCGATTTGCGGATTGAGCACGTATTCGTTGTTGATGAAGCCGACGCGCGCGGCGCCGATCGGCCCCATGAATGGCGCTCCCGACAAAGTGAGCGCCGCGGATGCCGCCACCATAGCCAGGATATCGGGATCGTTTTCAAGATCGTGCGACAGAACAGTGACGATGACTTGCGTATCGCAGCGCCAGCCATCGGCGAATAGCGGGCGTATAGGCCGGTCGATCAGGCGGGAGACCAAGGTCTCCTTTTCGGTCGGCCGCGCTTCGCGTTTGAAATAGCCGCCGGGAATACGGCCCGCCGCGTAATACTTTTCCTGGTAGTTACAGGTCAGTGGAAGAAAATCGATGCCTTCCTTGGGCTGTTTAGCCGCCACCACGGTCGCCAGGACGGTGGTGTCGCCGTAGGAAGCGAATACCGCGCCGTCTGCTTGGCGCGCGAGTCTGCCGGTTTCTAGCGTGAGTGGCCGTCCGCCCCAGTCAAGTTGCACACGATGAATATCGAACATTTGGTTTGTCTTTCATGGTTTTCATGGTGACGCGAAAGCCATGGGCAAGACGGCGAGAAGCTGTTGCTCGCGGGTATTTCGCGAACCCAAACAGCATCCGGCGATCCTGCCATGGCCATCGGTCTTCCATCGATATCGGCGGGCATCGGCCCGTCGCTCTCATTGGCAGCTCTTTGGCTGCCGGGCATACGGCGGACGCTTCATGCGCCGCCACGAAACGCGCGGCATCTGCCGCGCGCAATTTTTCAACGGCGGATACCCAGCCGTTCAATCAGTTCCTTGTATCGCCCCTCGTTGGTGCGATGCAGATAGTCGAGAATTTGCCGCCGCTGCGACACGAGCTTGAGAAGCCCGCGGCGCGAGTGGTTGTCCTTCATGTGGGCTTTGAAGTGATCGGTCAGGTTGTTAATCCGCTCCGAAAGGAGCGCGACCTGAACTTCGGGTGAACCCGTATCGCCGGACTTGACGGCATATGTCTTGATAACCTCCGCCTTGCGGGCGGTCGTAATCGACATCGTCATTTCACCTTTCTACCGGCTCGACCAACGATGCCGGTCAAATTGAACACGCGCTTGGGGACGATTTCGCCGCGGTCCACTTCGGCGACGGCCACGATTTCGCCGCTACAGGCGACCGCAACCATGCCGCGGAAGACGGACGCGTCCCGTCCGCGCATTAAAACGGCCTGGCCACGTTTGAGCCTTGCCGCATCTGCCGGGCTGATGGCCAGCGCCGGGATGTCGTCCAGCGCGGTCTCGATCGGCAGGAGTATGTCGGCGAGGTTGTGCTCGCCGGCGGCTGCTCTATGACATAAAGCCTCGAGCCGTTCCAGGGGAATCATGTCCGCTTCGGCGAACGGTCCAACCCGCTCGCGGCGAAGCGCTGAAACGTGCCCAAATACACCGAGCTCGCGGCCAAGATCGCGCGCGATTGCACGCACGTAGGTTCCCTTTCCGCATTCGGCCGCGAGCGCGGTGTGATCCGCGTCCGTAATTTCGCGGAGTTCGAGCCGGTGGATTTTGACGGTGCGCGGCTTCAGTTCGACCGTTTCGCCGTCGCGGGCGAGATCGTAGGCGCGCTCGCCTTCGATTTTCACTGCCGAGAAGCGCGGCGGTACCTGCTCGACGATGCCGGTGAAGCGCGGCAGTTGTGCGCGTATCGCGGCCGCATCGGGCCGCTGCTCGCTCGCCGCTACGACGCGCCCCTCGGCATCGTCAGTGTCGCGTTCCTCGCCCCAGCGGATGGTGAATGAATAGTTTTTGCGGCTGTCGACGACGAACGGCACGGTCTTGGTCGCCTCGCCGAGCGCGATGGGCAGGCAGCCGGACGCCAGCGGATCGAGGGTTCCAGCGTGACCGACGCGTTTCGCCTCGAACAGGCGCTTGATGACGGACACGGCGTGCGTCGACGTCATGCCGACGGGCTTGTCGAGCACGATCCAGCCATGCACGTCGCGCTTTTTCCGTTTCTTTGCCGGCTGCGCGGTGTCGGACACCGCCGCAGTGGTGGCATGAGGCGCGTTGGCGACAGGAGCCGACTCATTCATCGTCAGTCTCGTGGGTGAGATCGCGTTGTACTGCGGGGGTCCGCAAAAGCTTTTCGATCCGTTCGGCTTCGTCGAAGCGCTCGTCGAGGCGAAAGCGAACCTCGGGTGCAAATTTCAAATTAACGCGCCGCGCGATTTCGCCGCGCACGTATTTTTTGTTGCGGTCGAGCGCCTCAAGCACCTCGGTCCCGTCGCGGCCGCCAAGCGGCATGATGTAGATGGTGGCGAGCCGCAGATCGGGGCTCATGCGCACTTCAGGCACGGTGATCATATGCGCTTGCACCACCGGATCGTGGATATCACCGCGCGACAGCATGTCGGCAAGCTCGTGGCGGATCAGTTCGCCAACGCGGAGCTGACGCTGCGAGCCTCCAGCCGGCTGATCGCGATGTTGGTGATGACGTGCCATTTGTTGTTACGCTCGATGCGCGGCGGTTCCGCACATCTCGATTAAATTTGCTGTGCTCTTGTGAGTGGGATTGCCGGGTCAAGCCCGCCAATGACGCCAAGAGAACGCGAATGTGAGAATTGGACTCACAGCGTCCGCTGCACGGTCTCCACCCGATAACATTCGATAACGTCGCCGACTCTCATGTCTTGATAATTCTCGAAGGCCATGCCGCATTCCTGTCCGGCCACGACCTCGCGCGCATCGTCCTTGAAGCGCTTGAGCTGCGACAGCTTGCCCTGGTGAACCACAACGTTGTCGCGGATCAGCCGCACGTTGGCGCCACGCTCGACGGTGCCGTCGGTCACGCGGCAGCCGGCGACATTGCCGACCTTGGAGACCTTGAAGATCTCCAGGATGGTGGCGTTGCCCAGCATGGTCTCGCGCAGCGTCGGCGCCAGCATGCCCGACATCGCCTTCTTCACGTCATCGACGAGGCTGTAGATGATGTCGTAATAGCGGATCTCGATGCCGGCCTGTTCGGCGGCCTCGCGCGCTTCCTTGTGGGCGCGCACGTTGAAGCCGATGACGACGGCGTTGGATGCTTCCGCCAGCGTCACGTCGGACTCGGTGATGCCGCCAGCGCCCGAGAAGATCACGCGTGCTGCCACTTCATCGGTGGAAAGCTTGTCCAGGGCGCCGATGATCGCTTCGATCGAGCCTTGAACGTCTCCCTTGATCACGAGCGGGAATTCTTTGCGCCCGGAGGTCTTGAGCTGACTCATCATCTGCTCAAGCGAACCGCGCATGCCGGTCTGCCGCGCCGCCATCTTCTCGCGTTTCTGGCGGATGCGGTAATCGGTAATCTCTCTCGCGCGTGCTTCGGTATCGACGACGGCGAGCCGGTCGCTCGCCTCCGGTGTCCCGTTGAAGCCCAAAACTTCGACCGGCATCGACGGTCCTGCTGCGACTACGGGATGACCGGTATCGGAAACCAGCGCGCGCACTCTGCCCCATTCCGAGCCGGCCACCACGATATCGCCGGGCTTGAGGGTGCCGCGCTGAACCAGCACGGTCGCAACGGGTCCACGGCCGCGATCGAGCCTTGCCTCGATCACCGTGCCTTCGGCCGGACGATTGGGATTGGCTTTAAGCTCGAGAACTTCCGCCTGCAGAGCAATGACGTCGAGCAGCCGGTCGAGGTTGCGCTTCTCCTTCGCCGAAACCTCAACCTCAAGCACCTCGCCGCCGAGGGATTCGACCTGGATCTCGTGCTGCAACAGCTCGGTACGTACGCGCTCCGGCTTTGCGTCCGCCTTGTCGATTTTGTTGATCGCAATGATGATCGGGACCTTCGCGGCCTTGGCGTGGTGGATCGCCTCCACGGTTTGCGGCATGACGCCGTCATCGGCGGCCACCACCAAGATCACGATGTCGGTAATTTTGGCTCCGCGCGCGCGCATGGCCGTAAAGGCGGCATGACCGGGCGTATCGATAAAGGTAATGCGCCCACCCGAAGGTGAGGTCACCTGATAAGCGCCGATATGCTGCGTGATTCCGCCGGCCTCGCCGGCGGCGACCTCGGTCGAGCGGATGGCGTCAAGGAGCGACGTCTTGCCGTGATCGACGTGGCCCATAATGGTGACCACCGGCGCGCGCGGCTGCAGCTTCTCCGGATCGTCCGGCGCGGCGAACATGCCTTCTTCCACGTCCGCTTCGGAGACCCTTCGCACCGTGTGACCGAGCTCTTCCGCCACGACCTGCGCGGTGTCGGCGTCGATCGTGTCCGTGCTGGTCGCCATGTGCCCAAGCTTCATCAGCATGCGCACCACGTCCACGGAGCGCTCCGACATGCGGTTGGCCAGGTCCTGTACGGTGATCGTCTCGGGGATCGTCACTTCGCGCGTGATTTTCTCTTTCGGCTCATCGCGATGGCCGGTGATGCGCTGAACGCGGCGGCGGAACGACGCGACAGAGCGTTCGCGCACTTCGTCGACGGAATCGGCATTCACAACGGTCAAGCGGCCGCGGCGCTTTTCGCCACCCGTACGCTGAGGCTTCGGCTGAGGAGGCGCCCGCATGGGTGCGCCGCCGACGCCACGGCGTGGGCGCGGCGCTTCGTCTTCCTCGGCCTCCTGCGTGCGGACGCTGCCCGGCTTTGCCAGGACGGCCTCGACGCCGAGGCGTTTCTGCGCCAGTTCGTCGGCCCGCTTTTTGGTTGTTTGTTCGTGGGCGCGGCGAACCTCTTCTTGATTCTTGCGGGCCTCCGCGTCAGCACGCTCTTTTTGTTCAGCGGCCTTCTGGATGCGAACAGCCTCGGCTCTTTCCTCGGCGGCTTTTCGCTCTTCGACTTCGATCCGTTCCGCGTTGCCGAGCGCGGCGGCGCGCGCGTCGATCTCTTCCCTGGTAAGCGGGCGCAGAACAACGCCCACATGTTTGGCCGCGTCGGCCGCCGGAGCCGACTCAACTCCGGCCGGGTTCTTGCCAGGCGTAACGACGCGTTTCTGTACACTGCCGCGATCAAGCGCCGCGCCAGCGTCTGCCTTGGCTTCCCCTGGTCCGATGGTCCGGCGCTTGACCTTCTCGACGACGACGGCCTTGCTGCGGCCATGACTGAAACTTTGGCGCACGACGCCCTGCTCGACGCCGCTGCGCTTCAATGTCAGCGTCTTCGTCGAGGAGACACTCAATTTTTCGCCAGTCTTATTTGTTTCAGTCATACCCATCCATATCCATGGCCGGCCTAGTGCGCGGCAGCCTTGCCGGCCTGATTACCTCGATCGCCCGCACCGCCAGTCCGAAACCGTTCAAGGCGCCGCGAACGCGACAAAAACGTGTCGCTGGCGGGCCCGGCGAGCAGGGCAGCATGTACCACATTTGGGCGGCCCAATGCCAAATCCAATTGGGCCGGCGTTAGGAATTCAATCACCGGGACATCCCGGCCTGGCCTGTGGCGGCGGGCCGCTTTGAGCTTGCGGACGCCGTCAGGGGAGGCGTCGGCCGAGTGCAGCAACGCGACAACGTTCTCACGCTCAAGTGCCGCGAGGGCCTTGCCAAATCCGGCGGCGACCAATCCGGCCTTGTGGGCCATTGCCAACGCATCGAGCGCAGACTGTTCCAGCAGTCTGTCAGTTCTGGCGACGAGGTCCTCGGGCAGCCGAACATCGCGTTTGAAGCCGCGGGCGAATGTCTTGCGCCGGATGGCCTCCTTGAGGACCTCTTGGGTTGCCGTCACCCAGACACCTCGGCCTGGCAGCTTGCACTTGATGTCGGGAACCGCCTCACCACCCGGACCGATGACGAAGCGGATCAGATCGGCAACAGGCAGCGCCGTCCGGGTGGCGACGCATAAGCGTTCGCGCGCCCGCGTGTGTGGCCCTCGATCGAGCTCGCCGTCTTGGCCCGTGTGGTCGCTTTGGGCGGTCATATGCGTGGTCAGCTCCATCAAGCCGGCGCCTCGGCGGCTGGAGCCTCCTCGGCAGGCGGTGGCGCCAGATCGGCCTCGGTAATCCAGCCCGCCTTGACGCGCGCTTGCATGATCATCGCCTCGGCGTCCTCGCGGCTGACCGCGAAGCTGTCGAGAATGCCTGCTTGCCGGACCGCCTCGCCATCCTTGCGCTCGGTCCAACCGGCCAGATCGTCGGTGGCACAGCCTGCAAGGTCCTCAACGGTCTTGATGCCGTTTTCGCCAAAGCTAACCAGCATGGCGGTGGTAACGCCGGGAACGTCCTTGAGCGCGTCTTCGACCCCAAGCTCCTTGCGCTTTTCGTCCAGCTCAGCCTCGATCTTGGCCAGGTAATCGCGCGCACGATTTTGCAGTTCCTGAGCGGTGTCCTCGTCGAAGCCCTCGATGCTCGCGAGCTCCTTTAGGTCCACAAAAGCCAAATCCTCGACCGAATTGAACCCTTCGGATGCCAACAGCTGCCCGATCACTTCGTCGACGTTGAGAGCATCAATGAATATACGCGTGCGATTCTCGAACTCCGCTTGGCGGCGCTCCGACTCTTCCTGCTCGGTCAGAATGTCGATGTCCTTGCCGGTCAGTTGCGACGCAAGCCGCACGTTCTGGCCACGCCGGCCTATGGCGAGCGAAAGCTGCTGATCGGGGACCACGACTTCGATGCGGTCGCGCTCCTCGTCGATCACCACTTTGCTGACTTCGGCCGGCGCCAGCGCGTTGACCACGAACGTCGCGATTTCGTACGACCAGGGAATGATGTCGATCTTCTCGCCTTGCAACTCGTTGACCACGGCCTGTACGCGCGAGCCGCGCATGCCGACGCAGGCGCCGACCGGATCGACCGACGAGTCACGAGAGGTCACGGCGATCTTGGCGCGTGAGCCGGGATCGCGGGCAACCGCCTTCACCTCGACGATTTCATCGTAGATTTCCGGCACTTCCTGCGCGAAGAGCTTCGCCATGAATTCCGGATGCGTGCGCGAGAGGAAGATTTGCGGCCCGCGCTGCTCGCGGCGAACGTCGTAGATGTAGGCGCGAATACGATCGCCGTTGCGGAAGACCTCGCGCGGCAAAAGCTCGTCGCGCCGCACGATGGCTTCTCCGCGGCCAAGATCGACCACCACGTTGCCGTATTCGACCCGCTTGACGATGCCGTTGACGATGTCGCCGATGCGGTCCTTGAATTCGTCGTATTGGCGGTCGCGCTCGGCTTCGCGCACCTTTTGGACGATCACTTGCTTGGCTGATTGCGCGGCGATACGCCCAAAGGGCAGCGGCGGCAGCGGGTCCGCGATGGTATCGCCGATCTGGGCGGCGGGATGCCTCCGGCGCGCTTCTTCAAGGCTGATTTGCGTCGCCGGATTTTCCACCAATTCCACCACCAGCATGTGGCGCGAGAGGTGAAGCTCGCCGCTCTTGGCGTCGATCTCGGCACGCACTTCGGTCTCGCTGCCGTAGCGCGAGCGCGCGGCTTTGGCGATCGCGTCCTCCATGGCGGCGAGCACGATCTTTCGATCGATGGCCTTTTCTCTCGCCACAGCGTCGGCGATCTGCAGCAGTTCGAGTTTGTTGGCGCTTACCGTCGCCATTCGTCACTCTCCATTAGGTTGGGCCAAGCGCCGAACTGGCTCCGGCGCGGCATTCACGTGTTTGTCTCGACGCCGCGATTCACGTTGGTCGGCGCCTTTTGCTTGGCGTTCGGCCTGCTTGCTCCGCCGCAGCGATTCGGAAACGAGCGCATCGGTGAGGAGAAGCCTGGCCTCCATCATGTCGTCGATTCGCAGCAGGACTTCGGCGCCCTCGGGGCTGGTTGTGTCATCACAGCGAAGCCGCACGCACTCGCCTTCGGTCCCGTTCAGTTCGCCGCGAAAGCGGCGGCGGCCCGCGATGGGCGCTGACATTTCCACCTGGGCCATGTGGCCCGCATGGCGCTCGAAATCTGAACGCCGCACCAGTGGCCGGTCGATTCCGGGTGAAGAAATCTCCAGCCGGTAGGCTCCTTCGATGGGATCGGCAGCATCCAGCACGGGGGATAGCGCCCGCGATGCGGTTTCGCAGTCTTCGATCATCATGGTGCCGTCCGGCCGTTCGGCCATGATCTGCACGGTGCATCCCGCGAGCCCTGAAACGCGCACGCGCACCAACCGGTAGCCCAGATCTGCAAGGACCGGCTCGACGAGTGCGGCAACGCGCGCCGCGCGTCCCGGCTCAGTAATGAGCCGCGGCTCGTCGTGAAAGTCTGTATCGGCGAAGGTCTCGGCTCTCTGGTCCATTCTTCGCGGCTCAGATTCCTAGCGGAGCATGATCTTCTCGCAAAACCGGCATCCACTTTCCCGATCATGCTCTGATCTTGCGTCCGTCACGGCAGGTCGTCCTCAGGTAATAAAAAAGAGCGGGCCCCGGGGGAACCCACTCTCAAAACCGTTCGGATCATCCGACCGTTATGAGGTATCCATGACGGACAGGCCGAATATAGCGCTTTATCGGGCCAGCGCAAGGCCTTCTGGCCCTTCAGGTATCCGCAATTCGTGGGTGGTAATGAGCGGTCAAGTATGGGGGCAAAAAAATTGCCTCACGTCCTGATGCGTTCCGTCGATTGCTGATGGATGGAAGCCGCGCCCGTTCAAATCTTACGAAAGACCAGAAAACAGGACGCGCGTTCCTCGCGCGCCGCCTTGGCATGGTAACGGGTACGGGCAAAGCCAAGCCACGGCTTGCGCCAATCATCGGCGCTCCGTGCCGTCCACTCGAAGCGTTCTGACCGCAACAGCCTTAGCAGCGTCCAGGCGGCGTAATCCGCAATGTCGGTGACGAAGCGGAATTCTCCGCCGGACCGTAGGATGCGGGCGAGCCGCGCCACCATTTCATCTTGAACAAAGCGCCGCTTCCAATGCCGGCGTTTCGGCCAAGGATCGGGATGAATCAGATCGATGCGGGCCAGCGATGCATCGGGAAGCCAAGCAATCAGGTCGGTGGCGTCATCGAAATGCAGGCGGATGTTGCGCAAGTTGCTACTTTCGATGGCGGCAAGCACTTTGGCCATGCCGTTGACGAAAGGCTCGACGCCGATAAAGCCGGTACGCGGCGCATCGCGCGCCTGCATGATCATATACTCACCGCCGCCGAAGCCGATTTCCATGACGAGATCGACAACCGGCACCGGGAACAGCTCGCGCGGATCGTGGGGTGCCACTCGAGACAGGTCGATCGCCAGTGTCGGCAACAGTGTTTCGATCAGTTGCGCCTGGCGCGGGCGCAGCTTGTGGCCTTTGCGCCGTCCAAAAAACGCACGGTTTTGGCTTTGCGAGACGTTATTCACGGTCATGCCCCGCGCATGCGGAGCATCAGTAAACACCGGCAAAATGAAATTGGACAGGCCGCGCTTCCTGCCGCTCTTCCTGAAGTGCGGCGCTCATTGGACCGTTGCGCCGGGACGGAGGATGGCCGTCAGCGCAACGCGCGTTTGAGCTGATCGGCAAGATCGGTGCGTTCCCAGGAGAACCCGCCGTCCTTTTCGGGAGCGCGGCCGAAGTGGCCGTAGGCCGCGGTGCGACGGTAAATCGGCCGGTTCAGCTTGAGTGTACGCCTGATATTGGTCGGCGTGAGGCGGAACAGCTCGGGCAGAATCTTCTCGAGCTTTTTCTCTTCGACCTTGCCGGTACCGTGGGTATCGACCAGGAGCGACATGGGATCGGCGACGCCGATCGCGTAGGCAACTTGAATAGTGCAGCGTTCGGCGAGACCCGCTGCGACAACGTTCTTGGCGAGATAACGCGCCGCGTAAGCCGCGGAGCGGTCCACTTTGGTGGGGTCCTTTCCGGAGAACGCGCCACCGCCGTGTGGCGCATAACCGCCGTAGGTGTCGACGATGATCTTTCTGCCGGTGAGGCCGCAATCACCATCGGGCCCGCCAACCACGAAATTGCCGGTTGGGTTTACCAGAAAGTCAGACGCACGCTTTGGCATCCATCCCTTCGGCAGCGCCGATTCCACGGCGGTGGAGATCATGTCTTTGACAATACCGGGCGTGTACTTTTTGCCGTTGCGGCTTTTCTCGTTGTGTTGCGTGGAGACCACGACCTTGGTGCAGCCGATCGGTTTGCCGCTGACGTATTGAACGGTGACCTGGCTCTTGGCGTCGGGTTGCAGATCGAACAATTGGCCGGAGCGGCGCTTCTCCGACAGGACTTTCAGGATTTTGTGGGCAAAATAGATAGGCGCCGGCATGAAAGAGTTTTTCTCATAGACCTCGCTTTCGGTGCAGGCAAAGCCGAACATCATGCCCTGGTCGCCCGCGCCTTCTTCCTCGCCGGCCTTCGTCTTCTTGGCGTTGACACCCATGGCGATGTCCGGTGACTGGCCGTGCAGCAGCACTTCCACGTCGGCGCCATGATAAGAAAATCCGTCTTGGTCGTAACCGATGTCCCGCACGACATCGCGCGCGATCTGCGTGATCGCCTCGCGGTCAACCACCGCCTTGCCCCCAATCTTGCGGAAAAATTGACCGCGGCCTTCGCCGGCGATGACGATTTTGTTGGTCGTGCACAGCGTCTCGCAACCGAGCCGGGTGTTCACGTGGCTTTCATCGGCAATGCCGAGCTTCACGTCCTTCTCGATGAACGCGTCCAGGATGGCGTCGGATATCTGGTCGCAGACTTTGTCGGGATGCCCCTCCGAGACAGATTCACTTGTGAATAGGTAGTTGGCGTGCGCCACAGCGAAACACTCCCCTCGTAGAGCATGATCCCGAAAGAGGCTGCCCAAGATGATCAATCTGGTAGCCGCTGGCTGCTGCAAAGGATCGTGCTCAATTTAAACGCCCTGGCGCGATCAATCCGGCGACGACCGCGCTGATCCAGCGCACGCTTGTTGCAGCGTAGCCGGGTCATGGTCAAGATGTGGGCGAAAGGTGGGCGCGGCGGCGTGGTGCGGAGGTCTCGGCGGGCAGTACTTTCAGCGCTTCTCGTTTGTCGCGATTTGTTCGACGAGGTCGACGATACGGCGGCGCAACTTGGAGTCGTTGATCCGCGTAAACGCTTTGGTCAACGCCAACCCGTCCGAGGTGGCAAGAAAATCGGAGACGTAAGCCGGCGAGGGCGCTTCTCCCATTCCTTCCGGGCGCCCCGCGCTAGGGACGTGGGGCGCGCCATCGAAGAAGAACGAGACCGGTACCTGCAGGATGTGGGAGATTTGCTGCAGGCGGCTGGCCCCTATTCGGTTTGTGCCCTTCTCGTATTTCTGCACCTGTTGAAATGTCAGACCCAGCGCGTCTCCGAGCTTTTCTTGGCTCATGCTCAGCATCATTCGGCGCATGCGTACCCGACTGCCAACGTGCTTATCGATTGGATTCGGAGATTTTTTTGCTATCATACGCGCCCCCAAGAGACGGTTGTTTTTATTTCACTCATAACCCAGTCCTATGGTACCCCTATGTAACGTAATGGCCGGTTTCAGCAATCGGTTTTAGGCATGGCTCCCTACAACCTCATGCGCTCTTGCTGCATCGCTCTTGAGAGCGACGGTATTCGGAGCGTCACGGCCGGCTCTAGTGCCGGTTGAATTTGTTGCGGAGCAATCATCTTCTGGTCGGTAACACGCGTCTCGGACGCGCGTCCGCACCACCCTATTACCTGTTCGAGTTAGGCTAAATTTCTAACTATTTCAATGTTTCAAACTTTTTGCATATTGACATGAAGTCTACGGCGAATTGCCGCCAGCAGTGCAATCACCACCATCCCGAAGACAGGCGCGTCGCCAATTCGGGCGTAGACTGGCGCGGCGATTGGACGCGGCAGCGGGGAATCGAGGACGCCATCTTGGCCGAGCGGCAAAGACTCAACGATGCGTCCGAACGGGTCGACAACAGCAGATATGCCCGTGTTGGCCGCGCGCACGAGCGGTAGTCCCTCTTCGATCGCCTGAACGCGACTTTGCTGAAAGTGCTCATAGGGTCCCGTGCTGATACCGAACCAGCCATCATTGGTGACGTTCACGATCCATCCGGCGCGATCGCCTGGTGGCGCTATGCCGGGGAAAACGACCTCATAACAAATAAGTGGAAGTGCGAGAGGAGCACCGGGGATGCTGATCAAATGTCTGCGGTCGCCGGGCGTGAAGCCGCCAGCTTGTTTGGTTAGATTTTGGAAGCCTAAGCTTTCGAGGGTACGCTGAAAAGGAAGGTATTCGCCAAAGGGCACCAGATGGACCTTGTCGTAGACATCGAGAATCGAACCGTCGGAGCCAATGACGTAAATTGAATTATAGGCGCGTGGGCGGGCTGTGCTGTCTGTTTGTTCGACTCTTATGGCGCCGGTGATTAGTAAAGTATTCGGCGACAAGAGCTTGGCGATTTGTGCGAGCGCCTCGGGCTCATGCGTCAGGACGAACGGAAAGGGCGATTCCGGCCAGATCAAGATAGAGGCATCGTGCACCCCGCGTGATGATGTGCCGGACGCTCGGCCGGAGAGAGTGATGTAGCGCTCCATCACCTGCTGTCTGGCCGCGTAGTTGAAGCGCACGTCCTGCTGCAGGTTCGGCTGCATGATGCGCAAATGCACGTTGTCTACATATTCGGTCGGAGTGCGCTGCAAGCGCAGGGCGCCCCAGCCGCCAAGCCCGGCCAGCACTGCGATGCCGATCGCCAGCGGCAACCATCGGCGGGGCGTTTCGCCGGGGTCGTCCGTGAGAGTTGCGGGGCTCGCGCAAACGCACACCGCGATGAAAGTCAGGCCCCAAGGTCCGATGACTGATGCGCTCTGGGCGAGCGCCAGCGGCGAAGTCAACGCATACCCGAATGCGTTCCACGGGAATCCAGTGAACAAATGTCCGCGAAGCCATTCGGCGGCGGTGAGCGTCGCCCCCAAAGTTGCGATCCGCCCGGCCCCCCGAGTCCATAGAATGCGGGCGATCGCAACCCCCAAAGCCGTATAGACGGCGAGCACGGCCGGCAGGCCGACGACCGCGAACGGCAGCAACCAGCCGAAGGTCGGCGCGTCCACAAGGAAGGCGTAGCCGATCCAATAAAGTCCGACGACAAAATAACCGAAGCCGAACCACCATCCGGTTGCGGCGGCTACCAGAACTCCGCCCCAGCGGCCGACGGCAGCGCCGTCGATCAGCCAAACCAGCGCAGGCAAGGTCAGGAAAAGGATCGGCCAAGCATTGAACGGCGCCATCGCCAGCGCCGATAGTGCCCCCGCAGCGAACGCGATCAGGCGTCGGCGCCAACCCCAGGCCAGTATGAGCGCATAAGTCAGCCGCTTCACGGCGTACGCGAAGAGTTCGGCTTCGGCCGATTGGGCTCTTCGCGCGGCGGCGCGATACGGGAGGCGGGCGCTTTCACCAATGCGGGCAACTCGCGCATCGCAGCAGACCGGCGATCCTTGCCGTGATAGATTTTGACACGCTTGATCCGGCGCGGGTCGGCATCAAGCACTTCGGCTTCGAACGCGTTTGGCCCAGGTACCAGTTCGCCGCGTACCGGCACGTGACCCGCTCTGATGACGAGATAACCGCCAAGCGTATCGACCTCGCTCTTGGCTGCGCCGAAATCGAACTCGTCGCCGATCACGGCCTGCACGTCGGCGAGGCTGGCGCGGCCGTCGGCAACGAACGAGCCGTCGCTTTGCCGTGTAACCGACGGCGTTTCGTGCTCGTCGTGCTCGTCGGCGATGTCGCCGACGATGAGCTCGACCAGATCTTCCATGGAGACGAGGCCGTCGGTGCCCCCGTATTCGTCGATGACCAGCGCGAGATGGATGCGCGTCGCCTGCATCTTGGCGAGCAGATCGAGCGCCGGCATGGATGGCGGCGCATAGAGGATCTCACGAACGATCTTGGCGGCTACCAGCGGCATGGAAAGATCGATGTTCGCCAAATTGAGATCGGTCTGTGAGGGCTGTTCGCGCTGGCCGGCAGCGGCCGGATCGGCACCGGCCCGCGCGGCGATGTAGCCGATCAGATCGCGGATGTGGACCATGCCGGCTGGATCATCAGGCGTATCGTTATAGAC
>Ga0070731_10003000_pt1 | contig 15517 bp, 13 predicted proteins | sample Coa_R1_2_FD_66448 | JGI IMG/M metagenome (GOLD analysis project Ga0070731, IMG submission 66448) | Surface soil microbial communities from Centralia Pennsylvania, which are recovering from an underground coalmine fire - Coalmine... | ecosystem: Environmental > Terrestrial > Soil > Unclassified ...
CGGGGCGGGAACTGCACCGACGGCGCCGGGACCGTCTCGATCCAGGGGGGAGCCGGGGGCTTCGTGCACCTGAATTCCGGCGGGGCGGTCAATTCGATCTTCGTCTTCGCGCCGATCACGACCGATGGCGGCGCCGTCACCGGAAACGGGACGACGCCGCAGGGAGGAAACGCCGGCGCCATCGCCATCCGCGGACTGACCGACGTCAACCTCGTGGCGGCGGTGTCGAGCCTCGGGGGCTCCGCCACCGGCAGCGCCACGGATGCGGTGGGGGGCGCGGGGGGAACGCTCAGCGTCGACGGCGGGGCGACCTGCCGCCTTTACGGGTCGCTGTCCCTGACCGGGGGCGGGGCGTCCGCGACGGGGGCGGGTGGAACGGTGACCGGAGGGAAGGGAGGCTCCGTCCTCCTGGGCCAGATCGCGCGATTGGATTCCGTCGAGCTGGGTCAGGGCACGTACTCGATGGCCGGGGGCACCGGCCAGCGGACGGCCGGCACCGGCGGCGGGGCCGGCGGGACCGTCGCCGTCGAAAGCTTCGACGGCGAGGTGAGCGTCGCCTCGTCGCTGACGGTCGCGGGCGGTGCGGCGACGGGCAGCGGCAACGCTTCGGGCGGAGCCGCGGGAACCATGCTTTTCCGGACCGACGCCCAGGCGGCCGGGAACCTGAGCAACCATCCCCTGTCGATTCCCGCGTCGTCGTCGCTGCTCGACGCCAGCGGCGGGGCGGCGCTCGGGACGGGCACCGGAGGGGCCGGAGGCAGCGTGCTTTTGCAATCCGGCGGGGACCTGACCAGCGGGGCGGCCATCACTGTCTCCGGCGGGTCGAGCGTTTCGGGGACCGGCGGGGCGACCACCCCGATCACGCCGTCCATCCCGACCGTCGATCCGAGCAGTGCGGTCGTCCTTCGAGTGGCCGCCCAGAACCTGACCCCCTCGGGAAACCTGAGCGCGTCGGGGACGATCCAGGCGCAGGGAGGGGCGACGACGTCCGGCGGCACCGGAGGCGCCGGGGCCGGCATCACCCTGCAGATCAGCGCGGGAACCGGGTCGCTCTCGTCGACGGCGGACCTGAACAGCACGGGGGCCACCGACCTTCTGGGAGCCGGCGGCGCGTCCGGCAGCCTCTTCCTATCCTCCAAAGGGGGAGATCTGGACGTGTCGGGCACGCTCACGGTGAGCGGGGCGAGCTCTCCGACGAGCGCGACGGCGTCGGGCAACGTCTCGATCAGCAGCGGAGGCCTGCTGTCGAGCTCCGCCGTGGTGAATGCGGTCGGAGGCGCCTCGACCGATCCGGCGGGACTCAAGTCCGCCGCCAACGGCGGTCTGGTCCTCTTCGACGCGAACGGCCTGTTCGGAGGGCTGACGCTGTCCGGAGGCTCCGTTTCCGTCAACGGAGGAACTGCCCCCGGAACCTCGGTCACGACCCTCGCCGGCAACGGGGGCAGGATCACGCTCCAGAGCCAGGGTCAGCCGATTTCCCTGTCCGTCTCGCTCACGGCCCGGGGTGGGGCGCTCAGCGGGCTCGGAACCGGCGGCAAGGGAGGGCAGGTCATCGCGAATTCCGACGTGCTGGCGAGCGGCACCGCCGGCGGCATCACGCTGCAGGCGACCGGCGCCATCGACGCCTCTGGCGGAGCGGGGTCCATCGGCGGATCCGCGCAGCGGAACGGAGCGGATCCGGGCACGGCGCTCGCCTCACCGCCCGTCAATCTGGCGGTCGTGTTGGACGCCAATAACGGCTTGGGAGGCACCGGCGGAGCGAATCCCGGAATGGTGCTCAACCTGGGAACCATCACGGCCACGGGGGGGACGGGCGCCCCGGTGGGAGTGGGAGGCGATGTGTTTTTCAACGGCTTGAACTCCCTGGGCACGCAGGTGACGGCCCTCGACGGGGGAACCCAGGTGCTGACGGGCTCCGCCTCGGGCCAGTTCTATCCCCACTAGACCTCCGCCCCCCGGTCCCGCTCTCCTCGAACTTTCCGACGCCTGCCGCTACTCATCCTTCAGGCGGGATCTGCGTATGACTACCATAGCGGGACCGATCCTCCGGAAGGAGCCCCGGTCCCGGCCCATGACCACCGAACGACCCTGGAACGAAGCGGACCTGATCGCCGGGTGCCGCGCCGGCCGGCGCGACGCCTTCGAGGCGCTGGTCCTGGCCTACCATGACCGGCTCCACCGCATCGCCTCGACGATGGCCGGGGCGGACGCGGCGGCCGATCTCGTCCAGGAAACCTTCCTGGCCGCCGTGGAAGGGTTTGCCCGGTTCCGCGGAGACTCGCAGCTCGCCACCTGGTTGATCTCGATCCTCCGGAACCGCTTCTGCCTGTATCTGCGGGGCCAGAAGAAGTGGAAGCTCGCGCCGTTGCCGGACGACGGGGCCCGGCTGTCTTCGCCCGAACCGCGGCCGGTCGAGCGGGACCTCCGGGGCATCCTCGACCAGGCGAAGGAGCTGTCCGAAGAGCTCCGGACCCCCCTGGTCCTGTTCCACCTCGACGGCATGAGCTACGCCGACATCGCCAAGTCCATGAATTGTCCCATCGGCACGGTCCGCTCCCGCCTTTTCGAGGCCCGCGACCGGCTGAAGAGGCTCGTGCTGAAGGCGGAGAATCGATGACCTGTTCCGACGCTCGCGAAGCGATGGACGCCCTCCTGGACGGCGAGTTGACCGCCGCCGAGGAGACCGAATTCCGCGTCCACCTCGATGCCTGCGGGGACTGCGAGCGGGAGCTGGCGGAGCTCCGCGAGTGGCACGGGACGATCGGCGAGGCGCTGAGCGCCGAAGCGCCGGATCCCGCCGCGGTCGCCGAGAGCCGCCGCGGGATTCTGGAGGCGCTCGGCGCGTCGCCGCCGCGGCGCGTTCCCCTGGCGCGCCTCGCGGCCCTGCTGGCGATCGGTCTTTCCGTGGGCGTCGTCGCGTCCGCGGTCGGGTTCTCCCGTCCCCCGGAGGCTCAGGTCGCCCGGCTGGTCGAGGGACTGAAGCAGCAGGAGCAACGGGACGCGCAGCTCCGGGCGGTTCACCAGGAGATCGAGCAGGACCTGGCGGAGGCGCGCCACGCGGTGGCCGGCCGGGCCGACCGGGATCCGGCCGCCCGCGCCATCGAGGTCGCGACGACCAACCTCTCCCGCCGGCTGCTCCAGGATCCGCCGGAGCCCGAATCGTCCGCGGCGGAAGTGCTGTCCATCACGCGCAACGGAGACGGCGGAACGGTCTCCATCGTCCAGAAGGACGACGGCCGGATCCGGGTCCAGACTCCCCTGGGGACGATCGAGGCTCGGAACATGCCGGACCTGCTGGTCCGGTATCCCGACCTCTGCCGCCGCTATTCGATCGGGGGCAGCGACGGGCGCCTCCAGATGGCCGACAGTTCCGCGGGCGTCGACTGGAGGGGCCGGCTGGATCTGCTGCTGCGCTCCGGAACGTGGGACGAAACCCTTCAGTGGGAGGCCTACCGCGGCTGGGTCGCCGGGCGGGCGGCGGACGCGAAGGACATCGAGCGCCGGCTCAAGGCGCATCAGGAGCGCTGCCGGGCGTCCGGGGAGCCCCGGGTGGAATCCTCCCTAGCGATCGATGCCGAATCGATCCTCAGGCGCGTGAAGGCCTTCACCCGTGAAGAGGTGCGGCGGAGCCAGGACCGTCTGGCGGCGGAAATGAAACAGCTGGACGGGCGTCTAAAGGAGGCCGCCGATTTACGGGCCCGCGCCCGCGGTTTGCGCATTTTCGCCGAAGACATTGGCCATGATTGAGGGTTTGAATTTTACGTGGGACGATTCTAAACTTCTGTCGTACTGCTTGGGGTAGCTTCTGAGAATGGAGGGTCTGGTGATTGATCTAAAGCTGTTTCGGGTTCGCGCGGGCCTGGCGGTCGTGGTCGCCGTCGGGGCCTTGAGTGGTCCGGCCTGCCGGGTGACGGTCCGCGAGGATCCGCCGCCCCCGCGTCGCGAAGTGGTGGTGGTGGAAGAGCCGCGGCATGAAGTGCTCATCATCCGTACCGCCCCGCCCCCGCCGTCCGCGGTGGTGGTAGTCGCTCCACCTCAGCCCATCATCGAGGTCCGGACGGCGCAGCCGTCGCCGACCCACGTCTGGGTCGACGGATACTGGGCCTGGAATGGATCGAAGCACGTCTGGCTCAAAGGTGGCTGGCATGCCCCCCCTTCCGGGCGCACGACCTATGTTGCCGGTCGCTGGGAAGTCCGGGGCACGGGCCATGTGTGGATCGGCGGATATTGGCGCTGATTCTCCCTCAATCGTGAAGTGAAGGCGTACTGAACGGGCCGGCCCTGCCCTCCGGGCGGGGCCGGCCTTTTCCGCTTCTGGAGAGATCCGAGCGCACGGTCCTTGCGTAAGTCCGTCAATGAAACAGCTTGCCGCGGCCCTGATCGCGATCCTCGTCAGCGGCCTCTGGTCCCCTCCGGGGCGAACCCAGGACACGGCCTCTCCAGGCATCCATTGGGAAGAGTGGTCGGATCAGATCTTCGAGCGCTCGCGGCGCGACCATAAGCTGGTCCTCCTCCACCTCGGCGCGGACTGGTGTCACTGGTGCCACGTCATGGAGAAGACGACCTACCAGGATCCCGACGTGGCCCGCCTGGTCCGCAAGCAGTTCATCGCGATTCACGTCGAGCAGGATGCGCGGCCCGACCTGGCGAACCGCTACGAAGACTATGGGTGGCCGGCCACGATCCTGTTCGATGAACAGGGGAAGGAGATCGTGAAGCGGCAGGGCTACATTCCCCCGGGGCCCATGGTCAAGCTCCTCGAAGCGGTCATCGCCGACCCCACTCCCGGCCCTTCCGCCCAACCCCGACCCGAACCGGTGTTCGGAACGGCCGTCTCGCTGACCCCCGAGCTGCGCACCCGGCTTACCGAACGCTGGGAATCCGGCTACGATCCCGAGCTCGGCGGCTGGGGCAAGATCCAGAAGTACCTCGACAGCGACTGCATCGAGCTGGCGCTCAAGAAGGGAAAGGCGGCCTGGGCGACCCAGACCTTGACCGCGCACCTGAAGCTGATCGATCCCGTCTGGGGCGGAGCCTACCAGTACTCCCACGGCGGAGTCTGGGACCATCCGCACTTCGAGAAGATCATGCCCTTCCAGTCGGAGGCGATCCACGCGCACGTCCTGAATTTCCTAGGGACGGGGTCGAAGGATAGCTTGGACGCGGCGGGCGCGGTCCGGCGCTACCTGGACGGATTCCTCCGCGATGCGGAGGGAGCGTACTTCGTCAGCCAGGATGCCGACCTGGTGAAGGGCGAGCATGCGGGGGAGTATTATTCCCTGGACGACGCGGGCCGCCGCCGGCTCGGCATCCCCCGGATCGACCGGCACCGCTATGCCCGGGAAAACGGCCTCGCCGTCCGGGCGCTCGCCGAGCTGTCCTTCGCCGGGGACGCCGACGCCCTGGCGTCCGCCGTGCGCGCCGCGGACTGGGTGCTCGCCCATCGGGCGCTGCCGGGCGGCGGATTCCGTCACGACGAGAAGGATGAGGCCGGGCCGTATCTCGCCGACACGCTCGCGATGGGGCGCGCGTTCCTCAGCCTCTATTCGGCGACGGCCGACCGGGTCTGGTTGGACCGGTCGATCGCGGCTGCCCGCTTCATCGACCAGACGTTCGCCGCGGCGGAAGGGCCGGGATACCTGACGAGCCGGCCGGGGGGGCCGCTTCCGGCGGTGCGGCAGATCGACGAGAACACGTCCCTGGCGCGGTGGACGAATCTCCTGCGGGTGGCGGCGAAGGACGACTCCTTCCGGGCGATGGCGGAGCGGGCGATGCGCTTCCTGGCCAGTCCCGACGTCGCGCTTGGGAGGGGCATGATGACGGCCGGCATCCTCCTGGCGGAATCGGAGCTGTCGTCGGAGCCGCTCAAGATCACGGTGGTGGGGAAGAGGCCCGACCCTCGAGCCCAGGCGCTGCTCCAGGAGGCCCGCCGGGTGGCGGAGCCCTATCTCCTCATCGAGCTTCAGGACGAGGCCTCCCCGGCTCATCCGGGAGCCTACCCGATGAAGGACCGGGCGACGGCGTACGTCTGCACCGCCCAGGCCTGCAAGGGTCCGATGGCCACGCCGGAGGAAATTCGCGCTGCGGTGGCCCGCCTGACCGGTCGATAGAATCCTTGCAGCGCCAGGGGATCGTCCGGTATTTTGGCGGGGTCGAGAGATCCGATTGCGGACGTGGTCCGTAATCCAGTCGATCCAGATTTGGGAGGAATGATGCAGAATCCAATGAGTCGTCGGGAGTTCGGAAAATTCGTCACCGCGGCGGCGGCCGGTCTGGCCGGCGGCGCGGTGGTCCTGTCCGGCTGCGCGAGTTCCGCGCCTGCGGCCGACAAGCACGCCTGCAAGGGCATGAATGCCTGCAAGGGCCAGGGCGGCTGCAAGACCGGCGACAACGGCTGCGCCGGCAAGAACAGCTGCAAGGGCAAGGGCGGCTGCGCCACGGCCGAGAAGCACGCCTGCAAGGGCATGAACGCCTGCAAGGGGATGGGCGGCTGCAAGAGCGGCGACAATGGCTGCGGCGGCAAGAACAGCTGCAAGGGCAAGGGGGGTTGCGCTGTCCCCATAAAGCACTAGAATAGGTCGCGGAATTCCGGAAGGGTGGGAGGGTCAACTCCCACCCTTCCTTTTTCCGCCATGACACGATTCGACAAGCCGAACCTGGGCCTCGGCGTGGGCCTCCGCAACGTCCACTTTGGCCACATCCTCAACCGGAAACCCAAGGTCGACTGGTTCGAGATCGTCACCGAGAACTTCCTGGACACCGAGGGGCGTCCCCTGTGGGTCCTCGACCAGATCGCCGAACGCCATCCGATGGTCGTTCACGGCGTGTCGATGTCCGTGGGATCCCCGGATCCGGTGGACCGCCCCTTCCTGGCCAAGATCAAGGCCCTGGCGAAACGCGTCCGTGCGGTCTGGGTCTCGGACCACGTCTGCTGGACCGGCGTCGCGGGCCGCAATCTCCACGACCTCCTGCCGATGCCTTACTCGGAGGAGGCGCTGCGTCACATGGTCCGGAAGATCCGCCAGATCCAGGACCTCCTCGAGCGCCCGCTCGTGCTCGAAAACCCGTCCAGCTACGTCGAGTTCACGAGCTCCACCATGCCCGAATGGGAGTTCATCGCCCGGATGGCCGAGGAGGCCGACTGCGGACTCTTGCTCGACGTCAACAACGTCTACGTGAGCTCCTTCAACCACGGCTTCGATCCGCAGGCATATATCCGCGCGATCCCGCCGGAACGGATCGCCTACGTCCACATCGCCGGCCACACCAACTTCGGGACGCATATCCTGGATACCCATATCGGACCCGTCATTGACCCGGTGTGGGAGCTGTACCGGCTGGCTCACCAGCGGACCGGCGGCCGTTCGACGCTGCTGGAGTGGGACGAGGAGATTCCGACGTTTCCGGTCGTGCACCGCGAAGTGCTGAAGGCGCGTCAGTACATGGAGGCCGCGCTTGCCGCCCCGTAGGCCCGGGAGCTTCCGGGAACTCGCCCGCTGGTTCCAGGACAGCGTCGTGGGTCCCCACGAGCAGGGACGGACGAGGCCTCGCCTGGCCCCGGCGGCGACGATGATCCTCCCCTCGAAGACGCTGACGCCCGAGCAGCGTGTGGAGATCTATGCCGACGCCTATATGGCGCGGCTGACCGAGGCGCTGCACGAGGACTTTCCCGCCGTGTCGAAATTCCTGGGGCACCGCGCCTTCCACGGCCTGGCGCGGGCCTATCTGGAGCGCCATCCGTCGCGGAGCTGGTCGCTGAACCCCCTCGGCCGGAAGCTTCCGGAGTTCCTGTCCGGCAACGTGAGGATCCCGAAGCGCGAGGCCGTGCGGGCCCTGGCGACCGTCGAGGTCGCGATGGCGGAGTGCTTCGACGAGAAGGCCGCCGAGTCCCTCAAGCCCGGCGACTTCGGGACGCTCCCCCCGGAGGAGTTCATCGGGGCGCGGCTGACCTTCGTCCCGACCTTCCGCCTGGTCGACGTGGAGTATGCGGTGAACCCGTACATCGACGCGGTCCGGCAGGAGCGCGAGCAATCCCCGCCCCTCCGGAAGAAGAAGTCGTGGATCGCGATCTACCGCAAGGAGTTCAAGGTCTGGCGGCTCGATCTTCGCGAAGGGGCGTACGAGGCCCTGGCGGTGCTCCGGAGCGGCGGGACGGTCGGGCGCGCGGTCGCCGCGGCCGCCCGGGTCTGGAAGGGAAAGCCGGAGACCCTGACCGCGCAGATCCGCCAGTGGTTCGGGGAGTGGGCCAGCGAAGGCTTCTTCTCGGCGATCCGGCGATAAGGAGCCTCCTCCCCGTCCATCCCCCCTCCCGACCGATCTCCCGGCGGACGGCGGCGTCCGGGCCCCGGGATCCGGACCCTTTCCCGCTTCCCGGGCGCCCCAGCCGGGCGGACGTGGCGGTCCCCCCGCCGCGCGGCGGAGGGGGTGGACGGAGCCCGGCGCATCGACGGAAGGGAGATCGGCCCGCCTACCTGGAGCGGCCGCGCCCTTTGGGTGGAGCGCCGGAGGGTCGATCGGTGTCTTTCGGCGGACCCACCGGGCGGGTGTGTTGCGTCGCAAACGGACGCCCGCGGCCGGCTTCGGGCATGTCGCCGGTCCCCCGAGGCTGCCAGTTGGGGACCAGCTGGTTCTTGGCGCTTCCAATCAGATCCATGCGGCCCATGCGCTTCAGCGCCGAGCGCAGGAGGGGCCAGTTGTTCGCGTCGTGCCACCGCAGGAACGCCTTGTGCAGGCGGCGCTGCTCGACGCTCTTGGGGATGAAGACGTCCTGGAACTTGCGACCCTCGCGCTTCATGGGGTTCATGCCCGTGTGGTACATCGCCGCCGCGAACGTCATCGGCGTCGGCAGGAACGCCTGCACCTGGTCGGCGCGGAAGCTGTTCCGCTTGAGCCACAGCGCCAGCTGCAGCATGTCCTGGTCGGTCGTCCCGGGATGCGCGGCGATGAAGTAGGGAATGACGTACTGCTCCTTGCCCGCTTCCTTCGAAAACTTGTCGAACAGCTCCTTGAAGCGGTCGTAGGTGCCGATGCCGGGCTTCATCATCGCGTCGAGCGGGCCGTCCTCGGTGTGTTCGGGCGCGATCTTGAGGTAGCCTCCGACGTGATGAGTGGCGAGCTCCTTGATGTACTCGGGCGATTCCGAGGCCAAGTCGTACCGGACGCCGGAGGCGATCGACACCTTTTTCACGCCGGGGACCGCGCGCGCCTTCCGATAGAGGTCGATCAGGGGCTTGTGGTTGGTATTGAGATTCTCGCAGATCCCGGGGAACACGCAGGACGGCCGACGGCAGGCCGACTCGATCTTCTTGTCCTTGCAGGCCAGGCGGTACATGTTCGCGGTCGGCCCGCCCAGGTCGGAAATCTGGCCGGTATAGCCGGGGATCTCCTTCATCCGCTCGATTTCCCGGACGACGGAATCCTCGGAGCGGTTCTGGATGATCCGCCCCTCGTGCTCGGTGATGGAGCAGAAGGTGCAGCCGCCGAAGCAGCCGCGCTGGATCGTGACGGAGAACCGGATCATCTCGTAGGCGGGGATTTTCTGCCCGCCATAAAAAGGGTGCGGGAGCCGCTGGTAGGGCAGCTCGTAGACCGCGTCCATTTCCTTCATGGTCAGCGGAATGGGAGGAGGCGCCACCCAGACCTCGCGGTCTCCGTGGCGCTGGATGAGGGCGCGGGCGTTTCCGGGATTCGTCTCAAGATGCATGACCCGCGAGGCGTGCGCGTACATCACCCGGTCGGCGGCCACCGACTCATAGGACGGAAGGCGGACGACCGAGTGGTCGCGATCGACGGGCTGGGGCCGGCTGAGGGCGGGCACGACCACCGGGACGCCTTCCGACGCGAGCCCGGCGGTGGGCAGGTACGGATTCGCGGGACCAACCGCGCGCCCGGGAGTGTCCAGCGTCGAGGAATCGATTTCCTTCCAGCCCTCCGGGATTCCGTCGCAGAGATAGGTCGTCCCGCGGATGCCCGTGAACGACGAGATCGGTTTGCGCGCGGCCAGGTGATGGGCGACTTCGACCAGCGCGCGCTCGGCGTTGCCGTAGAGCAGGAGATCGGCCTGGCTGTCGATGATGACGGAGCGGCGGATCTTCTCGGACCAGTGATCGTAGTGCGCGATGCGGCGGAGCGAGGCTTCGATCCCGCCGATCACGACCGGCACGTCCCGGTAGGCCTCGCGGGCCTTCTGGGCGTACACGATGACGGAGCGGTCGGGGCGCTTTCCGGCCAGGCCGCCCGGAGTGTAGGCGTCGTCCGAGCGGATCTTCCGGTCCGACGTGTACCGATTGACCATGGAGTCCATGTTGCCGGCCGTGATCCCGAAAAAGAGATTGGGGCGGCCCAGCGCGCGGAAGGGGTCGACGCTGCGCCAGTCGGGCTGGCTGATCATGCCCACCCGGAAGCCTTGAGCCTCCAGGACCCGGCCGACGATGGCCATGCCGAAGCTGGGATGATCGACGTACGCGTCGCCCGTGATGAGGATGATGTCGCAGGAATCCCAGCCCAGGGCTTCCAGTTCCTCCCCCGACATCGGGAGGAAGGGGGCCGGAGTTAGCCTCTTGGCCCAGAAGGGCTTATACGAAAAGATGTCCCGGGGCTCGCCGGGGGTGGGTCGGGAGGACTCCTTCGACGGGGACGGCACGCTGCTACGTTTACCCGACTCGGGGGGCAAGGTCAATGGCATTCTCGGGGGCGGGGGGCGAAATTGGACCCCGGGTCCGACATTCTTGTCGGATTCTCCCCTGGTCCCTCGGGGATCGTCACGGCACGGGACTTGCATATCCATGCCCTGCTGGCCGAGGTTGGCCGGTGTGAAAGCGCGGGGTGAGGCATGATGACGACCAGCGACGTTCAGGAACTCGGACACACGACCGACGCGGCGGCCCCGGCCGTCAAGGTCGGATCGTACCTTCTGGGCCGCGAAATCGGCCGCGGGGCCACCGGAGTCCTGTATCAAGCCCGGCACGTCAATCAGGACCGGGGAGTGATCCTCAAGCTCCTGGATCCCACGCTCGTGGGCGTCAAGAAGGCGTCCCGCCAGGACGCCCTCTTCGCCCGCGAAGCGATGACCCTGGCGGAGATTCCGCGGCATCCCGGGATCGTGGGGATCCTGGATGCGGGACTCGCCGACGGACTTCCGTTCATCGTGACGGAGCAGGTCGAGGGCCAGCCGCTGGCCCAGAGTCTGAAAGTCCGGAACCAGGACCTGAAGGCGCTCGTGCGGATCCTGCGCGACACCGCCCTCGCGGTCCACCATTCCCACGAGCACAAAGTCCTGCACCGGAATCTCAAGCCGTCGAACGTGATCGTGGACCTCTCGGGACATCCGCACGTGACCGACTTCGGCTCGGCGAAGCGCGTGGATCCGGGGAAGCATCAATCCACGACCTTTACCCTGGGCGGATCCGTCGGGACGCCGGCGTACATGAGTCCCGAACGCGCCTCGGGGCTCAGCTCCGTGGACCGCCGCACCGACGTGTACTCCCTGGGAGCCATGCTGTACGAGGCGATCACCGGCCGCCCGCCGTTCCTCGTGAGCGGCACCATCGCCGATCTGGTGACGCTCGTCCGGGGAGACATCGAGCTTCCGTCGCGGGTCCGGCCGGTCGGCGGCGCCCCCGGCGGGGACCCGGCCCTCGACGCGATCTGCATGAAGGCGCTGGCCAAGCAGCCCGACGGCCGCTACTCCACGGCCAAGGAGTTCGCGGACGCTCTGAGCGGCTGGCTGGGCGAGTCCGGCGAGAAGAAGGAGGCATCGATCCCGTCGCGGGCGTTCATCGGCGTCGTGTGCCTGCTGATCGGCCTGGCGGCCGCGGCGGCCCTGGCGTACGTCGGCCTCTGCGGATAGACGCCGTCACTCCTGCAGGTGGCGCCGAGGGGAGAGGAGATCCCCCGGGATCGGCGAGGTCCCGTCGAGCATCATGTCCGTCACCGCCCGGGCGGCGATCGCCGCGTAGCCCAGGCCGTGGCCGTGGTAGCCGGCGGCCACGTAGGTGTTCACCGAACCCGGGACCGGACCCACGTTGGGAAGCTCGTCGCAGCTGAAGCCCATCGTCCCCGCCCAGCGGTGCGTGATGCGGAGCCCTCGGGTCCCCGGGAAGCAGGAGTGCAGGAACGTTTCGATGGCGGTCTGGACCTTCTCGGTCGGCCGGTCGGAATAGGTGAGCTCCGTGTCGAGCGAGGCGCGCCGTCCGCCGCCGGCGAGGATCCGCCCGTCCGCAAGCTGACGGAAGTACTCGAATCCGAAATCGGCATAGACCGGATGGGGGATCACGCGCTCGGCGCAGGGCTCCGTGGCGAACATCTGCCCGCGCATGCCGACGATCGCGCCGTCGAAGTAGGGATGCAGCCGCGCGGTCCAGGCGTTGGCCGCCAGCAACAGCATCGACGCCGAGAGCCGGCCTCGGGGGCCCACCAGCGTGACCGAGTCCGCGCCGGGGACGATCTCCGACACCGGGGTCCCCTCGAAAATCCGGGCGCCCCGGCGCTCGGCCGCCGCGGCGAGCCCGCGGACCAAGCGGACGGGATGGATCTCCCCGTCGTCGGGATGATGCAATCCCGCGAGGAATCCACCCCCCGGAAAGGCGCGCGCCACGGCGGTATCGTCCAGAAAGTCCGCCCGGAATCCGTCTTCCGCCAGCAGCGACGCGCTGCGGGACAGCGCCTTCGCCTCCTGTTCGCTAAGGGCGAGGGTGGTGCTCCCCCGGCGCGCGTACAGGCAGTCCAGGCGTTCCCGGTCCACCAGCTCCCGAAGGAGCGCGTGGTTGTCGCGCGACAGCGACCAGAGTTGCCGGGAGTGGTCCCGGCCGTGGGACTTGACCGCGACGCTGTACGTCGTGGCGACGCCCGCCAGAAGGAATCCCGCGCTGCGCCCGGTGGCTCCGGACGCGAGCGCGTCCCGTTCGACCAGGGCGACGCGGCATCCCCGGGAGGCCAGGAAGTAGGCGGCCGCCACCCCGGTGACTCCGCCCCCCAGGATGACCAGCTCCGCGGTCTGGTCGCCGACGAGCGGGTCGCGGGGCGTGTAGGGCTCATCCAGCCAGTAGGGACGCGTCATGGGGCCATTATATCGGAGCCCTGTGGAGCGGAGGCCGGCGGCCGGAAATTCCATCGTGAATGTCGTTCACGTTTTCCCGCCCCAAAGTTCTTGCACCGCCGAAGCCGGATTCCCCATAATCGGTCGCGGACGAGGGACCAGGGACGAGGACGACGATGAAGAAGAAAAAGAAGAAGGCGGCGAAGCCGGCCTCCAAGAAGCGTTCCGCGAAGCGCCCCGCCAAACGAGCCGCCAAGAGTGCCGCGAAGCGGTCCGCGGCCCCGAAGAAAACCTTCCTGCCCGGGGACATTCCTCCTCCCGAACGGTCCCGCATCCCTCCGGGCGGGAGTTCCAGTTCGACGAAGCTCAAGTCCTCGAGCTCGTCGCCGGTCTCCTCCTCGTCGTCTCCGTCGAGTTCGTCGAGTTCGTCGAGCAGCTCGCTCGGGAGCAGCTCCTCTCCCTCCTCGAGCTCCTCGTCGAGCGGTCCCTAGGGGGCGTCCGTGGGCGGGAAGCGGAAGATCATCCTTCGGAACTTCCAGTCCCCGGGCGACCTGGTGATGCTGACCGCGGCGGTGCGGGACCTGCATCGGGCGCATCCTCGGCGCTTCCTGACCGACGTCCGGACGTCCTGCCCGGCGTTGTGGGAGAACAATCCCTGGCTGACGCCGCTCGACGAAAAGGACCCCTCGGTCCGGGTCCTCCGCGCCGACTATCCGCTCATCAACCAGAGCAACGTGACCCCGGTCCATTTCATCCACGGATTCACCGACTTCCTGAGCCGAAAACTCGGCGTGACGATCCGCCCGACGCTTTTCAAGGGCGACCTTCACGTCTCCCCGCTCGAGAAGTCCTGGTACTCCCAGGTCCGGGAGATCCTGGGAGACGACGTCCCGTTCTGGATCGTCGTTTCGGGAGGAAAATACGACTTCACCGCCAAGTGGTGGGATCCCGGGCGGACGCAAGAGGTGGTCGATCACTATCGAGGCCGGATCCTCTTCGTCCAGGTGGGGGAATCCGGACATCACCATCCTCCGCTTCGGGGGGTGATCGACCTCCGGGGGAAGACCGATCTCCGGCAGCTGGTCCGGCTCGTCTATCACTCCCAGGGGGTGCTGACGGTCGTGAACGCCCTGATGCATCTCGCCGCCGCCGTGGAGGTCAAGGGAGGGCGGCCGCAAAACCGGCCCTGCGTCGTCGTCGCCGGCGGCCGCGAGCCCTCGCAATGGGAGGCCTATCCCCACCACCAGTATCTCCACACCAACGGCGCACTGCTGTGCTGCGATAACGGAGGCTGCTGGAAGTCCCGGGTCAAACCCCTGGGGGACGGCGACGAGGCGGACAAGAGCCTTTGCGTCGACCCCGTGGGCCGCCTCCCCCGCTGCATGGACATGATCACCGCGGAGGACGTCATCCGCCGGATCGAGCTGTACTTTCAAGGTGGCGCGATCCGATACCTGACCCCTCGCCAGGGGAAGCTTGCGAGGGCCGCGCTCCGGGAACCGGCGGAGCCCGTCGCGACCGGATGACGAGCCCTCCGGTCACGATCTGCGTGCTGACCTACGGCGATCATTCGGACTTGGCCCGCCGGACCCTCGAGTCCATCCGGGAGCACTGCGTGCGGTCGGACTATCGCCTGGTCGTCGGAGCCAATGCGGTCGGAGGGAACACCCGGGATTACCTCAGCGGGCTGGAGGACGGGCGGGCCATCGACCGGCTGATCCTGAGCCCCTCGAACCTGAACAAGAGCCCCATGATGAGGAAGATGTTCCAGGGCATCGACAGCGACTTCATCTGGTGGTTCGACGACGATTCCTACATCACCGCGCCCGAAGCCCTACCCGACCGGCTCCGCCTGGCCCGCGAGTCTCCCGCGCATCACGTGCTGTGGGGCCATGTCTTCTATTTCGGGGACGAGGGGGATTTCAGCCTCGGCACGGACGTGACGGGCTTCGTCCGGCGGGCGACGTGGTACCGCGGGCTGGAGCCCCCCTCCTGGGCGCCAGGCGGCAAGGGGGAATCCGACTTCCAGGGGAAGGGGACCGGCGACGGCCGCTGGTTCTTCGTGACGGGCGGCTGCTGGTTCATGCGGACCCGCGCGATCCGGGCCCTCGACTGGCCCGATCCTCGCCTCCTCAAGCGAGCCGACGACGTCTTTCTCGCCGAGGCGGTCCGCCAGCAGGGCTGGATGTTCCGGGACATCGGCCCGGCCGGCGTCAAGATCAACACGGAGCCCCGGAGAGGGGAAGGGGAGGATCTGGCGACGATGGAACACCAGATGGCCCGCGGAGGCCGGCGAAGGACTTCCGCGTCGAGAATTAAGGCTTCCCCGCCGTCCCCCGGGAGGGGAAGATGATCGCGATTCCGAGAACTCCATGAGCGACGAGGACGACGAGACCCCGGGCGAAAGCACCGTCTTTCAAAGCGCCCCGTTCGGGAAGTACACGCTTCTCAAGAAGGCCGGGAAGGGCGGCATGGGTCGGG
>Ga0070731_10003001_pt1 | contig 15505 bp, 9 predicted proteins | sample Coa_R1_2_FD_66448 | JGI IMG/M metagenome (GOLD analysis project Ga0070731, IMG submission 66448) | Surface soil microbial communities from Centralia Pennsylvania, which are recovering from an underground coalmine fire - Coalmine... | ecosystem: Environmental > Terrestrial > Soil > Unclassified ...
GGTCGTGCCTTCAGCGACCCAGAGTTCCTTGGTGTAATTCTCTTTCGTGTAATCATAGGGATCGATTCCCTTAGGGCGAAGTTGTTTGACGTTCCACGTATGGAAAAACTCGTGCGCAACGAGCCCGAGGAACCCTCGGTAACTACTGTCAGGGTTTTTAAACCCAAACGGGCTAAACCCCATCGCAGTCGAATTAATATGCTCCGTCCCACCCCCGGCATTCGGCGAGCAATTGAGGAAAAACACGTAACGTTTGTACGGAAATTCTCCCCAGAAGTCTTTTTCGATCTTGACGATTTTCGCGATGTCGCGGACAAGCGTATCGGCGTTCCAGTTTCCGTCGCCGAAGATGCTCAAGACATGCGGCACGCCATCGACGGTGAACGGGAAATCCTTTTGGTTGCCGATCTCCAGCGGGCAATCGGTAAGATAGTCGAAACTCGGCGCAGTAAATGTTTTCCCATCGGAGGAACTTGCCTCAAGGCCCGTTGTCACGTGCCAATCTTGATACGGGTTGACTTTCAGAACGAGCGGCAGGTGGCGGTATTTTTCCACGTACATGAACACGGCACTGCCATCGACAAAGGCATGCTGATCGTTCAAGCCGCGCGTGCGCGAGCCGAATTCGTTTGCATAAACTTTATAGGTCACGACGACTGTCGAAGCGCCCTTCGTTTGTACGCGCCACGTCATCTTATCGGTCTTTTCCCACGCAAGCTTGTTCGATCCATCTGTAGCGCCGAATTCTTGCACTCCCCCCGCGAAATCGAAAATCACATACCGTCCGCTGCGCCAGACGGGCATCAGCACATCGAGCGATTCATCTTTGGGGAGATTTTCGTACCGGAGTTCGATTTCAAATAAGTGAGTTGCAGGCCGCGACATGCCGAGCGTGTATTTCACCGTCGGCTGCTGCGCAAGGGCGGTTGAGAGAACAATCATTGGAAGAATGGAGAAAAGAATACGCGTGATGGTTTGCATGGGTTACCTAGGTAATAGGATAAGGTTTTGCACAGTTAGACGCAATTCGGGGGTGAAAAGTTGCCTTTCTTTTGCGAGCGGCACAATCCGAGGGGCGGGAGATTCTTCACTCCGCTTCGCTCCGTTCAGAATGACAATTCATTGAGGTTTTCGCCATACCGCTAGACGGTGTACTGATCGGGGCGGCGATCCTTGAACAGATCGTTGTACGGATTAATCGACTTTGTGCCTGCTAGCGCGGGATCGATATCGCAGACACCGACCTTTACCTCTGCTGCCCCCAGCCGCAGCAAAATATCTCCGCGCGGGGTGACAATTTCGCTGTTGCCGATGTAGCGCAGATTCAATCCGCCGCGGTCTTCGGTGCCGATGCGGTTGGCTGTGGCTGCGAAGACGCGGTTCTCCAAACAGCGAGTGACCATCGCATCCGGGCAGTAGGGCATGACAAGGTTCGAGGGGTGCGCGATAATCTGCGCGCCGCGGAGCGCCAGCGTACGGGCGCTTTCCGGAAACATCCAATCGAAGCAAATCATCATCCCAAGCCGTCCAAACGGGAGATCGAAGACCGGAAAGCCGAGATTGCCTGGGGCGAACAGTTCCGTTTCCTTGGCGAACAGATGCACCTTACGATAGACGGCGATGAGGCCATCCGGCCCAACGAGTGCCGAAGAGTTGTAGATCCGGTCGGCGCGCTCGGCGAAGCCATACACAACGTGGCATTTGCGGGATTTCGCGAAAGCGGCAATTGCCATACCGGAGGTGCCGGATGCTTCCTCTGCCAGCGAGGCGGTTTCCTTCGCGTCGAGAAAGTTATATCCGGTGGAAAACAGCTCGGGGAGGACGAAAAGATCGGCTTGCGCAGTGGCCATTAAATCGAGCGCCTGGCGCACATTTGAGGGGATATTGCCGAAAATAGGGCTGGTTTGAACGATGGCGAGGCGCACAGTTGGGGTATTTGTTTTTTATTTGAAAAGAGTTATATTGAAAACGCAATCAACAGTACACCGTTTTTTGTCCCGTGCGCGCAACGTGCGGGATGTTCTTGCCCCTCAGAAGGTGAGTTCGCGCTTTTAAGATCATGCTGATGTACCGCAGGAATCCTACATGTTAGGTGAGAGTCGCCAGCAATGTGAAGTTTAAGAGCAGCACAAATGTTCGGCGTACTACCGTCCCGCGCGAAAGAATCGCGCAAGCGAAGAGAGCCGCGGGATTCCACCTTAACACTATCCATAAAGAAAGGTTACGTTCCAATGGAAAAAGGAACCGTAAAGTGGTTCAACGGAACCAAAGGGTACGGCTTCATCTCACGTAAAGATGGAGAAGACGTATTTGTCCATTTCAAAGCAATCGTCGGCGACGGCTATAAGACATTAGCCGAAGGCGACAGCGTCGAGTTCGAAGTCGAACGCGGACCCAAGGGACTCCAAGCGGTGAACGTCGTAAAAGTGTAACCACCTCTACGATTTTCAACACGACTCCGCATCCGGGCCGAATGAATCGGCGCTGGATGCGGAGTTTGTATTTTAGAGAGCCGTCTTACGCTTGCTTCTTATGCTTCGGGTAGCAGTCGCGGCAATAAACCGGCCTGCCCTCTGCAGGTTTAAACGGAACTTCGCATTCCTTCCCGCAATCCGAACAAGTCGCTTTAAACATTTCCCGCGGTCCCATGCTTCTGCGCGGTCCGCGATTGCCGCCGTTTCCTCCGCCCTGCTGATCGTACGCCATGGCTGGATGATCCTTTCGTTCTGTAGATGATATTGAGGTTGATATTTGATAGGATAAAGTAAGACGTGGGCTCTGAAGGCATCCCAGAGTGCATGCCAACCGTATCTTTGATTGATTATTGCGTTAGATTATTGAAGACTCTGCGTTCGAGGAGGATGTAGTACTCTTTCCTAAATGTAAAAGAAATCCCGGAATGATGCAAGAAATTCTCCCGTTGCGTACATTAGAAGGATGAATTGCATTCCATTTTGACTCGTAAGGTATTGATAATACACATACAACAACCCCGAAAAACTCACCCTAATCGGAGCAACCATGAGAAAGTTTTATGCTTTTTTTATCTCCATCTTCATTTTCTGCCTCTGTACTTCGACCGCCCGCACCCAATCGATCAACGAGCCGATTGTGCAATACATGAAGGCGGACACCTCGTCGCCTTTCCCATTTTCCGATGCGGTGCGCGTCGGGAATATGCTCTACCTCTCCGGCGCGATCGGATCGGACAGCACGGGCAAAGCGGTTGTGCCCGGCGGCATCGAAGCCGAAACGCGGCAAGCATTGGAAAATATCAAGAAGACGCTGGAGCGGAATGGCTCATCGATGGACCGCATCGTGAAATGCACGGTGATGCTCGCGGATATTAAGGAGTGGCCGGCGATGAACACAGTCTACCGGACGTATTTTGCGAAGAACAGATTTCCTGCGCGAAGCGCATTTGCGGGGAGCGGCCTCGCCCTCGGCGCTAGAGTCGAGATCGAGTGCATTGCAACGATTGGAATTCCGAAGGGAAGCAGGTAAGAAAGACCGGGTGGGGCGAATCTCCGATTCGCCATTAATAAAAAGGGACAACTCGGTGAATCGCGAATCACCGAGTTGCCCCTTTTAACATTCAATTCTTGGCTGGAAACAAAAGAGGCGATTCGGAGAATCGCCCCACACGAACGGTTATTTTATCAGCATCATCTTGCGAACGGCGTTATAGGTCTTTGCGCCGATTGCAGTGATGCGGTAGATATACTCTCCCGATGGCAGCGCAGAACCATCGAATGTCGCCGAATGCTCTCCCGCCGAAATACGCTCGTTGTTCAGAAGGATTGCAACGGTTTGACCGAGTATATTGGAAACCGTAAGCGTTACAGCGGCTTCTTGAGGTAACTCGAACGCTATCTGCGAGGTGGGATTGAACGGATTCGGGTAGTTTTGTCCAAGCATAAACGTTAACGGCTTCTGCGAATCCTTCACACCGGTCACACCCGTGACGATAATCTGGATGGGAGATGAAAACGAACTGCTGCCGTTGAGGGCAACTTCCTTCAGCCGGTAAAAATATGTTCCGGCTGCGACGCCGTTATCCGTCCATGTATAGTTGTGTTCAGCAAGAGATGTTCCCGCGCCCGGGATAAGCGCACTAACGATTGACCATGAGCCCGGCTTGTGATCTAATGTTTCCTGACTGCGCTGGACATAATAACCGTAACTGTTGGTTTCGCTTTGGGTAGTCCATTGCAGGGAGACGTTGCCGTTGGACGCGGTTACGTTGCCGCCGAACGATGAAAGCGTAATCGGGAGCGGGGCCAAGCCGGTTGCCCAGGAGATATCGTTTACATCGACGCCGCTCGTAGATCCATTCTGGGCCGTGAAGCCGTTTCCGGAAGCTTCGGCAATTTCTTGTCCGCTGCCTTCATCGAAATGATAGAGCGCCGCCGTTTGGGCATCCGGAGTAAAGGGCCAAACTTGGGGGGTAAAGTTTTCATTGTAGCGCGCGACGTTTGAGATGCGCACTTCATCGATCCAGCCGTAGAACGGCTGCAGGGCAGATTGGTTGGCGCCGATATACAAAGCGCCGCTAGGAGTAATAGGAGTGAATGCGCCCAAGCTATCGCCTACGCCGTTTTTATAGACCCACCAATTTCCGGAACGCGATTCCACGACCACATGATCCCATGAACCGTTATCCAAGGTGATCCCTGTCCCCGGGATTGCGACCCCGCCGATGAGCGCCGTGAGGTAGTACGTAGTACCGCTAAGGGCATAAAATATTCCGTAGCCGTTGGCCCCCGTATTGCCATTGATCAGAATGGTTTGAGCTGAAGGTGCTGGGGTGCCGGCGGGTGTTCCAGTGTGCGATTTATCATGCGCAGAAGGCGGGATCCCGGGCTCGTTAGGGCCTTGCCAGAATACCCATGCCTCGAGGGTGACATCGCCCGTGGTGGTAGTTGGCAGATTGGCGGTGACATACTTCGCCGTTGAATTGTACGACTCGCAATCGATTTGGTAGCCCTGATTTGAGTTCAACACCGGGTAACTATCGGACCATGATGGGTCGTTAGAATCGGTGCCGGATGTGGAACCGAGCTGGCCGTTGTTGCCGTACTGCGATGCATCGTTGACAGTCTGCCCCGTTCCTTCCTGAAAATGATAGAGCGTTACGGTGAACTGGTCGGGCGAGAAGGGCGAAGACGGTGGCGTAAAGTTGGAGGTGTACCGCGCAACGGTGGAGACGCGCACTTCGGTGATCTGGCCGTTGAAACTATACGGTCCGGAGTTCGTGCCTCCGACCTGCAGATACGTCGTCGGCGCGAACACAGTTCCGCCATTGACAACGGTATCTCCGACACCATTCACATACAGCACAACAAGTGGGCCGGAATGTACAGCAGCAAGGTGCGTCCACGCTCCAACGGAGAGCTGCCCCGCTTCCGTGCTCGCGAGATTGCCTTCGTAAGCGACGTAGAGGTTATTCGAGGGATCCAACTGCAGGCTGTAGCCGTTGCCGGGGCTGCCATTCCACATAATGTACTCGTACTTGCCGGTGGACCCGGCCCAGTTGACCCAGCACTCCATTGTAAAGTCGCCGGTGGTGGTGGTGGCAACAGGAGCGATTACGTACGTGCTTCCACCGTTAAAACTGAGAGAATGGCCGCCGCCGAATGCGAGCGATGAGGAAAGGAAGATTGCGAACGCCGCAATAGCGAGAAGAGAGGCACGCGCAGGAAATTGTACCATGGTGTTCATGTCTGACCCCGTTAATTGATGATAGTGAAATTCGTGGATACATCAACAAGGTTGGGGCAACGGAGGAACGCACAAATCTTCGTTTGCCCGCATTACGGTACGCGTATCGTACCGCAATGAAAAACGAAAACAGCGTTATCCAGTCCGAAAGCGAGGAAGAAATGGACCGGCGAAAACTCAACAGGTGGGGCGTGGTAATGCGCCAACTTCGCAATATCTTTGACTCGCAAGGGCGCGTGGCAACGCGCCCCTACGCAATTACACCTATTTCAACAATAACAACTTCTTGACAGCGGAGAAATTACCGGCGGACATGCGGTAGAAATAGACGCCGCTGGGAACGGTAATGCCTTCATCGTTGGTGGAGTTCCATTCGATTGTTTTGAATCCGGCAGATTGCTGGCCATCGATGAGAGTGGCGACCTTGCGGCCAAGAACATCGAAGATTGCCAGCGATACTTTTGCGTCAACGGGCAGATCGTACCGAATCATGGTCGTCGGGTTAAACGGATTGGGATAGTTCTGGCCGAGCGCAAATGCGGTTGGCAGTGCGCGCGTGCCGGAGATTTTCAACGAGAGCGAACTCGCACTGGCAATCTTTATACTGCCCGAAGCGGAAAGCGGGATCTTCGTACCGTTTTCGTTCAGCACACCGGAGACCGCAACTGCACCGGAGTTCCATCGAACGGTGATAGGATAGACTGCGGAGTACAGATTAACCGGGATTTCTTTCGACTTGCCGTTTTCGATTAACTCGACGTTCGTATTAGTCGAGTAGCGCGCATCGAAGATGCCGGAGGGCGGCACGGGCGGTTTTTCGAAATAGCCGGCCTCGGGGCTGGTCTCCATGCGCTCGCCAAAGTAGAGCGTCTGTGAATTATGCGCGGCGTCTTCGATTGTCAACGAAGCGTAACCGCTGATTGAAGAGTTTGGTGACAAGTTTCCGACCGGCTTCCGGCTCGCCGAGGACGAGTTTGACCCCGCGCCCGGCAAGATGAGCGATCCCGCCGCATCGGTCTTTACCCAATAACCGCTGCCCGGTACGATGGAATCCGCGTAGGCGTATCCGTGATTATAGCCGAAGAATTTGGTCTTGATGTGCGGACCCGATGTTGTGACTACGCCCGTTTGAACGGTGTGATCGACAGAGCCGATAAGGTTCCAGCCCGCAACAACCGGGATAGAATCTGTCAGCAGAAGGTTGCCGCTGAGTTCGAGAAGCTGAGCGCCTCCAAATTTCAACCAATAGCCTACGCCGAACGCCAGTGTATCCTTTTGGGCGTAAGTAGATGATTGGTAGGCGTACGCCGAAGTCGTCGCAGTTGGGAACAACGAATCTTTCACCGTGCTGCTTACTAAGAGCGGAACGGAAACGATGTTCCAGTATTGGCTTACGCTCACCGGGGTTGCGCCGGGAGAAAGGGCTGACGCGGTTAACCCAATAACACCGCGGAGCAGGAAGGGCTTAAATGAGATGAGCATTTCGGCATGCTTCACGCCGTGCGATGCGGAATTGAACGTCACCGCGAATTTTTGACTGGCTCCGCTGCCGAGATTCACGCCCGAGGGAGAAACGGTGAAGTCAGCCGGATCCGTGGTTGTTACCAGCGAAATGGAATCTGACACGCCGAGCGTATTGGTAATGGTGATCGAATCGGTTTTTCCTGTCCCGGTCTGCACATAGCCGAAGTCGTGTGAACCGAGCACGCTATCGGGAACGAGCGCAAGGGCATCGATCGAATTCGTGCCCATTGTGCCGATCACCGTCGGATGCGCATTCGTTGGATTGATGCGGATGAGCGTATTGGTCGTGTTGCCTGTACCTGTAACACCGTACAGATTCCCAAGGCCATCGAACACGATATCTTGCGTAGCGCCCATGCCGGTAGAACCAACGATTGTCGAGCCGCCGGTCGAGAGATTGATTTTATAGATTCTATCCGGCGTTCCGCCGGAACCGACGCAGGCATAGATTTCACCCGTTTGCGGGTTGAGATCGAGACCTGTGAGCGGCAGCGATGTGTTGCAGACAAGCGTTGGATTGCCCGTACTTAGATCGATACGATAGATTCTGCCGCCGCCTTGCGCAATATACAATGTATCATTCTTGAATACCATGCCTTTCAGCGCGATCAAACCGGGAATGGTGAGGAACGGATGTTGGTCACCAAGCGTCACATCGATGCGGACAAGTGTAGCAGAGGGAATGAGGCCGATCATTTCGTGTGTGAGCGGATTTTGCCGGACGCTGACGACCTGAATGCTGCCGGTATTGCCGACGAACGTCGCATTACCAGTCGAAGTATCGACGGTAAATACTCTGCCTCCGATATTTGCGCCACCCGTTGTTGCATAGAGCGAACCCGGCGGTATCGGATCTACTTGAAATGCCGGACCCGAAACCGCAACGGCATTCACCGGATTATACGAATCATTACTATACACCGTGAACGCGCTGGAAAGATCGCCGCGCGTTTTGGGATTGAACCGCAAGTTGAATACGAACGAGTCAAATGGGTTAAGGACCTGCGGAAATGTCGGCAAGCCGGAGATCGAGAAATTCGAATCGGGGGCGGCGACGCTATCTACGGTGACGGTTTGATTGCCGTAGTTCGTTACCGTAATGGTTGTATCTTTGGTGAAGCCGCGTTCGAGCAAACTGAACGACGTTGCCGGAACATAGGCAATTTTCCCCACGAACGGAGCCATCGCGACCTGGCCGTTCCATGTGCCATAGTCGTTCCCGGCTGCGGCATATTCGGTATGAATCCAGAAGGTCAAGGAATCCGATGGATCGAGGCCGATGCCCATATAATCCCCCCAACGCACGGAAGTCGGCGCGCCAATGGAATAATTGGATAACCCGCTTTTCAGAACAACATCGGCATCCACCCCGGGCGCATCCGTAACTCTTCTGCCGGTAAAATATGCAGAAGGGTATTCACTCGGACTGGAACGGGTGTAGGTAAACATCAGGTCGTGATTCTTATTGACCATGATATTGGGATAATAATGCCACGCGTTATTTTCGCCGAAGGCGATATCTTCAAGATTCGTGCCTGCGTAGGGGTTTATTTTCAGGTACGATATCGCCGAATAAGTATTATTGCCCGGATTTGTGATTGCGTGAGCCATCCAGATGGAACTATCGCGGAAAACCGGTTTGTGGTTCAGCGATCCCCCTTCCCAATCGACCCCGCCGCCGCCAAGCTCGCCGGGCCCCGGAGGAGGCGTGTATTGGATAGTCGGGACATCGACAGCAGTAATCGATGGTGAGCCGAGGGGGTCGTGGATCGTCCACAGGATAGCATAATTCCCGGGTGAGAACGGCGCCACGCTCATTAAGAATGCCTGATTTCCCGGAGCGCTAAATGCGACGTAAGGCCGAATGTCATCCGGATTGACATACGACGAGATCGGATCCGTCAGCCCCCAGAAATCGGTCCACGTAACCGGCCCGGCCGTATTGGCGTACAATTGCGCCTTTGCAATGATGCGGACGCGCTGGTAGTAGAGTTGGTTCCCTTGAGAATTAAACTCTCTCGTGGTGATATAAATGGCTTTATCATCGTAACCGACAAACGGTTGATCGTTGAGATGCTGAACAACAGAATCGCCGAGCGAACCGGGCATGACCCAGTTGTACCATTCGCCCATTGCATCGGAAGTTTTGGATACAGAAAGGAAAATCTGAGATGGATCGGTCGTGTTAAGAAGCGTCATGATCCATCTGCCGGAGAATTGATCATACGCAACTTGCGGGTCGCTGCCTGCGAACGAGGCGCCCGTTCCTGCATACCAGTTGCTGAAATCAATCGTCTTCAGGTTGGTGCCGTTCTTATCAAATATCTTAAACGCCAGATTGATTGCGTCTATCACCTGGTTGGGCCCGACCGCACTCGTCGGATCAGGGGGAATGCAACCGCAATTATTTTCGCTCGAGTTCATCCCGACAAAGTTTTTGAGGGCGATCGGTTGGGAATTCACAACTCCTTGTTCCGATTGAATCCGGGCACGATGTTTCATCTCGAAATAATTCGAACCTGCCGGACCGGTAGAAGGATAAAGTTCATCGAGTTTCTTATTCCATGGAAGATACTTGATCCGTGGATTTTCCGCCGCCTCGTGCTCGCCTTTGCTACCCTCATTTCCGGCGCTAAGCGAATTTGAAAAACCGGCGACATTCACCGAATCGCCATGCGCGATGGAACCGGATTTCGGTCCCATAATCGTGGGCGGGAGATTTGAGGGACGACCTTGATAAACCTGGAATACAAGCGTTCCCCCTGTTGGCGTACCGCCGTTCGGACCGCCGTTATTCCATTCTCCAATGAGGATATAATATGTCACTCCTGCGGTAACCGAATCGACTATTTGGGATTGGCGAATACGACCCGGATTGATATCGTCGTTGCATGCCCAGAGCGTCAGCGAACCGCACGCGCCAGTAAAAATTCCCATCGCAACATCGAAACCGCCAGAGCCGACATCGGGACTATTTATAGTCGTAAAGGTCACCACACCGCTAAAGTTTGGCGTGAATGTAAACCAAACAGTCTTGCCGTCTTTTCCGATTGAATCTTGGGCGCACTCGATGGCGGGATCGGTGGCATTGGCTGAGGCAAGCGCGGTATTCTCCACGATCGAATCCGGCAGCGAAGAAATCACCGTCGCTGTGGAGCACTCATCGTTGGAAACTTGCGCCAATCCGGAGGCGGGAGCGAGCAGGAATAGCGCGGTTAATGCGGCAATTGAAAGCAGTAAACGACAATTTTTCATGGGGATCCTAGCGGTTAATACAGGAAAACGGACGTTTTGGAAAAAGCGACAAAGATTAATATAAAAGAAGGGGGGGTGAATGTCAATAGATGGCACGGGGATGTACCTGGGTAGATTCAGAGGGAGTGTGAGCGAAGAAAGACCACCCCGTCCCGCTATTCGCGGGACACCCCTCCTCCGAGAGGAGGGGAAACTGGGTCAGCGGTAATTTTTACTTGATTTTTTCCTTGACTGGTATGCTAAGGAAGTGTATATACTACTTAGGAAGAAGGACGAGGGTCGAAGGTGGAAGGAGTTTGGTGGTGGGAAAGGACACAAGTGGGCCGCGAAGATAAATGGAGGATAAACTTGCGGATATATCGGCGGGATGCACGATTTTCCCAAAGCAAAACGATGTTAAAAATATGATTCTCATGGAGTTGCAGGCAGAGATTTAAACTATCTTTTTTTGTGTGACTTTTTATTTTTAACCGGAAGGTTTTATTGAGGATGGAAAAGTAAATTGTGATCTACCCTATGGGGGATGAACGCCAGTCGATTAACCCGACTACCAATCGGAAGACGGTCGGGAGTGGAACTCCCTCCCAGTCGAGAAATTCTTTGGTCGGCGGAGTATTTGCTGACTGTGATGGGGCTTGCGCCTCTTCGAGTGGGCCGACACGACTGGAGCGCTACTCAACTGAAGGCGATTACGTCGGTCGCCCCGTTGACTTCGTCAGTCCAGACTTCCGCGTAATGACCTACCGAATAGGCCATTTGACGAGGAAGTTTGCAGACTGGGAACGTGATTGCCGCGTTACCCCGTCAACGCCGTTGACGGGATGCCTCGCAATGACTATTGGCCTTATGAGTATTGGCGGAGGCTGGAGAAACGCGGGCATAAAGCCCGCGGCTACCAAACCTTCGGGGGATTATTCCTACAAATCCGGCGGATTTTTCGTATATTTATACCATCAATCGGGCGCGAAAGGCGCGCCCCTGCCAAGAACATTAACCTTTTCCATATTCGAAACTACTTATGACTATTACCGATATTGAAAAATCGCTGGGCGGCGAGGCCAAAACGCTGCTGGAACATACTTGCAAAGGCATTCCCAAGAACACGATTCACGCGCCGGGACCGGATTCAGTCGATAGGATCTATTCGCTCTCCGACCGGCCCACACCCGTGCTGAAGAGTCTTTCGTGGCTGATTCACCAGGGCCGGCTGGCGCACACGGGCTACGTTTCGATCCTGCCGGTCGATCAGGGCATCGAACATTCGGCCGGGGCGTCGTTCGCGCCGAACCCGATCTATTTCGATCCCGAGAACATTATCAAGCTCGCGATCGAAGGCGGCTGCAACGGCGTGGCATCGACGCTGGGCGTGCTCGGCTCGATGGCGCGGAAGTACGCGCACAAGATTCCGTTCATCTTGAAGATCAACCATAACGAATTCCTTTCGTATCCGAACAGTTACGATCAGATCATCTTCGGGCAGGTCGAGCAGGCATTCGATATGGGCGCGATCGCGGTGGGCGCAACGATTTATTTCGGATCGGAAGAATCGAAGCGGCAAATCCAAGAGATCACGCTGGCATTTGCGCGCGCACACGAGCTCGGCCTCGCCACGATCCTCTGGTGCTACTTGCGCAATCCGGCGTTCAAGACCTCCGAAAAAGATTTCCATGTTTCCGCCGATCTCACCGGACAGGCGAACCATCTCGGCGTCACCATCCAGGCCGATATCATCAAACAGAAACTTCCGGAAAACAACGGCGGCTACAATGCGCTGAAGAACTTCGGCAAGACGAGCAAGAAAGTCTATTCCGATCTCACGACGGATAACCCGATCGATCTGTGCCGCTACCAGGTGGCGAACTGCTACATGGGCAGAGCGGGCTTGATCAATTCCGGCGGGGCTTCGGGCGATAACGATTTCGCCGAAGCCGTGCGCACGGCGGTCATCAACAAGCGCGCAGGCGGGATGGGATTGATCTCCGGGCGCAAGGCGTTCCAGCGGCCGATGGCGGAAGGGATTAAGATCCTGAATACGATTCAGGATGTGTACCTCTGTAAAGAAGTTACCGTTGCCTAACCCCTGCGGGGAACTTCCAATAACCAAGCACCAATAACCAAGAAAATTCCAAGATTCAAATTCCAATAGAGATTTTGTCATTCTGAGCACGAACGCGCGAGCGTTCTCGAAGAATCTCCCACGTTTCGGTATTGAGTACCGTGGGAGATTCTTCGTCACTTCGTTCCTCAGAATGACAATTTCTTTTTTTGATTGGTTATTTGGAATTGATTATTGGCTTTTACTTACGATATGCGTCCAACCATAACACTTAAAAAGAACGAAGACAAGCGCCTGCGCAACGGGCACTTGTGGGCGTTCAGCAATGAGATTGCCTCGATCAGCGGCGAGGCGAAGGCCGGCGACCTGGCCGACGTGAAGAGCGCGAGCGGCGAGTATGTCGGCACGGGATTCTACAATCCGCACTCTCTCATTGCGCTACGGCTGCTTACCACGCCGTTCGAAGCGAACGCCGCGGCGCGGTTTGCCTACGACGATCTTGATGTTTCTTTTTTCCGCGAACGGATCGGCGCGGCGCTGGCGTTGCGGAAGAAGATCTTCCCCGGCGCGGATTCGTTCCGCGTTGTTCACGGCGAAGCCGATCTTCTGCCCGGTTTAACAATCGATTATTTCAATGGTATAAACTCCGTGGGCGTCGCATCGATCCAGACCGTTTCGTACGGGATGAGCCAGCGCATCGGGATGATCTGCAATGTGGTGGAAGAGCTTCTGGGCACGCGCGCAATTGTTGAGCGGAACGATTCCCATCTGCGGTCGTACGAGGAGCTGGAAGAACAGAAGGGAGTACTCCGCGGCAGTTCGGCGGAAACCGTGATCACCGAACACGGGATCGAGTATTCCATCGACGTGCTGGAGGGCCAGAAAACAGGATTCTACCTCGATATGCGGATGAACCGGCTGGCGATTCGGACCTACGCGCAGGGAGCGCGCGTGCTGGATTGTTTCTGCAATGATGGCGGGTTTGCGTTTAACGCAACGTTGGGAGGAGCAAGCGAAGTTACGGCTGTGGAAATATCGGAAGCTGTCCTGCGGCGCGCAAATGCGAATGCGGCGCGAAATCACGCGTTAGAAAATATCAGATTTGTGCAGCAAGATGCGTTCAAATATCTGCACGATGCCGCTGCGGCAGGAACAACGTACGATCTTGTCATCCTCGATCCTCCCTCCTTCGCCAAGAACCGGAAAACCGTCACCACAGCATTGCAGGGTTACCGCACGATCAACCGGAACGCACTGCGGTTATTGAAACCGGGAGGAATTTTGGCAACAGCGTCGTGTTCGCAATTGATTTTGGAGGAGGCATTTCTCGATTCGATCGAACGCGCGGCGCGCGCAGAGGGCAAAACGGTCACCATGCTGGAATGGCACGGCGCATCGCCGGATCATCCCGTGTTACCGGCCATGCCAGAGACGAAGTATCTGAAGTTTGGGATTTTTGCGGTGAGGTAAGGAGTTCTAAAGGCGCCCGTCATTCCGAACTTGTTTCGGAATCTAATCCTTTTAGACCCCGAAACAAGTTCGGGGTGACGGTCAATTTGTTTACTGCTGAATCTGTTCCTTCTCTAACGCGTCGAAATACTTTTTGATAAGCGCTTCGTAATCTTTGGAATACTTTCCGGAGAGAGCGTTCAATAGTTCGTCGCGCAATTTGTTCTTGCCTTGCTGGGTTGTCAAGTCGAGATCCGAAGGGCTCGTATGGTCGAGGTCTTTGCCTGTTTCGGATTTTCTGCGTTTCTCGTAGTCGCGTTCGCGCGTGGAGCGTTCGGAATCGAGCAGGCGCGAGAGGATGTGCTGTTCTTTATTGAGCGTTTCGGGATTGACGTTTCCCTGTGTGAGATCGGTTTGGACTTCCTGCATTTCCTGTGCGGTCTTATCGATATCGCCGAGCATCTTGCTGAACTCGCCCGAATTCTTCGCTTCCTCCGATAACTCCTTCAATGATTTTTGAACTGCGCCCTGCTGCTGCGCAAGCCGTTGGTACTCGCCTTGCTGTTCGGGCGTGAGCCCCTGGCCCTGGCCTTGTCCCATCGCCTGCTGGGTTTTGGAGTTGATACCGCTCTGCTGGCCGACCATCTGGCCGAGGCGGCCCATGAGTCCCGACATGCCTGAGCCCTGGCCTTGCTGCATACCGCTGAGGGCGTTGCCCATCATCATCGCTGCGCGGTTGAGCGAGCCCATCGCAAGACCCTGCTGCTGCGAGGCGTTGCCCGGGTTGCGCGATTCCATGCCCTTGATGGCGTCTTCCATTTCGTGGAGCGCGCTGCCGATTTCCTTACCCATTTCGGGGGAGATCGCAAAGGTTTTCTTCGCGAGCTCGGTCATTGCGGAAGCGACGTTGCCGAGATCATTCATGGTTTGATCCTGATCTTCAGCGCTCTGGCGGAAGCGCTGCGAGTTCGGGTCGATGCCTTGCGTCTCGTTCTTCAGAGCCTCCTGTCGTTTTGAAAGTTCGAGAATGTTCTGCAGCTGCTTTCGCATCTGGTTCACGACTTCCTTCTGCTGGCGGTCTTGCATCGATTTCTGAACTTGCTTCATCTCCTGGCTGAACTGCTGCAGACTCTGCGTAGATTGCTGCTGGCTCTGTTCGGCCTGCTGCATATCGCCCGATTGCATCTGCTGAGCGGAAGAATCCATTTTTTGCGCAAGTTGTTTATCGGCAAGATCTTTTTGCGCTTTCTTCATCTCCTCCATCGGCATATCCTTTTCGAATTCGCCCATTTTGGATTGAAGATCTGCGGTTTCTTTTTCGAGATTTTTCTCTTGCTCTTTCAGATCTTGCTGCTTGCGCGCGAGGTCGGCGCGCTTCGAACTGTCAGACGGATTCGTTTTCTGCGTTTGCTCCTGAAGCGCTTCCTGCTGCTTGGCCAGATCTTCGGCACGCTTGACGACTTCATCGAGTTTTTCCTCGACGTGAATCCGCTTGAGCAA
>Ga0070731_10003002_pt1 | contig 15504 bp, 7 predicted proteins | sample Coa_R1_2_FD_66448 | JGI IMG/M metagenome (GOLD analysis project Ga0070731, IMG submission 66448) | Surface soil microbial communities from Centralia Pennsylvania, which are recovering from an underground coalmine fire - Coalmine... | ecosystem: Environmental > Terrestrial > Soil > Unclassified ...
GAAAAGTTGAAGAGCTGCACCAAGCTCGAGCTCAGATAGCCGCCGCCCGCCGTAAGCGTAACATCGGGGAAAAACGCCGCTCGTGCCACGCCAATTTGCGCGTTGGTCGACACCATTCTGCGTTCCGCTTCCGCAACGTCCGGCCGTCGCTCCAAAAGATCCGACGGAAGCCCTTCCGGTATCATCGGCGGCACGATCAGCTTCGGATCAGGCGCCAGTGAAAACTCCGAAGCGGGCTTGCCCAGCAACACCGCCAAGGTGTGTTCAAACTGAGCGCGTTGCACGCCCAAGCCGATATAAGTGGCCTGCGTGCTATCCAGCAAAGTCTGTGCTTGCGAAACGTCCAGCCCGCTGACAATCCCGCCATTGTGGCGAAGCTCAGCGAGGTTCAAGCCTTGCTGCAGCAAATCGATATTGTGATTGAAGATCGCCAGCTCGGTATCGATGTAACGCACCGAAAAATACGCCTGGGCCACATCGGACTTCAGCCCCAGCAACACATTTTCATAGTCCGCCTGGCTCGCTTGCACATCGGCGCGCGCCGACTCAACCTGGCGCCTGATGCGCCCCCACAGATCCACCTCGTAGCTCACGCTGGCCGGCAAATCGAATTCGTTCGAGGTGAAGGCCGCACTCGGAAATCCCGGTGGATTTGGCCGCGTACCTGATTCGCGTGAACGGGAAAGGTTGGGTTGCGCGGCAACCTGCGGATACAAGTCGCCTCGGGTTACCTGAAGGTTAGCGCGCGACTCGATCACCCGTTCCGCAGCGGCTTTCAGAGTCAAATTCTGCGAAACGGCCTGCTGCTCCAGATCGTTGAGGGTCGGATCGCCAAAAACCACCCACCATGCGCCTTTTCCAATGTCGTCCTGCGGTTTGGCTTCTTTCCAACCTTCCGGCGGCTGTTCCTTGTACGCGGTCGGGACTTCCGTCGAAGGACGGTGATAATTCGGGCCTACCGTGCAACCGGCCACAATACAACCAATAGTCAGCGTAATGCACATCATTGGTGCCGATGTCGCAATTCGCCGCCACAATTGAGCCAGATTGAAATTCCAGCTTGTCATCGAAGAGATAGAGAGGCGTTTAGAGCCGGCTCAACTTGCACTTTTCTTTTTTGGCTCGAGCGATTTCTTATTCTTGGTCTGTCCGGGGCCGCCAGACTGATTTTGCCCTTGGCTATTCTTATCCTGGCCGCCTTTGCCTTGAATGTCGTTGTTCTTGGCTTTGCCCTTTTGATTGCCCTGCTCCTGATTCTGATCGCCCGGATTCGCGTAAGGCCCGTGCTTCTGATTCTCGCCCTGGTTTTGGGTCTGATCGTTGCCGACGGTCTGCGTCACGTTGACCGGATCACCTTCGCCAATCGAGTCGGGAGGATTCAAAATGACCGAGTCGTTCAGGGTCAGTCCGGTCTGAACCTCGATCGAGGTTCCCAGATCGCGCCCCACGGAAATATTCTGCAAATGCGCAGTGTTTTGTGACGTCAATACGGCCACCTGGCTCCCTTGGGCCCGGAAAATCAGGGTGTTCGACGGAATTTCCAGCGGCGGCGATGACACCTGCACGTGGAAGTGCACATTGCCATAAACGCCCGGCAGAATGAGCCCATCGGGATTGGGCACATCCACCTCGGTCAGCAGCGTTCGTGAAGTCAGATCGATCGACCGCGACGTTCGAGCGACTCTGCCCTCAAATTTCTGGTTGGGAAACTCGGGAACTTCAAGCTCCGCGGGAACGCCCGGAATCATCGTTCGTTCGTAGGTTTGCGGAACGTTCACGTACACGCGCAAAATATTCGTTTCCGCGATGCGAAAAAGCTCCCGGGACGTGCCGTTTTGAATCAGCGCGCCCACATCCACATTGCGTGCCGTAATTACGCCGCTAAATGGCGCGATGACCTGGCTGAACTCTTCCATGTAACGCAGGCGTTCCACATTGGCGTTTGCCGATTGCAAATCGGCTTCGCGCGCGTGATACGCCGAGACGTTTTGATCTACTTCCTGCCGCGAAACGCCGTCGGATTTGAGCAATCCCTGGTAACGCTCTGCGGTAACTCTGGCCAAGTCGCGGTTTGCGGTCGCGGTAGCTTGCGCGGCAATAGCCGCTCGGTATTCCTGATCCACATCCGGCGTATCGATTTGCGCAAGCAATTCGCCAGCTTTCACCCGTCCGCCAATATCCACAAACCACTTCTTCAAATACCCGTTGGTCCGCGCATAAATGGGCGTTTCCAGATAGGCCTGCACATTGGCCGGCAGGATCAACTCGTCGCCCGCACGGGAAGGACGTGGATGCACGATCGAAACGGGAATACGCGTCGATTTTTGAGCGGACTCATTCAGGGTCGTGCGTGTGCGGTGACGCGTGAATATTCCCCAAATTGCCAGACCGAGGAAAAGCAGCAATACCAGCGCCACAATCGCCACGTTAGGGTGGCTTTCCTGCTTGCGCTTGTGGGATCGCCTCGGCTGCTGCGAATGCGCTGTGGTCCGTTCTACTGTTTCGCGTTCTTCAAGTGAATCGATTGGCATGAGGTCCCGTGGTTATCTGTGTTATTCCCACTTCCTTCTTACTGCATTCGTCGAATTCTTCAAGCTCCATACTTCAAATTTCATCACGCCTAATGCCGAACATCAGCTGCACATTAGCAGCTGAATATCAGTGGTCCCGCCTATGTGGACCCTTCCCATCTCCATCCCTGCCATCGTCTCTGCCGCGCCCGTCGTCCCGTCCACTTGAACCAGGACCCGGCTCGTCGGGATTGTCCTCTTCGTCGGCAACGCTTTCGGCGAGATCATTGCCCACCGAATATTGCCCTTCATCATTGCGCTCGTAAACTTCCTTAGTGGCCTCGCCGCGAATTCCCTGCCCGCCTGCAGAACCTGTGCCGCCACTCTGGGGCCCCTGAGAGCCGCCTCCGCCCAATCCAGCGGTGCTTATACCCGATTCGTCATCTTCTTCGGCCAGCGGCTGATGATAGCCCTTGCGCCGGATATAACTAAACACCACCGGCACGAAGAATAGCGTTCCCACTGTCGCAAAAAGCAGCCCGCCAATCACTGCGCGCCCCAAAGGAGCGTTCTGCTCGCCGCCCTCGCCAAGCCCGAGCGACATGGGCAGCATGCCAATAATCATAGCCAGCGCGGTCATCACAATCGGGCGTAGCCGCGTGAAGCCAGCATTGCGCGCAGCTTGAATCGAGTTGCGCCCGTTCTCAATCATCTCCGTGCCGGCGAAGCTCACCAGCAAAATACTGTTCGAGGTAGCCACTCCAACGCTCATGATCGCGCCCATGAGCGAAGGCACGCTCATCGTGGTGTGAGTCACAAAAAGCATCCATACAATTCCGGCAAACGTGCCGGTCAGCGCGGTAATGATAATAAAGGGGTCGGACCACGACTGAAAATTGACCACCATCAGCAAGTACACCAGCAGAATCGAAAAAATCATGCCCACGCCCAAGTTGAAAAAAGACGTATGCATGGTGTCAATTTGGCCCCGCATGACCATCTTCGAACCGTGAGGCAGCTTGCTCTGATATTGCAGTGCCACTTTCTCAATATCCTTGGCGACGCCGCCCAGATCACGGTCTTGCGCGGTGGCATAAATGTCGATCACCGGCTGAATATCGTAGTGGCTCACCACCGCCGGGTCGGCCTGGCGATGAACTGCGGCCATATTGTCCAGAAGCTGCGGGACTCCACTGGTGCCGATCACCGGAATGGACTTCAGCTTCGAAAGCGAGTCCTCGCGGTATTGCGGAGTAAGCGTGGCTACGTTGTAAATCACGCCCTGCGGGCTATCCCAGAAACTTGGGGCAGTCTGGAAGCTGGTGGTCAGTGCGACCAGCGTGTTATTGGCCACGTCACGCTGGGTAAAACCCATGTCGGACGCGCGCGTACGGTCCACATCCACAAATAGCTTGGGCTGATCGAAAAGCTGCTGGATGTGAACATCCACTGCGCCGCCCACGGCCTGAATTTTCGGCAGCATCTGCCGCGCCAGGTCGTAGTTCGCGTTCACATTCGCGCCGATCAACTGAATGTCCACCGGCGATGGCAATCCAAAGTTCAGAATTTGGCTGACGATATCCGCCGGCTGAAAATAGAACGACGAACCCGGAAACTCCTTGGGCAGCGAAATGCGGAGCTGGCGAATGTAGCCGGCGGTCGGATGGTGATGCTCCTGATTGAGGGAGATCAGAATTTCTGCATCCGACGTTCCGATCGTGCCCGCCGTGCTGTACGAAAGGTTGATTCCGCTGTAAGGCAGCCCCACATTGTCTAAAATGCCGGTTAGCTCTTCGGCCGGAATCACTTTACGAATGGAAGCTTCCACCTGATCGCAGAGCGCCGCGGTTTCTTCCACTCGGGTGCCCGTGGGAGCGCGCATATGCAAGCGCATTTGGCCGGCATCAACAGTCGGGAACAAATCCGACCCGAGGAAGAAGATCAGCAACATCGACAGTGCGCAAAAAGCCAGGAAAAGCCCGCCAAACGCGATCCTGTGCCCTAGACACCATTCGAGCCAGCCCACATAGCGGTCCCGCATTCGGTCGAATCCATGCTCGAACCGCTCGTGGAAACGCCGAAAGAATCCAGGGTGCTCTTCTTTATCCTTGCCCTCGTTATGCCGCTTGTGTTCTGCACGGAAAAGAAACAAGACCATCGTCGGCACGATAGTTCGCGAAAGCAAATACGAAGCGAGCATGGCAAAAATCACACCTTCGGCCAGCGGACGGAATAGGTACCCGGCAATTCCGTGCAGGAAAAGAATCGGAACGAAAACGATGCAAATGGCCAGCGTGGCCACGAAAGCCGGCAGTGCAATCTGTTGCGCGCCGGTCAAGATGGTTTGGTGCAGTGACATGCCTTCCGGCAGCAAGCGGTTGATGTTCTCAATTTCAACCGTCGCGTCGTCGACCAAAATACCTACCGCGAGGGCGAGACCCCCAAGGGTCATGATATTGATCGTCTCGCCCAGGGCGCTCAGACACAGAATGGAAGTCAAAATCGCCAGCGGAATCGAAGTGGCCACCACCAATGTGCTGCGCCAGCTCCCCAGGAACAGCAAAATCATCAATGCGGTCAGTGCCGCGGCGATCACCGCTTCCCGCAGCACGCCCGAGATCGCTGCGCGTACGAAAATCGACTGGTCGATCGTCTTGCGAATCTTCAGGGCAGGCGGCAGTCCAGCTTGAATCGACGGCAATTCCTTCAGCACCGAATCGGCAATCGCCAGCGTGGAGGCCGTGCCGGTTTTCAAAATGGTCAGCAACGAGCCTCGCGTACCGTCCTGGCGCACGATATTGGTCTGGAACGACGAGCCGTCATGCACGTACGCGACGTCGCGCACGTAAATCGTCGTGCCGTTCACGATGCGAATCGGCAGATTGTTCAGGTCAGCTACCGCTTTCGGGCTGCTATTCAGCTCAACGTTATATTCGCGAGTTCCGATCTTCGAAGTACCTTCGGGCAGCACCAAATTCTGAGCGCCTACAGCGTTCACCACTTCCGCGCCGGAAATTCCCCGCTCAAACAGCGCCTGCGGGTCCAGATCGACATCAACCTGTCGCTGCTTCCCGCCATAGGGCCACGGAATCGCTGCGCCTTCAATCGTCGCGAGCTGCGTGCGAATGAAATTCGTGCCCAGATCAAACAATTCCTGCTCGGAGAGCGTTGAGCTACTCAAGCCCAACTGAAGAATAGGAACGCTCGAAGCGTTGTAGGAAATGACCAGCGGCGGGGTCGACCCGGGAGGCATGCCTTTCAGCAGGGTTTGCGCAATGGCGGTTGTCTGCGCGACCGCTCCGTCAATTCTGACGTGGGGCTGAAAGAAAATCTTGATCAGCCCGATGCCATTCAGCGATTGCGACTCGATATGCTCAATATCATTGACCGTAGTCGTGGCGGCGCGTTCAAAGTTGGCCGTGATCCGGTCGGCCATTTCCTGCGGGGGCAGCCCGGCATAATTCCAGATCACGGTGACGACGGGAATGTTGATATTCGGGAAAATATCCGTGGGGGTCTGATCAATTGCTACCACGCCCAGAATCAAGATCAGCATGGCCGCCACCACGAAGGTATAGGGGCGAGTGAGGGCGAGTCTTACAATCCACATGGTGGCAGTTTAGTGAGGCTCAACGGCCTCCCAGTTCTCCAAAGATTCAGCGAACTTTTTGATTAGACGTGCCGAGTGATGCCCGGTTGCAACAGAAACCGTAGGGTTTTCGTGGTAGTCCGTGTCGCCCGGGAGGCCCACGAAATCAGGCCTTCGTCGCAACAACTTCCAAATAATCCACAGGAACCACAGTTTCATCGCCCTGCGAGCGATTGAACTGCGCCCAGGCGGCTTCGAGGTCGGCGGCAAGCGCTTCCTGGCCTTTTGCATCCAGTCGCGCAAATGCCGCGGCCGACGGACCAAAATACTCGCGGAAGAATTGCACGACCCCTTTGGGCGAAAAAGGGTAGCGAAACTCAACGCTGCGCCTGGTCATCTCGATGCCCGAAACGGAACTGCCAAAGCGTTCGCGAACCACGTTTTCATCTCCCCACAGTAGAGGCGAGATGCCTCCTGGCGGCGGTGGCGAATGCCGCGAGGTGACGTGGAAGGTGTGCGCCACAAGTCCATCCGGGCGCCAATTCGCCATAGCGATCGTGCCGCCGGGTTTACACACCCGGACCAATTCCCTGGCGGTCTTTTCTGGATTGGGCGCAAATATCGCGCCGAACATGGTCATGACCACATTAAAGCTGCCGTCCGCGTAGGGCAGATTCTCGGCATCGCCTTCGTCGAACTTGATCTGCAGATTTTCTTTCGCCGCGCGCTCTCGTGCTTGCTCCAGCAGATTCGTGGCAATGTCCACGCCCGTTACCTGCGCGCCGGTTCGCGCGGCAGGAATAGCCAGGTTGCCCGTTCCGCAGGCCACGTCCAACACCTTTGCGCCTCTGGGAATATTTAATCTCGATACGAAATGTTCGGCTTCCTTGGCCGACATTGCGGCCACCTTGCCGAAGTCACCGGACATCCACATATTTTTCAGATTCTGTTTGAGCTGAGGTGAGTTGTTATCGGGTGTTGGCATGGACTTCCGGGCACTCCCTTCGTGAAGTTGTTCCCGCTGGGGGTAGGAATTCTAGCATTCGTTCTGTTTTCCTGGAGGGGCCCGCGTGCAGGTCGCAATGCTGGACCACTCGCAACTATTTATCGTGATGTAGAGCCGGGCATGCTTGATGGCGAGGCAGGCTGCAAACTAGGCAAGGATTGCAGGAACCAGAGACCCCTATACCGCAGCGTTGTGATCGAGCCATTCGGGTCCGTGATTTGATCCGGCAACATTGGTCTAAAATCCCGCTTATCGGTGCTGGAAGGCTTGGGAACTCGAAAGCCCTGAACGTAGTGGTAGTCGAACGACCGGCCGTCCGACATGGTTTGCGAAACTATATTTCCAGAAGAGTCGTAGGTGTTTTCAAAAATAGGTGCGGCTGAGCCAGTGGAAACCGTAACCAAACGCGACTGGTCGTCGTAGGCGTACTGCTCTTGACCACCTTCCGAATCCGTGATCCGCACCAGATGGCCCGCCGCGTCATAATCATATGTAACTTGTCGCCCCGCTGAGTCTCCCGCCACATGCACGCGATGCTGTTCGTCTCTCTCAAAGTGCAGCCAATTCCCTCCAGGCGCGTTCACCGACTGCAAGTAACCCGCTGGATCGCGAGACATCTCATAGCGATGCCCCGCCGGGTCGGAAAATCCCGTGAGAATCGTTACGTTAGCGTTGGGAGCGCTGGGCAGATATGGAAAGAAATATTTCCAGCCGTCCGGCCGCTTAACAGTCCAGCTGTCATTTTTGTAGTAGGCGTTAGCGCCAGAAAATAACCACCATTGGCCCCCCTGGTAGAGTTCTCCCTCAGGCCCAGATTTGTCCGGCGCATAATTGAAGTGAACGCGCCCTCCGTCTTCAAAAACCAAATCCACCCATTTTTCCATCTCACCTACCAGAAAAATGTCGAGTGAGTCGTTCATGCCCATGCCGAAAGGGCGCATCTGGCTGTCCTTACTGTTATAAACGCGGGTCAACGCGAGCGGATAAGGACCGCCAAGAGCAAAATCCGTCTTGCGATATAGAAAGAGTCCATCTGATAGATCTGTATTGAATACGCGTGTTCCGGTCTCTTGCGGATTCTCGCGCGTGTCGGAGAGGTGCCACATAGGCGGCTCGTTGGGAGCCTCGTAGGTTGTTACTTCAAAATCTCCCGTGTCCGCGAGCGGTGTCCATTCCCCATTCGCCCCGATGATTGACTCGCTCTCGCGGTCCCAATCACTTCCCGAGTGCGTGCCATAGGCCAGCAGACTCGTCGGATCCGAGCTCAAGGGCAGATCGAAGTAAAGCAGCGCGATATTTTTCCCGATGAGTTTTTGCAGTCGGGAACGAAACCATTCCGGATTGCTGGCCTTGGATAAACCAGATGGGTGCAAGAGGCTGGAAGAAATCATCGCGAAGCGTCCATCCTGGCGGAAATTTTCCGCATCAGTCTCCCCCAGGCTCGGCGTAGTCATGTCTCGCGAGGTGACACCGATGAGGATGTTCGCCGGGTCAGCCACCAGGTCGGTATGCTCTATGCGCATGCGTTCGATTAAGCGCTCTGAATCGACCTGATGCTGCGCCGCTTCTTCCATTCCGTCCGGTATCGCTTCCGCCGGCAATATCTCAACATCGATCCCAAACTTCTCGCCGTAATACGCCGCAGCCCACTCCAGCGACTCACGTTCTTCCAGACCGACCGGTACCAGATAAACCTTCTTTTTCGGCGCCAGCGGGAAAGTCTCGCGATCAGGCGACGGAGTCAAATCGACTTTCTGAGCGTTGCGGTCAGCCACAAAAGAAAGACGCGAAAATCCCCATTTCCCATTCACCGCGTTTGCCACGCCATAGAGGTGCCCACTCCCCTTCGAACCGGAGAGATGAACTGTGAATTCCGAGAATTCCCATTTCACCCGCTTTTTCGTTATACCCAAAGGCGGCCATTCACTCTTGATCCCACTTCCCAATAAGCCGTGCACCTGGGATGACGCTTTTGCGAGGTCCACGGCCTGCTGAAGAGCCGGCGTCGACGCCGGAATAAAGCTTATGAGGATGGCTACACCCAAGGCGACCAACAGAATCCCGAGGACGATAGCCCCAATCGCCTTGATTTTGCCGGGAATTGACGAATTCGCGTCGGAAAACTGATACCCGCATTGCGTGCAATACGGGCTGGAAAATGGAGAAAGCGCCCCGCACTGCGGGCAGGGCCGGGTGGAAAATTCACTTCCCATCGCCATACTGTCGAAACGCCATTTCAGCGGGTGCGCCGCGAAGTCCCAGGGGCCGACTAGCCAGCATTCGAAGTTCTTCAGTAGCGGAGTGATTCAACTGTAAGACTACTGGCTTACGTTTTCACGTTCTCCTATGAAATGCATACGGGTTATACACAGTTTCATGGATTGAGCATTTTTCTCGATTGGCTTACAAACCCCAAGCTTCAAATTCGAACTCAAGAACATCTGACGCAACGGAAACAGTACGCCGGAGGCTCCGATGATACTGGTTTTGATCATTCTCTTGGTCCTATTGCTGGGTGGTGGCGGCGGCTACTATGGGTACTCAAGGTGGGGCGCAGGCGGCGGACTCGGCATACTCGGCACCGTCCTGCTCATTGTGCTGATTCTTTATCTCCTTGGCATGCTCCCCCTGCGCTGACGCGAATATCTCGAGCGAATCAAATTGCCCGCGCTTCCGAGTGGCCGGCCCATCCGGTCACGAGGCTAACCACGCCAAATTCGAAACTGGAAATTTCGTCGAGGAATGTTTGGAGGCGCGGGTGGGATTCGAACCCACGAATGGAGGTTTTGCAGACCTCTCCCTTGGGCCACTTGGGTACCGCGCCGTAGGGTTATAAGTATAACGAAACGTCCCCGCTTCTTGCCGGGAATCCACTCGGAAGTAACTACCTCGATTCGTGCTCAGCGATAAACCCGGCGGGCGTTCACGCAGGCACTCTACCGAATCGTCAAATCAAACGGCATCCGCGCCTGTACCGTACCGGGCGTTCCAACCGCCTGCTTCAAAATCGACTCCAGCGTAAGCGTCCGCGCCGAGTCATCCTGATCCCGGTCCATTAGCAACTCAAAAAACGTTTTCTCGCGCGGAAATCGCTCAATTCGGACCCGGGTTCCCGGCGAAATCTGCGCCAGCTCCTTGGCTACTTCAATCGCCTTATCGAGACCCCCCAATTCATCCACCAACCCAAAGCCCTTCGCCTGCGCGCCCGTCCACACTCGTCCCTTCCCTATTTTGTCCACGTCCGCCACGCTCATTTTTCGCCCCGCGGCCACACCCTGCGTGAACCGCCCGTATGTCTCCTGGAGAGATTTTTGGATCCATTCGCGCTGCGCCGGAGTGAAATCCTGCTGAAACGAAAATAGCGTTGCATTGTCGCTGGTCGCCACATAATCGGAGCTGATCCCCAGCATATTCATAAACCCTGAGACATTCAGTTTCCCGATGAAAACTCCAATCGAGGCGGTAATGGTGTCGGGCTCGGCCACAATCTTATTCGCCGACATTGCAATCCAATATCCCCCCGATGCGGCTACGTCCGACATCGACACCACCACCGGCTTCACGCCCTTGGCCAACTCCACTTCCCTTCTGATCACTTCGCTCGCAACCGCCGAGCCGCCGCCCGAATCAATCCGCAGCACAATGGCCTTGACGCTCGGATCACCCCGCGCCTTCCGCAAATCGGAAGCCACCGAGTCGCCGCCCATGATGAAACCGCCACCCGGCGTGTTGCCTGAATCGCCCGAAATAATCAGCCCGGTCGCATGCACCACTGCGATTTCCGTCATTCCCCGGTTCTTCACTCGCGAGCGGTATTGTCTCCAATCCAACTCCCTCCACCTGCCTGCCTTCTCGCGCACATATTCGCGAACCTGGTCCCAATACGCGAGCTTGTCTACCAATTTGCTGCTGAGCGCCTCGTCAGCCGAGAGCGGCCCTGAATTCAACAGTTTTTCAAATTGGGCGCGGTCCATTCCTCGCGCCTGCGAAACATCGGTAAGGTACTGGTTATAGATCCCGCCGAGCAGGGTCTGAACTTCATCACGATGCGCCGGCGTGAATTTTTTCTCGGTAAGCTGATTGGGAGCCGTTTTGTACTCAGCGATATGGTAGTAGTCCGGAATAATGTGTAATTTGTCGAGACTTCCCCGCAGAAACGTCGACTCCGCCATCATTCCGCGAATATCCACCGGATCGGTGGGCACCAGCCAAACTTGCTGGCATGCGCTGGCCACATAAATTTCCGGATTCCCAATTCCGTCGCCGCCAAGAAAACAGATGCTCGGCTTCCCGCTCGAACGAAAACTCAAAATGTGCGAGCGAATTTCTTCCAGCTTGGCCCAGCCGGTGCTCAGCAACCCCACGCGCACGACCAGCGCCGAAATGCGCGGATCGGTTCGAGCAGTATCCAGTTCGTCGGTGAAATCATGCGTCACCGGAATCGAATCACCCGAAAAAGCAGAGAAAATATCCATGGGCCGCTGCTCTTCGATCGTTCCCTCCACCCGCAACACCAGAACCGATCGCGACGGAACCCGATTCACCATCGATACGCCAACACCAATTCCGATAATGACGATAAGCAGAAAAATAATGATCAAAGCGCGCCGCGTTCCCCATGTCATGTGGATTACCTCCGGCCTTCTGGCAAGGACAAATCGTGGCTTTTCACGATAGCACCACGATTCAAAATTTCAAGCGAGCGTCACCAGTTTGCGGGCGACTCAGGATCGTAGGTCGTGAACGAAAGCCGTACGCCAAATTACTAGTGTGAAGAGCCTGGATTGTCGTGGAGCAACACAATATCCGAATCAACGTGCGATCGAAGGACGCCGAGGTTTTTGCCATCCGGCGAATAACTGAACGACACGATTTTATCGGCCGAAGTAAAATTGGTAATTTGCCGCCCGCCCGGTCCATCGAGCGGCTGCATCCACAGATTATCCACGCCATTTTCGCGAATCACATAAACCAGCGCTTTGCCGTCCGGCGTAAAACCCGGCGGACTCACAGCCCTCGGGTCGGGAACCAGCGTCCGCATAGGAGGCTCCGAACCTGAACTCAGACCGATAACTCCAATCTTCACTTCACCCTCGCCAATTAAATAAACGTAGGCGAGTAGCTTCCCATCAGGCGAAAGACTGAATTTAGGGCCATCAAGGGTTGTACTTGGTAAAACCGTCCCCGGCACGATTTCTGAATCCCCTCCCTCAATCGGAATTCGCCGGAGCCGCACATTCTGATAATCGCAGTAATAAAGCCATCGTCCATCGGACGAACATTTAGGGGCAACGTCGGTGCCGCCATGGGTGAGCTGTGTGGGATTCGAACCATCTGCGTTGATGCGCCAGATATTTGTCCCGTTCACTTGTCCGTGAGACCCCCACGCGAATACAACGTAGGAATTGCCGGGACACGCATCCGGCTCCGATATTTCGCTATTCGGATCATTCAAGAGTGCCGTGCGGTTGGCGCCCTCACCTGAAACCCGGCTCAGCATGCCGTCAAAATAGATTTCTCCATTGCCGGCCCAGGCAAACGACTTCGACTCTTTGCTCTGCGCGGCCGCCGGCGGAGGTGGATTCTGCGCCGAGGTGGTTGAACCTGCACCATCACTCGGAATGGCATAGAAAGTCTGCTGAGACCTTTGCTGCACGGCAGCCAGCGTTCTTCCGTCAGCCGAAATGGTCGGGGTCACATATATGTTTGTATCTCGAGTCACCGCGCGGAATTCACCTTTCGCGCGCGGGACAAACCCAATTTGCGTGTGGCGTCCTCGCTCTGCCGGCGAAGAACCTCGGTAATAGGTCGCAATAAATCCCCGCCCGTCCGGCAGCCACGTCAGATCGTCGAAGTTAATATCCTTGAACCGCCGCGAATCCTCCAGCTTCGACGTGTCGACATCCCGGTATTGAATTTCGCTTTCCACACCCGTGGAATACGGAACAAAGGAAGCGATTACTTTTCCATCCGGCGACCATGCCACGACATACGGGTACGCGGAGACCAGCCCACCATACAGCGTTCTTGCCTGCGAGCCATCCGCGTTCACGATGATCACTTGAAACTTCCCAATGTCCGGATCGTTGGCGCGGACAAAGACCAAACGCTTGCCGTCCGGTGAAATGCTCATCCCGGTGTCAATGTCGTCCAGAATTTTCTGTGGCGTACCTCCCAGCACTGGCGCCCGATACAAATCGTAGCCTTCGCCGGAGGAAATCGTCTTGCGGAAATAGACGTAGCCGCCATCCGGCGAAAATATGAGATTCGAATACAGCGCAACTCCCGGCGCCATTACCTGCGTGTCGCTGTTGGTCGGCAAGTGGTGCAACCGTAGGCTCTGCTTTCCCTTATCCTCGAAAACGCTTAGTAAATATTTGCCGTCCGGCGAAATTGCGGCATCGATGGTCTTCCCATCGCTGGTGACTTGAGAAATCGTGAAATCGGCGAACGGAACCGGCTTTGAACTCATCACCAGCTCGTAGACCCCGAACCCCGCCGCAGCCAGCACCACCAGCACTATCAAAGTAAACGCAGCCAAGCGAGTCTTGTGTCGCTTCGCTGCTGCCACCACCGCGGAAGTCGTCGAGTCGCGCCGGGCTGCGCGTGCCGCCTCGGGCATCGACCCCGTCAACTCCTCCAGTTCAGCCTCTTTTGCGCCGCTTCGCGGCGTCGCCAATCTCCCCGAATCGCTGTCCCTTTGCAGGCGCTGCAAATCGGCCCGCAAATCCGCCACGTGCTGGTATCGCAGCTTCCGATCCTTCTCTAGTGCCTTATCAATAATTCGATCGAGTTCCAACGGGACCTTCTCATTCAGCTGCGAAGGCTTCGCAGGCGCCTTGTGCAGAATGGCGTCGAAAATCGCCGCAGCGGTCGAGCCACCAAATGGGCGCTGCCCGGTCGCCGTCTCATGCAGCACTACCCCGAAAGAAAAAATATCCGTCCGCGGGTCTAACTCTTCGCCCATGGCTTGCTCGGGCGACATGTACATCACCGTTCCCGCCGCCGTGCCCGGGCTGCTCAGCATTTTCTCGATACTTACCGTCGGCATCTTCGAAACGCCTGTTGCATCCATTCCTTCAGGCCCAAGCACCTTCGCCAGGCCGAAGTCCAATACCTTGGTCTGTCCGCCCGTCACGCAAAAAATATTCGCCGGCTTGATGTCGCGATGAACGATTCCCTTCGAATGCGCCGCTTCCAGCGCGCTTGCCACCTGGATGCCGACGTCGCACAGCCGATCCAAGCGCATAGGGCCGCCCGCAATCTCCTGCTTCAGCGTCTGCCCGTCCATGAATTCCATGGCAATGAACACACGCGGGCCGGATTGGCCGCCTTCTTGGCCGGCCTCCTGGCCAATCTCGTAGATCGTGCAAATGTTCGGGTGATTCAGTGCTGAGGCCGCTCGCGCTTCGCGCCGGAATCGCTCCAGCGCCTGCTCGTCCTGCGCCAACTCGGGAGGAAGAAACTTCAGCGCAACAAATCGCCCAAGCGATGTATCGCGCGCCTTGTACACCACGCCCATCCCGCCACCACCAAGCTCCTCAACAATGTGATAGTGCGAGATTGTGCAGCCAATGAAAGAACGGGCGTCCGGCATGTTGGGGGATTATTGAGGCCGCTCTACAGCCAAGTCAACAGAAGCGCTAGCGCAGATACCGAATCGTAAATCCCGGAGAACAGCGCGCAGAAAATCTACGCGGTAGCCTCCACCTGAGCCTCCCGCAGATAGCGCGCAGCCTCTTCCGGCGGGGTGGGATTGATATAAAACCCCGTTCCCCACTCGAAGCCCGCCACCTTGGTTAGCTTCGGCATCATTTCAATATGCCAGTGGTAGTGCTCGTTGGTTTCCTCGCCGATGGGCGAAGTGTGTACCACGTAGTTGTAAGAAGGTTTGGCCAGCACCGCGTCGAGCCGGCCCAAAAATTCCCGCAGCAACTGCGACAGGCCCGCGTAGAGCGCTGGCGGCATATCCTCAAACGAAGAACTGTGCTGATGCGGCAGGATCCAAGTCTCAAACGGGAAACGCGGCGCATACGGCGCCAGCGCTATGAAGTGATCGTTCTCGAAAATTACCCGCGTCTCGGTGTCCACTTCCTGACGAATCATGTCGCAGAAAATACAGCGTTCCTTCTCATCGTAATAACGCTTCGCGCTGTCCACTTCTTCGCGCACCCGCTTCGGCACAATCGGCAAAGCGATGAGCTGTGAATGTGTGTGCTCCAGCGACGCTCCCGCCGGCTCGCCGTGGTTCTTAAACAGCAGCACATAACGGAAGCGCTTATCGTTTTTCAGGTCTGCAACTCGGTCCCGATACGCGTAAAGCACCTGCTCCACATCCTTATCCGCGAGCATCGCCAGCGTCTTGTTGTGATCGGGCGTCTCGATAATTACTTCGTGGG
>Ga0070731_10003004_pt1 | contig 15501 bp, 13 predicted proteins | sample Coa_R1_2_FD_66448 | JGI IMG/M metagenome (GOLD analysis project Ga0070731, IMG submission 66448) | Surface soil microbial communities from Centralia Pennsylvania, which are recovering from an underground coalmine fire - Coalmine... | ecosystem: Environmental > Terrestrial > Soil > Unclassified ...
CGGTAGATCTTGCCCATCCACTCCGAGTCGCGCCGGGCGAGGTAGTCGTTGACTGTGACGACATGTACGCCCTTCCCGGAAAGGGCATTGAGGTAGGCCGGCAGTGTCGCCACGAGCGTCTTGCCTTCGCCGGTCTTCATCTCGGCGATACGCCCGCCGTGCAGCACCATGCCGCCGATGAGCTGCACGTCGAAGTGCCGCATGTTCAGCACGCGGCGTCCGGCTTCCCGAACGACCGCGAATGCCTCGGGCAGAATGGCGTCGAGCGCCTCGGTGTACCCGCCGCCATCGCCTCCGCCCGTGTTGGCCACACGGGTCTTGAACTCCGCCGTTTTCTCGCGCAGCTGGATGTCCGAGAGCGGCCGGACCGACGCCTCGAGATCGTTGATCTGCGACACCAATGGCCGGAGTCGCTTCAGCTCGCGTTCGTTCTGCGTGCCGATGACCTTCGCAAGCAGCTTGTTGATCATGAAGGGCGTATCCCAACCCGGCGGCCTGTGCTCTGGCACGCCCGCCGGCGCCGGGAGAATCTCACGATATTACCAGACATCAGATGGACGGGCTCCAGGCGTCAGACGGCAGGCTCCAGAGAGCGTGGGCTGATTACTTGGAGTTACGGAATATTGCAGGACAGGGTTCGTCGCCGGCTGACAGCAGGCGAGCGGGACCGGCGGGTTACTTCGCCAACATGCGCATCGGGTTAATCGGTGCGCCGTTGATGATGATCTCGTAATGGAGGTGCGGTCCGGTGGTGTGGCCGGTGGACCCGACGTAGCCGATCACCTGACCGCGCTTGACCTTCTGGCCGGCGCGGACGGCATAGCCTGACAAATGTCCGAAGCGCGTCTCGATGCCGAAGCCGTGGTCGATGAGGATGCTGTTGCCGTAGCCGCCGTTATAGGCAGCCGATTCGATGGTGCCGTCGGCAGTCGCGTGAACCGGCGTGCCGGGATCGGCCGAAAGGTCGAGCCCCTGATGGTTCTCGGCTTCGCCGGTGATCGGATCGGCGCGGCGGCCGAACGTCGATGTCAACCACGCCTCGCTCAGCGGCCAGATGTAGGGCGTCGCCGCGACGAGCGCTTGGCGATTCTCTTGTCCTTTGCGCACCGTGTCGAGACGCGCGCCGAGCACGCCGAGCAGGTCGCGCAGGATGCCGAACGTGCGGTCCGGCGGATCGACAGGCGGCACTTGCGCGATATCGGCCGGTGTTGCGCCGCCCATCGCGCGCGACTTGATCACGGCGGGCAGCCGATCGATCGCGGCCTTGATCTCGGGATCGAGCTTGTTCTGCTCGCCGAGCTGGGTCATCGCCGTTTGCAGCGAAGAGATCTGCGACGCGAGCTCGCCGGTGGCGGTGCGATAGCTGTCGTTTTGCTCGCGCAGCGTGTCGTTGGCCGCGCGCAGGGAGTCGATTTCGGTCCGGGCCGACCAGCGGGCCCCGAGCCCCATCAGGACGGGCACCACCAGGCTGCCCATGGTCACCAACACCGCCACGCGGCGAACGACCGTCAGCCGCCGGACCACGCCGGTTTTGCGATTGGCGACGAGAATTGTGTAACGCGGCGACCGCATGAGACCCGGTTAAACTCCCCGAATTAGCACGTCATCGCAGTAGATTCAGGCCCGTAAACAGGCCCGAGACTACGCAAGGTAACACATTTGCAACGCGAACGGCCACAGGAATCGATCCGAACAAACCCCAGATGGTGCAAGGCGTCTGCCAGGGGCGACGCCGAGAAAAGATACGTGTATTGGGGCGAGCTGCACCGATCGCGATCCTTGTCTTCCTCCGTCCCCGGTACATGGTCTCTGCTCACTTGTCTCCCGTCCTGAACTGCAGCGCCTCGGCGACGTGCTCGGCCTCGACGGTCTCGCAGAGCGCCAGGTCCGCAATGGTCCGCGCCACGCGCAGGACGCGCGTCACCGCGCGGGCACTCAGGTTGAGCTTGTCGACGGCGCGCTTGATGATCGCGTCGGCCTTGGGGTTCGCAAGCTGACAGATCGTCCGCAGGCGCCGGCCGTCGAGCTGCGCATTGAGCGTCCCCTGCCGATCCAGTTGGCGCGTTCGCGCGGCGACGACACGCACTTTCACGGCGGCGCTGGATTCTTCGGGGTGGTCGTCTCGCAGCTCTGCCCACGCCACCGCCTGCACGTGCACCGTCAAATCGAAACGATCGCGCAAGGGACCGGACAGCCGGCGCTGGTATCGCTCCACGACCGATGCCGGACACTTGCACCGATTTCGGATGTCGCCGAGATATCCACACGGACACGGATTCATCGCGCCGACCAACGTGACGCGCGCGGGGAGGATCAGCGTCCGGTTCGCTCTGGCAATATGGACGACGCCTTGCTCGAGCGGCTGACGCAGGCTCTCGAGCACCCGCCGGCTGAACTCGGGCAGCTCGTCGAGGAACAAGACCCCGCTGTGCGCCAGGCTCAGCTCGCCGGGACGCGGCACGCCGCCGCCACCCACGAGCGCCACATCAGAGCAGGTGTGATGCGGCGCGCGAAACGGCCGCAGCGTCAGCAGACCTTCGCCGGGGCGGAGCAGTCCCGCGACCGAATGGATCGTCGTGATCGTCAGCGCCTCGTCGAAGCCGAGCGACGGCAGCAGACTCGGCAATCGGCGCGCGAGCATCGTCTTACCGGCGCCTGGCGGTCCGCTCAGGAGAAGGTGATGCGCGCCAGCCGCCGCGATCTCGAGCGCGCGTCGTCCCACGGCTTGCCCTCGCACATCCGCCAGGTCGTCCGCCCATTCGGCGTCCGCCGGTGGCCGGCGCGCCGGCGCTTCGACCGGCTGGGGACTGCCGGATGCCAGCTTCGCGACCGCCTCGGATAGCGACCGCACCGGATGGAGCGGCAGTCCCTCGACGATGCCGGCCTCGTACAGATTCTGCTCGGGGAAGATCAGTCCGGCCCGCGATCCGCGCCGGGCCGCGACGGCAATCGGCAGCAGTCCATGCATCGCCGGAATGCCGCCGTCGAGCGACAACCCGCCGACGATGGTGAACGCCGGCCGGTCGCGCACCGGCAGCGCACCGGATGCCGCGAGAATGCCGAGAGCGATCGGCAGATCGAATGCCGCGCCGACTTTTTTCAAATCGGTCGGGGCAAGACTGACGGTGATTCGCGAGCCGGGGAAGGGCAGCCCGGAGTTTCGGATCGCCGTGCGCACGCGGTCGCGGCTCTCGCGAACCGTCGCATCCGGCAATCCGACCATCGTGACGCCCGGCAGGCCTCCCGACGACACGTCCACCTCAACCGAGACCGGAACGGCGTCGACACCGATGACCGCGGCTGCCGTCAATCGCGCAAGCACGCCCGCTCAAAGAGCAACATCAGGGCCACAATTGAGGCCCGTTTTCACTCAGTGGTTTTTATGGGATTGCAGATTCTGCAACGCCGGTGGCGCGAAAAACTTGCAAGAAGTGCAATCGGCCGCGGCGCCGTCCCGAATCGCTACCGCTTGACCGTGAGTTTGTCGCCGACCACGATCGTGTCGCTCGAGAGCTGGTTGAGGCGCTTGAGATCCAGCACGGTCGTGTCGAACTGCCGGGCGATGCTCGAGAGCGTGTCGCCAGATTTCACGCGGTATGTCGTTGGCGCCTTGGCCGCGCCCGCAGTGGGGGCCGGCGGCGTCTGGATGGCCGGATGCGCCGAGCTCGTCAAGGGCGCCGCAGCGACCGGGTCGCGCGGAATCATCAACGTCTGCCCAGCCTGCAGCTTCGAGGTGGTGCGGAGCTGATTGGACTGTGCGAGATCCGCGACTTTGACTTTGAATCGCCGCGCGACGCTCGACAGCGTATCGCCACTCTGGACGCTGTAGGTGTTGAACTTGACGAACACCGTCGGGTCGGCCGTCACGAGTCTCGCCTCGACCGCAGCCGCCGTGCCGAACGGCACCTTCAACTCATGCTGGCCGAGCGGGGTCGTCGCGCGCCGGAGCTCGGGATTCAGATCGCGGATTTCATCGACGCTCACGCCCGTCCATTCGGCGATGACGCGCAGGTCAATCGCGTCCGGTACGGTGACCTTTTCGAAGGTCATCGACGCCGGAGGCGGCATCTCGAAGCCGTAGTGCGTCGGGTTCTTGGCGATGACGATGGCGGCCAGAATCATCGGCACGTACTCGCGCGTCTCCTTGGGCAGGTATTTCGACGTCGAGGTGAGATCCCAGTAGTCGGTGAGCTTCGATCGCTTCATCGCGCGTTCGAGCGTGCCCGGTCCGGCGTTGTAGCTCGCCAGCGCGAGATTCCAATCGCCGCCGAACTCGTCCGAGAGGGACTTGAGATACTGCGCGGCCGCGTGCGTCGCCTTCTCGGGATCGGATCGATCGTCGATGAACCAGGTCTGGTGCAGGCCGTTCTCCTGGCCGGTGCCTGGAATGAACTGCCACAGGCCCTTTGCGCTGGCGCGCGAGAGCGCCGTGGGTTGAAACGCGCTTTCGATCAACGGCACATAGGCCAGGTCGAGCGGCAGTCCTTCCGCGCGGAAAACGTCCTGAATCATCGGCACGTATCTGGCGCCGCGCAGGAGTCCGTTTTCCATGAACTCGCGCAGGTTGCCCTGAAAAAGCTCGACGTAGGAGAGCACCTTGTTATTGACGGGGATCGGCAGATCGTGCGGTGTCTGCGCCAAATCCGCGGTCACTTTCTGGCTCGTCGTCGCGGCCGGCGCCGCGTTGTCGGGCACCGGCGTCGCGAGCAGGGCCTCGAGCGGCGACGGCTCGGATCGGGTCTCGGTAAACCCGTCCCCCTCGCGAAGCGCCGACGCTTCGAGCGCGGTGATCTGATCGAGCAGGCGTTCGTATGCTGATTCGAGGCGGGTATCGCTGCGCGCGCCATTCGGCGCCGCCAACAGCAGGTCGACTGCCCGGTCGAAGGCCTCGCGAGCACTGACCAAGTGGCCCTGTTCCAGCTCGGACTGGCCGGTTGCGAATTCTTTGTCGACCGCGCTCAGACGCTCAGCGATCGGGTCGGGCGCGATGGCAATGGGTGCTGCCGCAGGCTGTTCGACAACCGCGACGGGCAGGGACGCTGGGGGTGCCGGCGGCGTGACGACCGGAGGATGTGCCGCGCAACCCGCGAGGGCGGCCGACATCAGCAGAGTCGCCGGGGTTGCGAATCGTCGCAGCACTGTCATCACGGTCTAAGGACGCATGTTTCGAGCCACGTAGTTCGGTGAAACAGCCTACCATCGCTCGTGGGCGGTGGTCAACCGTAAATGCTTGCGGATACAGATACTTCAGCGACGGTCTGACCTTCGCCAAATCTGGCCTGGCGCGGGCGAAACCGTGCGCACTTTCTTACAATTTCGGCCAGCCGGAGACGACCAGGATCTTGTGGGCTTCGGCGGCATCCCGAGCGGCGGGCGTCACGATCGTGCGCTCGCCGATTGTGATTTTGCGGCCGAGCTTGATGGCCTGGCGAACGTCCTCTTCGCACACGAAATCGACCACATTCCCCGGCTGACTGTCTGGGGCCACAGCCGCAGGCGCATTGCCGCCGCGCCGCGCCGCGATCGCCGCCTGCATCTGCTGACGGACGGCGGCGTCATCGAGCCCCTGAGGCAGGTCACGCGTCGGCGCTTGCGGCAGAGCCGGCGCACTCGACGCCGAGGCACGCGCCGGCGCGTTCGTCGACGCCGGCCGGAGTTCGTAGGCCAGGCGCTTGATGTTGAGCAGGTGCCGGGGCGTGATGTTGTCTGACGTGATGTTGCCGCCGTATCCGCCGCAGCCGAGCGTCATCGCGGGATCGAGACCCGTCGTGAGGCCAATCGATCCGTGGGTCGTCGGTGTATTGACGCAGATGCGGAACGCGGGCTTTTTCAGTCCAAACTCGAGAATGACCGGCTCATTCTGCGAGTGGATCGACATCGTGTGACCCATCCCGCCGTATCGCAGGATTTGAATGCAGCGCTCGCAGCCTTCGCGCCAATCAGCCACGACGTAATAGGACAGGACTGGACAGAGCTTCTCGATCGAGAGCGGATAGTCGCGGCCGACGCCCTTCAACTCGGCGATGAGCACTCGTGTGCCCGCCGGCACTTTCAGTCCGGCTTCGGCGGCCAGAATCGAGGCGGACTTGCCGACCAGCTTTGGATTCGGCAGGCGCTGCGGCGTGACGAGTACTTTCGCGAGAGCGTCGGCTTCGGCGGGCGACAGAAAGTGCGCGCCCTGCCGTTCGAATTCGCGCTTGACGTCTCCGGCTACCGGCGCGTCGACGACGACTGAATTGGGTGACGAGCAGAGGACGCCGTTGTCGAACGTCTTGCCGATGACGATGTCGCTGACGGCCTTCGCGAGATCCGCCGTGCGCTCGATGTAGCACGGCGCGTTGCCGGGACCGACGCCGTACGCCGGCTTTCCCGCGGAGTAGGCGGCGCGCACTAGCCCCATGCCGCCGGTGGCGAGAATGACGGCGACGTCGCGATGCTTCATCAGCTCTTGCGTCCCGTCGAGTGTGACGGTGCGCATCCAGGCGATGCTGCCTTCGGGCGCGCCGGCGCCGTACGCCGCGTCAGCCATCACCTCGGCCACACGGCAAATGCACTGCATCGCCGAGGGATGTGGACTCAGGACGATGGGGCAGCGCGCCTTGAGCGATATCAGAATCTTGTAGATCGCCGTCGATGTTGGATTGGTCGAGGGCACAATCGCAGCGACGACCCCGAAGGGCTCCGCAATCTCGACGACCTTCTTCTCATCGTCGCGGCGCACGACGCCGACGGTCTTCATCGGCCGGATGAACTCGAACACGCGATCGGACGAAAAGCGGTTCTTTTGAATTTTGTCGGCGACGACGCCGTAGCCGGTTTCCTCGACGGCCAGGCGGGCGAATTCCTCGGCGCGCGGCCGCGCGGCGTCGGCCATCGCCGTCACGATGCGATCGATTTGATCTTGGGAGAGTTCAGCGAGTCGAGGCGCGGCGGCCCTGGCGCGCTGCGCGAGCGTGCGCGCCTCCAGCGCGGAAGGCGACGGCGGGACGGATTCAACGGTCATCGTTGGCTCGCCGTAACGAGTGCCGGGTGCCTAGTGCCGGGTGCCCGGCACGTCACTTCCCTTTGGGCAGCACTCGCTCGACTTCCGCGTGCGGCCGCGGGATGACGTGCACGGAAATCAATTCGCCGACGCGGCGTGCGGCGGCGGCTCCGGCGTCGGTCGCGGCCTTGATTGCGCCGACGTCGCCGCGCGCGAGCACGGTCACGTATCCGGCGCCGATGTATTCCTTGCCGATGAGAATCACGTTCGCGGTCTTGACCATCGCATCGGCCGCTTCGATCGCGCCGATGAGACCGCGAGTTTCAATCATGCCGAGGGCGTCTGCAGTCATGTTGAGGGAGGCGAGACGCCGCAAGGCTACCATCAATGAATGGCGCGCAGCAATACATCGATTATTGAACGCTGAACATGAACGATGAGGCTGCGCGAGATCCGCTTCCCGCCTGAGCGAGCGAGGTGCTGATCGACCTCGTCTATCCGCCCTATCTCGAGTCCAACGCGCCAGACGCGGTCGTGGATACGACAGACAGGAACCTGCTGGCACTGAACGACGCCTGAGCCGCAGACGACCAACGGAGCCTGTTCGCTCTCAGCCCCCAGCCATGAACGGGGTAGCTGTCTAGTTGACAACTAGGCCACGACCATCAACGGTGATATGTTGACATTCAATCGCCTCTTAGCATATAAGCTGCGAGGGAGGTTTACCACATGAGAATTGATCTTCGGACTCTCAGAAATATCGCTTTCCTGGTATTCGCGGCGGCCGCAATGCTGACCCAGACCAAGCCCGTGGGTGCCAGCTGTTATGCGACGACCTATCTGAACGGAGGCTGCAACGACGATTGCTCGTCGGCATGTATTGCGCAATGCGCCGGTTCGCACGGGGATGTCGGAAGTACAAGTTGCGGCCAAGTGGACGCTTCACACTGTGACGGATACCCCGATTGCTACGCACATGTGTGCGAGTGCACCAACCTGCTTCAAGAGGACTAGCTTTCGCTCAGAACGGGCATTTCCAATGGTAGCGCTGGTTCAACGCTAAGTAGCGGAATTCATTAGCCTGTGCCTGCGGGAATGGTTCGGAAAACCCTTGATGCTGTCGCCACGATCATGATGATCGTGGCGGCAGGCGTAATCATCTTTTATCGGTCTCCGCTGGGACGCGGAGGGTCGCCTCCCGCCAAGTCGTTACCTGCCTCCCCGATCTCGTTCTCGGATGCGAACCCCAAAGGGAGCCCGTCCGCCAAACTGGTACTCGTTGAGTATTCGGACTTTCAATGTCCGTTCTGCGGCCGTTTCGCGCGCGATATTTTGCCAGCAATTGAGAAAAAATACGTGGACAGTGGAAGAATGCTCCTTGCATTCAGACACTTGCCTCTTCCTCAGCATGCCCTTGCGAGACCCGCAGCTGAGGCAGCGGAGTGCGCAGGGCGCCAAGGACTATTCTGGCCAGTGCATACAGCGTTCTTCAGCATGCAAGACCATCTCGATAAGGCATCCCTGCGCAGCGCGGCCCACGATGCCGGAGTAGACCTCCCGACTTTCGACAAGTGCCTGTCATCAGAGGAGACCAAAAAACGAGTACAGCAGGACGTGGACACCGCCTCCAGCCTCGGCGTCTCGACGACTCCGCTATTTTTCCTTGTTACCGTGACCGGAGACGGAGTCGGCACCGTTGTCGATCGCATTGATGGTGCGATACCCTTTGACTCATTTGAGAGGGTAATTGACAAGCACCTAAAATGATAGCGTTCCGTGCAAATCGAATCGCGCGGCGGCTGGATATGGCAATGGCGGCGATCTGATGTAGCCGTGACAAGAGGCACTGTGATGCGCCTTCTTGCGTTGACCGTCGAATTGCTATTCTCTGATCAATATACTCAGAGAGTCTGGACTGTTATTGGGGGTTATCGTCGCTCGATCCGATGGGCGCCTCTATTTCAGCCAGGAGTTGTTGCGGACCATGGAGTACGTCAGGTTCCTTCGACAGAATCCCTCCTCATCAATAACCGTGTAAAAAGCAGAGTCTGTCGTACGTCGAATTTTCATGACGAGATCAACGTCGTTTATGCGGTAGTCGGCCCGTAGGCGACAAAGGTTGCGGACGCGATCGTAATAGACAATCGGATCGCAAATCATTCTCGGCGGTAACGAGTTCAGTTTGAGATCGGCACTCATGGAATTGCCGGTGGCGTAGTGCATAACCGCCGTAACTTCGCAGACCTGCCGGGCCTCAAACATGTGCAAGGCAAACAGCCTGCCTTGGCCAGTCAGCGCCCGCTGTCCGCCAAACAGGAATGGCGCCAGTTGAAGTGCCGCAAACAACAAGATCAGCGCGCGGGCAGGTCTCGGCATGCTCATCTGCAACCTTGGCCTATCGCCAGAGCTGCCAACGACCCGATCAATCACGAACCACGAAAGAATAACCGCCATCAGGAGCGGATAGAACCAATGGATCTGACTCAACGACTCAATGTGGAATATCGCTAGTTGCGCAAGCGTAATGGCTAAAACCCAGAATCGGCGTGCCAGCAGTCCCCAAATCAAGACCATTTCCATCGCGACGACATAAGCGCACGCGGCCCAAGCGAGGTTAGAGGGGATCCAATATAGGTCACTGTAAAGATCAGCGCCTGACAACCACTCGTAGTTCAGCTTCAGGGCCCCGGCCCAAAAATAGAAGCAAACAATGAGAAGAGCTATGCTCCATCGCTTCGCCGGCCAGAACAGGAACACGAAGTTTACCCAGAAGAGCATGTAGAGCTCGTTGTCCCTGAACCTATAGTCAAGCGACATGATCCCAAAGAGCAGGACGTTCGTGGCCACGAGCGTCACCCAGAAGGACCGAAGGTCCGCTCGTAGCAGAGTCACTGTTCCAATCAGAATCAGACCAAGGTAAGCCACGAGTAGCAGGTTCGCCTGATCGTCCGAGACCAGCCGGTGTTTCCAGCAGCTTGGGAAGTACGGCCAGCACAGGGGCTCGACGTCTGTAGTCAGAAGTGCCAGCTTGCCAGTCGCCAATAGAAAGAGGAAGACGACACCATGAGAAGCGAGCATGGCCCACCCGTATGCGCGAAGAACCGGCTCCTTGCCGATTTCGCTGACGTTACGAATCAGCAGTCCGAAGCTCCTCGGTCTTCCCATTCTGTTTCTCCATTCAAGCGCGACTCACTCTCGGATCGCACCTAAACCCAGGGCCCTCACAGGCGTGGAGCCAGGAGCCCCTCGCGCATTCTGGTCTTCGGGTTGGGGAAAGCACGGAATCGCTTGTAGCCGCGATCGTACGAATCGCGAATCGCACTGCTGCAGTCATCCCGCAGCCCCTCCCGCAAAAAAGGCACGCAGGTCCAGCAGGTACGGCCCAGGTTGAGGACTATAAAACTCGAAATAGAAAACCAAGAACACGACCAGATAAGCGGCTAGATATTTGACCCGCGAGGACTTCGACCAGCCCCTGTCTTCTACCGGCTCGCCGAAGTGTCGCTCAAACCACGGCGCCAATGCGTTCAAGACCGGCACAAAAAGTACCTTGTCGTAAAACGACGGTTGACGGAAAAAGGCGAGAATCGCAAAGGCGACCGCGATACTAAGGCCATAGGCCGCGCCGAAAGCCAGTCGCGCCTGCGGTGACCGCGGAGTCGTGGCTGGATCAGTGATGAGCAGAGTGATCCCAAGGAAAATGCTGCTGTGGCTCGTGAGAACCATTAGCGGCCTGCCGGCCAGTGTCTCGGACAGGACGCTGGCAGCGATTAGAAAGGCCACCGCCCCGAGGGGTAATGGGTACGCACCCGGCAGCCACTGCGTCACACATCCAACAGCGAACAAGAAAAGGCCGAAGCGTGGCAGCAGGAAAAACGACGTCACGAGCTCGTTACCTAGCACATCGTGGCCGAGGGAGAAGACCATAATCGCGACGGCCCCCGCCGAAAGAACTAGGCCCGACGGATTGAAAATATGCCGCCGGATCCCGTCACGCTCCCATGTGAGGAACATCTTCCCCCAAATGGCCGTCATCACAAGCGCGAGCTGTCCCCAAAAGAACTGCGGCCTGAACCAGATGAAGAAATTGATGCTAAAAACGACGGCGAGAAGCCAGAAGCCCGGCCGACATGCCTTGCCGAACAGGAGACAACTGAGGCAATAGAAAATAGGCGCAAAACAAAGCTGAAAGAAGAGGAACGGAAGGTGTTCCCGCGCCATCGGATCGCCAATGCACCAATAGCAGTAGACGGAAGCCTGTACAAGCGCTTGCACCAGAACGGCGCGCCTGAACTCTGGCACAATCGCGAACGTGTTCGGTCCGCGCATCAGACGAAAAGCCGCGAGCGCTAGAAGCGTCACAATGAAAAGGATGAGCGAGCCCCGTATCGGCGTGAAGCCATTCGTCGCCAGGAGCGTCGCCAAGCCGATTCCGCAGATCGCGAGGGCGGCTGCGGTCGTGGAGTCCAGAGACAATCTCACCCGTAGTCGGATCATAGGTTAGTCAAGGGATAGAATAGCCTGTTACGATCATAAAGTTGCTTTAGTTGAGGCTTCCCTCCAGGAATCATATGGTGGATAACCGCTCCGCACGAATCTTGTCCGCGCTGGTGGTCTGCTTCACCCTCGGCCTCATCGGCGTCGCGGAGCATCATCAGGCCAATCTCTACCGCGGGCAGGACCTCCATTTTTTAGGAGACCTAACCAAGTTCGCGTGGCTCGGACACGCCCTTCTCCTCTTCGGAACAGGCGTCTGGTTTGGCCAGTGGCGCGCGCGCGAAGGTCGGCTCTGGCCGATTCTGTGCATCCTGTTCGCGATGAACCTATTAGTCTCGGTCCTCGCGATTGTGGTTTACCGACCGCCCTCGATCCCGGCCGATACGGCGCTCATCCCTCTAGGCCTCGCCACTTGGCTTTATGGATTCGATCGTGGGGTACTCGTTTCGTTCCAATTCAATCATGGCTGGTTGCCTTCCTGTGTCCTTCAGTGCGGACTGATTCTTTTCGCCATTGAGCGTCCCCTGCGTCACGGCAACCCTTGGAAGTGGTTCCTCGGTATCTGGGTAGCGAGTCTGATCGCGCGTTACGCGTTTTTCACCGTCAGCGCGAGCGGCTCGCTTGCCGCCTATTCCTCGCCGTTCGGAAGATTCGATATTTTCTGCCTCGGCTATCTGCTCGGCCAGAATCGATTGCCGCTGTCTCGAGGACAAGCGCGGTTCCTCTATCTCTCCTCCGCGATCGCTGTGGTCGGTGGCCAGGGTTGGCTTCAGGAAACGAGCCTCAATAACCCTATCACCGGCATTCTGGGCCTCGGATTATTGGAGTTCCCAGTGGCGGCCTTCTACCTATTCCTGCTACACACTGTCTCGATTCAGTTGAACTGGTCGCGGCTTCGAGAAACCTGGGTTCTATTTCTCCCCTTCCTGATCTACTTGATCCATTTTCCCATGAGGATTTGGAGCGACAGCGTCACTACCGGAGCCGTTGGGTCCGATCCCGTCATCCATTTGCTCGTCTCTTTAGGCATCAACCTATTGTTAGCCACGGCGACGGCGACCCTTCTTCTCTTTGCGTCGGCTGGGTCGTTTTCGACACCTGCGAGTCCAGTGGACTAGATCTCGCCTTATGCTTCGACGCTTCTCCGTTACTGCCGGCGATCGGGAAGCAATTGCACATGCGACGCACAAGTGAGGTGATCCGGCAGTACCCAACTTCGGCGGTTGCCCCCCATTCGCGAACCGCCAATGCTGCAGTCTCCCGGCGACACGCCTGAGCGACCCAAAGAGAACATGACATCGGCGGGTGACCTCCTGCCCCACGCGGCGGGGGCCGACCGGTGCGCCTTTGCTCGCCGCAGTACGGCGCTCTTTGCTGTCCCATTCGTTGTTCGTCATGGAACACCTCGGGGCCCTTCCAGGCCCGGTTGTATCGCAGACTCACGTCGATCAGGCCTAATGAGCCAGCCGGAGGCCCGCAGGCGCGAGGCACTGGCTTGTACGACTGAGCACCTGGAGATACGACCACTAGCAATGCCGCGCAGCAATACGTTAGGATGTCGGATTGTGTCTCGCGCCGCATCTCTAGCCGTACGCGTCGCCGCCGCGACGATGGCCATCGCCTCCGTCGCGGGCTGCTCGAAGCCCGACAAGACGCCGCCGGTCGCGTCGATCACGCTCACGCCGAGCCGCCCGCGCGTGGCGATCGGCAGTCCTGTCGATCTGACCTACAAGATCGATGTGCTGCCTGGCGCCGCGATTTCCGGCGACTACGAAGTCTTCGTGCACGTGATCGGCGACGACGGCCAGCAGCTGTGGACCGACGACCATCAGCCGCCCGTACCGACGTCGGAGTGGAAAGCCGGCCAGACCATCGGCCCGTACACCCACACGCGCTTCATTCCGTCGTTTCCGTATGTCGGCCATGCGACGGTGATTGCCGGACTCTACAAGGGCGACGCGCGTCTGCCCCTGTCGACACCGCAGCCGGATGACAAGCTGGCCGCCAAGCACGAGTACAAGATCGGCAGCTTCGAGATCGTGCCGTCCACCGAGAGCATCAAGCTGATCATGATGAGCGGCTGGAACGGCCCGGAATTCGTGCCGAACGATCCGTCCCACGAGTGGCAGTGGACGCAGAAGGCCGGCGTGATCACCTTCGCGAACCCGAAGAAAGACGTGACTCTATATCTTGAGTCAGATGCGCGGACCGACGTGTTTCCGTCGCCACAGAACGTCAGCATCATCGTGAACGGCCAGCCGGTATCCACTTTTGCCGCAAGTAACAGTCTTCCCGAGTTGCGTCGTATTCCGATTACGGCGGCGCAATTGGGTCCGAAGGACATCGTGGAGCTGCGGATCGAGGTGGATCGAACGTTCGTTCCGGCCAAACTGGCCAATGCCGGCAAGGACACGCGCGAGCTCGGCCTGCGCATCTACCACGTCTTCGTCGAGCCCAAGTAACCCTTCGCCTCCGAGGCCGGTCTGATGTGCGGCCGTCAGGCTGCCGACACTCTGTAAGGACAGGGCGGGACGGGCTTTAACAAGCCTTTAACGACCCGAACTTGTCCGTGTCCGTCTAATGGACAGCATGAGTACGGCGCCGGCGAGCGCGGACAGGAGCGCCTGCGGCCACGCGCGAGGATAGTGAGTCTGCGAACGCCGGAGCGCGAGCAAGCGGGGGTGGGCAAGCAGGAACCAAGACACCGCGAGCCCCGAGCGTAGCGAGGGTGCGAAGCGCCGTAGCGCCGGGGTGGGGCCCCGGCGCATTGAAGTATTAGAGGACACATCCCATTGGAATTTCGCTGCCGGGTGGCCACGACGAGCGGACAGGTGATGGAGGCGACCTATTCTTCCGACACCGAGACACACCTGCGTGCCGAGCTGGAGGAGAAAGGTCTGTATCTTCTCTCGGTCTCGGCCAAGGGCGGCGTCGGCGTCGGCGGATTTCGCCTGCGGCTGCCGCGGCGCCGGCGCATTCCCACTCCTGAGTTTCTGCTCTTCAACCAGGAACTGGCGACGCTGCTGAAGGCAGGTTTGCCGCTGGTGCAATCACTCGATTTGTTGCGGCGGCGCGTGCCCAATCCGCTGTTCAAGTCTGCGCTTGACGACATCTACGACAAGGTGCGTGCCGGATCGTCACTGTCCGAGTCGTTCGAGGCCCAACATCTTTTCCCCGGTGTCTATACTGCATCGCTCATGGCGGGCGAGAAGAGCGGCAGTCTCGAGACCGTCATTCGCCGGTATATCCAGACCATCAAAGTCATGCTCGCCGTGCGATCGAAGGTCGTCTCGGCGCTGGTGTATCCGGTCGTCCTGATGCTGTTGTCAGCGGTCGTCGTGGGACTGATCGTCTTCCTCGTCGTGCCGAAGTTCGCCGAGTTCTACAGTCAGTTCGGCCACGGCGCCGAGCTGCCGATGTCGACGCAGATTGTCGTGGCGATTTCCACCAATCTGCTGGCCAACGGCGTCTTTATATTGATAGGCATCGTGTTGCTCGTCACGGGCGGCACTGTTTGGTGGAAGCGGCCGGGCGTGAAGAAACGGGTGCACGCGTCGATTCTTCGGCTGCCGTGGGCCGGCCCGCTGGCGCGGCGCCTGGCGACGGCGCAGGTCTCGCGCACGCTGGCGACGCTCCTGGCAGGCGGGATTCCGCTCGTCAACGCGCTCGACGTCTCGTCGAAGTCGATTGCCAACCGGGCAATGGCCGACGACCTGTCAGTGGTTGCGCGCCAGGTGCGCGAGGGCAAGAGCCTGGGCGGATCGCTCGGCGAGAAGAACATCTTTCCGCACGTCGCCGTCGAGATGGTCGACGTCGGCGAACAGACGGGCGCGTTGTCCGAGATGCTCAACAGCGTCGCCGATTTCTATGACGAAGAAAACGAGAACAGCCTGACGAGATTCTCGAACCTGATTCAGCCGCTGCTCCTCATCGTGATGGGCATCGTCATCGCGGGACTGCTGCTATCGCTCTACATGCCGCTCTTCAAATTGTCCTCGCTATCACAGTAGACATTCGAGATC
>Ga0070731_10003005_pt1 | contig 15498 bp, 12 predicted proteins | sample Coa_R1_2_FD_66448 | JGI IMG/M metagenome (GOLD analysis project Ga0070731, IMG submission 66448) | Surface soil microbial communities from Centralia Pennsylvania, which are recovering from an underground coalmine fire - Coalmine... | ecosystem: Environmental > Terrestrial > Soil > Unclassified ...
GCGCAGCCGGTCTATGACCACGTCGACCACGGCCTGCTGGAATGAGGCGCAGAGATCGGACACATCCTGGTCCGACAGCGGCGCGACCTTTTCGGCCTCTATACGCAGCGCGGTTTTCAGCCCGGACAATGAAAAATCGGCATCGTGGCGTCCGGTCATCGGCCGCGGCAGTGGAAAGCGTTGCGGGTCGCCGCGCAGCGCCTCTTTCTCCACGAGCGGACCGCCCGGATAGCCGAGGCCGAGCAGCTTCGCGGTCTTGTCGAAGGCCTCGCCGATGGCATCGTCGACCGTCGTGCCCAGCAGCAGATAGTCGCCGACGCCGCGCACACCCAATATCTGCGTATGGCCCCCCGAGGCGAGAAACAGGCAATAGGGAAACGGCGTTCCGTCAGTCAGGCGCGCTGTGAGTGCGTGGGCTTCGAGATGATTGACAGCAATGAGCGGCTTGTCGTGGACCATCGCGATTGCCTTTGCGGTGGTCAGCCCGACGATGAGGCCGCCGATCAGGCCAGGTCCAGCAGCGGCGGCGACGCCGTCCAGGGCATTGAAGGAAAACTCCGCTTCGGCCATGGCGGTGGCAATGACGTAGTCCAGCGCCTCCACATGGGCGCGGGCAGCGATTTCCGGTACCACGCCGCCGAATTCCGCGTGCTCGCTGACCTGGGACAGCACGATGTTGGACATGATGCGACCGCTGCCCCTGGCGGTCCGCTCCACCAGGGCCGCCGCGGTCTCGTCGCACGTCGTCTCGATGCCGAGGATGACCATGGGTGTAATATAGCGCTCGCAATGACAGCGCGTAGCATTTGAATTTTCGATGGCTCAATCCTCTCAGGTATCGCCCACCCTCCGCATCGGTTCACGCGGCTCGCCACTGGCGCTGGTGCAGGCGCGCGAAGTGCTGCGGCGCTTATCCGCCGCGTGCGGCCTTCCCGCCGAGCAGATCGAGATCAAGGTGATCCGCACAACCGGCGACGCGATCCAGGACCGGCCGCTGGCCGAAGCCGGAGGCAAGGGGCTTTTCACCAAGGAAATCGAAGAGGCGCTGCTCGCTGGCGCCGTAGACCTCGCCGTCCATTCGTCGAAAGACATGCCGACGGTGCTTCCGCCGGGCCTGGTCCTCTCAGCGTTTCTGCCGCGTGAAGACGCGCGCGATGCTTTCATTGGCCGAACCGCCAAGACGCTCGGAGGCTTGTCGGGGGGTGCCGTGTTGGGCACGTCGTCGCTGCGGCGGCAGGCGCTGGCAAAGCGCTTGCGGCCGGACCTCGTGATTGTGGCATTGCGCGGCAATGTCGAGACGCGGTTGCGCAAGCTCGACGCCGGAGATTTTGACGCCACGATCCTCGCCGTGGCCGGCCTGAAGCGGCTCGGCCTTCTCTCCGCCGCGACCGCTATTCTTGAGATCGACGAATTTCTCCCGGCGGTCGGCCAAGGCGCGATCGGGCTCGAGACTCGGGCCGAGGATGCAGCGACGCGCGCACTGATCGCCAAGATCAACGATCCCGATACGGCGACCGCGCTGGCCGCCGAGCGCGCCTTCCTGGCGGAGCTTGACGGCTCTTGCCGCACGCCGATCGGTGGACACGCGCGCGTGGCCGACGGCGTTATGCGCTTTCGCGGCATCATCGTACGGCCGGACGGCAGCGAGGCGTTTGAGGTTTTGCGCGAAGGCAGCGCCAAGGACGCGGCGGCGCTCAGCGCCGATGCGGGCCGCGAACTCAAGCGCCGCGCCGGCGCTGATTTCTTCGCGCAGGTTTAAGCCGTGCGGCTTCTTCTCACGCGGCCCGAACCTGACGCGCAGCGCACTGCTGACGCGCTGCGCCGGCGCGGTCACACCGTCGTCGTCGCACCGCTCATGCGCATCGAAGTTCTTGCCGATGCAGAGATCGGCGCTGGTCCATGGGCGGCGATCATGATCACCAGCGCCAACGCGGCACACGCTGTCGTCGCGCATCGGCGCAAGAGGGCGCTAGAGAGCCTGCCCGTGTTTGCGGTCGGCGAACGAAGCGCCCAGGCCATGCGCGAGGCAGGCTTCGCCGACGTGAGTTCGGCCGATGGCGGCGTCGGCGATCTGGCGCAACTGGTCAGCGAGCGGATGACGCGGGGATCGGCGCTCCTTTATCTCGCGGGCGCGGAGCGCGCGGGCGATCTCGCCGCCAAGCTTGCGACGCGGCACTTTGCCGTCCAGACAGCCGTCGTCTATCGCGCAGTCGCGGTCGGCGATCTGCCGCCCGGTGCCGCCGGTGCGTTAGCGAAGGACATCGAGGGCGTGTTGCATTACTCGCGCCGCACCGCCGAGGCTTATGTCGACGCGGCGCGGGCCGCCGGCATGCTCGAAAGCGCGCTCAAGCCCGCACAGTTTTGTCTGTCCGCCCAAATCGCGGAGCCGCTTGCCCAAGCCGGCGCGGCAACGATCCATGTCGCGCCGAGGCCCGCAGAGGCGGCGATGATCGAACTTTTGCATCAAAAGCAGGGTTAATTGCGTTGTTGGTAAGCGGCGCCCAGTTTGTTGCCGCCGTGCTTGCCGCGTACTATGCGGTGCGCCGATCTGATCCGGGTTTGCTGGGTCGGCGACCGCACTGAGAGGATCCGCTAGGAGACCGCATGACAAGCGAGTCTGACAGCACACCGCCGCGGCGGCCGCCGACCATCGATTTGACGGCCACGGAAATCGAAACCGAAAGGCCGGCTGCGGAAGTGGGCGCTGGCGAAGGTGCGGCGTCTGGCGGTGATCGGCCGGATGGCTCGAACGATGCGCCGAGGCGACCTGCGACCTGGGGGTTTGCTCGACACCACGCGATCGGCGCGGCCGCGGGTGCGTTGGTGATGGCTGTGATCCTCGTTGGCCTTTGGCTTGCCGGCGTCGTTCCCAGCACGAATAGTCCGCCGAGCGGCTCGAGCAGTTCCGCCAGCGGAATCTCCGCGCAGCTCGATAGAATTCAGGCCGAGCTACAGGCACAGCCGCCGCAGCAAGCGCTTACTGCGCGCCTGACGGCGGTCGAAGCGCAAACCAAGGCGTTGAGCGGCTCGGTGGCCGCGCTCAACACGCGGATTGACGACATTGCGGTTGCGGCTAAGGGCTCGGTCCAGCACAGCGATCTCGATGCACTCACCGGCCGCATCGCGGCGCTTGAAGATAGTGTCAAAGCGCTGTCCGATAGCGTTGCGCATCGCCCTGCCAGCGCCGACGACCGTGCGGCGCGCGGCGCCGTAGCGGCCGAAGCATTGCGCGCTGTCGTCGAGCGCGGTGCGCCGTATCAGGCCGAGCTTGCCGCGGCGAAGTCGTTCGGGGCAGATCAGAATACCGTGGCCGCGCTCGAACCGTTCGCGGCCGATGGGCTGCCGAGCGGTCCTGAACTCGCGCACGAATTGTCACAGATCACGCCCGCATTGCTGCAGGCGTCCGGCGCGGCAGCGAAGGATGGCTCCTTCATTCAACGCTTGGAACGAAGCGCCGAGAGTCTGGTGCGCGTCACCCCGATCGACGCGCCGCCGAGCAATGAGCCTTCGGCGATCGTCGCAAAGCTTAACGCCGACGCGGAGACCGCCGACATCGCCGACGCGGTCGCGCAAATTGCTCGCCTGCCGCAATCGGCGCAAACTTTGGCCGAACCCTGGGTGCAGAAAGTGAATGCGCGCAACGCCGCCATCGCGGCGGGCCGGCGCATCGCTGCCGATGCGCTCGCCGCACTCAATAACGCCAACACACAATGATCCGCGTCGTCTCCTTTCTCATTGTCATCGGCCTGCTATCGCTCGCTGTGGCTTGGATCGCGGATCGGCCCGGAGACGTGCTGATCACCTGGCAAGGCCTGCGCATCGAGACCTCGGTGCTGGTTTTGGGCGCGGCGATCCTGGTGGCGGTCGCGGCTTTGCTTTCGCTCTGGAGTCTGTTCCGCGCGGCCTGGCGTTCGCCCGCTCTCTTCGCCAATCTTCGTCGACATCGCCGTGGCGTGCGCGCCTATGAGGCGATCTCGAACGGCCTGGTCGCGGTCGGCTCCGGCGATATCGCGGCGGCGCGTCGGCACGCGGCTGAAGTCAATCGGATCGCACCTGGCGAGCCGTTGGCGCTGCTGCTCACAGCTCAGACGGCGCAGCTTTCCGGCGACCGCCACGCGGCCGATCGCACCTTCCGCGCCCTGGCCAGCCGGCCCGACACCAAGACGCTTGGACTGCACGGCCTGTACGTCGAGGCGCGGCGCCGCGACGATCACGGCAGCGCGCGGGCCTATGCGGAGGAGGCGGCACGCACCGCGCCCGCTCTGAGTTGGGCCGGCCGGGCGGTGCTCGAATTCCGCTGTGCCACCGGCGATTGGACCGGCGCGCTGGCGTTGCTTGAACGCAGCAAGGACGCGCTGGAGAAGGCCGTCTATCGCCGCCAGCGCGCCGTGCTGCTGACGGCTCGCGCGTTGGCGCTGGAGGAGACTGACCGCGACAACGCCAAAGCATCCGCGCTCGAAGCCGTGAAGCTCGCTCCGACATTGGTGCCGGCGGCGGCACTCGCTGGGCGCATGCTCGCCGAGGGCGGCGATCTGCGTAAGGCTTCGCGCACGGTCGCCAAAGCGTGGCGCGCCAATCCCCATCCCGAACTGGCACAAGTCTATGCGGAGCTGCGCTTTGGCGACGCCGCGCGCGACCGGCTCAACCGTATCGAAGCATTAGTGAAGAAAACGCCCGGCCACGTGGAAAGCGCCTTGGCGACTGCACGCGCCGCACTCGACGCGCGTGAGTTCAGCAAAGCGCGTGCCGTTCTCGCTCCCTATCTGGCGGCACCGACCAAGCGGCTCGCGCTGCTCATGGCCGAGCTGGAACGCGCGGATCAAAACGACGAGGGCCGCGCCCGCGAGTGGCTGGCGCGCGCGCTGCACGCCGCGCCCGATCCGCAATGGACCGCGGATGGCCACGTCTCCGATCGCTGGCTGCCGGTGTCGCCGGTGACCGGCCGGCTCGACGCCTTCGAATGGCGCGTGCCGCTCACCGGCATGATCAGCGCGCCGGCGATCGAGCCCGAGCAGGCACAGACTGAAGCAGAGGCAAAAGCCGCGCACGCCGAAATCCCATCAGGGCAATCCGAGCCCGCGCCGCCGCCCCGTGCTCGAGAAGAACGATCGGCCGTGGCGACGGCGGCTCTCGCAGCTCCGGCGCGCCGCCAAGCCAAACGAACGACGCCGAAAGCGGACCCAGTCATCCCGCTGGTGCACGCTCCCGACGATCCGGGACCCGAAGACAGCGACGAAGGCGAGCCGGTGCCGGCACCGCAAAACGGCGGCTGGCGGAAGATTTTGGACTGACGCATCGCATCTTTCGGGTCAGGGCTTGCGGCGCAGAGGGAAAGTGCACTATACGGCATGCACTATAGTGCATGAGGCAGCCCTTGGCCAAGCCCGCCGCAAAGCTGAAGCTCCGTGAAAAGACCAGCACGCCCGCACTGAACGAGGCAGCATTCCTGGCTGCCATCGGCGCCGAAGTGCGGCGCAATCGGGCCAAGCGTGGCATGACGCGGCGGCAATTGGCGCAGGCATCCCAAACTTCGGAGCGTTATCTGGCGCAGATCGAGAGCGGCGTTGGCAATCCGTCAGTGAGCGTATTGCGTGCCATCGCTCAGGCACTCGATCTTCCAGCAGCGGCGCTGCTGCCGGAGACAGGCGGGCGCCCGGCGGCGCTCGCCGCGATCATTGATCTCCTCGCGCAAGTCCCCGAGAGCGAATTGCCTCCACTGGCCAAAGAGATTGAAACCCGTGTGGCGCGCCTGGAGCATGCAGACCGTGGGCGGCGCATCGCACTTGTCGGTCTGCGCGGTGCCGGCAAGTCGACTTTGGGGCGAATGCTGGCGCAACATCTCGGCTGGCCGTTCATCGAACTCGATCGCGTGGTTGAGGAGGAATACGGCGCCAGCATTCCGGATTTGATCGAGATGGCTGGCACTGCGACTTTCCGCCGGCACGAGCGCGGCGCTCTTGAGCGTATCATCGCCGCCCATGAGGCCGCGATCATTACCACGGCAGGCGGCATTGTTGCCGATCCGGAGACCTATTCGTTTCTGCTTCGCCGCGCCCACACCGTTTGGATCAAGGCGCGGCCCGAAGATCACATGAGCCGCGTGATGGCCCAGGGCGACTTCCGCCCCATGGCGCAGAACCGCGGCGCAATGGCCGATCTGGTCGCGATCCTCGAAGCGCGTCGTGCCGACTATGCGCGCGCCGAGGCCGAGGTCGATACGTCGGGCGATGCGGTGGAGCAGAGCTTCGCGAAGCTGCTGCAGGCCGTAACGAAAATGCTTGGCCGCGAGGTCGCAACCCCTTCTCCCCGTGCGGTGGGGAGAGGCAAGAAGGAGCGGCCGTGACCCTCGCCGATACCGGCTTTCTCGATCTGCCGCCGATGCGGCTCGAATATCGCATGATCGGACCGCGGCCGGACACGGCGCCGACCATCGTGATGCTGCACGAGGGTCTCGGTTCGGTGGCGATCTGGGGGAAGTTTCCAGAGATGCTCGCGGCAGCCACGGGCGCTGGCGTGTTTGTTTATTCGCGCGCCGGCTACGGAAACTCGCGTCCGGGAAAGTTGCCGCGCACCGTATCCTTCATGCACGAAGAGGCGACCGAAGTGCTCCCGCAGGTACTAGCGGCTATCGGTTTCCAACGCGGTATCTTGTTCGGCCACAGCGACGGCGCCTCCATCGCCGCCATATATGCGGGCTCGGTGCAGGATCACCGGGTGCGCGGCCTGGTGCTGCTCGCGCCGCACTTTTTCATCGAAGAGATGGGACTCGCGGAGATCCGCCGCGCGCGTGACGCGTTCGTTGCTGGGCCGTTGCGCGATAAGCTCAAGCGCTGGCACGCCGACGTGGATTGCGCCTTCCGCTCCTGGAGCGAGCCGTGGCTCGATCCGCAATTCCGCAAGTGGGATATCACCGAGGCGCTGGGCTACATCCGCGTGCCCATGCTGGTCGTACAGGGCGACAAAGACCAGTACGGAACCCTCAGGCAGGTCGAGACGGCCCAGGAGGAATGCTTCTGTCCGGTCGAGGCGGCGGTGCTGCCGGGTATCCGTCACGATCCATGCCGGGAAGCGCCGGAGCTTACGCTCAAGACCGCGGCCGACTTCATCAGCCGCCTGCTGCGCGACCACCGTGAGGGTGAAAAACAGTCGGATTCGGGGGTTGCGGCTTGATGCAATATAATGCATATTCCGTTCAAGGTTCGCCGTTTACTGCATTATAGTTCATGCAAATGCGCTGAACCCATACGGCGAGGAAACCGACATGGCGGAGACGGACCACACGAGCGGACGTGCTCTGGCTAACGGCAAGACTCGGATCGATTTCCAGACCGAGCCGGCTCGCTATCGCCACTGGAAGCTCAAGGTCGACGGCGAGATCGCCACGCTGCTGATGGACGTGGACGAGAAGGGCGGACTGTTCGACGGCTACGAACTGAAGCTCAATTCCTACGATCTCGGCGTCGACATCGAACTCGCCGACGCCATCGAGCGGTTGCGCTTCGAGCATCCGCATGTGCGTGTCGTCGTGCTGCGCTCGGCCAAGCCGCGGGTTTTCTCCGCCGGCGCCAACATCCGCATGCTGGCCGGCGCGACCCATGCCCACAAGGTCAACTTCTGCAAATTCACCAACGAGACGCGCAACGGCATCGAGGATTTTTCCGAGAACTCCGGTGTCGCTACCATCTGCGCCATCAATGGCACGGCGGCGGGCGGCGGCTATGAGCTCGCGCTTGCGTCTAACTACATCGTTCTTGTGGACGACGGGGCGGCTGCCGTGTCGCTCCCGGAACTGCCGCTGCTCGCAGTGCTGCCCGGTACCGGCGGGCTGACGCGCGTGTCCGACAAGCGCAAGGTGCGCCGCGACCATGCCGATGTGTTCTGCACCACAGAGGAAGGCGTGAAGGGCAAGCGCGCGGTCGAGTGGCGGCTCGTCGACGAGGTCGTGCCGGGCTCCAAATTCGATGAGGCGATTGCGGCCCGTGCGCGCGAGCTTGCCGCGAAATCGAACCGCGGCGCTGCGGCGCAAGGAATCAAGCTCACCCCGCTCTCACGTACCTTCACGGCCGACGGCGTTGAATATAGCTCGCTCTCAGTCGAGTTCGATCGTGCGGCACGGCTTGCGACCATCACGCTGCGCGGGCCCGCGAGTGCGCCACCCGCGTCGGCCGACGCCATGACGGCGCTGGGTGCCGAGTTCTGGCCGCTGAAGCTGGCGCGCGAGCTCGACGACGCCATTCTCAACATCCGGCTCAACGAGCTTGAAGTCGCTGCCATCGTATTCAAGTCCTCCGGCGATGCCGCCCAAGTTCTCGCCTACGACGAATTTCTCGACGCCCGTAAGGATCACTGGCTCGCCCGCGAAATCCGCCATCTCTGGAAGCGCGTGCTCAAGCGTGTCGATCTTACGTCGCGGTCGCTTGTGACGCTGATCGAGCCGGGCTCATGCTTTGCCGGCACGCTGGCGGAACTCGTGTTCGCCAGCGACCGCTCCTACATGCTGGCCCCCACCCTTCCCTCCCCCGCAAGCGGGGGAGGGTTAGGGAGGGGGTCCGGTGATAACAAGCCGCCAGCGACCATCATGCTCGGCAACTGCAACTTCGGCCCGTATCCGATGTCGAACGGGCTGACGCGCCTCGCGTGCCGCTTCCTTGCCAATCCGCCCGATGTCGACCGCGCCAAAGCCGAGATTGGCAAGGCGCTCGATGCGGAAGCCGTGCAGGAGCTTGGCCTCATTACCTTCGCGCTCGACGATATCGATTGGGACGACGAGGTCCGCCTGTTCCTGGAGGAGCGCGCAAGCTTCTCGCCCGATGGCCTCACCGGCATGGAGGCCAATCTGCGCTTCGCCGGACCCGAGACCATGGAATCGAAAATCTTCGCCCGGCTGACCGCGTGGCAGAACTGGATCTTCCAGCGCCCCAACGCGATCGGCGAGGAGGGCGCATTGAAACGCTACGGTACCGGGCAGAAGCCGGTGTTCGACACAAAACGCGTGTGAGGGACAACCATGACCATCGAAGCCGTCGACTACACGACCAAGATCCCCAACAACGTCAATCTCGCCGAAGACCGGCAAGTATTGCGTGCGCTCGAAGGCTGGCATCCCGGTTACATCGACTGGTGGATGGACATGGGACCCGAGGGCTTTCAGCAAGCCGAGGTCTATCTGCGCACCGCGATATCGGTTGATCCAAAGGGCTGGGCCAAATTCGACTACGTCAAGATGCCCGACTACCGCTGGGGCATTTTGCTGGCGCCGAAGGAAGAGGGCCGCACGATTCCGTTCGGCCGCCACTACGGCGAGCCCGCGTGGCAGGACGTGCCGGGCGAATACCGCGCCATGCTGCGCCGTCTTGTCGTCATTCAAGGCGACACCGAGCCGGCATCCGTCGAGCAGCAACGCCACCTCGGCAAGACTGCGCCGTCGCTGTACGACCTGCGAAACGTCTTTCAGGTCAACGTCGAAGAAGGGCGGCACCTGTGGGCGATGGTCTACATCCTGCAGAAATATTTTGGCCGCGACGGCCGCGAGGAAGCAGCCGAACTGCTGCAGCGCCGCTCAGGCGATGCCGACAAGCCGCGCATGCTCGGCGCCTTCAATGAAGCGACGCCGGATTGGCTCTCCTTCCACATGTTCACGTTCTTCACCGACCGCGACGGCAAGATGCAGCTCGAAAGCCTGGCGCAGTCGGGCTTTGATCCGCTGTCGCGTACCTGCCGCTTCATGCTCACCGAAGAAGCGCACCACATGTTCGTCGGCGAAACCGGCGTTGGCCGCACCATCCAGCGTACCTGCGAGGCTATGAAGGAAGCCGGCATCGAGGATCCGAACGACGTTGAAAAAATCCGCGCGCTCGGTGTCATCGACCTGCCGACCATGCGGCGAAAGCTCAACTTGCATTACTCGCTCTCGCTCGATCTGTTCGGCTCCGAAATGTCGACCAACGCGGCGAATACGTTCACCGCCGGGCTGAAGGGCCGCTTCCAGGAAACTAAAATCCAGGACGATCACCGGCTCGAGAAGGCGACCTACCCGGTGCTCAAGCTGGTCGATGGCGAGATCAGGCGCGTGGACGAGCCGGCGCTGACCGCAATCAACATGCGGCTGCGGGACGACTACGCGGCCGACTGCCAGCGCGGCCTCGACCGCTGGAACAAGATCATCGACAAGGTCGGCGTCGGTTTCAAATTCGAACTGCCGCATGTCGGCTTCAACCGCAAAATCGGCGAGTTCAAGGATGCCCACGTGTCACCGGCCGGAAAGCTTATCGACGACGCCGCTTGGCAGCGCGAGCAGGGCCAGTGGTTGCCCTCAAAAGACGACGGGGATTTCATCGCGAGCCTCATGAAGCCGGTCACCGAGCCCGGCAAATTTGCCAGCTGGATCGCGCCGCCGCGTGTCGGCATCGACAACAAGCCCGGCGATTTCGAGTACGTGAAAATCGCGGCGTAGCGATCCTAGCGAGTGATTCTGTTATCGCGTATCAGGCCGGGAGCCGCTCATGACTAGTGGCCTCCCACGATGGATTGCGGCGCGGCTTGTGGATGCGGCCTCACGTCGTCGTCACGCACAATCGCGGCGGCTGCGCCGACCGCGACCGGAATCGCCAAACACCAGAAGCCAACCCAGTCGTACAATATCGCCGCGGCCGCGCAGCCGGCGGCGAAGGAGACGATTCCGCGGATCGTGCGCATGAAGCGCAATCGCACTGCAGCCGCATCCGGGAGTGGGGCGCCGCGCGCCAGGTCGACGGCATCGAGTACGGCCTGGGTCGTGTTGCCGGTCATCAGCGTGGTCGGCGGAACGCTGGCGAAGTGAACGCGCTGCACCGCGTTCTGGGTCGCCATTGCGGCGATGCCGGTAAACCCGGTCAGCAGCGCCGCCGGCGCATCGCTGTCGGCGAACGGCCCGAGAGCGACGGCAAGAACAAAGAACGCTAACAGAAAGCAAACCTTGACGACCAGCAGGATCGGCAGCGCCGGCAACTGTGCGTGGCGCAAGGCCGTGCCGGCGACACGGGCGAGGGCGACGATGAGGATGAATTCCGGCAGCGCCAGCAGCTTGGCGATGACGCCGTGGGTCCCCATGACCAGCGTGGCGCCCAATGTTACGAAGTTTCCAGTGACGTGAGCGGTGAACAGGCCCTGCAATCCGAGGAAGCCGGCGGTATCGACAAACCCGCCGTTGAAGCTCAGCAAGGCTGCGATGCTGATAGGCTTCATTGCCATGTCTTAAACGTGCGCCCGGAGCGTCTCTCGACGCAGTCCTCTAAAGCAGCAACCAGTTGGCCAGTTCCGAGCGCGTCCTGAGAGAAGTGGTCATCGACAGCGCGCCCGGACCGACCGTCTTGAGAAAAGCCTTGGGTTCGGCAGTCTTGCGTTCTTGCGTTCAACTCGCCAATCGTTTCAGGCTCTCCTATTCTCGCGATGCTGATGCAAAGGAGCAACCGATGCCGTTGGCAAGGATTCTGCGGACAATATTGGCCGGATTCGCGGCCGGATTCGCCATAGCACCACCGGTGAGCGCCAGTGCGCAGACCGCCCAGACCTACGACAAGGTCTCGATCGGCACCAATTGGGTGGCCGAGGCCGAGCACGGCGGTTTCTACCAGGCGCTCGCGGACGGCACGTACCGGAAGTACGGGCTCGACGTAAACATCGTGCAGGGGGGGCCGAACACCAACAACCGCATCCTGCTGCCGGTCGGCAAGCTCGATTTTTATCTCAGCGCCAACACGCTGCAGGGCTTCGACGCCGTGACCCAGAATATACCGACGGTCGAAGTCGCCGCCTTGTTCCAGAAAGACCCGCAAGTGCTGCTCGCCCACCCGGATCCGGCCATTCAGAAGTTCACCGACCTGAAGAACCTGACACTGTTTGTTTCCAAGGAGGGAATGGCGACCTATTTTCAATGGCTCAAGGCCGATTACGGCTTCAGCGAAGCTCGGGTCAAACCCTACACGTTCAACCCGCAGCCATTCCTCGCGGACAAAAAGAGCGCGATGCAGGGTTATGCGACGTCGGAGCCGTTCGCGATCGAGAAGGCCGCGCACTTCAAGCCCAAGGTCTTTCTTCTCGCCGACCAGGGCTTTTCCACCTATTCGACGCTGATTGAGACGCGGCGCGATCTGGTCGACAAGAATCCCGGTCTGGTGCAGCGATTTGTCGATGCCACGATCATCGGCTGGTACCATTACATCTACAGCAGAAACGCGCTCGGCAATGAGCTGATCAAGAACCAAAACCCGGAGATGACCGACGACCTCTTGGCCTATTCGGTCGCTACGATGCGGCAATACGGCATCGTCGATTCCGGAGACTCTTTGAATCTTGGCATCGGCGCCATGACGGACGAGCGCATGAAGAGTTTTTTTGACGAGATGGTGCGCGCCGGCGTTGTCAAACCCAACGTCGATTACCGTCAGGCCTATACGCTGCAGTTCGTCAACAAGAAGGTCGGACTCGATCTGCGGCCGAAGCCTTGATGCGACCTCAGGGTGACGGAAAAACTGTGATGTCACCGGCGTCGATAAAGTCTTCCGCTCCGCTTGTCGCCCTCCGGGGCGTCGAAAAGATTTTTCCCTCCGGCACGGTGGCGCTTAAAGGCCTCGATCTCGAGGTGCGCGCGGGCGAGTTCCTGTCGCTGCTCGGGCCTTCGGGCTGCGGGAAATCGACCGCCCTGCGCATCATCGCTGGATTGACCGAACCGACCCAAGGCGCGGTCGAATGGGGGGCGCCGGCTATTGCCCAGAAGGGAAGCCGCATCGGTTTCGTCTTTCAGGAGCCGACGCTGATGCCGTGGACAACGGTGTTCGACAATGTCCGGCTCCCGCTCAAGCTTGCGCGCGTGCCAGCTGACGGCGCTGCCACGCGCGTCAACGCCGCTCTCGAACGTGTCGGCCTGGAAAAGTTCGCCGGCGCCTATCCGCGGGAGTTGTCCGGCGGCATGCGCATGCGTGTCTCCATCGCACGCGCGCTGGTGACCGAACCGGCCCTGTTGCTCATGGATGAGCCGTTTGCGGCGCTCGATGAGATTACGCGCTTCAAGCTCAACGACGATCTGCTGGCGATGTGGCAGGCGATGCGGACGACCGTGGTGTTCGTCACCCACTCGGTCTTCGAGTCGGTTTATCTGTCCAGCCGCATCGCGGTGATGGTGGCACGGCCCGGGCGCATCTTCACGGAGCTTAAAGTCGACGCGCCGTATCCGCGTGACGGCAATTTCCGCACCTCGGCCGAGTACGGCACCTTCTGCCGGCGCACCTCGGAGGCATTGGCGCGAGCCATGGCCGCGGGGAGTGATAATTGATGAGTCCCGACGCTTCCTCCGCTCATTCGCGCGAAAGCGGGAATCCAGCAACGGGCGATCAGGCATACCCTGCGCCCCCGCTTTCGCGGGGACGAGCGGCGACCCGAGAGGGTGCGCTCCGCATCGCGCTTCCGATCGCGATACTGGCGCTCGGGTTGTTGATCTGGGAGGCAGCGGTGCGGTTCTGGGAGATTCCGCCTTATGTGTTGCCCGCGCCCGGCTTGGTGCTGCGAACCGTCGTGACCGATTGGTCCGTGCTGTCGCAATCGCTTCTGGTAACACTGACGACAACGTTCGAGGGTTTTCTGCTCGCTTCGGTCGGCGGCGTGGCGCTGGCGGTGCTGTTCAATCAATCGCGGTTTATCGAATATTCGCTCTATCCGTACGCGGTGATCCTGCAGGTGACCCCGGTCATCGCCATCGCGCCATTACTGCTCGTCTATCTGCAGCAGCCGACGGCGGTTTTGGTGTGCGCGTGGATCGTGGCGTTTTTCCCGGTGCTGGCGAATACGACGCTCGGACTAAATTCGGTGGATCGCAATCTCTCCGACCTTTTCGCGCTATACGGCGCCTCGCGCCGCGAGGTGCTGTGGAATCTCAAGCTGCCGTCGGCGCTGCCATACATGCTCGGCGGCTTGCGGATCGCGGGCGGACTGTCGCTGGTCGGCGCCGTGGCGGCCGAGATTGCGGCGGGCTCGGCCGGCGCGGGCTCGGGACTCGCCTTTCGCATCATCGAATCGGAATACCGGCTCAATATCCCGCGCATGTTCGCGGCGTTGCTCCTGCTGTCCGTCGCCGGCATCGTCATTTTCTATTTGCTTGCGCTCATCAATCATCTGGCGCTGCGGCGCTGGCATGAAAGCGCGCTGGCGCGAGAGCGGTGATCGTTCGCGGCTACGGCAACGCGGCCGCCAGGACGCGCGCGACATGGATTGCCTGGCGGCCCGTTCCGTCGTGAATCTGATGGCGACAGGATGTCCCGTCCGCCACGATGATGGCGTCGGCGTCCGCCTTGCGCACGGCCGGCAGCAGCGACAGTTCGCCCATGGCGCGCGACACGTCGATCGTGTCGGCGTGATAGCCGAAAGCCCCCGCCATCCCGCAGCAACTCGACTCGATAGGCGCGACTTCAAGATCTGGAACGAGTTTTAGAGTGGCTTCAACGGCCTTCATCGTATCGAATGATTTTTGATGGCAGTGACCGTGCAACATGGCGCGCTTCTTCGTAGCCGCAAGCTTGAGGTCGAGCTTTCCGGCCGCGGCCTCGTGTGCCAGAAACTCTTCAAACAACAACGCTGCTTGGGCGACGCGGCGAGCCGCGTTGCTATTGATCAGTGAGGGGATCTCATCGCGGAAGCCGAACAGACAGCTCGGCTCAAGCCCGATGATCGGCATGCCGTCGGCAGCGAATGGGGCCAGCGCGGCAAGGGTGCGCTCGGCTTCTTCACGTGCTTCATCCACTTTTCCGACCGACAGAAACGTGCGGCCACAGCACAGCGGCCTTCCGCCGTCGTTTGGCGTCGCGACGCGAACCTGATAGCCGGCAGCACCAAGGACTTGTAGCGCGGCGTCAATGTTCTCGCGTTCAAAATAGCGATTGAAGGTGTCGGCGAACAGAACAACGTCGCGGCCTTCCCCACCGTCATGCTCGCCCGGCCGTGAGGGATCGGTGTCGCGAAACCAATCGGACCGCCATTTCGGCAGGCTTCGCTGCGCGCTAAAGCCCGCGATCGTTTCCGAAAGTCTCGCCCCGCCCGGCAACTGGTCACGCATATTCATCAGCCACGCCATTCGCGCCGCGTGCCGCGCGTAGCGCGGCAGATAGCCGACCAGCCGGTCGTGTAGCGACAATCTGAGTTTTTTGCTCCGTGCCCGCAAAACCTCGATTTTCATGCGCGCCATGTCGACGCCGGTCGGACATTCGCGGCGGCAGGCCTTGCAGGAGACGCAGAGTTTCAGCGTCTCCGCCATGTCGTCGGAGGTGAACGCGTCCGGGCCGAGTTGGCCGGTTATGGCGAGGCGGAGCGTGTTGGCGCGGCCGCGAGTCACGTCGCGCTCGTCGCGGGTGACGCGGTAGCTCGGGCACATGACGCCACCCGAGAGCGCGCGGCAGGCGCCGTTGTTGTTGCACATCTCGACCGCGCCCTGGAAACCGCCGCCGGCGCCCGAATAGGCCGACCAGTCGAGCG
>Ga0070731_10003006_pt1 | contig 15496 bp, 18 predicted proteins | sample Coa_R1_2_FD_66448 | JGI IMG/M metagenome (GOLD analysis project Ga0070731, IMG submission 66448) | Surface soil microbial communities from Centralia Pennsylvania, which are recovering from an underground coalmine fire - Coalmine... | ecosystem: Environmental > Terrestrial > Soil > Unclassified ...
TCTCCAAATTTTATTCTGGTCAGTTTTTACAAACTACATATTGATGTAGCACTGAACAAGTATTGTCTTAGGAAATTTATCTAAGAATCGTACTATAAAATATACCCATGGGTCCAAATTGAAATCGCAAAAAGAGAATCAGATGAAAAAAATAAAAATCAGTTCAGGAATGTTAATATTTGTCATTCTCTTCGGGAATATTAATAATGCAAACGCGCAGTTATTTGAAAAATTACTTAGTACCGTAACAAGAGGAGCCCAGAGCAAAGCAGGGGATTGTCTTCTGAAACAAAATAAATCAAATCCATCGGATACAGCTTCGAGAAATAAAGTGTTGGGTGCTTTTGCAAAAGCGGCGAGAGATAATCCTAACGATACTTCATCTGCAGATCTTACCATGAAAGCTTTAGGTAATCTTACCGGCGGAGGCGGCGTATCTGCAGCTGATTCTGCCAATGCAATTAAAAATTTTAAAACTGCAAAAGGTGGAAGCGGGTATCGCTATGAAACTACAATAGTTGTAACCACAAAGGAAAGGGGTGCTGTATCAAGCAAATCAAAAACATATTTTACTGTTAATGGTGAAGGAAGATCGGAAATAAATATGGCAGCAATGATGGGTATAAAAGACGCAACCCTCGGATTGGCATATCACGCGCCGGTATGCCGAAATACAGTGTTATAATTGATGATAACAGCAAAACTTATTCATTGAATGTGATTGACACATCATTAATCAATGGTGCTTACGAAACATACACCGTAACAAAAATAGGGAACGAAACAGTTCAGGGATATAATTGCATTCATTCAAAATTAGTCACTTCCTCAAAAGGTATGTTTAAATCTTCCTCATCAATGGATATATGGACGAGCGCTGCGGTTCCGGGATATTCAAACTTAAGAAAAATGATCTTATCGCAAAACATAACAACAGCAATGATGCAGGCTTTAGATCGCGCAGGTTGCGGCGGAAACTTTGTAAAAATAATAAGTGGGAAAAAAGATTATTCAATGATGATGTTACTTACCGCAGCCGAGACAAAAACATTTCCTGCAGAATTATTTAAAATGCCGTAGGGATATGCACAAGTGAAAAGCAATTTGATGTTTGGCAACATGGTGCAATCAGCGCAAAATAAACAATAGTGATCAGTTACTTAAAATCCTACATTATTGGGTAGTTTATAATGTGGCTGATTTTTTCAAATTTGGGTAAATAACTAATCTTTAAAAATAAATTATGAAAAAGACAATTTCTTTATTCGTCGCATTTTTTGCGATCGCAATTATTGCTTTTATTCCGCCGGAAAAGAATCTGGTCGGAAGTTGGATAATAAAATATGGAAACGATCAAAAAATAAATCTTGATTTCAGAAAGAATGGTACGATCAAAGTTATTATTCCCTCAGAAAATTTTACGGTTGAAGGAAAATTTAAGTTGAAAGATGAAATACTTTATTTAAACGACGGTACTTGCGGATTAGATTATTGGGGCAAATACAAAACAACATTTTTTAATAACGACTCTATATATACAGTGCTAATTGAAGACTCCTGCGGACCAAGAAAATCTGCTATGGACAAAGCAACACTTGTACGGATGAAAACTCAATAGGTTTTTTTAAGGCTTAACATTATCAAAAATAAAGTTTCTGAATTTTAAAATAATCAACATGAAAAATATAATCCTTTTTTTTGCAACCGTTTTTATTTTGTCGACAAATGCAAAAGCGCAGGAACAGGCAAATAGAAAATATTTACAGGTTCACACCATTTATCTCAACATTACTGCAGAAAACATGAATGTGAATGTCGATTCATTGTTACAACTTTACAAGAAAATGCTGTTTGACAAAAATCCGTTTTATCTGAATACTAAAATTGTTCGTCATTGGTATGGGCACGACAGCCGCGAAGTATTAGTAATGAGCGAATTAAAAAGTTGGGATGATATTGCAAAAGCTGATGCTAAACGAGACGAGCTGATTAGTCAGGCTCAACACATGCCAAACATGGAAGCAGCTGGAAAAATGTGGTTCTCTATAATTTCACCCGAGCATCATTCAGATGAGATATATTATGTGGTGACAGAATGATATAGCAGGGATTCATACTCAACTTTATAATGTGAAATACAAATTACTCTTATTCAAAAAAGCAATTGTAGTTTCATTAATTGCGATTGTAAACTTTTTTTCACTTTCGCTTTTGGCTCAGTCATCAACCCCTGATGCAAGAGCCGAAAAACTTTTTAATGCTATACGATCGGGAAGTGTTGAAGAGCTTAAACTTCAGTTGCAAAACGGAGCTGACGCAAATGATACACTCGATAGTTATTCGGCATTAATGGCCGCCACGATTAACGGTTCGGTTGAGCAAATGAAAATATTAATTGAAAATGGCGCAAAAGTAAATTTTCAAAATTCGGCAGCCATTACCGCGCTATGGCTTGCCGTGCCCGATTGGGGTAAGACGATGCTGCTATTAAATAATGGTGCGGATGTTAATTACCAAATAGATGGCTATAGTATTTTAGCAAAGCTCTCTGCCATTCCCGGATCAATAAATCTTTTTCATTTGTTGATTGACAAAGGCGCTGATCTTAAAAAAAGCGCTCCTAAAAATTATCTTCTTTATGCTGCTGCGTCTTCCGGCGATACAGCTATTGTGCGTTTTCTTATCAACAATGGATTTAGTGTAAATGACAGCACAGCGTTCGGAGACTTTCCGATTGATAATGCATTAACCTTTCGCAATTTTGCCACATTGAAAATGCTTGTGGACAATGGTGCAAATGTAAATGTGCACCCGATGTACATACCAACATTTCAGGCGCTTGTTGGGTTCACTCCATTAATGAACGCGGCGTTGGCTGGTGACAGACAATCATTTTTTTATTTATTGGAACACGGCGCAGACCCGAATCTAAAGACAAAAAAAGGATTTACTGCTTTGATGTTATTGCAGCAATCTGAAACGATTGATGATCCTGAAATGACACTTGCTCTGATTAATCATGGCGCTGTGGTTTCCCAAAAAGCGCAGGATGGATCAGATGCTTTATATTATGCTCAAAGAAAAGGAAACACGCAGTCTGCAGAGTTATTAAAAAAGTATGCGAACAAATAATCACATTCAATTTATATTATGAAAAGCAAAATTGTTTCTATCTCCACTATCCTTGTCAGTAGCATTTTTTTATCAAGCATGCTTGCGGGATGGATGAAGAAACCTGCTGATAATAATATTGGAGATATAGAAAAATCAGTAGGCAAAAGTTTTTTGCTTTTGCAAAAAAGCGGTTACCTGTTCACAATCAGAAGCACGCTAAAATGCGCTTCCTGTCATCACACTACATTAACTTCCATGGTCGCAGCAATAGCACAACAAAAAGGGATTCCTGTAGTGGATTCCTTTGCGGTTTACAGAGTGCAATCAATGAAAAGAACATTGCAATTTGCCGGTAATCCCAATCTCATCAATCAATTTCTACCCGTAAATTTCGTGGCTCCTTATATTTTACTGGGGTTATCTGCAGAAAAATATCCTGCCGATATTTATACAGATTTATCGGTTGATTATATTATAAGTCAGGCAAAACCTGACGGAAGTTTTCTTGCGGAATCAGGAAGAGTGCCTTTGGAAACCGGAGATATACATTTAACGGTGATGGCTATGCGTGCAATACAATTATATGCATCACAGGCAAAGAAAAAACATGTTGATGAATTAGTTATAAGAACAAAACAATGGCTTGAAAAAGCAACCCCCAGGCAGCAACAGGAACTTGCCTTTCAATTGTTGGGCATGCAATGGTGCGGCAGTGATAATAATCTGAAAATGAAAGTTGCTGAAAGATTAAAGTCTATGCAAAATGCAGATGGCGGCTGGTCGCAATTGCCAACTATGAAAAGTGATGCATACGCTACAGGCCAAACTCTTTATGCTTTGTATGAAAGTGGAATGACTAAACCGGAAGATTCTTTATATCAAAAAGGAATAAATTATTTATTAAAAATGCAGGATGCTGACGGCGCATGGGTTATGGAATCAAGGTCATATCCTTTTCAACCATTTGTGAACAGTGATTTTCCGCCTTATGATGAAAATCAATTTATATCTGTTGCGGCTTCAAATTGGGCAGTGATGGCTTTGATGAATGCTCTGCCTGATAGACCGAAAAGTAATTGATTCCTATGCAGATTATTAAGTAGCGCGATTCTACTGGGTTTTAGGGGAGTTAGAGATATGAAGGTATCGGGAATTTATGGAGTTCTAAAAGCACATTGAATTATAAAGCATGGTTTTTAAAAAAATATCGATCAGATTGAAAATATGAAATTATCATCATTATTAATTGGGCTTGTTATCGGAGTAATAGGCGGTATTTTCGTAATCATGATAAAAGAGAAACCCATCTGCATATTTGACAGAATCAATTTTTTGAGCAAAGCCTGATGCTCCAGGAAGAGCAATGAATAAAATAACTAAGAAGCGTATCATAGAATTATTAAGATTATTGACGTACATACAAAAATTTGTGGAATATGACGTTTGGCGGTAATAATATTTACTTCAGTTTCATCTAGCCATCAAGGTTGGTTCGCTAAAATCTAGCAGAGTGAGAATAATAATTTATTTTCATGAAGCTGTGTTTAGGGGTAACTGCATTATAAACTCAGATCCCTCACCTTCCTTTGTGAGCACATTTATCTCGCCACCTTGTGCTTTAACAATATCATAGCTCATTGATAAACCCAATCCAGTTCCTTGGCCGGTAGGCTTGGTGGTAAAGAAAGGCTGGAAAATTTTGTCAACTACTTTTTGCGGGATGCCATTGCCGTTGTCTTTAACGCTTATTTCTACTTTATCATTAATCTTATTCGTGCTGACTGAAACACTGGGATCATAACCATCACCTGCCGTTTTCTTCTTTTGAGAGACCGCGTAAAACGCATTATTGTACAAATTCAACAGCACCCTTCCGAAATCTTGAGGGATGATATTAATTTTGTCAATGGAATCATCAAAATCAGTATTCATTGTCGCATTGAATGAACTGTCTTTGGCTCTTAATCCATGGTAGGCTAACCGTAAATATTCATCCGCCAGCGCATTAATGTCCGTTGGTTCCTTCTGCCCTGTTGAGATCCTTGAATGTTGAAGCATTCCTTTTACTATAACATCAGCGCGTTTGCCATGATTGATTATCTTCTCTTCGTTGGCTTCAATGTCCTTTGCAATTGATTTTGCCTGGCTAAAGTTGCCTAAATCAATTTCATTATTCAATTCTGCTATTAGCTCCTTATTCACTTCTGAGAAATTATTCACGAAATTTAATGGGTTTTGTATTTCATGCGCAATACCTGCTGTTAATTCCCCAAGTGAAGCCATTTTTTCTGATTGGATGAGTTGCGATTGAGTGGATTTTAATTCCGCATACGCTTTTTCAATTTTGTTCTTTGCTTTTTGTTTTTGTCTGTTGTTCCTATATAGAATAAATGCCAGCAATAAAAGCACAACCAATGCTGCAAGCAGAATATATAACTTGACAAGGTTCAGGGATCTTTCTTTATCAATATTTATTTTTTGTAAGCGTTGCACCTCCTTATACGCAAACTCTTGGAATTGCTGCCCCTTTGCCTGGCTAAATACCGTGTCCTTTGCAGCCACCATTATTTTCATATATTTTAAGGTACTATCTGCATTAGCTCCCCTTCCGTATATATCCGTAAGTATCCTGCTTGCATCAAAAGCGAATTCACCAAAATTATGCTGCTTACATATACTAAGAGCAATGCCGGCATAATAAATACAGGAGTCTTTCCGGTCTGTCTTTGCATAAAGCCCTGCCAGATTGTTATAATTCCTTGCTAGGAAATAAACATTATTTACAAGCTGACTTTGCACGATCCCTAAACGGTAAAATTCTTCCGCAGATTGATAATTATGCAGTGCTTCATGAACATTTCCCAAAGCACCAAGGGCAAGGGAATAAAATTTTTTAAATTCTTTTGCATGCGATCCGAGCTCATAGCCTTGTTGGGCATACGTTAAAGCAGAATCCAATTTATTTTCTAACATGTACACGATCCCCAATTGTGAATGGGCAGGAAAACTCTCTGACATGCTCTTTCCGGACTCTTTTTGAAAATTGATGGACTGATTGAGTTCAAAAATAGCATCCGGATAATCCGCCATTTCCCGGTAAACAACGCCGAGTAAATAACTTGCCGATGCACGAGCGCTGGGATCGCCCTTTTTTATTTCCTCTGTGATTTTTTGAAGGTTCAATGCTGCTTCAAGTGCCCGTGGATAATTTGCCTGGTTGTTCAAGGCACTAAAAATATTTCGATAACTAAAGATTCTCCCGGTTGGGTAATTTATTTTTTCAGAAAGGTCTTTTGCCTGCCTGGCATAATAGAGACAACTGTCGAATTGAGCAAAAGCATAATAGGTAGCGATTGAACTGAGCGCGATTACCGTCGACGTATCTTCTTTATCAGCCGCTCTTAATTTTTTCACCAGGCTGTCTAAAAAAGCCTGCTGTCCAAGAACCAGGTCTACCGCAATGAATAACCCAAGAAATGTGCTAAAGGAGTTCTTGATTAGAATTCTATTCATTGTATTCTACAAATCATTGAATAATGAAATGTTATCACTATCAAAAAGTGAATGTATATCCTGCGTACACTAAAAAGTTTGCGAAATGACCCGGAGTAAAACTAAGTGGCATTCCTGTTATAGCTGCTATTCTTTCGTCGGGAACAGTTGCTATTGTTGCACGCGCCAAAGGAAGGGTAACAAAACAGTATAAAAGAGATTTTTTGAATTTATACTGAGCCCCTGGTTCTACAGAAAAAATATGTCCTACCCTGCGCAAACCATCACTTTCCCTTTGGAGGTTCTTGAACTGCCATATTTGCACGCGGTGCAAACGACATTCCTAATAATAATCCTGCAGCCACTCCTGCTAAAATGCCTAAAAATATTTTTCCCGTACCCATTCTTTTTTTTTAAAAAAATTAACCTTTAATTGATCGATGTACTGCATTTATATTACCTAATAAAAACTGAATTTTTTTTATATTCGATAATCAGATGTAGCAATTTTATTTTTTCAATAATTTTATTTTTTAGACTACCGTGAAACCTTATTTTCCTAAATTCACTCAATGCACTTTCGTAAATAATTACAGCCTGCTCAAATTGCCCAGTGTTTTCATTTCTCAGCCCCTCAATAAATAATTCAACAGGAACATTTTCTCTCGACAGAATAACTGAACGGATTAAGGTAGCTATAATCCCTACCGATATTACAAAAAAAATGTAATAGTAAAATGACATGAAATAGAATTTTTAAGGGTTCATCCAATAGATATAAATGTAGATGCTTTTCCAACCAAAGTTGTTATATAACTTGATAAAAGAGTTACATGATTCACACATTACAGTTTGAGTCGCAATGAATTTATTGGGGTGAGCAATCTGGACAACGAGCCCTTAATCAGCCACGCAGACTTTGTAGAGGCCACCGTGGAACTCGCTGAGGACATATTCGCCGGTGAAACCATTCTGGAGCCCAGCAAAAGGCTCTCACACTCCATTAAAGGCCGTATTCCGGAAGCCAAGACCAAGCCAACACACTTACTGGAAGAGCACGAGAAAACGCTGCATTACGAGCGTATGGCCTTCGTGGTGGAGATACCAACGATTCAGGATGAAGTTGATGGCAGCACGCTAAGCCTGACTATCGGAGGGGTAAAGTCATACAACCAGGACAACCTGTACAGCAAAAAGGGAACCGACGAGCATTTTAAGATCTTCATTGGGTTTAAAAACCGGGTTTGTGCCAATCTACGCGTATGGTCGGATGGGTATGTTGGGAATCTGGTGGTCAGAAGCCTCGGCCAACTCCGGCGTGCCATTAGGACCCTGTACGAAAATTACAATTCCAGCTTTCATTTATTCAACCTCAAGAGGCTAAACGAATATGAGATTACGGAACAACAGTTTGCTCACCTCGTAGGCCGATCGAGAGTCTACAACTATTTGCCGGTATACCTTAAGAAGGACATTCCTCAATTGCTGCTGGTGGAGTCCCAGATCAATACGGTTTGCCGAGAGCTTTATGGTGACCAGAATGATTGTAAGGCGAGCATCAATTTGTGGCAGCTGTATAATCTTTTTACGTCTGCCAATAAAAGCAGTTATATCGACAGTTTCCTGGAACGGTCTATAAATGCCTTTGATTTTACTGAACAACTACGACTGGCTGTGGAGAATAAATTCACTTCGTGGTATTTGAATTAGCCTAAATTATAACAAGCGTGATTTGATGGCATAACTGTTGAAATAAGGCAACTCCGAATCATTTCAACTTCTGAATCCGTTTTTAGCCCAGATAACAATTTTCAGTAACTTCAAACTATCATCCTTTCCCATATATAAGCAAGGTTATTCTTAACGAATTCCTGGATAAAGGACGGAGATGAATTCATATTGGTCTTCCAATTTTCTAGACTTACGCAGATTCCGCTCCAGTTAAATAAACAATGAGTAATGACAAAAACACTCTTATACTGGTTGGCGTTAATTCTTACGGCTGGTGAATCTATTGCTCAAAATAATAGCATTGATAGCCTCAAACTGCTTTTTGCGTCGTCCAGAGATGATCACTCAAGGTTGGTGTTTCTCCACAGTTTGTGCAATAAATACATGTGGTCCTTTGCTGATACAGCAATAATGTATGCAAAACAAGAAGTAGAAATTGCCCAGAAAATAAACGATGAAGTAGGGCTCGCTCTTAGCCTGGTTGACGTAAGTGAGGCGTTAACAACGAGCGGGGACTATGCCAATGGGTTATATTATGGTTTTAGAGGCTTAACCCTTTCTAAAGAATCAAAAGATACTGAAGTAATCCGTTACGCGCTGAGCTCTCTAGCGATATGTTACAGGGAACAGGGCGATTACGCCCCGGCAATCTTTTATAATAAGGAGGACTTACGGCTGGGCGAATTGACTAATCATGATTATACCATATCAGAAGCGACTCTGTCTTCTATGTATGAAAGAAATAATCAGCTTGATTCTGCACTTTTTTATGCTGAGCGTGCTTATAAGGAGGTCAAAAATTGGAGCGGGTTGCTAGCAGTACTGGGCAATATTCATGCGAAATTGCGCCATGATGCATTCGCTATTGATCTCTATAGGAAATCAATACCTTTCGCAATGCAAGCTCATTATCAAATAGATATTGTTCAAGCTTACAATGGAATGGCAAATGTATATTTAAACGAAGGCAAAACTGATTCTGCCATATATTATGCCAAAGAAGTATTAACACAAAAATGGGGAAGGGTATATCCCATAGGTTTGCTGGATGCTTCGAATCTCCTTGCCCATGTGTATGAAATTAATCATCTATCGGATAGTGCATTGAAATATCTTAAACAAACCATTGCATTGAAAGACAGTTTGTTTAGCCGGGAAAAAAGCCGAAGTGCATCAAGTATTGCATTCAATGAGCAATTGCATCAACAGGAATTGCAACAAAAAGTGGAGCAAAATGAATTGAAATACCGGAACCGGTTAAGTATATACCTCTTTGTTGCGGGTTTGGTGATCATGTTAATCATTGCCGCAGGACTATGGCGTAGGAATATTTTTAAGCAGAAATCGTTCGCACAGCTTCAAAAACAAAAACAGGAAACAGATAATCAAAGAGCCAAGGTAGAGCAAACGCTTGAAGACCTAAAAAGAACCCAATCCCAGCTCATACAATCTGAAAAAATGGCTTCTCTTGGCGAGCTCACAGCAGGCATTGCCCACGAAATTCAAAACCCATTGAACTTTGTGAATAATTTTTCTGAAGTCAACCTTGAAATGAACAGTGAATTAAAAGGGAAATTAGATAAGCTTCAAATACCAGCAGCAGATAAAAATGAGATTGATGAGTTAATTAGTAACATTGAAAATAACGAAGCGAAAATTATCCATCATGGCAAAAGGGCTGATGCTATTGTAAAAGGTATGCTCCAGCATTCACGCTCAAGCTCAGGTGAAATGGAGCTTGTCAACATTAATGCCATCGCTGATGAATGCATGAGATTAAGTTACCATGGTCTTCGGGCAAAAGACAAATCCTTTCAGGCCAACCTGCAAACAGATTTTGATGATTCCATTGACAAAATCCCTTTTATCCAACAGGACGTGGTCAGGGTCTTAGTTAATTTATTCAACAATGCCTTCTATGCAGTCAATGAAAAAAGCAAAGAGCAGGTTCAAGGGTATGAACCAACTGTCTCAGTAAGCACAAAGAAATCAGGGAATCAGGTTTCAATAATCGTCAGAGATAACGGGAACGGCATCCCAGAAAAAGTAGTTGACAAGATCTTTCAGCCATTCTTCACCACAAAACAAACAGGACAAGGAACAGGACTTGGGTTATCATTGAGTTATGATATTGTGAAAGCACATAGGGGTGAAATTAGCGTAAATACCAAGGAAGGGAAGTTTACAGAGTTTGTGATTCAGTTGTCAACAAATAGTGTGTTTTGAAAAGAGTACTGACTATATGTTTTTTATTAATGCAGCAATTAAGCACTGAAAGTCAACCATCTGGATTAAATAACTTCAGGCAAATGCTGTTAGAAGGAAAAGATGACACAAATAAAGTGAATTCATGTGATTCAATGGCTGACATGTTAACTTTTTCCTATCCCGACACTTCGCTTTTTTATGGGCAATTGGGGCTAAAGCTTGCAAATAAATTGAATTTTGAACATGGAGAATTGCTCTCCGCGAAGGACTTGGGGTTCGCGTATATCGTTTTGGGCAATTATTCCAATTCAATTAATTATCTCCTTCAGTCCATCAGAATCTCCCAAAACCTAAACGATACTTTTAACATAGTCGATAATTATTTAGGATTAGTATTTTGTTATCGTGAACAAAAAGACTATGAAAAATCACTTTATTACATCAATGAAGCTAGAAAGATCACCAGACCAAGCGATGCAGGTTTAGTTTCATTAACTGACGATGTGGTAAGTTCTGTATACGAACAGACCAATCAACTTGATTCTGCTTTGTTTTATGCAAATCGGGCGTTGCCATTGCAAAAAGGACATTCATATTTAATGTACGTCCTCGGCGCAATTAATTCTAAATCCGGACACTTTTCGGACGCGCAGAAATACTATCAGCAAGCATTGACGCTTTCCCTGAAAGATCACGTACAAAAGGATGTATTTGACACTTACGATGGCATTGCAGAATTGTACAGACGAGAGGGGAAATTGGATTCTGCCATATACTTTGCTAAACTCGCTTTAATACCAACTTTCGGAAGAACCTTTCCGATCGACGTATTCCGCGCCAGCAACCTGCTTGCTGATATCTATGAAATTCAACACAAACCTGACAGCGCATTAAAATACCTTAGGCAAACTATTATTCTTAAAGATAGCCTATACAGCCAACAAAAAACTCGAGATGCCCAAAATTTTACTTTTAATGAACAATTGCATCAGCAGGAATTAAAGCAAAAAATAGAAGAGAATGAATTGCAATACAATAGCCGCTTACATATCTATATCCTCTTAGGTGGTCTGATTGTATTGCTAATCGTTGCTGCGGGGTTATGGCGCAGAAACGTGTATAGGCAAAAATCATTTGCACAACTTCAAAAGCAGAAGCAGGAAATAGATACCCAAAAAACCAAAGTTGAAAGAACACTTGATGAGTTAAGGGTTACGCAATCCCAATTGATCCAATCAGAAAAAATGGCGTCTCTCGGCGAGCTTACGGCAGGGATAGCCCATGAGATACAGAACCCGCTGAACTTTGTCAATAATTTCTCGGAGGTGAACAGGGAATTGATCGATGAGGCTTCTCAGGCTGTAAAAACAGGCAATAGCGGTGAAGCGATGGAATTGCTATCCATTTTGAAGGACAATGAAAAAAAAATCAATCATCATGGCAAAAGAGCAGATGCTATTGTTAAGGGTATGCTCCAACATACCAGGGTAAGTACAGGCCAAAAAGAACCTGGAAATATCAATGCAATAGCTGATGAATGCTTGAAGTTAAGCTACCATGCAATCCGAGCTAAGGATAAATTTTTTGAAGCAAATTTGGAAACTCACTTTGATGCTACTATTGATAAAACCCCTCTAATTCAACAGGACATAGTTCGTGTGTTTGTCAATTTGTTCAACAATGCCTTCTACGTAGTGAATGAGAAAAGCAAGCAGCAGATACAAGGATACGAACCGACCGTTTCAGTAACCACGAAAAAGTCCGCTGACAGAGTTGAAATACGGGTTCGAGATAACGGCACTGGCATTCCTGAGAAAGTGGTTGATAAGATCTTCCAGCCTTTCTTTACCACTAAGCCTACAGGCTTAGGAACAGGATTAGGGTTGAGCTTAAGCTACGATATTATAAAAGCGCATGGTGGTGAAATTAATGTGAATACAAAAGAAGGGGATTATGCTGAGTTCGTAGTTCAGTTGCCGATAAGTTCATAAGAAACATACACCTTCAAATATAGTTATGGAAGTACATCATCACCCACAAGTGGAAAAGAAAGGTTTCAAAGAATATTTCCTGGAATTCTTAATGATATTCCTTGCTGTTACCATGGGCTTTTTTGCAGAAAGCATAAGGGAGAATATGGGCGACCACAATAAGGAAAAAGAATTTATTATTTCCATGATTAGTGACGCTGCGATAGATACGGTCAATATTAATAGGGCTATTGCTGAAAATATAACACGTGCTTCTCGCCTCGATTCACTTGCACAAATATGTTATGGCTACAGTTCAGTTATTGACGATACAAATATTTACAGGCTGTACAAAAGAACTATTTATCGCCCGGATTTTGTAAGCCTGACTGAAAGAACATTGTTGCAGCTTAAGAATTCCGGGGGCATGCGCCTGATCAGAAAAAAGAAAGCAGTTGAAAGCATCATTGTATATGATAATTATCTTAAACCGCTTAACGATCAGGAAGTGAATTATGAGAAATATCTGAATGAAATAGTAAGTTTTGCATTTGACTTATTAAATTTTAAGTTCATGTCAGGCTCTGCACCAAAATATAAAGATTTTTCAAATCCAAGATTGCTTGACACCGATAAAAAGAAAATCATTCACTTCGGTAATGAAATTTATGTCTTTGGAGGCGTAGTAAAATTTTACATTTTTCGTTTGCATGAGGCAAAACAACATGCTTTAGATCTAATCAATACATTAAAAACAGAATATGGTATCACAAAAGAATAGAAAGGCTTACCAAAAGAAGATTAAAATATTAAAAAGTTAAACCGAAAACCAGAAGTAATTGGATTTATTTATTATTTAGAAAAGAATATCATCTGCAGTGAACATAGAAATACATCATCACAAGTACCTTTTACATTGTTTTGACCCCTCGCAGCTCAGCTAGTGCTCTATTGGCAATTAGCCACCTGTGTTTGCCTTAAGCATAAGGTAATCAAACTTATGAAGTTCACCAGCAGGGCATACCCATTGGAAAAACAATAGTCACTAGCGTCGACAAACACATGATATTTAATTTCCGTTCCATCCCATCTTAGAAACTTACCAAGTTTATTTCTAAACCTATTAAATTAATATCTGATGAACCACAATCAGTATCACGTCTTCTATTGCGATAGCTCCTGCGTCCTCGCTATAAACCAAAAGGGCGCAATAAGAAAGCTGTGTACTCCTTTCCGGGTAATAGAGGTACAGGAACCTGAAACCAGAAAGCCAAAATGGCTTTTTGTTGATGGGGTTCACCCCGACCGGAAAGACAGATTGCTTTACCTGATCAACGGTAAACTATACCCGTATTCCGGCTTTCTGATCCGGATTAGCTTTTAACCACATTTATTAATCAGCCTGCCTTTGTAAAGGGCAGCCTTACACTTTTGATCATGGAAGACATATTATTCAACCTCTCCGAAATTGAGATACGATACAACCCCAAAATACCCGCTTTACAAAAGCCCCGGATAACAAATTCTAATGATGCTTACCATCAGTTCATGCAACTGCTGGACACAGAAAAGCTAAACATCCAGGAAGAAGTCGCCGTGCTTTTCCTAAACCGAGGTAATCGAGTGATCGGTGGCTATAAACTGGCTACGGGGGGAATAACTGGCGCTGTGGTGGATATAAGGATAATACTCGGCGTCGCATTAAAATGTCTCGCTACGGGCCTAATACTGTGTCACACGCATCCTAGCCGAGAGCTTAACCCATCCGTCGCTGATAAAGAATTAACGGAACGGTTGAAGCAAGCTGCCAAGCTGATGGATATTACGCTGCTGGATCATTTGATTATTACTGCTGATGGGTATTTGAGCTTTGAGGATGAGGGTATCTTGTAAGCAATTAGTGAGTTTCTTTTACCTTTAAAAGGACGATTTTGGACTACCCTATAATCAGTATTCAAAATCATTTTTATGCGGAAAAAACATCTTTTTCTTCTGGGTTTTAGCTTTATACTTTTTGCATCTTACAGTTATCATGGCAATAAAAATAAAATGAACAGAGATTATGTTCCTAATGAAGAAACCACCGTAAGAGTTGCAGAGGCTATTTGGTTACCTATATATGGTCAAGGTATTTATGCCAGCCGGCCCTTTCATGCCAAATTGAAAGATTCTAATGTCTGGGAAGTTGAAGGCACGCTAAAAAGTGCCAAAGGAGGAGTACCTTTTATCGAAATCCAAAAAAGTGATTGTAAAATTTTGAAGGTCTATCATGGCAAATAGCCGACTGCACAAAACCTCCGGATTTGGTGAGTGGTAAGTTTGTCAAAGGTTATTGAGTTTGTTTGTGGCCGCGATCCCAAATGAAAAATCTCAATCCCCATTATGTTTAACTTATACGACAACGTTATTGCAAGCGGAGATATTGAAAATATTCCCAAAGGGACTCGAGGAATAATAGTTGATGTGCTCAGTTCCAGAACTGCATACTATGTGGAATTTTTTGAGCAAGAGTCTAATAACACCCTGGCAGTTGTAATCGTTGAAGAGAAAGATATAAAGCTGAAAAATATTCGAGATTTAAGAAGTGATTCCATTCCGTTACCCTTAGAATAAGGATAAATGGTCACGTAGCGATTCTTCCAAAGATCAACACTTATTTTCTGATTGATCCTGGGAGAAGATTTTATTGGGAAAAAGGAAGAGATAAGCGAAAATGAGTAATCGGCTCGAGGTTTTCATGTTAGAAGTTGAAAGGGTTTCTTATAAAATGCGTTAATAATAACCATTTCTTCAGTTTGGTCTTCATATTGATTCCTGCGTTGGCTAATTCTCGAAATGTCCTCATTAATTTCGCAGTCATTTGAGCTTTTGCTCTTCTCAAACATTATCAAGAGGATTAAATAGGTGTAAGTATTTTCTTGCCGCAGCAGTATTGGTATTTTTTAAGGTAATATCCTTACTTGATCTTTTCTGAATGGTGA
>Ga0070731_10003007_pt1 | contig 15492 bp, 15 predicted proteins | sample Coa_R1_2_FD_66448 | JGI IMG/M metagenome (GOLD analysis project Ga0070731, IMG submission 66448) | Surface soil microbial communities from Centralia Pennsylvania, which are recovering from an underground coalmine fire - Coalmine... | ecosystem: Environmental > Terrestrial > Soil > Unclassified ...
CCGGCAACTACGTCGCGGCCCCGCCGGCCCGGCCGGCGGCGACCGTCAAGCCGGCAGTTGCGGGGGCGCCGAGCACCTGCTCGACCAGTGACGGCTCGGTCAGCTGGGTCTGCTACTCGCCTGCCGAGATCCACGAGGCCTACGACATCCCGACCGGTCCCGGTGCGCCTGACGGGAGCGGGCAGACGATCGTGATCGTCGTCGCGTTCGGCAACCCGACGATCAGAAGCGACCTCGCCACCTTCGACAGCACGTTCGGGCTCAGCGACCCCTCGCTCACCGTCCTCGGGCCGAACGGCACGGGCGATCAGAACGACCCCGACGTCCAGAACTGGAGCTTCGAAACCGCGATGGACGTCGAGTGGGCACACGCCATCGCGCCGGGCGCGGCGATCGTGCTGGCGGTCGCGCCGAGCGACGACTCCGACGCGATCGAAGAGGTCGTGGGGCAGGCGATCAAGCAGTATCCGGGGTCGATCATCACCCAGAGCTTCGGCGCGAACGAGACGTTCGTGAAGCAGGGCTTCATCGACGACCGGACGACGCACCTCCTCTACGCCGGCGCCGCCGCGCTCGGTGAGACCGTCGTCGCGGCGGCCGGTGACTTTGGCGCGGCAGGCTCGCCCGACCGGAGCGGCAACGCCAGCTCGGGCCCGGCGGTCTGGTACCCGGCGAGCGATCCGTTCGTGACCGCGGTCGGCGGCACGCAGGCCGATCCGTATGCCAACCTCGATTCACCTGACTTCCAGCCGTTCGGCACGGGCCTGCTCGTGGGCGGGCACTACGGCGCGGAGGACGCCTGGAACGAGAGCGAGCTCGGCACGGTCGATGGCGCCACCGGGGGCGGGCTGAGCCAGATCTTCCCGGCGGCCCCCTACCAGTCCGGCTTCAGCAAGCGTGCTGTCCCCGACGTCTCCTACAACTCCGCGCTCTTCGGCGGCGTCCAGGTGATCTGGGGCGGCCAGCGAAACACCGGCGGCGGCACAAGCGAGGCGACGCCGCAGTGGGCGGGCATCTTCGCGCTCGCGAACCAGTTGCGCGCCGCGGCCGGCAAGGGACCGCTCGGCTTCGCGAACCCGGCGCTCTACGCCAACCCGGGGGACTTCCACGACATCACTACGGGTGACAACACCTGGATTCCCGCCGATCCGACTCAGCCCGTGATCCCCGGCTTCTCGGCCGGCCCAGGCTATGACCTGACGACCGGCCTCGGGACACCGGACGTCGCGAAGCTGCTGCCGGCGCTCGTCGCAGCGGCCGGCACCACGAGCCCCGGTTCGCTCGGGCCGCCGCCACCGCCGTCGCAGCGCCCGAACGGGCCCGACGCGACCTGCCAGAGCCAGCAGCTGACCGGGACGTTCCACAACGTCAGCGTCGTCAAGGGCGCCTGGTGCGAGCTCGCCGGCGCGACCGTGACCGGCGACGTCCACGCCGACCACGCGAGCGGCCTCGGGATCACCGGGACGACGGTGTTCGGGAACGTCGACGTCGGTAACACCACCGGGGCAAGCGACCCGAGCCATCCGGGGGTGAACGTCCTCTGCGCAGACGCGATCTCCGGCAACGTGCAGGTGCAGAACAGCTCGAACGGCGTGCGCTGGAGCATCGGCGGCGCCGCCTGCGCCGGCGTGGCGGGTGGGCCCGGGAACGCGATCGGGCACGACCTCCACTTCGACAACAACCCGGGCCCCGGCAGCGAGGTGAGCGCGAACTCCGTCGCCGGCAACCTCGAGTGCCAGCACGACGGCGGGCTCCTCGGCTCCGGCAACCAGGCGCGCGACCTGCAGGGCCAGTGTGCCGCGTTCGGGACGGTCGTGTCCTCGTCACCCCGCGGCGCGAACGGCGCCGACGTGAACTGTCAGAACCAGCAGCTGACCGGCACGTACCACAACGTCACGGTCGCCAACGGCAACTGGTGCGACCTCGCCGGCGCGACGGTGACGGGGGACGTCCACGCCGGCAATGCGACGGGTCTCGGCATCACGGACTCGATCGTGATCGGCAACGTGGACGTCGGGAACACCGTCGGCGCGCTGGACGCCAGCCACGTTGGCCAGAACGTGATCTGCAACAGCCTCGTGTGGGGTGACGTCCACATCCAGAACAGCTCGAGCTCCGCTCCGTGGAGCGTGGGCGGGACTGCGGCCTGCGCGGGCGTCGCCGGCGTGACCGGCGGGACCGGCAGCGTCGTCGGCGGCGACTTCCACTTCGACAACAACGCCGCAAGCACGAACGATGTGAGCGGCAACAGCGTGATCGGCAACCTCGGGTGCAACCACGACGGCGGCGTGACCGCGAGTGGCGGTCCGAACCTCGTCGGCGGGAACGCGCAGGGCCAGTGCGCGTCGTCGCCGCTAGGTGGCTAGGCTCGCCGCCGCGCGCTGCTCGTCGGCGCGGTAGCTCGAGCGGACGAGCGGACCAGCGAAGACCGAGCCGAAGCCGAGTGCCTCGCCCTGCTCACGGAGCCAGGCGAACTCGTCCGGGTGCACCCAGCGGTCGATTCGCGTGTGCTTCGCGCTCGGCTGCAGGTACTGCCCGATCGTGACCACGTCGACGCCCGCCTCGCGCAGGTCGCGCATCGTCGCGACAATCTCGTCGTTCGACTCGCCGAGACCGACGATGATGCCGCTCTTCGTCAGGAGCGGTGCCTCAGCGAGCTCGCGCGCGCGGCGAAGCAGGGCAAGCGCACCGTCGTAGCTCGCCTTCGCGCCGCGCATCCGCCGGTGCAGGCGGCGGACGGTCTCGATGTTGTGGTTGAAGACGTCGGGGTGCGCCGCGAGAACGGTGCGCAGCGCGTGCTCCTCGACACCGAGGAAATCCGGCGTCAGCACCTCGACCGTCCCGTGCGGCACCTTCGCGCGCAGCGCGCGGATCGTGGACGCGTAGTGTGCGGCGCCGCGGTCGGGAAGGTCGTCGCGGTCGACCGAGGTGACGACGACGTGGTCGAGGCCCATGCGTGCCGCGGTCTGCGCAAGCCGGAGCGGCTCCAGCGGATCGACCGGCCCGGGCTTGCCGGAGTGGACGTAGCAGTAGCGGCAGGCGCGCGTGCACGTGTCCCCGAGAATCTGGAACGTGGCGGTCCCACGCCCCCAGCACTCGGCGATGTTCGGACAGCGCGCTTCCTCGCAGATCGTGTGCAGGCCGGCGCCATGGATCAGCTGCCGCACTTCGAAGTAGCGGCCGTCCGTGCTCGGGGCGCGCACCTTCATCCATTCAGGCCGCCGCGGACGCTCGGCGACTGGGAGCGAGCCTTGCATCGGCTCTGAGTCTAGAGCCGCATCACGAGGTCGCGAGCTGCGCGTGTGCGGGTTGCGGCCAGAGGCCCGGCTCGTCGCCGGGGAGCTCCGAGAGCTCGAGGCCGAACACCTCCGCAAGCGCATCCGTCGCCGCGGGGCGAACGTCGTCCACGCTCAGCGTGTGACCCGCTGCGAGCGCGAGCGACGTGAACGCGGCGTCGTCGAGCCCGCACGCGGTGATCCAGTCCGTGAACGGCGCCGGGTCGAGGTCGACGTTCAGCGCGTAGCCGTGCGTCGAGACCCAGCGCGACAGGTGTACCCCGATCGACGCGATCTTGCGCGGCGGCGATTCGAGCCAGACGCCCGTCAGCCCCTCGATGCGCGCTGCCTCGACGCCGAAGGCTGCGACCGTGCGGATGATCGCCTCCTCGAGGTCGCGGCAGTAGCGCTTGACGTCCTTCCCATGGCGCTTGAGGTCGAGAATCGGGTAGCAGACGAGCTGGCCGGGCCCGTGGTAGGTCGAGCGGCCGCCACGGTCGGTCTCGACGACCGCGACCTCCGCGCGCGCGGGGACGTGCACCTCCTCCGGCTCGGTTCGCCGGCCGAGCGTCACCGTTGGCGGATGCTCGAGGAAGAGCACCGTGTCGGGGATCGCGCCCTGCGAGACGGCGGCGGCGAGCGAGCGCTGCAGGTCCCACGCCTCCACGTAGTCGACCGACCCCAGCTGCATGACGTACCCGTCGATCCCTCGACTGTAGTCAACCCGGTCTTAATGAGGCTCTCATCCGGCGCCCGCTACGGTGCTCGCGTGATCGAGGCTCGCAACCTGACGAAGGACTACGGCGACAAGCGCGCCGTCGACGACCTCAGCTTCACCGTCCAGCCCGGAATCGTTACGGGCTTCCTCGGCCCGAACGGCTCCGGCAAGTCGACGACGATGCGGCTGGCGCTCGGTCTGGATCGCCCGACGAGCGGAACGATCACGGTCAACGGCAAGCCGTACGCGCAGCACGGTGCGCCCCTGCACGAGGCGGGCGCGCTGCTCGAGGCGCGCTCGGTTCACACCGGGCGCTCGGCCTACAACCACCTGCTCGCGCTGGCGCAGACACACGGCATCCCGCGCCGTCGCGTCGACGAGCTGATCGAGATGGTCGGCCTCAAGGAGGTCGCCCGCAAGCGGGTCGGCCAGTTCTCGCTCGGCATGGGGCAGCGGCTCGGCATCGCGTCGGCGCTCCTCGGCGATCCGCAGACGCTGCTCCTCGACGAGCCGGTGAACGGCCTCGACCCGGAAGGTATCCACTGGATCCGCAACCTGCTCCGGAGCCTCGCCGCCGAGGGACGCACGGTCTTTGTCTCCTCGCATCTGATGAGCGAGATGTCCCTGACCGCCGACCACCTGATCGTGATCGGCCGCGGTCGGCTGATCGCCGATCTCTCGGTCGACGAGTTCGTCCGCCGCTCGTCGAAGAAGCTCGTCCGCGTCCGCACGCCCCAGGCGGCGCAGCTGCGGGCGCTGCTCAGCGGGCCGGACGTCGGCGTCACGGGCGAGGGAAACGTGCTCGAGGTGAGCGGGCTCTCCGGCGAGCAGATCGGCGAGATGGCCGCCGCGCACCGGATCGTCCTGCACGAGCTCACGCCGCAGCAGGCGTCGCTCGAGGACGCGTTCATGGAGCTGACGCGCGAGGACGTCGAGTTCCAGGCCGGTTTGCCCGAACCGGAGCCCGAGCGGGCCGTCGCGTGAGCGTCTCCGCGCTGACACCGGTCGGCCGGCTGCGGGTGACGCAGCCGCGCGTCGTCCTCTCCGAGTGGACGAAGCTCCGCTCGCTGCGCTCCACGTTGTGGTCGCTCTTCATCGCGATGGTGCTCGGGATCGGCCTGGCGTGTCTCTTCGGCGCCGTCACCTCGTCGCACTGGGGCGGCATGAGCCCGCACGAGCGCGCCAACCGGCATCCGCTCGACATTGCGCTCGCCGGCGTCAACATCGCGCAGCTCGCGATCGGCGTCCTCGGTGTGCTGATCATCACCGGCGAGTACTCGACCGGGATGATCCGGGCGACGATGAGCGCCGTTCCGAAGCGGCTGCCCGTGCTCTGGGCGAAGGCGGGCGTGTTCGGCGCGGTCACGTTCGTGCTGATGCTGCCGACCGTGCTGATCGCGTTCTTTGCGAGCCAGGCGATCGTCTCGCACATCGAGCCGCTCAAGACGTCGCTCTCGTCGCCGGGCGTGCTGCGGGCGGTGATCGGCGGCGCGCTCTACTTGACGGTGCTCGGCGTCTTCTGCCTGGCGCTCGGCGCGATCGTCCGCAACACCGCCGGTGGGATCGCGCTCTTCGCCGGGATCTTCTTCGTCATCCCGCCGCTGATGAACATCTTGCCGTCGAGTTGGAACAATGCGGTGTCGCCCTACCTGCCCGATGCGGCCGGCCGCGACATCTTCTCGCTCACGACAGGTGCCCACGACCTCAGTCACTGGGCCGGATTCGCGCTCTTCTGCGGTTATGCGGCGGCCGCGGTGGCGGTCGCAGCGGTCCTGCTCCGCCGGCGCGACGTGTAGCCGGGACAGCTACCCTCGAAGAGCGAGCGACGGCGCTGAGGAGCAACGAGCTCTCGGCGCTTTTTTGTGGCCACGACCAAAGGGGGAAACCGTGAGCGAAGAGGAAGCGAAGGTCGCGCTGATCGCCCACGACGGGAAGAAGGACGAGCTGCGATCGCTCGTGGCCGAGCAGCTGCCCGTGCTTCGGCGCGTGCAGCTGATCGCGACCGAGACCACGGGCAAGCTGATCGAGAAGGAGTTCGCCCTCCGGGTCGAGCTCGCGGCGTCGGGCCCGGCCGGCGGCGACCTGCAGATCGGCGCCCTCGTCGCCAACGGCGTCATCGACCTGGTCGTGTTCCTCCGCGACCCGCTCGCGGCCCATCCACACGAGCCGGACATCCAGGCGCTGATGAAAGTGTGCGACGTCTACCGCATCCCGCTTGCGACGAACGCGTCGACCGCGACGCTCTGCCTCGAGGGACTCAAAGCCGCAGCCTGACGACGAACTGCCTTTCCACGCGCCGCTGAAAGCTTTCAGTCGCCGCCGGAGGCGGGCTCAGCCCGGCGGGAAGCGAAGCCGCGGGTTGCGAAGAGGTGCGAAGAAGAAGGGGGCACACGGGGGAAACATGGTTTCGCCGGTGGAGGACGACGTCAGTAGTCCGGTTCGCTCCAGGTCTCGAGCTTCTCGCGGAGCTCTCTGAGGAAGCCGCCGGCGTAGGCGCCGTCGACGATCCGGTGGTCGTAGGTGAGCGTCACGTTCATGATCGGGCGGATCGCGATCGCGTCGTTGCCGTTCTCGTCCTGGATCACCCACGGACGCTTGACGACGGCATAGGTGCCGAGGATGCCGCTCTGCGGCTGGTTGATCACGGGCGTGCCGTGAAAGGTGCCGAAGCTGCCCGGGTTCGTGATCGTGAACGTGCCGCCCTGGACGTTGTCCGGGAGGAGCTTCTTCGAACGGGCGCGCTCGGCGAGGTCGGCGATCGCTCGCGCCATCCCGAGGAGGTTCAGTCCCTCGGCGTTCTTGACGACGGGCACGATCAGCCCCTTGCCGCCTTCGAGAGCGACCGCGAAGCCGAGGTTGACGAAGCTATGCGTCACGATCGACTCCCCGCGCAGCTCCGCGGTGACCCAGGGCCAGTCGCGGAGCGTGTCGACCGTCGCGCGCGCGACGAACGCCAGGTAGGTCGGATTGACGCCGTAGCCCTTCTGGTACTCGGGTTTCAGCTTCTCGCGGATAGCACTCACTTTCGACATGTCCACCTCGATCGCGCTCGTCACGTGCGCGGCGGTGTCGAGCGAGCGGCGCATGTGCTCGGCGATCCCGCGCCGCATCGCGTTCATCGGCTCGACCTGCTCGCCGGCCGCCGGGGGAGCGGGCGCGGGCGCCGGGGCGGGAGTCCCTTGTAACGACGTGTTACTTGCCGGTTCGGGGTGCGCCGCGGGTGCGGGCTGCGCGGCCGGAGCCGGAGGTTCCGCAGGCGCCGGCTCGGCGGGCGCCTCTGCCGGCTTCGACTCGACGAACGCGAGGATGTCCTTCTTGGTCACCCGGCCGCCGTGGCCGCTGCCCGGGATCGACGCCGGGTCGATGCCGTGCTCGGCGGCGATCCGTGCGACGACCGGCGAGACGAAGGCCCGGTCCTGGCCGTTGTGCGACTCGGGCTCCGGTGCGGGCGCCGCTGCGGTTTCAGGCGCAGGCGCAGGCGTAGGCGGAGCCGGAAACGCCTGCTCGGGCTCGGCCACCGGCGCGGTCACGCCTTCGCTCGAGGCCGCGATCGCCGCCTCGACGGCCGCCGGCGTTGCCGGCTCGGGCGGAGCTTCCGCGCGCGCGGGCTCCTCGGCGCCGCCGATCCGACCGAGGAGCGTGCCGACCGCCACGGTCTGCCCTTCGTCGACGAGGATCTCGGTCAGCGTGCCGCTGCCGGGGCTCGGTACCTCGGTGTCGACCTTGTCGGTCGAGATCTCGACGATCGACTCGTCCGCGTCGACGTGGTCGCCGACGCTCTTCAGCCACTTCGTCACCGTCCCTTCGGAGACGGAGACGCCCATCTGCGGCATGACGACCTCGACTGCGGTTCCGGTCGCCATCAGTACTCGGCCAGCTCGCGCAGGCTCGCGACGACGTCATCGACCTGCGGGATGAACGCCTGCTCGAGCGGCGGCGAGAAAGGCACGGGTGTGTCGGGCGCGGCGAGGCGCTTGATCGGCGCGTCGAGATCCTCGAACGCCTCCTCCCCGATCGTTGCCGCGATCTCCGCGCCGAAGCCTCCGCTCCGCGTGTCCTCGTGGAGGACGAGCACCTTCGACGTCTTGCGCACCGACGCGAGCACCGCCTCCTTGTCCCACGGCATCACGGTGCGCAGGTCGATGATCTCGACCGACAGGTCGTCGAGCTTCGCGGCGGCCTCGGCCGCGGTGTAGACCATCGCCCCCCACGTGACGACGGTGAGGTCGTCGCCGTTCTGATGGATGCGCGCCTCGCCGATCGGCGTCGTGTAACGCTCGTCGGGCACCTCGCCCTTGATCCGCCGGTACAGGTGCTTGTGCTCGAAGAAGAGCACCGGGTTCGGGTCCTCGATCGCGGAGATCAGCAGTCCCTTGGCGTCCGCCGGCGTGGCGGGGCACACGCACTTGAGTCCGGGGATGTGCGCGAACGACGACTCGGGGTTTTGCGAATGGAACGGGCCGCCGGAGAAGCCGCCGCCGGACGGGAGCCGCACAGTGATCGGGATCGGCGTTCCCGCGCGCCAGCGCTGCTTCGCGGCCACCGTGACGAGGTGATCCCAGCCGCACGAGATGAAGTCCGCGAACTGCATCTCCGCAACCGGGCGCAGGCCCATGATCGCGGCGCCGGTCGCGCCGCCGAGGATCGCCGTCTCCGACAGCGGCGCGTCGAGGACGCGCCACGGCCCGAACTCCTCCTGGAAGCCGAGCGTGACCTTGAAGGCGCCGCCGTAGACGCCGACGTCCTCGCCGATCACGAACACGCGCTTGTCTCGTCGCATCTCCTGACGGAGGCCGTCGGAGATCGCCTGAAGGTACGTCTTCTCGGCCATCTACTTGTGATGCGGTGTCTCGAGATCATCCTGCGATGCGTACACACCTTCGAGAAGCGTGTCCGGGCTGGGCAGCGGCGACTGCTCTGCCTTCTGCAGCGCTTCGTTCAAGAGCCGCTTCACGCCGACGCCGATCTCGTCCTCTTCCTCGTGCGTGAGGTCGGCGTGCTCGCGCAGCCAGCTGCGGTAGCGCTCGATCGGATCGCGCTCGGCCCAGCGCTCGAAGAGCTCCTTGGGGACGTAGAAGGCGTCGTCGTGCACGGCGTGGCCCTCCATTCGCAGCGTCTGGCACTCGATCAGCGTCGGGCCGCCGCCGTCGCGCGCCTTCTCGATCGCGCGCTTCGCCTCGTGGTAGACGGCGAGCACGTCGGTGCCGTCGACGACCACGCCGTCGAAGCCGTAGGCCTGCGCGCGATCCGCCAGGTGCTCGACCGCGTATTCCAGGTGTGTCGGCGTCGAGTAGGCCCACTGGTTGTTGTCGCACACGAACACGACCGGCAGCATGCGCACGCCCGCGAAGTTCATCCCTTCGTGCGTGTCGCCGCGGGCGGACGCGCCCTCGCCATACCAGGCGACCGCGACGCGCTTCTCCTCGCGGATCCGGAATGCAAGCGCGCAGCCGACTGCGACCGGCAGCATCGCCGGCAAGTGCGAGACCATCGCAATCAGCCCGAGGCGCGCGTCGGCCATGTGCACGTTCCCGTCGCGGCCGCGTGTCGGCCCGTCGATGCGTCCCATGTAGTTGGCGAAGATCCGCCACGGCTCGACGCCGCGCGTGATGTGCACGCCCATGTCGCGGTGGAGGGGCGTGCCGACGTCGTCCGGCCCCATCGCCGTCGCGATGCCGACCGCGGCAGCTTCGTTGCCGCGGCCGGTGTAGAACGAGCCGGGGATCTTCCCTTGCCGGTAGAGGATGTGGCCGCGCTCCTCGACTCCGCGGGTGATCAAGAGGTTCCGGTAGATCTGGAGCAGGTCCTCGCGGTCGAGACCCCAGTCCTTCACCTCCTGCAGCGAGCCGCTCGGCTCGGCTACCCGCGCTGTCGCCATGGCCGTGCAGAACTGTAACGCGCGGAGAGTCTGTTCACGCGACGCCCCAGGAAATCCATCCTCGGCTCCGACAGCGTTGGAGAGCGAGGCCCGGCAAAGCCCGCCCTCGCAACGAAGCCGCGGTATCGTCGGTGCGTGGGCAAAGCCTCGGACTGGCTGCGCGAGGAGCGGCGCAAGGTGCTCGGCGACTGGACGGCCGTCTGCCTGCGCTGCGGCGCTGCCCGCCGGTGGTTCGAGGAGTTCGAGTCGGAGCTTCCTGCCGCTTGCCCGAGCTGTGGCGGCGAGCTGCTCCACCGGTGCCCCGCGTGCGCGGCGCCGTTCTCGTCCACGTTCGCCGTCGACTGCGAGGAGTGCGGTGGCAAGCTCCGCGAGCCGGAGCTCTTCGGCGTCCGGATCAGGAAGCCTTGACCGCGCTGAAGCGGATCACCGTGACGGTGTCGTCGTCGGTGACGTCGCGGTTGTAGAGCTGGCTCAGGAAGTGCGCCATCTCCTCGGGCCGCCGGATCTCCGGGTTGTCGTGCTCGATCTCGCGCGGTGAGAGGTCGCCGAGGCGCTTCACCTCGACCTTGTCGATCACCGCGTCGAAGACGTGTTGCCTCGGCCCGTAGCGGGCACCGACGAGCACCGAGACGATCATCCCCTTTGCGTACTTCTTCGACTTGTCGCCGAGCCGGATCGTCGCGGTCTTGCGGTGGGAGCGGAGCTGAGCCTCGACGACCGGCGAGTAGAAGTTGAGCGCGAAGGCCGGCAACGGGTCACGATCATACGTCCTGCTCTGCAAGGCGCGTGAGCGCCTTTCGCGCCACCTCGCGCTCGCCCGCGTAGGCGAGCAGCCGCTCGGCGTCCTCGAGCGGGAGCCAGCGTACGTCGGCGATCTCGTGCCTGAACTCCTCCGCGACATCGCCGAGCCGGCCGCGCTCGTGGCGGATCAGGAAGAACGACACGACCTTGAAGATCCGCTCCCCCTGCCAGTTGAACCAGTAGCGGACGTCGCCGAGCTTGCCCAGCGAGCGCCCGCGGACCCCAGTCTCCTCGGCGACCTCGCGCAGCGCTGCCGCCTCGGCCGTCTCGCCGGCGTCGATCTGCCCCTTCGGCAGGGCCCAGAGGCCACGCGGACGGCCCGCCGGGCGGATCGCCGCGAAGACCCAGCGACCCCGCAGCCGCCGCACGAGCACCCCACCGGCGGAGAACTCACGTCGCATCGCCTATCCGCTATGCTACGCCCGCTGGCACTCTCCCTGAGGGAGTGCCGAGAGATGTTACGAACCTGTCACAAAGTGGAGGTTGGGCAATGAATCTGAAGCCGCTGGGCGACCGGCTGATCGTCGAGCCCCTCGAAGAGGAGCAGACGACCGTCGGTGGCATCGTCCTGCCGGACACCGCACAGGAGAAGCCGCAGCGCGGCACCGTCCTGGCCGTCGGGCCGGGCGCCCGCAACCAGGATACGGGCGACCACATCAAGATGGACGTCGCCGAGGGCGACGTCGTCGTGTACTCGAAGTACGGCGGCACCGAAATCAAGGTCGAGGGCGAGGACTACCTGATCCTGCGCGAGAGCGACGTGCTGGCGAAGGTCGTCGGCACGAAGGCCAAGAAGCGCGAGCCCGCCGGCGCAACCGCCTAGAACGCACAAGGAGGAATGGAAGAGATATGGCTCACAAGGAGCTGAAGTTCAACGAGGATGCGCGGCGCGCTCTCGAGCGCGGCGTGAACGTCCTCGCCGACGCGGTCAAGGTCACCCTTGGCCCGAAGGGCCGCTACGTCGTCCTCGACAAGAAGTTCGGCGCGCCCACGATCACGAACGACGGTGTCACGATCGCTCGTGAGATCGAGGTCGAGGACGTGTTCGAGAACCAGGGCGCACAGCTTGTGCGCGAGGTCGCGACGGCGACGAACGACGTCGCCGGCGACGGTACGACGACTGCGACGGTACTCGCGCAGGCGATCGTCCGCGAGGGCCTCAAGAACGTGGCCGCGGGCGCGAACCCGATGGGGCTCAAGCGCGGCATCGAGGGCGCGGTCGACGCCGTGACCGAGAACCTGAAGAAGCAGTCGGTCGAGATCAACGGCAAGGAGGACATCGCGCGCGTTGCGACGATCTCCTCGCGTGAGCGTGAGATCGGCGACGTGATCGCGGACGCGATCGAGAAGGTCGGCAAGGACGGCGTCGTGAACGTCGAGGAAGGCCAGACGTTCGGCCTCGAGCTCGAGTTCACGGAGGGGATGCAGTTCGACAAGGGCTACCTGTCGCCGTACATGATCACCGACGCCGAGCGCATGGAGGCCGTGCTCGACGACCCGTACGTGCTGGTCGCGAACCAGAAGATCGGCGCGGTCAAGGACCTCCTGCCCGTGCTCGAGCAGGTGATCCAGGCCGGCCGGCCGCTGCTGATCGTGGCCGAGGACGTCGAGGGCGAGTCGCTCGCGACGATCGTCGTCAACAAGCTCCGCGGCACGTTCCAGGCTGTCGCCGTCAAGGCACCGGGCTTCGGCGATCGCCGCAAGCGGATGCTCGAGGACATTGCGATCCTCACCGGCGGCGAGGTGATCACCGAGGAGATGGGCCTCAAGCTCGAGAACACGAAGCTCACACAGCTCGGTCGCGCCCGCAAGGTCGTCGTCGACAAGGACTCGACCACGCTCATCGACGGCGCCGGCGACTCCGAGGCGATCAAGGCCCGGATCAAGCAGCTGAAGTCCGAGATCGAGACGACCGACTCCGACTTCGACCGCGAGAAGCTCCAGGAGCGCCTGGCCAAGCTGTCGGGCGGCGTCGCGGTCGTCAAGGTCGGCGCCGCGACCGAGACCGAGATGAAGGAGAAGAAGCACCGCGTCGAGGACGCGCTGCAGGCCACACGCGCGGCCCTCGAGGAGGGCATCGTGCCGGGAGGCGGCGTCGCGCTCCTGAATGCGGCGGATGCGGTCAAGGAGAAGGCGAACTCGCTCGAAGGCGACGAGCGGACTGGTGCACAGATCATCCTCCGCGCGCTCGAGGAGCCGCTGCGCCAGCTCGCCACGAACGCCGGCCTCGAGGGCTCGGTCGTGATCAACCAGGTGCGCTCGGCGAAGCCGGGTCAGGGCCTGAACGTCGACACGGGCGAGGTCGAGGACCTGGTGAAGAGCGGCATCATCGACCCGACGATGGTGACGCGCTCGGCGCTGCAGAACGCTGCGTCGATCGCGAAGAACATCCTCACCACCGAGGCCATCGTCGCCGAGGCTCCCGAGAAGGCCGGAGCGGGCGCCGGCGGCGGCATGCCCGATATGTCGGGAATGATGTAAAGCGCGGGGGAAACCATGTTTCCCCCGCGTGCCCCCTTCTTGTGGCCGGCGACGGTCGGTGGTGATTCGGGAGGGGCGCTTCGGAAGCGGTTTGCTCTAGCGAAGGTGCCGGCTAAGCCGGCACCTTCGTCTTTCAGCAAAAAAAGAAAGGGCCGCGATTTCGCGGCCCTTTCGCTTCAGGCAGGGATTGGGATACACGAGGTGTCGGCAACGTGGGCGCGTGCCTGACCCCCTCGTTCGAGGGATTCGTCGGAAGCCGCCCTTCTCCTCTTGCTTTGCATCGACGGAGGTACGGGCTCCGCCCGTGCCTCCGCTGGGGCGAGCCGGCGGCGAAGTCTCGGTCGCGAATCATTGCTTCCGCGGTCCGACGGAGGCAAGAAGAAGGGGGTTCACGGGGGAAACTTGGTTTCCCCCGTGCTAGAAGCCGTACCGCTCCTCTTTCCATGGGTCGGCGTCGTTTGAGTAGCCGTAGCGCTCCCAGAAGCCGGGCTCGTCGACCGCCGTGAGCTCGAGGGCGCGCAGCCACTTGGCGCTCTTCCAGAAGTACTTGCCGGGCACGACGAGACGGAGCGGCGCGCCGTGGTCGGGCGCCAGCGGCTCGCCGTCTGCATGCGTCGCGAGGAGTGCGTCCTCGGCCTCGATCGACGCGAGCGGCACGTTCGCCGTGTACCCGTGCTCCGCGTGCGCGACGACGAAGTGCGCGCCCGGCTTCGGCCGACAGAGTTTCGCCAGCTCGCGCCAGTGCACACCCTCGAACGCAGTGTCGAACCGGCTCCAGCGCGTCACACAGTGGATGTCCTGCACGTTCGACGAGCGCGGCAGCTCGTTGAACTCGGTCCACGAGAGCTCGAGCTCGCGCTCGACCTCGCCGAACACGCGAAATGTCCACGTCGCCTGGTCGACCGGCGGCACCTCGCCAGCGTGCAGCACCGGCCACTTCTCAGTCAGGTACTGCCCGGGCGGGAGCCGGGCCGGGTCGTACCCGGCCTCGCGCACCTTCCGCTCGGCCCTGCCCCGGAACACGCTGCCTACACTAACCGTGTGGCAGTCACGACCAGGGTCTATTCACGGCCGCGCTCGTACGTCGGCGTGCGCGGTCCGGACGCCGCGGACTTTCTGCAGCGAATGGTCTCCAACGACGTGCTCACGGGTGAGTCCTGCGAGGCGCTGCTACTGACGCCGAAGGCGCGCGTGATCGCTCCGCTCATCGTCTGGCGCCGGGGCGACGACGATTTCCTGCTCCTCACCGAGCCGGAGCTCGGTGAGGGCGTGCACGCGTACCTCTTGCGGATGCGGATCGCGTCGCGGTGCGAGATCGAGCTCGAGAAGCACACGTCGATCATCGTGCTCGGCGGCAGTGACGGCATTCCGAGCCGCGACTACGGCGTCCCTGCGGTCGAGCAGCTCGACGTGGACGTCGCCGGGTCGTCGCCCGACGACGAGCTCGAGCGCCTGCGGATCCTCGCGCGCACGCCGCGCTGGGGACGCGAGCTCGACGACTCGGTGCTGCCTGCGGAGGCTGGGCTCGACGAGCGCGCGATCTCGTTCGACAAGGGTTGCTATCCGGGCCAGGAGCCGATCGCGCGCCTCCACTACCGCGGCCACGCGAACCGCTCGCTGCGTGTGCTCGACGTCGAGGGCGCCGCGCCGGGCGACGAGGTCCGCGAGGGCGAGAAGGTCGTCGGCCGCGTGACGAGCGCGGTCGGTGACGTCGCGCTCGCATACGTCCGCCGCGAGGTGGCCGACGACGCTGAGCTCAGCGTGGGCGGCCGTAAGGCGCGGCTACACTCCCTCACTTAGCACCGAAAGCACGCGCGCCCGTAGCTCAGGGGATAGAGCGCTGCCCTGCGGAGGCAGAGGTCGCATGTTCGAATCATGCCGGGCGCATGCCAGAAAAGACCTGCACGTAACCGCATTCTGGTCTCTCGCAGTTGCACAGCGGTCAGTCGGACGTGTCGAGAACACGTCAATCCGCCGACGAAACGCGAGCGTCGAACGCGTTGAGCAGCCCGAGCTCGTACTCGTCCGCGTCGGGAGCGAGGTGACGGTAGGTGTTGTCGATCATCTCCAGCGACGTGCCCATCCGCTGCGCAAGCGCGAAGAACGAGATGCCCGCAGCGATCGAGTAGCGTCAAGCGCCGCGGACAGCAACCCGTGACGACCGGCGAAGCCGTCCTGGGAGCCGGAGTTGCTCGCCTTCTGGCAGCGCTGTAGACTTTTGTGCTCTCCGCGAGTCGAGTCGCCGACGCCTCTTGGGCAGGCATACGGCCTCTGCGACGCCAGCTCCCCTCGCCCGCTGAGCAACGAGCACGGCAACCCGCCGTGTGCGAGCAGGGAAG
>Ga0070731_10003008_pt1 | contig 15490 bp, 15 predicted proteins | sample Coa_R1_2_FD_66448 | JGI IMG/M metagenome (GOLD analysis project Ga0070731, IMG submission 66448) | Surface soil microbial communities from Centralia Pennsylvania, which are recovering from an underground coalmine fire - Coalmine... | ecosystem: Environmental > Terrestrial > Soil > Unclassified ...
TCTAGGGCGAACCCTCCGTGCGCCCCTGGGCGCCATTGCTGAGTGGGCGAGGACAAATCGTCCGACGATCGAGCGCGCCCAAAAGCTCTTCGACGCGGCACATGTCGGCAGCAAGAATGTACGGCGCAGCCCTCGCCGGGTACTAGCGATCGTGCGGAACCCTCGTCTGGGCTAGCAGCTCGTCCTCCGTTCGGAGGACCACAAACTCGACGGACCGCTAGCTTCTTGAGGCACGACAGGCACTGGCGCACGAGTACCTCAAGCGGCCGGAAATGGATGTCACGGAAGTGGCATTTCTGCTCGGCTACGAGGATTCCAATTCTTTCTATCGAGCATTGCGAACGTGGGAAGGGACGACACCCTCCCAGTTGAGGTCGGCGCTCCGACGATCTGAAAGCGCAAGAAGAAGGGCAGGACCACCGTAGTCAGGGCGATCGCGGGCACTTGTGTTGGGGCGGCATCTTTCCCATGGTCTTGTCTCGACTCCGCCATTTTCGTTGAGCGTACATGCGCAAAGTGATGGCTGTACACACGGCAAGTGCGGCGCAGACGAGTTGGTGTTGGGAGGGGCCTAGAGCGCTGCCTCCCGCTGCGACGCTCTCGTCGACCCAGGGCGGCACTCCATTCGCGACGGTTAAGCTGCCGATCGAGCGACAGCGTCCATCCTGCAGGAGTACGATTTCGAGAGAGCGACCTTGTGGATGTATTGCCAGGCATCCGCGTCGATGCACTCGAGTCGCGGAGGTTGGATGCCGAAACGTGAGGCTGGGAGCCCCGCCTCAGCGCGGGGCGACTGATTGGAATCCCCAAGAGCGGACAAACCATAGCCCTAAACGCGGTGATTAAGCTATGGCCAGAGGGGTCTTATACTGGATCGGCATCTCCATTGTCCTCGGAGCCATCATCTCCGTAGTTTCAGTTCGTGTGCTTGGTCATAAGCCCCGTCGAACTAACGCCTTGGACGTGGTGCAAGGCACCCTTATCGGTGCCGGACTGGCTTTTGTAACGTTACTGCTGATCCTGCCGAACTTCTACGTCACGAAAGTCAACGGCTGGACCACCGTGGTTGGTTGTGGTGAGCCAGGCGCACGGATTCTTTTCCGCGCCGTGTGCGGCGTCATATTTCCTGGCCCAATAAACGTTCCACAGGAGGCGATGTACTGGACGACGAAGGTGGACGGCTCGGGTCAAGTGCTCTCCGGGGCGCACGACTATATGCTGCGATTCCCACCCGCCGGTCTCCCGCCTAACAGTGCGTTCTGGTCACTTACCATGGGCGACGCAAAAAACCATTTTGTGCTGAATCCCCTTAATCGATATAACGTCAGCGACCGCTCCCACCTTGTCCGCAACAACAACGGTTCTGTCGACATCTACATCCAACGTACGGCTCCGGTGGATCATGAATCGAACTGGCTGCCCGCGCCCTCAGGCAGGTTCATTCTCTGGCTACGCGTGTATCTGCCCGGCAGATCCATTCTGGACGGAGAGTACAAGGCTCCGCCGGTGGTCGAAATAAGGTGATGTCACCGATGACACACAAGCATCTCGTTACATTCGGCTCCGTAACGGTTGTGGCATGGGCCGTCGGCACATTCCTGCTCGTGTATTTTTGGCCGCACCTCGTGAACAACATCTATAAGCGTGCGATTCTTGATCAAGGATTCGGTGATGGGCCCGTTCCGATTAATACGCTTTATACGGAACCACAGGCGCTCTTTGCAGATCCCCTTCACACATCGCTACCGCCCGGAAGTTCCAATCTAATGACGACCGGCGTGAACCACGACACGCTCCTTACGGCCGGCTGGCTGGACCTCAGTGGTGGCCCAAAGGTTCTCCAGGTGCCGGACTTCTCCGGGCGCTATTACAGCGTGCAGTTCACTGACCCGTTTGACGTCGATTTCGCATATGTCGGCACGCGCACCACTGGCACGCAAATGGGCGGCTATCTTGTAACGGGACCCGGCTGGCACGGAACGGTACCGCAGGGAATAAAGCAGATATCCTCGCCGAGCAATTCGGTACTCGTGCTCGGGCGAATACTCGTCTATAGCGACAGTGATCTCCCGACCGCCTATCGCCTTGCAAAGCAAATACGGCTCGTATCGCTGACCCAAAAGCGATGATAGAGCTACCTGCGAGCGTTGCTGCGAAGCGGACGATTACGACTTCCGCTGTGGATCGAAACGATCCATTCACCATTAGGCCCCTAGGGTTGGTCGACGCGCAGAACGAGCATCGCGCTTGAGTAAGCGTTCCGGCGTTTTTTGTCAGACGATCGAATCTCAGTTGAATTACGCACCGCGAGTGGCGCGCGGGCTCCTAGATTTTTATCGAAAGCGGCTCCGACCTCTCGATCGCGAGCCGAAGCACCCCTTCCAGATGTGCTGCTGAGCAGACTCAGTGTCACCGGCCCGGTGCCGGTGCTGCGGGTTCTCGAGCCGAAGTAACACGAACGCGCGCGAGCGGCAGGCTGCGGTGGCGTCTTGGACTGCTGTGTGGGGCGCCGATGAGCGTCTATCCCGTCAAATGCCTCAGCAAGGCTAGAAAGCTCTGCGGATCGGTCAACGCCACGAACGCGACCCCAGTTAGGGCGCCGGCAAGGTGTGCGTCGTGATTGATGCGACCTATTGAGTTCCGCGACGAGTAGTAGCTCCACGCCAGATAGAGCACCGCGAATAGCGGAGCGGGAATGGGGATGGGGAGGGGCAAGATCAGGAGCCGGCTGCGCGGGAAATATACGATCGAGGCGAACAGTACCGCCAAGATTGCGCCGGAGGCCCCAAGCGAAGCGTAGTTCGGCTCGTTGCGATGCTTGATGCAGGTGCCAATACCGCTCGCCAGGAGACCGCAGAAGTAGAGCGAGATGAACCGAGGGGTGCCAATGACACGCTCGAGCGTGAATGCGAACGAGTAGAAAGTGATGAGATTGAATAGAAGATGCGCGATATCGGCGTGAACGAAGCCGCTGGTCAGCAACCGCCAGTAGTCGCTTCTCCTGGCGATGAGATAGGGGCGCAATACAGCACGCTCTCGCAAGCGAGGGGAGAGGAGTGCGGCGACGCTCGCCACGACCATCACCGCAAGAATCGTTAGGGCGCCCAACAGAATTTTCTCCCTGACCCCACAGAATGAACCTATTTCTGAGTACCGCCGGCAGGTCGTCAGTATCGGTGGTCACGCCGGCCCGCTGAGAGGTCGGCTGTGCACTATCGTCCATTCGGGCGACGATCGCTCTAACTGGCAGGAAGCTTCATGGGCTCTGGCTGCAGGATGCTCCGGCCAAACCGGACCTTCGACATCGTGTCTGATTGCTCATAAGGCAGCCATTGAGAGAGCCGAGAAGCGGACGCGAACGAGCCGCTGTTGCAATGCGAGAATGCCGGCCGAAATCGCGGGCAGCTCTATTGTCCGGCGCGTAGCGGAGGGGTTAGCCTTCGCATCACTTCAAGCGCTGATCCGGCGTGCCCACCGGCGGAGAATGCTGTGAAAAGTACCTTGCTCATTCTTGGTCTCGTACTCGTCATGCCGGCGATCGCCGGATCGCAGGGTGACCGTGGCCCGCCGGCGGACGTCCTCGCCGTGCGCAATGTCGAGGTGACGTTCCACACCGCCGGGAGCGTGCTACCCGAAAAGAGCTTGGATCTGATGATGAGCATCTACGCTGACGATGCGGTGCTCACCGACACCGCGCACGACAACAGAATCTACCGCGGTAAAGCTGAGGTGCGCCGCTACTGGGCGGACGTCAGCGGCCCGTACCGCCCCGAGCATCACTGGATCGGTTATACGCCTGCGATGCGCATGCATGCGGAGGTTGAAGGCGACAAAGCGTCGCTCTACTTCGAGTGTCTGTGGATGGAAGTCCAAGATAATACGATCGGTACACACTCCTTCTCGGACATGAAGCTCGTGCGCGTGGGAGGGCGTTGGCTCGTTAAAGACATCCGGGTGGGCAAGATCGAAAAGCTCTGATTAACGGCTATTCCGCATCGAGAGGGCTCGGGGACGAGACCGAGGCTCCGCTGAGCAGAAACAACCGCTAAGGGTGAGATGTGATGAGGCTTCCATTCGCGACACTGCTGCTGCCCGCAGTAGTGCTCGCTGGCACCGGGTTCGACGGCACGTGGAAGACGAACATAGAATCCCTGAAAACGACGGGGAAACCGCTCGTTCTGTTGCTCGCCGGAGGCGAATACACCTGTTCGAGCTGCAATCCGCCGTACACGGTCAAAGCAGACGGTGCCGACCATAAGGTGACTGGCCAAGCCTACTTTGACATTGCCAATGTGAAAGTGACTGGGGCGAACTCGGCTGAGATCGTATTGAAGCAAGGAAGCAAGGAGATCGTGCGCTTCAGCGATACGGTCTCTGCCGATGGCACGCTCACCAGCAAGGTCACGAACCATATGGGCACGGAGTCCACGACCGATGAACTGACGGCGAAGCGCGTGGGCGCCGCGCCTGCGGATTCCCACCCGCTCTCTGGTTCCTGGCTGGAGAAGGAGCACGTGGCCGGTGACCTGCGGCCGGTGCAGTACCGTATGACCCCCGACGGATTCCAGATGCACTGGAACGGTCAGAGTTATGACGCGAAGTTCGACGGCAAGGAGTATCCGGTTGCCGGCGATCCAGGCAAGACCACCGTGTTGCTCAAGAAGATCGACGATGCCACGGTCGAGGAGACCGATTATCGACAGGGCAGGGTCGTCGATGAGATTCGTCTGGTGCTCGCGAAGGACGGGAACACGATCACAGTCATAGACAAAGATACTGCGCATGGACAGACGATCACTTACACACTGGAAAAGCAACGTTGAGTGATGGGTCGTCAGCAACCATGGCAAGGAACTGTTCTCCTGGTACTGCCCCGCAGCCGCCGCGGAAGTCGCAAGCGTGGAGTCCCCAGCGTCCCAGAGCTGCAGACTCAGCGGCCAGGTTTCCGTACCACCGGAGGTCGAGACCTGGATCTTCCCCTGCAGCACTGCGCTGCCGCTTCCGTCGGTGTTCAACTGCACGGTGGCACTGATTTTGGCTGGGGTAGGCTGACCGCAAAACCCATCGCCGCAGTGGCGCGGCTCTGGGCGATACGGATCGGGCCGCTGCCTCACGCGCAGCGGCCCGCTAGTACCTGGACGCAGAGGCTATTGTCTGGTGCTCTGCGCTCGGCGTCGTTAGTCAATCCACTGCCGGATCCGCCTCGCCAGGGTCGCGCTCACCGTTTGCGCGCCGCAGTATGTGCTGGTGCACGTAGGCGCCGACCTGGCGTCCCTGTTCACTGCCTATTTCTTGATCGAAGCGGAAGTGGATTCCGCCGTAGACCCGCGCGTCGTTGATGTCGTGGGTGATCTGCTCGAAGGTCTCATATTGCAGGATCACACCCGCAACCGCGGGGTTGCTCAAGGTGATGAAGTGGTGACGCGGTCCGTAGAGTCGCTCGAGTACTTTGCGAGCCGCGTTACTTAAGCTGGCGTGTGCCGACCCATAGCCCGGGAAGCATGGTGTGACGATGTAGGGTTTCCAGGTCGTGTTGCCGCTCGCGTGGATCGCCGTTTCCGGCCGCCAGAAGGCGTAAGAATACTTCGTGTCGAACACCGCCGCGGACGCGTCGGCGATGGCGACGTCCATCAGCGCCAGCGCGCGCGCGTTTTCCGACATCGAACGTCCCTGTTCAACAGCTATCTGTGCAGCGACCGAGTTCCATACCGGCACCGGGGCTGTCGCTGCGTAGAATCGAGCTACATTGGCGCGATCCTGGGGTCGGAACGCGCTGTCAATACTGCCGACGCGCAGGACTTCGTTGTAACCGCGCGCATAGCGCTGGCTCGTGAGCGCCGCTGGCGGCGTGGAGCGAAACTGATCCGTGCGCTCGATCGCGAACGGGCGCAGACTGCGCCACTGCAACAGGGTACCGCCGGCGGGCGGACAGCTCGGGGTCGGTTGCCACACGCCCGGGGCCGAGGAAGCGGGCGAGTAGAACTCGGGAGGCCCTGAGCCATCGCCGGTGCGCAGCGCGATGAGGGCGGCGGCTGCCGCTTCGCCTACTTCGATCCCGTCCTGCTTTGCGCTTCCGTTGGGGATGCTGGCAAGGGATGCGGCATATGCGGCATCCAAGGCTGGTGCGGCGCTGGGGAAATAGTTCGCGAGCACAGCGTGCGCTGCCGAGACCGCGGCGGCATCCGGCGACGCTCCGGACGGCGCGGTGATCGTGCCGAGGTAGGGCTCGAAATCCTTGTCAATCGCGTTTACCGCTTCGAACACGGCCAGCTGGGTAATTGCCGCGAACCGCGCCTGAAAGAACGGGCTCTGACCGGCTGTCGTCTTGACCATCATCGAGTTCCAGTCGAGCACCGGATCGGTGCCCGACATTGCAGCATTAGAGAGCAGCACGCCGCACACTGCGGCAACCGTGACGATTGGCATTTTCACGATGATTGACTCCTCTGCAGGAAAGCGTGGTTTGTCAAAGAGTTATTGGTAATCGCGTCCGCGCTCTTGCCGCGGGCTCGAGATTCCGACCCAGTCTCGCCTCCTCCTCCCCCAATAAGACACGGCCCAAGAGCGAAACCCGACATTGTGAGTTCGGTGGTCCGCCAGCCCGCGAAGGGACGTTAGCCGACGGTCAGCGCCCAGCTGTCCGCGAGGGGGAAGCGGGTTGGAATCGCCTGCCGTGGTTCGGATTACGCGAAAGCGCTATCTTTATCGTCGCTGGGCCGAGCACGATGCCAAGGCATGCGATGGATCAGCTCACCGATCTCCTCGGACGAGTACAGGGCGGGGACGCTGAGGCGCGTGATGCGTTGTTTGCCGCCGCCTACGCTGAGCTCCACCGTCTGGCGCAGGTGCGGCTGCGGCGCGGAGGACGCAACACACTTCTGGACACGACCGGTTTGGTGCACGAGTCGTATTTGCGACTCTCGCGTGCCGGGGAACTTCGTGCCGAGGACCGGCGAGCTTTTTTCGCCTACGCCTCGCGGGTGATGCGTTCGGTAATACTCAATAGCGTGCGCGAACGGGTTGCACTCAAGCGGGGCGGAAATCGGCAGTCCTCAGAAGCATCCAGCTCAGTGGTATCCGATCTTCCGGGCAATGAGCAGACCGTTCTGGACGTGCATGAGGCGCTGACGGATCTGGAAAAAGCGGACCCTCGCGTCGCGCAAGTAGCGGAGATGCGCTATTTCGGAGGCTATAGCGAGAAGGAAATTGCCGAGACGCTCGAGATCACCGAACGCACCGTGCAGCGCGACTGGGAAAAGGCGCGTCTGATCCTGGCGGCGGCGCTGCGGTGAGGCATTAAACGGTCAGACTGATTGGCATGGGGCTATCGATTCCCCAGATGACGCGAATGAGCCGTCTCCTCGATGAGGCACTGCCACTCGATGCGACTGGGCGCTGCGCGTGGCTCGAGGCGTTGCCAGCGGCGCACCAAGACCTTGCCCAGGCATTGCGAGACGCGTTATTGCCAGGGGATGCCCACCTCGCGGAGATCGAGAACCTTGCTGCTTTGCCGGAGCTTGGCAGCGCGACAGAAACGGAAGCGCCCTCGGCAAGCGGCCTGCAAAGCGGCGCACGCGTTGGACCATACCAGCTGATTCGGCCTCTCGGAGGCGGTGGCATGGCCGAAGTGTGGCTCGCGCGGCGTGCCGATGGCGCCTTCAGGCGGGAAGTGGCGCTGAAGCTGCCGGTGGTGGGTCGCTTCCGCGCGGATCTCGAGCAACGCTTTGCCCGAGAGCGCGACATCTTGGCGAGCCTCGAGCATCCGCATATCGCGCGTTTTTACGATGCGGGAGTAGATCCCAACGGGTTGTCTTATTTGTCGATGGAGTACGTTGAAGGCCAACCGCTCACAGGATGGTGTGATGCGCACCGTCTCGGAGTCCGGGCTCGCCTGGAGTTGTTTCTCCAGATGCTTGAAGCGGTGCAATACGCTCATGAGAAGCAGGTCATCCATCGAGACCTCAAGCCTTCCAACGTGCTGGTGACCGAGTCTGGCCAGGTGCGGCTGCTGGACTTCGGCGTTGCGAAACTGCTGGGACCAGACGAGCCACAACTCACGGAGCTCACGGACGTCCACGGTCGGGCACTTACACCGGACTACGCGAGCCCCGAGTTACTACGTGGCGAGTCGATCGATGCCCGGGGCGACATCTACTCGTTGGGTGTGCTGTTGTACGAGCTTCTGTCCGGCGTGCGGCCTTACCGACTCAGGAATGCGGCTTCGATCGGTTTGCTCGAACACGCCGTGACCGCGATCGAGGTGAAAAAGCCCAGCATGCAGCTCGAGGCGGAAGCAGCGGCTGCCCGCGGCACGATACCGGAAAAATTGGCTCGGCAACTGCGGGGCGATCTGGACGCGATTGCACTCAAGGCTCTCGCCAAAGAACCTGCGAGGCGCTACGCGAGCGTAGCAGCCCTGGCGGAGGATCTGCGACGCCATCTGCAAGCAAGACCCATTAAGGCACTACCGGCTCGATTCATAGATCGTCTGCGCAAGCTTGTGCAGCGCAACAGAAGCGTGGTTGGAGTAAGCGTAACCGCCTTTGCCGCCGTGGCTGCTGCGGTTGCGTTCCTCGTCGCGGGTCCGCTCCGCCAAACCCCCGGCCGTTTGTGGATCGATCCGCTGGCGCGGGCAAGGATGCTGCGACTCACGGATTTCGCCGGCACCGAGCAAGCGGCGGCTATCTCGCGCGACGGCAGATTCGCAGCGTTTCTCGCTGCCCGTGATGGACGTCTCGACGTCTGGCTAACGGAGATCGGCACCAACCGCTACCGTAACCTGACTGAAGGAAGGTTTCAGCAGCTCCGAAACCCTGAAATCCGAGCGATTGACTTCTCGCCCGACGGTTCACTGGTCACCTTTTGGACCCGCGAAGGGGACGGGTCGCGGGCGCAGGACGTCAACGTAATGGCTGTCCCTACCGCCGGCGGCGCGGTGCAACCTTACTTGGCGGAAACCGCCGAGTTCGACTGGTCGCCGGACGGCAAGAGTCTGGTTTTTCATACCACAGCGCCCGGAGATCCGGTTTTCGTGCGCACCGCCACCGATGCGACAGCGCAGCAGATTTACGTCGATGCGCCTGGCATCCACTGTCACTTTCTGACCTGGTCGCCGGATGGGAAGTTCATCTATTTCGTGCGCGGTGATCCGCCGTCTGCCGACTGGGATATTTGGCGGCTGCGACCCTCGGGAGCGGGACTCGAGCGGCTGACCTTTCACCACGCCCGAGTTACCTATCCAGTGTTGCTCGACGCGCGCACTCTTCTCTACTTGGCGACGGATGCCGACGGCTCCGGGCCGTGGTTGCATGTCCTGGATGTGACACTGAAGCGCTCGCGCCGCGTCAGCGTCGGTCTCGAACGTTACACCTCCCTTGCTACCAGCGCTGACCGCACACGCCTGTTAGCGATTGTCGCTGACTCCCGGTCAAACCTATGGCGTGTGGCGGTCGGCAGCGGCGGATCCCCCCAGGGTGCGCCTGAACGGATCGCGGCCGTTTCCCAGAGTGCCTCCGCTCCGCGCTTCGGGCCAGGTTACATCGCGTATGTGTCGAATGGCGGCGCGCGGCGCGGGATCTGGAAGTACGCGAACGGGACTGCAACAGAGCTTTGGGGCGATGCAACCGCCGATCGAGTGGGCGCACCCAGCATCTCCCCGGACGGTCGTCGCATCGCTTTCATCGTCGAAAGACTCGGCGCGCCGCAGTTATACGCTGTTGACAGTGACGGCCAGAACCCCGAAGCGCTCGGCCGAACGCTCGCCTTGCGTGGCGATCTGGCGTGGGCTCCCGATTCTCAGTCAATCGTCGGCGCGATCGCGAGTAACGGCGAGCCGCGGCTCGCAAGGATTTTTTTCGACGCCAGGCCACCGCAGTGGATCGTGTCGGACTATTCCGTCGATCCCGCGTGGTCACCTGACGGAAAGTACTTCGTATATTCCGGTGCCCAGGTGGCCACAATATTCCCTCTGCGCGCCTCGGCTCCCGACGGTAGACCCTACAACATAGCGGGTCTGATCCTGACTATAGGCGCTCGACGGGTTGCGTTCGCGCGCAATTCCGGATCATTGGTGTTCCTTCGCGGCGGGATCGACCGTAAGAATTTCTGGCAGTTGGATCCGCAGACCGGAACCGAGCGTCAGCTGACGGATTTGCCAGCAAGCCTCGTGATCGGCGATTTCGACGTTTCGCCGGACGGCGCCGAAATCGTCTTCGACCGCATTCAGGAGAACTCGAGCGTTGTGCTCATTGAGCGCGCGAAGGAATCCGACACGCATTGAGGTGAGGAGGATCCTGCGCTAGTTCGGTTCGGGGGGCAGGCCCGGGGCGATGCGCACCTCCATGTGCGCCAGCGCATTGCCGGCGGCCTCAGTCCCAGACATGCCAATGAACAGGCACCCCCACGGCATGGATTGCTGCGGTAAGCTCTCTCTACAGATCGGAGAACCTCGGCGCCGTGCCTGGCGACACGGCGAATCTGTCGCGGATGCCATCACAATGCCTCTGCTCGTAACAAGCGCGGCGGGCGTCAACGGGGAGGGATATGGGGCCCTCCTGGCGTTCGATTCCGACGGCAGACCACTCGAGGTCTTCAGCAGTGATGCGCGCATTGCGGACCCGCGCGGGCTCGCCGTAGAACCAGAAAGCCAACTGCTCTTTCTTAATAGTGGCGCCGATCGAGTCCTGGCGCTGGATCGGCACGGAAAAGTGTTGCGGGATACCGGACCAATCCCAGAACTGAACCCCGGTGGGGCCACGTTTGGGCCCGATGGGCGCTATTACATCGGACTGCGCGGCGCGGGCACCATCATGGCACTTCCCACTATGCTGGATAATGCGGGAGAGCACATTCTGCCGGACCGGATCGTGCCGTTTCCTCGGGGGTTTGCATTCGGCAGCGACGGTGCACTCTTCCTCTGTTCTGGCATCAGCCCGAACGGCGAAGGCGAAAACACCATCCTTGCGTTTGCCCGAGGTCAAAATCTCAAACCGTTGCGGCTGGTCTCTGATCCGGAACTTAGTCCGCTCGACCTTGCAGTGGCACCCAACGGCAACCTCGTTGTCTCCAGCGAGTACCCATTCGGCTCAGCGAATGCGCTGACTAGCATTCGGGAGTACGGCGCATCCGACGGTGAACTCATCCGCGTATTCGCAGTAGGTGGTTCGGCCGAGTTTCGTAAGCCGCGCGGTCTGCGTTTTAGTCCCGACGGGATTCTTTACTGCGTCGCACGAGACGAGGTGATGGCCTTTGATTTCGCGAGCGGTCAATGTCTCGGCGCCGTCGTGCGATACCCGCGTTTGAACGGGCAAGCGCTCGTGTTTTTCCCATGACTTTAACGCCATGGACGAGCCGGTCGCGTAGCGCTCTCAACCTTCCACATAGGGGCCGCTCACCGTAATCTTGGACTGATAGCTCTGTCTAGAGAGTTGGAAGTTCCCGAGTTCGCCGTCCGACCGGGAAAGCGGCGTCGACGCGTGTAAGTTCGGCTTTGGTGAGCACCAGATCCCCGGCTTCAGCATTCTCGGCTGTATGCTCGGGAGTGGAGGCTTTGGGAATGGCAAAGAGCTGCGCTCGCCGAGTGAGGAAGCTCAGGACGACCTGGCGTGGGGTCGCGTCATGCGCATCCGCGATCTCCCGCAGCACACCCCCGCCACTGCTGCGCGGACCGGGAAAGCCACTGCGGTGTCCAAACGGGCTGTAGGCGACCACGGCAACACTGTGCTCCTCGCACCAGGGAAGGACGGCATGCTCGATCGCGCGCTCGCGCAAATGGTAGAGCACCTGGTTGCACACCGGATGGCCCCTGCCGGCGATCTTGCGAACTTCCTCGAGATCCGGCACATCGAAGTTGCTCACGCCCCATGACAGGATTTTGCCCTCTCGCTGAAGCTGGTCGAAGCCCGCGATCGTCTCCTCGAGCGGGTAAGTGCCGCGCCAGTGCAACAGGTAACAGTCCAGACGATCGGTTTTCAGACGCGCCAGGGATTTTGCACACGCCGCCACCATACCGATTCGCGAAGCGTTGGTCGGCAAGACCTTCGAGACCAGGAATACCTCGTCGCGTCGGCCCGCGATTGCCTCAGCGATCACATCCTCGGCGCCTCCGTACATCTCCGCCGTGTCGATGTGGGTCATTCCCATATCGAGCCCCTTGCGCAACGCCGCAATCGCGATGCTCCGATCGGCATCGCCAATAAGCCAGGTGCCTTGACCGATGACCGCGACATCGCGTCCTGTGGAGCCGAACCGACGCTGTGCCACTTTCTTTCCAGTTTGCAGGTTGGCAGCCAAGGGTTGAGTGCACTCCGCTCAAGGTAACAGCGATCGTTATTATGCTCCTGCCTCAGACCCGCCCGCCGGGCTTGTGCCGTTCCACGCCGCCCTGGCTTGCAGAAACGCGCAGCTCTGTGTGAGTGTCCCTGGCCGTTCCTCCGGAACGAAGTGCCGCGGCGATTCTAGCCATTGAAGCTCCACGTGGGTCGCTCACCGGCCACAACCGGACTGTTGACCTTCGAAAGCGGCCACTCGTTTCGGCAGTTTCTCTGGTTTCAACGCAGAAGAGGCTCGGTGGCAGTCCGGAACCCGCGCTTCACGCCCAGCGTTCATTCCTTCGGATAGCGGTCAATGCGCGGCCCGCGCGTCGATCATTGGATTTTACACTCCGTCCTATTTTGAGTCAGGTCATCCCGACTTGTCTGTCCCTGCCGGTATCCAAATAGGCACAGATCATCTCGGCAACCGCCGCCGCTATCTCGTCGACCTCGGAGCGCGAGCGGCTCTGACCGGAGATCGCCTTGCCCACCGAAGACATAAGTAGGCCCACCAGGTCTGCTGTGAATGCGCGTTCACGCACGGATGCACCCGGAAGGGCATCCTTCATAAATGTATCCATGAGATCGCGTCCTTCTTCCGCATGCGCGCGGGATTCGGGCGCCTCGCGGTACAAAGGCGCGGCTTCCTCCAGGGCGCTACGGAATGCCGCTTCGTCGCATTCTGACCGGAAGAACATGCGTACCGCGGCGCGGACCCTCTGCAGCGGCGGCTGGCAGGTATCGCCGAGTATGCGGCGCAACTCGCCCATGGTCTGTCGCCACTCCTCCGCCTGGAGCCGGAAGAGAATCGCCTCTTTGTTGGGAAAGTATTGATACAGCGATCCGACGCTAATGCCGGCTGCTTCTGCCACGCGCGCAGTCGTGAAGCGGTGTGCACCGTGGCGGACGAGAACGCGAGCAGCCGCCTCGAGAATGTCGGCCACCAGTCTCGTGGAGCGCGCTTGCCGCGGCAGCTTTCTTGCGGAAACAACGGGTTTTCTCGATCTCGCCATGAGTGCACCTTGCAATGCGAATAGTAAACACGACCTTTTATTCGTATTCTACCTTCTACGCAAGGCCCCGCGAGCCTCCATGAAAGACACTCCCCCATGTGCACTCTGACCACCTCCCCCTGTTCATCCGTAGTGATGAGACTCCTTGCCGAAGCCCGCGACAGTGACTCGAGGCTCGACCAGGAAAGACGCGCTCTTCCCCCGGACCAGCTCGCCAGAATGATGACCAGCACGGACTATCGGTCGCTTTACGGAGTCTTGAAGGACTTTCATCTCGCAGTCTCCACAGAGACAGCGACACTTCTCTACATGCTCGCTCGATCGCGTCGCGCGACGACGATTGTGGAGTTTGGTACTTCGTTTGGCGTCTCGACTGTGCACCTTGCCGCGGCGCTACGTGACAACGGCGGTGGACGGCTGATCGGTACGGAGCTCGAGCCGACGAAGGTCGCTCAGGCGCGCGCAAACATCGCTATGGCGGGTCTTGATGACCTTACTGAGATTCGCGCCGGTGATGCGATCGAGACGCTTGCGGAGGATCTCCCGGAAACGGTCGATCTGGTTCTCCTCGATGGAGCAAAAGGTCTGTATCCAAAGTTGCTCTCGTTGCTTGAACCTCGGCTGAGGTCGGGCAGCTTGATAGTCGCCGATAACGCGGACTGGAGCCCGGAATACCTGGCGAGAGTCCGCGTCCCCGGCGGCAGCTACCTCTCGGTTCCATTCGCTGCGGACGTTGAACTCAGCATGAGACTCTGAGGTAAGACCGATGAACAGCGACTCTCAATCGCGAAAGACTGTGCTGCTGGTTGGCGCTTCACGCGGCCTGGGCTACGCCATGGGCCAGGAATTTCTGAAGCGAGGCTGGAATATCATGGGGACCGTCCGAGGTGGAGCACGAACTGCGCTCCACGATCTAGCGCAGCGTTCGCCCGAGCGAGTCGAGATCGCGACGCTGGATATAACTATATCAGAACAGATAGCGGCCCTTCGCTCCCGTCTCGAGAACAGGAAGCTCGACATTCTGTTCGTCAACGCCGGCGTAACCAACAACCCCAATGACACGATCGGCGAAGTATCGACAGAGGAGTTCATCCGCGTCATGGTGACCAATGCTCTGGGCCCGATGCGCGTAGTGGAGGCGCTTTATGACGTCGTGGCGGAGGAAGGCACCGTCGGAGTGATGTCGTCCGGTCAAGGTAGCGTCACCAATAACACCAACGGTATGCGAGAGGTGTACCGCGGGAGCAAGGCCGCGCTGAACATGTTCATGCGCAGTTTTGCCGCGCGCCACTCTGGCGATCAACGCGCCATGATCCTGATGGCGCCCGGGTGGGTGCGCACCGAATTGGGTGGTCCGGAGGGGCGCCTCGCCGTCGATGAGAGCATCCCGAATGTAGTGAGCACACTGCTGGCTGCCCAGGGCCGCGCCGGGCTACAGTACCTGGACTATCTCGGCCGGACGCTTCCCTGGTAAACGCCCTTGTCAGCCAATGTTGTCACCAGGGCGGCTGGGGCGTTCGCACCTGCAAGTATCCCAGTCCGGCCCTAGAGCGGACGGCAGCAGACCACGGTAGACTCGTCGAAGGCTGGCAGAGATCTGGCGAGGAGCGGCCCGTGAGTTGGATCGTTAACGTGTGGATGGCTGTTGCGCCATTCGTGCGCGCGACTCGATCATCGCTTATCAAGGCGCCAATTTACCGAGTCCTGTTCCTTCTGGTGGTAGGCGGAGTCCTGCTCATCTGTACGCTACCAGAAGCAGCGTTCGTGCTTCCTGCACTCGACTCCATCGGGTTAGATATCGTGACCATTTTGGTTGCGTTAGAACTGCGCCACTACATAATGCTTCTGGCGCGCCTGGTGGGCACGCCTAAGTCCGTCAACGGCGTTCGCCGCGGCCTTGCACCGCTCGTGAACCGCTGCCTCGCCGTCACGATTGCCCCGACGAACCCGAATATATGGCCTTACGCCTGCATGTGGACACTCATTGCTTTTTGCATTGTCATGGGAAGCATAAAAGTTCCACCGCAAGCGCAGGTGTAATTCGGTGCTGCGGAGCGAGCGCGCTCAATTGCCGTTTTAGGTCGACCGCGGACAATTGTCTCAATCGGCCTCAAGCCGCCGCTCTTTACCGCTAACGAAAGCCGGTGAGACCCAGGGCTTCGAAGA
>Ga0070731_10003010_pt1 | contig 15486 bp, 10 predicted proteins | sample Coa_R1_2_FD_66448 | JGI IMG/M metagenome (GOLD analysis project Ga0070731, IMG submission 66448) | Surface soil microbial communities from Centralia Pennsylvania, which are recovering from an underground coalmine fire - Coalmine... | ecosystem: Environmental > Terrestrial > Soil > Unclassified ...
AGGAGGCGACTTCAGGCGGGAGAGGACCGCGACCGTGAACGCCCGCACTCGGGGCTCCGGGTCCTCCTTCGCCAGCACCATGAGCCGCGGCCGGTACTCCGCTTCCCGCCGGATCAGCTCCGACTGCGTGTCGATCACGTCCTTCTGCTGGTGCAGCCGGATGGCGGATCGCCAGCGCTGGAGGAGCGGGTCCCCCGATTCCTCGCGCGGGCGCGCCATCGGCATCGGCGCCGGAACGGGAAGGACCACGCCCGGAGAGGCCGGCGCCGCCGGGCCGGTCTTCAGGGCCGGAGGCGGTGGCGCCTGGAGGGAGTCGGGCCGGCGGATCAGGAAGGACAGGAGCAACACCCCGATGCCGGCGGCGCCCAGGAGCAGGAACCGCGCGCCCTTCCTCATCGCCGCCGCAGGAGGAGGAGACCGAGCAGCGCGACGCCGTCGAGGCCGAGGAGTCCGCAGCTCCCGCCGCCGCCCCCGCCGCTGGAGGGCCCTTCCGGGGTGGTCGCCGCGAGCGACGTGTTCCCGAAGGCGCCCAGGTTGATCCGGAACCCGTTGGGCATCGGCTCGTTCGAATAGTCGTCGCCCGGAGCGCCCGCGTCGAGCGACGGCTGGCCGCTCTGCTCCCGGTAGTCGCCGGCCGCCGGCGCCAGGAACGCCACGGGAGCGTTGCGATCTCCCTCCCCCGGCGAGCATCCCTGATAGCCGTCGCTCACGTCGTTGTATTTCGAGATCACCGCGCCGACCAGTCCGGTTCCGTTGTCCTGGACGATGTTGTTCCGCGCCTCGGCGCGGCCGGTCGCGCGGATCCCCGCGTTCGTGTTGCCGACGATCGTGTTGCTGATCACGTTGGCCAGCCCCGACGCGTCGATTCCCGCGTCGCTCATGTTCCGGATCACGCAATGCGTGATGACGACCGCCGGGCCCGTCGCGCTGACGCCGATGGCTCCCCCGCTCAGCGCCAGATCCCGCACCGTGCCTCCGGTCGCGGCGTCGACCATCGTGATCGCGGACGCCGCCACGATCTGCGTCTCCAGCGCGTTCACGCCCTGCAGCGTGACGCCCGGAGGGATCTGCAGGGTGCCGGCGATCGTGTAGACGTCGCTCGACAGCCGGACGACGTCGCCGCTCTGGGCGGCCGCCAGAGCCGCCGCGATGGACAAATAGGACGTGCCCCCGATCGTCACCGTCGAGACCGGCGTGGCCGTCACCGTGATCGGCGTCGAGACGAAGCCCAGCGAGTTCACCGCCGTGACGGCGAAGGTGTAGCTCGTGCCGATCACGAGCCCGTCGACCGCGGTGGTGGCCACATTCCCCACGTCCGCGGGGAGGCCGAGCGGACTTCCCGTGACGCCGAAGGCCACCTGGTAGTCCGACACGTCCGCGGACGGGCTGGCCGTCCAGGACAGGACGACCCTTCCGTGCCGGGGCAGCGCCGTGAGCCCCGAGGCGGGCGGGGGCGCGCTGCCCACGGCGAACGACGCCGACGACCAGGGGGCGTACGCGCCGGCCGGATTTCGCACCCGGACGGCCCAGGTATACCGGTGCTCCGGCGACAACGCCGGGCAGGGGATCGACGGGGTGCCGGTGACCTGCTCCACATCCCAGTCCATCAGGATTTCCCCGTCCTGGGCGAGGCGGACGGTGTACGTGGATCCGGCGGCTCCCGCCGTCCAGTCCAGGGTCGCCGGAGCGGCGGCGAGATGCGCTCCCGCCGGCGCGAGTCCCGTGATCACCGGGGGCTGCGGGGCGGCCGGATCCTCCAGGACATAGAGCGTCCCCGCCCGAGTCAGCGCATACAGGCGCGCATTCGCCAGCAGGAGCGACGACTGGCTGGGGGCGTCGAGGCTGATCGTCGCGGTCGGTCCGCCCGCGGCCGTCAGGATCCTCAGGCTGGAATCCAGGCTCGACGCGCAGGCCAGCGTCGACCCGAGCGTGACCGGCGAGGGGATGATCCGGTACGGGGGGATCGCATTCAGCCCGACGTCCGACAGCGAGGCGAGCGGGGTCTGCCAGGCCAGCGTCATCGCCGCGGGATCCGCCGAGAAGGCGAACTCGCGCATCGTCCACCCATCGACCACCCCGTCGGCGTTCTGGTCGAGACCGTAGTCGACCCGCGCCGTCCCCGTCAGCATGCCGCCGGCCACGCCGAGCGAGGAACAGGTCCATTCGGCGGAAAGGGCGTTGGCGGGCGGCACGTCGTTCAGCGACACGGTCGCGTTGGCGATTCCCGTGTCCAGGTCGAGCCGGAGGAGGGTCCCCTCGATCAGGACGAAGACCGACGAGCCCAGGATGAGCGGGGAGGACCCGCCCGGGGCTCCCCCCACCGCGGCGCTCCAGACCGGGGCTCCGCTCGTCGCGTCGAACGCCGCGAGGGTTCCATTGTTCGTGGGGATGAGGACCTTCCCTCCGCCGACCGCGGGAGAGGAATAGGTCACCTGGTCGAGCGCGGCCGTCCAGGCGACCGTCTTCGTGCCCGGATCGATCGCCGAGACGGCGGGATTGGGGAAGGCCGTGCCCAGGAAGAGGCGGCCGCCGGAAAGGAGCGGCGAGGAATGGCCGGAGCTTCCGGTCGACACCGATCCCAGCGCCGCGCCGTCCGCGAGCCCGAGCACCCGCACGATGCCGTCGAGGCCCGAGACGTAGACGCGGCCGTGGTCGGCGAGCGGCGTGGCCACGATCGGGGACCCGGTCGCCACGGTCCACTGGAGCAGGAGATCGCTTTCACGATACGACCGGACCGTCCCATCCAGTCCCGCGAGAATCAGGAATCCGTCCGACGCGATCGGGGACGCGATCGTCTCCGAGCCGGTGGCCACGGCGGCCAGGAGGGCGGGATTGGCGATGACTTCGGGGGGCAGTCGGGAGCGCCCGTCGTCGCGGCCCAGGTGGGTCCAATCGTCCCCCCGGGCGGCGGCCGCCAGGAGCGCCAGGATCAGGACCGATCGCAGAGTGTTCATGGGATCGACGGCGTCGGATCGGCGGGAGGAGTGATCGAGTACACCCGGCCGGCGCTGGTCCCGACGTAGATCCGTCCGGAGCCGACGGAGTCCCGGGAGATGTCGCCCGTGGCCGCGTTGCCGAACAGGGTGTACGTCGTCAGGAGCACGGGACCGGCTCCGCCATCGGCATCGAAGACGTACAGCTTTCCGTTGCTGTTGGAGACGTAGAGAATTCCGTTCTGGGACAGGGGCTGGGACTGAATGGGCGATACGCCCGCCGGGGCGACCCGGTAGTAGTTCGTCCCCAGGGTCCAGGTGGCCGGGTAGAGATAGAGCGCGAAGACGTCGCCGGTGGCGGTCCCGAAGAAGATCCGCCCTCCCGTCAGCGCGGGAAGCCGGGCCGCGTTGACCATGTCCCAGATGGCTCCCCCCGCGACCGCGTTGGTATTGACCGTGAACGGGAAGCCCGTGCGTTCCACAAACTGAGCCGCGGTGCCCAGCGCGGCCACGGCGTGCATCCGGCCGTTGGCCTCCCCGACAAACAGCGTATCGAGGGGAACGTTGGTCGCCCCCGTGAAGGCGCTCGTGCCGGCCACCTGCGTGTCGACGATCCAGCTCGTCGTCCGGACCCGGTAGATGGCCGAGCTGCCGTTCGCCGCGGTTCCCGACGCCTGGAACATCATCCGCCCGCCCGCGGTGTCCGCCCAGGAACTGTCGCTCACGACGGCCGCCCGCTGGAGGTTGATCGCGCCGATGGACTGGGTCTTGGTCGCGATGACCAGCCGGTACATGCCATAGTGGGAGGTGCTGTTGCCGGGATTCAAATTGTCGTTCCCGCCGAAATACAGATTGGTCCGGTCCGACATGATGGACGTCGAGACGTATTTCAGCGAGGTGTCGGAGTATGGCGTGTTCCAGGGATCCGGCGACGCCGGGGGAACGAGCGCGGATCCGGTATCGATGAGCTTGTACACGAGGCCCGTCGTCGTTCCGAAGTAGACCACGTGGGTCGTCCCCTCGGTGTCCCAGTAGAGGATCCCGGAAATATTGCCCGCGGCCGCGCCGGGAGAAAACGAATAGTTCTGGAGATCTCCGTTGGGGTTGAGGACATAGATCGTGTCCGACGTTCCGGCCCCCTGGTTCATGACGGCGTAGGTGGCGTAGAACGAGAACGTGTTCCAGTCGAAGGCGGGGGTGAGCGCGCCCCTCATGGACCCTTGCATGTCGATGTTCGCGCTGTAGACCCACTGGACGATCGAGCCGGTGGCCACTTCCCCCGCGTCGGTCAGGACGCCGTTGCTGTTGAGATCGTCGTCATTGTTGAACGCATCCCCGGCGCCCGGGCCGCCGATCCCCTGCCCGAGCGGCACATCCGCGGGACCCCGGTTCTCGAATCGGAGCCGCATGTTCGTGCCGGCGCCCTTGGCCTGCACGTTGAACGTCCCCGCCGGGAGCGTGTCGAAGAAGCACCCGGGACAATCGAGATTGAGATTGGCGACGGCGATCGTCAGGTCCCGCGATCCGGCCGCGGCGTTGACGTTCGTGAAGCGGACGTTTCGCAGGCGTTCCAGCGTGGCGGTGCCCGTGATGTTGAGTCCCGCCGAATCGGCGAAGCTGAAGTTCAGCCCGAAAAGGTTGCACTGACCGTTCACCGTCGCCGTGAACGTGCCGGCGCCGCTCCGGGTCAGCGTCGGATTCCCGCCCGCCGAAGCCACGGACGTGAACCGTCCGTCGGTGGCGTTCACCGAGAACGTCCGGCCCCCCGCGATGGCCAGCGTGTCCGGACCGACGAGCGTGAGGACTCCCGTGCCGGCCGCCCCGGCCCCGTCCCCCGCGGTCATGCCCTGCGCGGCGGTCATCGTGATCCCCGGGACCAGCCCCGCCGTCGTCAGCGTCCCCTGGGTGACCTGGAACGCGGCGGCGGTCGAGAAGCTTCGCGCCGCCGTCACGACCGACGTCGTCGCACCGCTCACGAGCAGATTGTTGAAGACCAACGAGGCGGACGTCCCGCCGATCGACCCCGTCCCGTTCATCGTCACGGTGCCGCCGCCGTTGGTGAAAATCCCGTTGGCGATGAAGTTCTGGCTGACCGTCATTCCGTTGGAGGTGGCGGTGAAGCTGGCCGTCGCCGTCTGGATCGTGAAGCTCCCGGTGACCGTCAGCGGCGCGGCCTCCTGGGTGGCCACCTGCCCCGCGTTATCGATCGTCAGGTTGTAGTAGGCGATGGGCGCCGTGTTGGTCGTCGCATAGACCGTCTGGGCGACCGTGGTCGACGCATACACCACCGTTCCGGTTCCGGCGGTGAACGCCGTTCCCATCGGGGTGCCGTCGCCGATGACGCTGTTCTCGAGACGCAGCACGTTCCCGCCTCCCGCGCCGAAGACGACAGGGCCGTTCGCGTTGAATGCGTCCTGAACGATGAGGGTGCAGTTGGCGTCGATCGTCAGCGTTCCGTTCGTGAGGAAATCCGCGTTGGGGTTGTCGAGCACCGTGACCCCGGCGGGATTGGAGACCTGGAAGGAGTCCAAGTCGAAGTACTGGCTCGCCGTCGTGGCCAGGATCTGGAAGGTCTGGGGAGTCGTGCCCGACATGACGATGAGGCCGAAGGGTCCGGTCGTTCCGGCGGCCACCTGCGAGAACGACCCGAGCGTCACATTGCCCGTGGCCCGGAAGACCGCGCCCACGGCGTTGAGGTCCAGCTGGGATTGAGTGGAGATGCCGGAGGTGACGTCTTTGACGTTCACGGTAAAGGCGCCCAACTGGAGCTGGACTCGGGTGAGCGCCAGCGTATTCAGCACCGTAATCCCCGAGCTCAGGGGGATGAGCTGGGCGTCGACCTGATTGGCGGGGTTGCTGGTGGTGTTGAAGACGAGGTTATAGAAGGAGTAGGGTCCTCCGTTGGTTACGTTGAACGTCCCGCCCTGGCTCACTTCGATCCGGACGGTTCCCTTGGCGGCCCTCAGGGCGAAGCCGAAGTCCGAGGAATCGGCGGGCGGCAATCCGGTGCCCTGGAGCACCAGCGTCCCGTCTTGGGCGCCCGCATCGATGTCGAAGGCGATCGTGCAGTCCGGGTCGAACCTCTGCGTGAACGTCAGGGTGGCGCCGCTCCCGATGCCGAGCGTATCCGCCACGGTCGTCCCGATGATCGAGGCCTCCTGGATGAGGGTCGTCGTCGCCGCGTCCAGCGTGAAACTGTTCGCCACCACGAACCCGGTGGCCAGGTTGGGATTGTCGAGGTAGGTGACGACCCCGCCGGTGTTGGAGTTCCGGAGGTTGGCGAAGGTCACGTCGGCGACCACGTTCCGCGTGACGGTGAACGTCTGGGCCGTCGTCCCGTTCAGAAGGACCGTGGAGCCCGTTCCGCAGGTGAAGCGGCCGGCCTGGGTCCAGTTGCCCGAGACGCTGACGGTGTCGGCGTTGGCGCGCATCACGAGCGCGCCGCCGGCATTGATCACGAGGTTCCCGTTGATGGCGAGGGTCGCGGCCGCTCCCCCGGCGGTTCCCAGCTGCAGATCCGAGGTATTGATCGTCCAGGTGCCGACTCCCGTGACCGTGTTCCCGGAGGGGATCCCGAGCCCCGGGGTCCCCGCGGCGCTCAGCATGAAGTTTCCGAGGGTCATCGAACTGTTGATCAGCGTCCCCCCCGCCGGCCCGCCGGACACCGCGAGGAGTCCCGTTCCGGCGGTGATGACGCTCCCCGTCCCGTCGATGACGGGCGAGGCGCCGCCCGCGACGGTCAAGGTGACCGCGGTGTTGATCGTGACCGTGGAGCCCGCCTGGACCTGGAGCTGGTTGATCGTGGTGCTGACCGACACGACCGGTTTGTTGGCGAGATTGGGGATGATGGCGCGGTCGGCGGCGCCGGGGACCCCGACCGGGCTCCAGTTGCCGGCGGTATTCCAGGCGGTGGTGCCGCCGGTCCAGGTCTTGTCGACGGCGCCGGCAGAGGAGGCGGCGAGGAGGAAGGCCAGCAAGCCCAGGGCCGGGGGGACGAGACGAGGCATCCGGTAATTCACTTTAGAACCGCCCATCAGGCCTGAACATCCGCCTTATTCTATCGCCCAAACCGACCCCCGGACTGCAGAAAAAATGGGTTTTCGGGTCCCGGCCCCTTCCCCGTTCCGCGCCGGGAGAACCCCCTGCCGTCCCCCCTTCAGCCCGGGGCCCCCTCCGTCCGATAAAAGGGATGGGGAAGGCTCCCCCTTCTCGGGAGGTCCGGTGTTTCTCAAGAGCGCCATCCGCGCCGGCATCCGCCGCTGGCCCCTCGCCGCCGCCGTCGCCGGCGGCGTCGCGCTGGCGGGGCTCTTCGTCATCCCCCGGCCCTTCTCCTTTACCGCCCAGGCCCGGGTCGTCCCCCTGGCCGGCCGCTGGTCGCCCGGACGGGTCCAGGACTTCGCCCTCGGCGACGCCGTCCTCACCCAGGCCGCCCGTTCCCTGGGCTATGAAGAGGCCTCCGAACTCCGGCCCGGCCTCAGCGCCCGCGCCGAACCGGGCGCGGTCCTTCTCTCCATGACGGCGGCCACCCAGGCCCGCGCGGTGGAACGCGTCAACGCCGTCGGGAGAAGCCTCGAACGCTTGTCCTCTTCGACTCGCCGGGCGGAGCTCGACGCGTCGCTCCAGCAGACCGACGAGGCCCTCGCCGTTCGGCGTCGCGAGCTCGACGGGCTCTCCCCTTCCGTCTCGCCGGCGGACCGTGCCATCCGCGAGCGGATCGACGCGCTCGAAAAATCCCTGGAGGCCGATCGGGTCGAGATCGCCGCGGCGGGCGCCCGGATCGACAGCCTGGGCCGTGCGGTGGAACGCAATGAAACGGGTCCCGCCCGAGCGGTCAATACCGCGGATTCCGATCGGCTGACGGCGGAGCTCGACCTGGCCCGCCGGCAGCTGGAGGAGCTCCGGGCCGCCTATCCCGAGGACTGGCCCCCCGTGATCAAAGCCGCCGCGCAGGTGGAGGAGCTCCGCCTCCGTCGGGCGACGGCGGCCAACCGAGAGATCCTGGAAGCCCGCTTTGCGCCGCTGCGGGAGTCGATCGAGGAGCTTCGCGCGGTGACGGCGAAGCGGGAGGCGCTCCGGCTCGGCCTCCCGGCCCGCGAGGAGGAACTCCGGAAACTGCGACTCCGCCCGGACGCCCCTTCCGCCCAGGACGACTCGTCGGCCCAGGGTCGGGCGCGCCAGGACGGCGTCGCGGCCTCCCTCCGCGACCTGGAAGGAATCCGGAGCCGGCTGCTCCTGGAGCGCGCCGCCGGGAGCGCCGTCATCGACCGCTTCGAGCCCGCGGGAGGCGCCTCCTTCTCGGGCGCCTCGCTGCCGCTCCTTCTGGCCATCGCCCTCGCCGCCGGTTGGATCGTCGCCGGACTCTCGGAGCAGCTCGCCGTCACCCTTCGCACGGAGCAGGACGTCCGGCGCTACGTGAACCTTCCGCTCCTGGCCGTCATTCCCCGAGAGAAGGATCCGGCGCTCCGGCTCCTGCCGGCGGCGGGCCAGGGACTGACCGAGGCGTTCAATACCCTGGCGGCCCTCCTGGAGGCCCGGACGAAGGAGGATGGCTCCCGGCTCTTCGCGATCACCAGCTCGTCCCCCTCGGAGGGCAAGTCGACCGTCGCCTGCAACGCGGCCGTCGCCCTGGCCCGCGCGGGATCCCGCGTGCTGCTCGTCGACGCCGACCTTCGGCGCGGCACCCAGCACCAGCTGTTCTCGGTCTCCAACGAGCCCGGCCTCTCCGCCTATCTCCAGGGCGGGACGGATACGGTGGACTCGATGGTCTCCGCCACCGACGTGGACAACTTGACGTTGATGCCGGCGGGCGCCCCGATGCAGAATCCCATCCCCTTCCTCCACGCCGAGCGCTTCCACGCGCTGCTCCGGGATCTCCGGGGCTGGTACGAGTACATCCTCGTGGACCTCCCGCCCGTCCGCAGCGCCGCCGACGCCCTCATCGTCGCGCCCCTCGCGGACGCCGTCGTCCTGGTCGCCGCCTCTTCCGAGACCCGCAAGGACGACATGACCTACACCAAGCGAATGATCCGATCCGTCAAGTCGAAGCTCTGCGGCTGCGTGCTGACCAAGGCCGACGTGCGGAGCGGCGGATATTACTATTACCCCTCCGCCGTCCCCGCGGACGCGACGGAGTGACCTTGCACCGGAGATCGACGATGAAGACGTGGACCTCGACCGCCGTGATCGGCCTCCTCCTCGCGGGCTGCGGCACGGCCCCGAATCAGCGCGTCGTCACGCGCACCTCGACCTACATGAAAGCGATGACGTTCGGGTCCGCGGTCGGCTATCCCGTCGACTTCGCCGAACTGGAACGGCGATATCCGGAGCTGAAGGGCATCGTCATCTCCGCTCCGCAGTGGGTCGAGGAGTACGAGAAGCTGCGGAAGGAGGCGGACGAGCGCGGGACGCCGCTGTACGAGTACCGGATTCCCTTCGGGGCCAACCTGACCATCGAGGTGACCGGCGAGAAGGATCTGACGCGCACCTATACGGTCCCGCCCAGCGGCTTCGTCCACTACCCCTACCTGAGCAAGTTGAAAGTGGCCGGGCTGACGATCGACGAGCTGAAGGACCAGCTTCAGCGGGATCTGGCGGTGTATCTCAAGAAGCCGGAAGTGCTGATCCACATCAACGTCACGCCGTACCAGCCCAACCAGCTCCAGCCGTTCTATCAGCAGACCTTCGGAGGCGCCGACATCATCCTGATGGGCGTGGCTCAGAGCCGCTTCTTTTCCAATATCGCCTTCACCGGCAAGGAGACCTTGCTGGGCGTGCTGGGAAACGCCGTCCTCCCCGACAATGCCGAATGGCGCCAGATCCGAGTCATCCGCCGGGACTCCAAGGATCCCCTGCGGAAGAGCCGCGTGATCATCTGCGATCTGTGGGACTACTTCGCCAAGGCCGACGTGCGCCAGGACATTCCTCTGGCGCCCGGGGACGTCGTGTTCGTCCCGCAACGCTGGTCGGTCGACGATCAGTTCTGGGAAGATTGGAGCTACGTGAAGAACATCCTGGATAACGTGACCTACCTGGGAACCTTCCGGGATTCGATCAAGGCCGGGGGAAGCCTGCGGAACTGATCCGCCCGGCCCTCCTCAGGGCTTCGGGAGCAGCAATCGCGCCGCGGGATCCTTCTCCGCCAGCTGCCGGAGCCGCGCGGGCTCTCCCGCGAGGGATAAGGCATAGGCGGCCGCCAAGCTTCCCTCGGAGCCCACCTTCGCCAGCGTGACGATCATGCGGACCCGCTCCTTCTCATCGCGGAACTGGCCGTCCAGCGAGAGGGCGCCGGCGCTAAGCCCCCCCGAGGCGGCCGTCCGGATCGCCTTGTCCGCATTGCGGCCGTCGCCCACGGCGATCAGGCAGACGGCGAACCATGCCTGGGCGACCGGGCTGTCGGTGGTCGCCACGACCGCGGACCGGAAGGCATCCAAGGCCCCGTGGTAGTCGCCGACGTGGAAGCGCCGGCGGCCCTCCTCGATCTCGCGAAGGGAGGAGCTCTGCGGGGTCCGATCGGCCGGCGGCTGCGGAGGACCCATCGGGCCGGCGGCCGTCGCGGAGCCGTAATGGGGACGGCCGTAGTACCGATCTCCGCCCCAAAACTCCGAGGGGTAGCCGCCGCCAAGACCGTATCCGTAGTAGCCGCCGCTCCCGGCCCACATCGTGCCCCACCCGGGGAACCCGGTGACGAATCCGGAGCCCCAGCCTCCGCTGAGCCAGCCCCCGCCGTATCCGCTGCCATATCCGCTCGCGAACCCGGCTCCCCCGAGGTAGCCGGAAGACCCCGTGCTCCATCCGTAGCCGGATGAGCTGCTTCCGTAGGGCGGGCGACGGCGCGACGGATCCGGGTAGTCTTGCGCGAGGAGAGGGGCCCCCAGCGCCGCCAGAGCCACGATGGCCAAGGCTGAACTCTTCATCGGATGGCCCTCCAGGGTCGAACCGCGGCTATTGATCGTCGCTCTTGGGACGCTTCCGCTCGATCCGGTACGGTCCCAGCCAGAGGTTCAGCCTTTTGGGCCCCCCCTGGTAGTGATAGTAGTACACGTTATCCTTCTTACAATAATACGCTGTTTCTTCGATCCGGTAGGGCTGATCCGACAGATCGCTCTTCAGCGAGAAGATCTCGTATTCGGTCTTGTCGTTGACGCAGATCGGGGTTCCCGAAGAATTGTCGATGGCCGAGGGAAATTCCTTGTACCCTTCGGTTTCGATCTTCTTGTCCAGCGAGCGCCAGATCCGGACGTCGCTAAGAATGGCGCCCTTCATCTGGTTGGAGCTCGGCCCCGCGTTCAACTCCTCGGTCGAGATATCCGCCCGCAGGACGGAGTCGGCCGGCACCTCGTTGCACTGGGCAGCGCAATTGAGCGCCGCCGAGAGCGTCACGAACAGCCATCGCTTCTTTTTCATACCCTCACTTCCGATTTCAGTCCCAGGGCCTTCCGTCGGCTCCTCAGCCGCGGCTCGACCTCATCCTCAAGGAACTCCCGCACCTGCGACGCCGACCTCCCCACATACTGGCCCGGGTCCAGGAGGGCCTCCTTCTGGCCCCGTACCGCCTTGAAGGCCCGGTCATTAACCAGACGGTCCAGGAGCTCCCCATCCTTCGACTGCAATTTATGACGGCGGATCACTTCGTGGAGTTCCTGGCGGTCGCCGCCCTTCTTCACCGCCGCCATGAGAAGATTCTCGGAGGCGATGTCGGGCAGCTCGCGTTTCACGTTGGCGGCGATGATTTCCGGATTCACGACCAGCCGGGACGCCACGTCCAGGTACAGCTGGAGGATCGCGTCGACCGCCAGGAAGGCCTCCGGCAGCGCGATGCGCTTCCCCGCCGAATCATCCAGCGTCCGCTCGAACCATTGAGACGCCGACGTGAAGGCCGCGTTCGTTTGAAGCGACAGGACCAGCCTCGCGAGCGACGTCATCCGTTCGCTCTTCATCGGATTGCGCTTGTACGCCATCGCGCTCGATCCGACCTGGTGCTCGTCGAAGGGCTCCTGGATCTCGCGGAGATGCTGCAGGAGGCGCAGGTCGTTGGCGAACTTGTGGGCGGACTGGGCGACCCCGGAGAGCGTCGCATGGGCCTGCGCGTCGATCTTGCGCGAGTAGGTCTGGCCGCTCACGGCATAGGTCCGCTCGAATCCCATCGCCGAGGCCACCAGCTGATCCAGCTTCTTCACTTTCTTCTCGTCGCCGTCGAACAGGGCGAGAAAACTGGCCTGGGTTCCCGTGGTTCCCTTCACTCCCAGAAAGCGAAGCGACCGGCGCCGCTCGGCGATCTCGTCCAGGTCGAACAGGAGGTCCTGGATCCAGAGGCTGGCCCGTTTCCCCACGGTGGTGAACTGGGCGGGCTGGAAGTGGGTGAAGGCGACGGTCGGGAGCTCCGCGTGCTTGGCGGCAAACGCCGCCAGGGCCGCGACCACGTTGGCGATCTCCCGCTCGACGAGCTCGTATCCCTCGGCGAGCAGGAGCAGGTCGGTATTGTCGACGACGTACGCGCTCGTCGCCCCGAGGTGGATGATCTTCTTCGCCCCCGGGCACTGGTCGCCGTAGGCTCGGATGTGCGCCATGACGTCATGCTTCAGGCTTTCCTCGTATTTCCGGGCGGCCCGGTAGTCGATGTCCTCGGATTTCTTCTTGAGCTCGCGGACCTGTCCGTCGCTGATCGGGAGCCCCAGCTTCCTCTCTCCTTCGGCCAGGGCGATCCACAGCTTCCGCCAGGTGCGGAACTTCTTGTCCGGCGAGAAGAGGTACAGCATCTCTTTCGAGGAATACCGCTCCGCGAAGGGGCTGGTATAGACGTTCGTCATGAGTCTTTTCCGGTATCGACGTACAGGTTCGCGCGGGTCTCGTCCCAGGCGGCGAAACGCCGCGTCACGCGGCGGAGGTTGATCAGGTTGATGACGACGTGGGCCGCCGCTGGGGCCACGAGCGAGCCCGTCGCCAAGGCCAGCCCGCCCAGGCCCAGCCCGATCGCCCCGGCCACGAACGGCCAGGGAAGGAAGTTGGGATTGAGCGGCCAATGGATGACGGCGAACACGATCGTCGCGACCCAGATCCCGAACTTCTGCTGCAGGGCGCCGCGGAAGAGATACTCCTCCGCGCAGCCCGACAGGAGGGCGATCCACACGATCTCCCAGCCCTTCTGGGCCCCCAGGATCCAGCCGAATTCCGCCTCCAGACGCCGGGTCCAGGCGAAGCGGCGGCTGAAGAGGGCCGATACCCCGACCACCCCCAAGCCCGCGGCAAGGCCGCAGCCGAGGTCCCGCGCCCAGGTCGCCGGCAGCCACAGCGACCGCGACAGGCCGGGATGCTGGAAGTAGAGCCAGATCCAGGACACCGCCGCCGGAAACGCGTAGAAGAACGACGCGTAGAACGGAGGGAGGCGCCGCTCGAGCTGAACGCCCGGATGCAGCGGGGATTCCCGCTTGGCCGTGGCCTCGACGTCGGGTCCGGTCGTGCTCACCTTCTAGCGCCGGCGATGATGTTCATAGGCGTCGACGATCCTCTGGACGAGGGGATGCCGGACGATGTCGGCCTTGCTGAGGTACGTGAAGGCCAGGCCGGGGACCCCCTTCAGGAGCTCCTTGACCTCGATCAGGCCGCTGGGCTTCCCGGGCGGCAGATCGATCTGGGTGATGTCCCCCGTCACCACGATCTTCGACGCCCGGCCCATCCGGGTGAGGAACATCTTCATCTGCTCGCTGGTCGTGTTCTGGGCCTCGTCCAGGATGATGAACGCCTCGTCGAGCGTCCGCCCGCGCATGTACGCCAGCGGGCAGATCTCGATCACGTCGGTGTCGATCATGCGCTTGAGCTGGCCGAATTCCAGGAAGGTGTTGAGCGAGTCGTAGATCGGGCGGAGGTACGGATTGACCTTCGCCTGGATGTCGCCCGGAAGGAAGCCCAGCCGCTCGCCGGCCTCGACCGCCGGGCGCACCAGGACGATGCGGCGAACGCGACCGGCCTTCATGTGCTCGACGGCCTTCGAGACCGCGAGAAACGTCTTCCCGGTGCCGGCCGGACCGATCGCGAAGACGATGTCGTTCTGGTCGATGTCGGTGAGGTATTTCCCCTGGCCCTCGGACTTCGCGTCGACTTCGACGCCGGGACGGAAGATCGCGCCAGGCACCGCCCGGGTGCCCCCCTTCGGAGGGGGTTTCACGACCTCGAACAGCGAGGCCACGTCGTCCGGCTTCGGATCGTGGATGTCCTTCAGCCGCGCGAAAGCGGCCATGGCCTTGTCGACCGCCGTCCGCGTTCCCCGGACGTGGATGTCCCCGTCCCGGACGATGACGTCGACGCCGGTGGCCTTCTTGATCTCCTTGAGATTTCGATCGTACGCTCCGAAGAGCCGGGTGAGCTCCTCGCGTCCGTCGACCGGGATGGATCGCTCCATGGGTAGTCCTTAGAAGAATCGGTCCAGAAGTTGGGTGCCCACGGTGGCGACCGGCGCGGCGATAATGAAGCTGTCGACCATGTCGAGCATTCCGCCGAATTCAGGAAGGATGTGGCCGGAATCCTTGACGCCGGCCCAGCGCTTGAACGCCGACTTGACCAGATCCCCCACCTGCGAGGCTATTGTAACGATCAAACAGAAGAAGAGCAACGTGACGGGCGAGCGGCCGTAGTACGCCGGCTTGAGCGGCGTGAAATAGATCACCGCCATGCCCGCCGCCGTCCCGGCGATCCCCCCCGCGATGCCGCCTTCCCAGGTCTTGTTCGGGCTGACGCGGGGGGCCATGGGACGCTTGCCCAGGCTTTTCCCGACGACGAACGCCGCCATGTCCGATCCCTTTCCCGCGGCCAGGAGGAAGAGCAGGTAATAGGACTGGGCCCGGTCGAGGCGCACCGGGAGGTCGAGCGCGAAGCCGAGCAGCGTCAGGTATCCGAAGCCCAGATAGGTGAGCGCCGCGCCGTCAGGGTTCAGGGTTCCGTACCGGAAGACGACCATGACCATCAGGTAGAGCGGCAGTCCCGAGGCCGCGGCCTCCGCCCCGTGCTCGGCCAGCAGCGAACTCCCGGTGGCCTCGCCCCACGGAAAGAAGTAGACCGCCGTGGCCAGCATGCCCGCCCAGCGCGCGGTGACGATCCCCTTCGCGGCGCACATCGACGCGATCTCGCCCATCGAGATCACGGCGACGGCCATCACCAGCACGCGGACCGGGGTGTTGGGATGGCCCTGCATCTGGAGATGATGCCCCCAGGCGATGACGCCGCAGAGGGCCGCGACCAGGAGAGGGGCGCCGATGACGCGGATGAGGATCCGGCGCGGGACGGGCATCAGGAGCCCCCACGCCGGGCGACTTCCGCCACGCGTCGTGCTGGTCCGGCGTCCCCTTCCCCCCGGGCTCCCGCGCTCCCCGGAAGCCCTTCCAGGGGCCGGCGCGGGAGAGTCCCCTCAGGTTTGGTCATTGATGTTGCCGAACCGCCGGTCGCGCTTGGAGAACTCCCGGATCGCCTCGTGGAGGTTTTCCTTCTTGAAGTCCGGCCAGCGCACCGGCGTGACCCACAGCTCCGTGTAGGAGATCTGCCAGAGCAGGAAGTTCGACACCCG
>Ga0070731_10003011_pt1 | contig 15485 bp, 22 predicted proteins | sample Coa_R1_2_FD_66448 | JGI IMG/M metagenome (GOLD analysis project Ga0070731, IMG submission 66448) | Surface soil microbial communities from Centralia Pennsylvania, which are recovering from an underground coalmine fire - Coalmine... | ecosystem: Environmental > Terrestrial > Soil > Unclassified ...
TGGCGGTGAGGGTGGGATTCGAACCCACGGAACCCGCAAAGGTTCAACGGTTTTCGAGACCGCCCGATTCAACCGCTCTCGCACCTCACCGCATCGGACTTCCCTGATTTTCCCACAACTGGCATCGATTGTCATGCCGATTTCCCGTCTTTTCGGCCGGAATGGGCGAATTCAAGTTGTTTTCACGCAGGTGGTGGAGGCGGCGGGAGTTGGGCTGCCGTAGCACACTGAAGGAACGTAAGTTATTGATCCTGCAAGTTGCGAAGTGCGCTAAAAACGCGGTGATCGCCCGTCCATCTTACGTAAAACTTACGTGGGTTTCCACGCTCTATGCATCCGGCAAGGTGGGTAGTATTCTTCACGGCCTGGACCGTCTAAAGTAGCGCTGTTGCATCCCGCATCGGGTTTATGCGTTTGATGTGTTCTGCGCCACTTTGCTGTTGTATGCCAGCTTGGCGCGCCGGTCTGCCACTCTGTCCGCCTCCATTTCGCGCGATGACAACTGCCGTGCTGAGATTGCGAGCGGCACTCAAAGCTCCGTTACGGAATCGATACGGCGTTTACTACCTGGAATCGAAAGCCGATCCGGCGCCGCACCTCAGTGGTTGCGCCTGCCTATTGATTTGGAGCGATTTTCTGGTTGCGGGGGACTGCAACGCTCCGAACGTGTTGCCGTTTCGGGTAGCATTGGCGGCAAGCGCTTGAAAATCAGTACCTTCACATTCACATTCGGGGCTGCATACCCGCCAACACGCACCAGGAAGCCGTCAGTTCGCTCCGCATCCACCTGCCAGACCCCACACCAACCCGCCCGCACAACCGGAATCTCATAGCGCCGTTCCCGCCAGTCGGAGTCCCCAAGAAAATCTGCCGGGGAGTCGATCTGGAGTCCCTCCGAAAAGACCTGCCCTGTCGGTTTCTAAACAGCCGACAAGGGATCCTTTAACCGGAAAAAACACAGTCAAATTTTGTTGTGACGACAGCATCGAGAACCACATCGTTACCAGCAGGAAGTCACCACGAATGCCCTCCAGCGGCCACCAGAAGGCGCACAGTCGATTCGCTGGGGCCGGATGCATTCTCACCAAGCCCCGGTCAGCCTTCAAGTTCTAGGGGCTGTTAAACTGATGAAATGTCCGGGCTGGATCAGGAACGGCGGGTTATTGAAGCGCTCGTTCTCCTTCACCCTGCGGAAACCATCGAATCGCTAAGAACGGCAAGCATTCGGACAATCGAAAGTCTACTCAATTGCTCCGGTGATCGGGCGCAGGAGATTCTGAACGATCTAAAGGAGCGCAACCGGATAGAACCCGAAATTACCCCACGGGGCGGTTCGCTGGATGGCCGAAAGCGTATGCCCGTGGGTCGCTTGCATTGGGTGTGCCGGTCCGACGTTTAGCGTGTTTCGCTGTCCGCACGAGCGTCGAATGCTTTACCGCACCGCTCACAACGACTGATGTCTGACGGAAAGCGAGTCCCACCACCCGCAGCGGTCCAGCAGTTGGTTGCGGCATGGAAGGTGTTGCGGAGGTTTTATAGGGGATGATCGTGGAGAGCGGCGATATGGTTTCAACACCGAACTCGAAGGCAGCGCTTTCCATGCATAATTCAGCTATTCTGGCAAGTATGAATCGGGCATTCTTGAGCCTTGCGTTGATTTTCTCATTCTCTTTCGCACTCCCCGCCGAAACCCGAACGATCCATGACCCGGTGAGATTCGTCGCAGGGGTCTACCAGCACTTTGTTGATGCCCAGAATACCAACCGTCCTTACGATGCACCCGCCAACATCTACACACCCCGACTGGCAAAGCTCTTCCAGCATGACAGGGAAAGGGCGAAAGGTGAAGTTGGCTGCTTGGATTTCGATTTCTGGGTGAATGGTCAGGACTTGCATATTACCAATTTGACAGTCACAAACGGCGCCGAAGCGCTAGGATCGAAATCTGGTGATTGCCAAGTTCACAAATCTAGGTACGGCATCTGAACTTCACTTCGACTTTCCACGCATCGGCGGGCGTTGGCTACTGGACGATGTACATTCCAGAAAAGATCCTCGTTGGACGCTTTCTGAGATCCTAAAGTGTGGTCCCTAAGTTCGGCCCACAGCGATTGACGCCTGGACGGAAAACGGCTCCCACCACCGGCAGCGATCCAGCAGTGGTTTGCGGCCTGGAAGGTGCTACGAACATTCTATGCGTGAAGAGCGCCGATTTTGCCGACGATAGGCACGGCGAGACTCTACGTCAGGCGTCCTCACCGGAATCGGAATTGTCTTCGGACGGGGGATACCATACATCGACTTCGGGAACAGCAACACGGACGATTTCTTCCATGAACTTGCGGACCGCAGCCTCAAGTTCCGTCGCAGAGTCCACGAATTCACTTGCCAACTCCCAGAGTGCATCGGCGCTATAATCCTCAAGCTCACAGTTCTTTATCGGATCGACCAGGGCTTCGCTGAGAGTCCCACCAGCGAGGGTCCACCGAAGGTGCGAATGTATCAACTCATTCCGCTTATCGGATACGTTTCGGACCCGCTCCGTGGCCTGCTCAATGTTCGTACAAACTTGCGTTGGTTCGTGTCCGTGTTCCCTTGCACTTTTGTCCGCAAGAGCCGTAATCCTCGTTAATCTCTTGCAGAAGCCTCGTTCCCTTCTGTCTCCTGCCAACTCCATTCGTGTGGCATCCGGGTCTTTCTGACTAAGCCATCCTATAGCGTCACTAACCTTGCCATCGAGCCACGTATAGGAGATCGCCATGCGCCCAAAGGCTTTGAGTTGTTGGTCTGTCAGCATCGGAGGTCTCCAAATGGACGTGAAGATTCTACTGGAAACGATTCTCAGTGTCAATGGCTTTCATCGCCACTCGATCTGCTTGCTTTTCGGATAGAATCTACTGCATGGTTCCTGCTGCTCGTGAGCACGCCCTAGAAGGTGCGCTTTTTGCCCTATCGGAACAATGGCGCACGGAAATTGGATCGGACTGCTGGACCGCAAAGAGGTTTCGTCAGATGATCGACGAGAAGTCCCAAAACTACAAAGGTGGCGTCTGGACTGTTCGGCACCTGCTGTACACTCGGCCAACGGAAGGATTTAAGCGGTTGCGCAAACACCAGGAGCTAACAGTCGAAGCGTTCGTCCTCAATGATGAATGGACTGATATTTTCGATGACGATGATAGAGCAGCCGCTAAACGTAAACTCGCAAGAATCTCAGGCAAGGACTAGCCGGTGAGACCGGAGACTCGTCCTCGCCAGAAGGTAGGTCTATCGAGCCGACATTGACCGCAGCCAATGTCTGTGTAAAGTCCGAGACGGCTTTATCAGGAATCCGAAGTCAACGCCACGACAGCCACCAATCCAGCCGCCAGCCAACCCAGTCCCGTTACGGTCTCGCTCTCCGCTTTCCCAGTGAATGCGAACGATGCGAAATGTTCACAGTTTTGAGCGAACAAGGCGTAGGGCTTCCCGATGTTGGCTTCGGCCCGTGCGACAACTTGGTTGGCGTGTGCAGGTGATGATGGGCGGCGATTATGCAAAACAGCGTTACCATCTGCGAACTCATACCAGTCGGTGACGGTCACGCCGCCACCCTTCGTGTTGTGGATGATCTCGACGGCGACTCCTGCCGGTACCCGGATCAGGCGGCGAACGATACCGTGGTGCCAGAAACCATACCGAGACGAATACACTCGAACCCAATCACCCGGCTGAATCTGTTGGCCTGTCCAGTATGTCGGCATCATCCCACGCTCCTGTTTCCAAGTATCGCAGAAGGCGAAGGCAGGAGACAATAGTATCGTAGACTGGAATCGCCGAGATGACCGAAGGCCGATGCCGCCTTTGCCTTGCCGTAAAGCCGCTTCAGCGGAGCCATCTTCTCCCGAAGGCGCTCTATCGCTTGCTCCAACGCCAGACTGCCAAGAATCGCAATCCGGTGTGGTTCAGCCGCAAATCAGCATGGACTTCATCGACTCAATTCGCCGACGAACTGCTGTGCTACGACTGCGAACAGCGGTTCCACGAGAACGGCGAGGATTGGGTTTTGCGACGTTGCTACCGGGGTAAGGGACGCTCCCGTTGTAGCAAATGATAACTAGGATCAGGCCAGTAGATCTAACTGCGCGTGGCGTTCCCGTACCCATGCGCCAAGTCCAGTTCATCCCCACCCGTTTAGTTCCCGGTATTGAGATGGAGGAGCTGGCCTACTTCGCCGCCAGCGTTATCTGGGAGCGGGGGTTCAGAAGTGGGTAATTGACGAGCACGAGTTAAAGTCCATCGACATCCGAGACGACCAACTTGAAGAATTGCGCCGATTCCTCCTGGGCAAGACGGATTTCCCATCGGACACGCACCTTTGGGTCTCGATTTCATCGCTTTCAAATTCGCCTTTCACCTTCGTGTTCCCTCCATACGGCGGATACCAAGACGCACACTACTCCTTTCGCTTCGTGATCCCCGGAATAATGTTTGCTCTGTTCATGGGGCGTTTCGTGCCGCCCATCGTGCCGCCGCTGTGTTCCGTAAGATCTAACGAGCGACTCTTGCATCTAACCGACAATATCGAGAACACGGCCTTTGATTATGCGATGGAATTCATGAATACAAGCCAGCCCTCGCCATCGGTGCGTGCAATTGACCAGGGCGACCGCTGACCGTGGCCTCTCCGACGATTGGTAGCAGATTTTGAGCGCCAATGACGGGAGCAGCGTTTTCCTGCAGCCCGGATCAGCCCAGAATGGACGCAACCGCACCAATGATCGCCCTCAACGGCTGGTACTGAGCAAAACTGCTTAGACGGGCTGCATTCGGTGTGCGATACTCAGCTTGAAATGGCCGCAGGCGCATTAGCACGACCGACGATAGCCTTCTGCGAAACCCGTAAACGGCTCTTAGAGTCCGTAGGCGAAGCGGTTTCCGAATTGGCTGCGCTCCAAAGCGAACACCTTCAGGCGATCATTCGTGGCGAACCAGAATTCCAGGAATTCGCTGATCGCATTCGTAAGGCCACCGTGTTGAAGGAAAAATGGAAAAGGGCGTTCCTGACCCACGTCCAAGAACACGGCTGCTGACCATCCGAACGACGGCGGCGTAGAACGAAACCGACATCATTCTGGCAACAGCTACTCCTTTTGAACTATGGTCGAGTCTATTCTTGCCCCTCGCCATGCAATAGCAACCCGCTGAAAATCCTCAACGCCTGTACGTATTCATTGCGTGCGGCCAGTTCTTGGAGTCGAGCGGCGTGAACCAGAGCGGACCCGTCCGGTTCAGCAACAGGCCATTTCTTCTGCCCTGCGATGATCTGCCGCAACTGCGATTCCGCAAGATTGTATTTCGAGCGGGCGGTCTGAACCCGCTCGGCCCAGAACTCCTCCGCTGCTCGTTGCGCCGTCGTGTCCCCACGTTTCGGTACCAGCCAGAGCGTGAAAGATGCTTTTGGACCGGACGTTCGTCGCCGGGTCGTTCCCTCGTGCATGGTTCGCTCCAAGTTCAGAATCGGAAGGCACACGACAAGTGGATTTTCGGGTTTCCAGTCTCCGTTCGGCAGATCAGAAAAGCCCAGACGCCGCCGCCATTGCCCTAAGCAACTGGCATCGTCTGTTTCAGATGGTATCGAAAATTCTTGAGATTTTCTCTGGGCCGCAGCACCGTCTATGTTTTGGTGCTTTTATCGTTCTGGTCGGAAGGCTTGAGCCATTTCTTGTAAAGGGGATCTCGGAACACACGCTTGTTGTAGCGATCATACCGCCCGGTTATAATTAGCCATCCGCTGATCCCAATCAGGACCGCCGCAACCGCCATCACGATCTTGACAACGAGATCACCTTGTACTTCCATTCTTCAATCGTAGTCCATGGCACGGGGCACGGGACTTTCCCAACGAATTGTCCTTTTTTTGTTTAGAACTTTTCCCAAGCCGCACCACTAAACCGGCATGGACCACCTTGACGACCACGACCTGGAGTGTTATTACCTTGGAATGATCGTAGACGAAGCCGAGCTTGTCTCGGTCAATGAACACCTGTTGGCCTGCGCCGGGTGCGCCGAACGAGCCGAAGAAGCGGCCAGCTACGTGGATGCGATCCGGGCGGCGATCATCCTGGGCGATTTCGATTTGAATGTTGCCTACAAAGAGCCGCCGTATTGAGAGATCGCCGGGGCCAACTCGCATCGAAACACTTGAAGCCGTCCGAGGCGATCAGAACCGGCACCCTTTCTCTAGCAACTGTGCTTGGCTTTGTGCTCCTGAAGCGCTTGCCGGGTCACGACGCATTTGGCACTTGCCGCCTTCCACACGCCAAGAGCGGCAGAAACACCTATGTGAGCTTTCCGTGCCGTCTTCAGTTTGGTATTTGCCAGGACAAGGGTCGAACTTGCAACGGAGTATTCCTCGACCAACCGCACTTTTTCCAAGCACACCATTTTGTTTTCACAATAGCGGCGGATAAGCGCCACCACCGGCAACGAAGCACTTGCAATCGCCGTTCCAGAAACCGCCGCCACGCCCCGCATCCGGCCCAGGCAGCGACCACAAGCCGAAACGCACAGAATTATCACTCGGAATCCCATTGCACCCATTGGTATTCTGCAATACAATTAACGCCGTATGCCAATTCCACTCGTATCACTCGCATTAGGCGCTCTTCTGGGCAGCACCGGAAGCAAAAAGAAAGGCGATTTCCAAGCCGTTAAAGGCCGGAAGAAGAAGGACGGCACGACCGGCAAAGCATACGTCAGAAGAAAGAAATCTCGGTAGGCGTCGTTCTCTACTGGTGGTCGTATGCAGCCGCCGATTCACATTACAGGTACGCCGAACGCCGACTGGATCATCTTCGTCGTTGGGCTGGTCCTCTGCCTGTACTGGCTTCGAGCGCTACGTCTGGCACGAGAAGGCGCAAGACTCTTCATCGGAAATCTGCTGAAGGCATTCATCATCTTCTGCTTTTCGATGGTGGCGCTTCAGGCAATGCGTTTGCAGGCGACCCGTTCTCAGCAAGAGGTCATCGCCGGGATTGTCGCATTCATCTTCCTTGCTCGATTTCAAAATCAAAAGCGATCTAGGTACATTCCAAAATCCGTGCGCCAAACCGTCATCGAGCGAGACTTAAAGGGCGAGAAGTTCGACCCGCAGCAACATCATGTTGACCATGTTTGGCCATTTGCACGAGGCGGAAGCCACACGACCGACAATCTTCGGGTAATCGAGAAAAAGAAGAACCTGCAAAAAGGCGCAAGACGACCCCGAATGCGGGATATGTGGTAATGCGTCTAGGGACCGAACCGCTCGGTGTACGCAAGCTGAACCCGAATGTTCACCCTTCCGAACACATTAAACAAACGGGTCCAGTCTGCCGATTGCCATTCCTTCCCTTTCAGCATATCGATACGCACCCTTCCACACCAATCGCTCAAATCCCGCCAGTAGTACCGAAGCGCCTGAAGCTGCCGGTCGTCCATTCGAGCAAGATCGCAATCGTTGATCCATTGCTCGAAGTGGTTTGCTGCCCGTCTTGGCGAACCGTGCCGCTCAACCATATTCTGAATTTCTTCTCGCCAAAAAGATAGCGGGTCGGTGTCCCTTAACTTTTGACGAGCACTGGTCGTGGCTGTTGGCAAAAGCGGTCTTTTTCGGCTCCTCGATGTGATAAATTTGATCGCCCATAACGCCACGAGCACGGCGACCGTAATGTTAATGAACTCAATCAACCAACGTAGATTATCACGCCCATACACCACCCGGTTTCAACGCATGAGCACCAGCAGCCGCCAGAGCACAGCAAAGATCCGCCAAGGAACAAACGCCACCTGGAACTACCGCAAGCCGCCATGTCTGGGGCGAACCTCGATAGTGCGCTATTTTTCATCGCTCCGGGCGAACTGTGGTATACTCCGGTCCGAAATGGTGAATACCGACAAAAGAAAGAAAGATTGCAGCAGCCCGTGACCCGAATGCATTGCGTTGACCTTGGTTATCAACTTGCATTTGGCTTGTCCGGGCACGACAATGATTTAGCCGATAAGAAAGAAGGTTACAAATGAGATTGGCTGTTCCGGTCGTGTTGTCATTGCTGCTACTACCAGCATATGCGGACAATCAAAGCCCGAAGGGCTGGCGGGAGCAATTAGAGTCGGGTGCCACTTTTGCTACCGTTCGTCGGCTGTTCCTAAATCAGAAGGTCGTAGTTGGTGGCCCTGTCGTCACGCTGAGAGGTAACGTCCTCCTGCTATGGACAGTCGCCAAGGCAGCCGGTGACGGGTGGTATCTGAGTGAGATATTAGAAAACTTACCAGCCTCATACAAAGGGCGAACTGCTACCGTCATAGCCGTACAGTTAAACGAATCAAAACGTAGAGAATTGCGGCCAAATGCTTTAGGTGAGATCGTAACCGACAGCGACATCGTTGACCCATACTTTGATCTTGTAGTGCGTTTCGATGATGGGAATCTCGGTATGACCACTGCCTATCCGATCACCCTAAGCAGTGCGGTCGAACTTGCGTCCACTGCCAACGCTCTGAGCGATCAAATGTCAACACAACTTCCTCTCCTTGTGGGGAAGACAGTTTATGCTGTTAGATATTCGCAACTGTATCAGCCCGACACTACCCTCGAAGAACTGACCAGTTCCAGCGGTGCCCTAAAACAGTTATGACCTACCGACGTTCGTTTGCTTGAACCGTTGACAATCGTCGGAGCGAAATATCTTGATAACACTGGCGTCGTATTAAAACTAAGACTGCCGGATAAAGAGGCATTGTCCTTTACGGATCGATTGTACTATCTTGACGGTAGAGCAAACAGACGCTTTCTTGATAGCGTCATTGGATTGTTGCTGTCTGAAATACCCAAGAAGCTCACCCCGAAAGAAGTCGATGCCATTAAGCATGGAACCATCTACAAGGGCATGACGAAGGATGCCGTCGATTACTTGCTCGGTTTTAGAGAGAGAGAATAGTTGGGGCCATGGTGGAAAGCAAGTGATCTACCTTTCGGGCCGTATCGTGGTGTATCTGGACAACGACGATAAGGTTGAAGACTGGCAGACCTTCGACAAGTAATTATGATCTAATGAACGCCCTTATTGCTTCCTGTCATCGGCCATTAGACCGTCAATCTTCAATGTGGCAGCGTTAAAGTCGAGAACACTATCAACATTGCCGCCCTGAACGAACCCTGTCTTGACGCCCTTCTTGTTCTGCGCAGAGGCCAACATCTCACCGGTTTGGCCGTCAAAAACGTAGCGGGCTTCGTAGTCCTGAAACTTCGTCAAATCGGCCATATGAACCCAAAGTTCCACGTAGCAGCGATTCGTCTTTGGATCGTAGTGTGACACTTGCTCTTGAGTGAGTGCGGGACCGATGGAATTGCCGTTCAGAACTTTCTCACCAAACTCAGCGCACTTCGATCTCAAATTAAAGACCTCAGTGGCAGTAGGTCTTTTGAACGCTGCCTCATCCGTCGTAGCGGGTTTGAGCGTAGATGGCTTTTGACAACCGGCAAATGCCACTGCTATAGCGAAAAGCAAGATCGTCTTCATAAGCATTCGTTCCGGCGAAACTGCTCGACAAATTTCACCGAGCCGCCAGTTCTGCTTTCGTGAATGGCCGTTTTCTCTTTTGCCCTTTGTGCGCTCGACCGTCATGACCCGTCAGCGGATTTTCGGGATCGCTCGTGCAGATCGGACAGAATCTTTGACGGGCCGACTTGCGAAACGGCTGAACACGAGATGCAGCAACCTGATCGAGCGTGCCGGGTTGATATTGTGGCATAGCCCGAGAATAGCACCCGGCAAACCGGCCCAGATTGCGTAATTGGCGGCTGGTGGTGGCGTCGAGTGAACCTCATCAAACATCCTTGTGCGACAATGTACCGATGAAAAGCCGCAAGGTCTTTCGAGACGGCAACGTTCATGTCTGCGCTCGGAAGGTGCGACACCTGTATTTTCAGACCGGGCAACTTGATGCATCTGCAAGAAGGCCGGGATCGAGAGCATGGTCCGAGAAGCGACCGGGAAGGAATCGTGCATTACCTGCCACGAAACGCTGAACGGGTATCAAGCTGTTTGCCGTGGATTCTTTGATCGACACTCCACAGCCCCGCTACAAATCGCCGACCGATTGGGATACGTTGTTTTTCAAGCGCTGCCAACTGAGAACCACGACGGCGAACCGAAACTACATCGAGCAGAACGGACTGGGCGGTCTCCGTTCCCTTAACCACACCCACACCGGCTCGAAACCTTTGGCCGCAATAGCTCCGGATCAAATCGGCCAGCAGGTTAATGAGAAGTTTGGCCAGTACCTTTTTCAGAATTTCGACCGGGAGTACCTTTTTTCAAATTCGACCAGGGAGTCTCGTCCCAGTACTTGACCAGGGTACCTTTTTCAGAATTTCACCTGGGGCCGTTTCTAGGAGTCTGTCAGGATGGTACCTTTTTCGGATTTCATCGGCTCGGGCGTTTTGTAAAGTTTTCAAGTTCCCTCCTTTACTGAGCCAGGGGTCAATGTATACACGCCCACGGATGGGTACCCTTTTCCTAAAAACACTGTCCGAACCACTTTTGTAATTTCTCCAACCACGACACCGAACTCGCCGTCGCCAGCAGTATCGCTCCGTTCGCTTCCGCCTGCCTGCGCCGATCCGCTCACGGTGATAAGCCTGTTTGCATGGACTCCAACCAAACGAAGATCATCGAACTTCTGCGTGAAGCTCACCTGACTGCGATCAACGAAAATCGAAAGCCTCAGTTTTCGAATCGCAGAACTGGAAAGCCGGGACCGCCAAAAATCTCAACCACTGGTCAAAACGCCAACCGTCGAGCAGCCAGCGCCCAACCCGCCGACCGCTCCGAATCAATCCGAGACCGGCCTGTCGAGAGAGCACGAGGTTGCGGCGTACCTCAAAATCAGCGTTGCTTCGGTGCGGCGTTGGCGATGGCTTCGCAAAGGGCCGAAGTTCGTCAAGATCGGAGCAGCGGTTCGATACCCGGCGTGGCGACGTGGAAGCGTGGCTGGATTCGTGTGCGGGGTGGTCGTGAACGCTAGGCGACAGCGGCTAACGGCTTGTCGCACTATTTCGTCGCCTATGAATGCCATTCGTTCCGCTCGAAACCATACCCCATCAACACGAATCATGCTCTAATGGCAGTTCCAGTACGGAACACCGAATGTCGCTGCGGAATGAAACATGGCTCCATCTGGTCTTCGCCATTTTCTGCTGACCTCGATAGGGATCGCCACCGCAAGTTGCTTTGTGCCTTTTCTCTATAAGCGAATTATTAGCAACACGGACAGCGTACCCTTTGTTATAGCGTTGCCTCTGTCGGTCATCTGGATTGTTTACTTGCTTGCAGGATTCAGGCTTTACGGATGGCGAGGGCTTTGGGTGCTGCTCGGACTCCCATTCGCTCTGTATTGGCCTTACGTTATCGTTGCGTTGATCGTCAGTTGCAGCCTTGGTAACGGTTGTCTCTAGGCTGACTACTTGCCCCGCCACCGCTATCGCCCATCACCCAGGCTCCACATTTCCACCCGCCCGTGCTACCGTGCCTTAATGGTCAAGCACACGGTCTTGATCCACATTACTGGTGCTAACTCATTCTGGGCTGAAGTCGAAGTCGATACCGACGATCTGAACCGGGACACGCCGCCGCTACACCTGACCGGCACGTTCCTTCGGTTCGACGGATACGAGGCGACCTGCAAGGCGCTGGTCCACACTGACCGCTTTGACGGCGGTTCCAGCCACACAATGTACTTCTTTGATGGACGGCACGGCTATCGGTTCACGATGTCAGCGCCCGATTCTGGTCGGTTCGAGGCTGTGGCGTTGTGAGTGTGGCCAGTGGAGCGCCGGGTGTCAGAGGGTTGCTAGGTTCCTGTGCCGGTCAGCGCAACGGTTTGAGGGCTTTCGCCACCGTCGTCGTTAAACTGAAGCGTTGCATCTCTTGTCCCGGTCGCCATCGGTTTGAATTCGACGCTGACCGTGCAACTCGCCCCGGCACCAAGACTGGTTCCGCAGGTATTGGCCGAAATCACGTAATCAGTTGGGTCGGTTCCGGCGATCACAATGCCGCTCCCGGTAAAGTTTACGGTCACACTCCCGTCGTTGGTCACAGTCACCGTTTTCGCCCGACTGGTGGTTCCGACCGTGTGACTACCGAAATTCAGGCGGGAAGGAGACAAGCTGATGTCCGTGGCCGATCCCGTCAGGTTTACCTTCTGCGGACTTATCGGTGCGCTGTCGATGAACGTCAGCTTCCCCGTCCTAGTGCCCGTAGCGGTAGGTGTGAAGGTAACACTGGCTGTGCAGGTCGCTTCCGGTGCCAACTGTGCTGGAGGTACGGGGCACGTATTGGTTGGGGCAAAGTCGCCGCTAGTGGAGACCTTCTTGATGGTCACTGGTAGAGGGAATGAGTTCGTCGCCGTCACTGTTTTGGAGGGGCTGGTAGTACCGATGGTCTGGCGAGAGAACTTCAGGCTTGTCGGCGAGAAGGTCAGGCCCTTGCAGACGCCTGCGCTTCCGGCATTGTAGATCGCTTGGATCTGGGATTGAGACAGAGCGACGTTGTATGCCTGAACCTCGTCGATGATGCCGTTCCAAGTGCGGGGATAAACCGGAAAGAACGAGGGCTGTGTGGACCCAATCATCCACGGGTTGGTCGTCGAATACGGCACCGTAGTTGCTGCCGAGTACGAACCCTGTAGTATACCGTTGACGAATAATTGAAAGGTCTTACCATCGTAGGTCATGGAAACGAAGTAGAACTCTCCTGCCGGAAAAGTGCCACTGGAAGTAATCAGGTCTGCGTAGATGTTGCCAGCGGCAAACAGGAACCGGCCATCGGTAGCCCGCCACCAAAGAGAGAAGCCGTCATTTTGGTCGAAGTTCTGTTGGAAGACGACGCTTCCGTAAGAGTCATTATTGGGGCCTGGACCGGCAGGCATGGCCCATACAGTCCACGTAAAGATCTGATTCGCAAGACTGGCTGAGGCCGGGATTTCGATGTAGCCCTCCGCCCCAAAAGTAAAGCCGTCTTTAACCTCTCCCGGCACAAGCGTGACAGCGTTGACGACAGACGGATTGTTGCCTCCAATAATGTCGTTCTCATTGGTGTCGCCTGTCCACCAGCTAACCAGCCCAGGCGGTGCAGGCGTGCAGGATTGCGCCTGTGCGGTCGAGCAACAGCAAACGAACCAAGTCAATAGAAGCGTAATGTACGGCAACCGATATGTCATGGATACACCCTCATCGTCCCTCCACGAAGTCTTCATGGCACCCGTCTATGGTCTAGGCGGGTTGGCGTCCGTGAATTATATCAAAACTCTCCGCTTTGGCAGGGCCGTTCTGTCTACGTTTTCAGCGGCCCAATGCCGCCACGCCATTTTCAAACAGGCGCATCCGGCTGCGGTGGAGAATTCGGTGGAGCGACCTTTCATTCGGACAAAATCTCAAACGCCTTCGGGTATCGCACCATGCCTTTCACGCCATCCAGTGCGCCCGGAATCAGTTCGAGTGCCATCCAAGTTTGACCGGAATAGGGACCTCGCAGGTTCTTCGCCAATTCCGTCGAGAATCCGAACCGTGGATAATATGCGGGATGACCGAGCACTACTACTATCGACTTGCCACGCTCACGGCAAAGCTCCAGCCCACGCCGCACCAATTTCGATCCGATCCCTTGGCGCTGGTACTGCGGAATCACGGCCATTGGGGCCAGCGAGACGGCATGAAGGACAGCTTGTTCAGTTTCGATGAGAAGGTCGTTGAACAGGATGTGCCCTACTATCTGATCGTTTTCGACGGCGACCAGCGACAGGATCACGGCTCCGTCACGCCGCAGATCATCAACAAGCTGTGCTTCGGCTTCTCCCCGGAACGCCGTGCGGTTCAACTCTCTCACAGCATCGTAGTCGCCGGGATCTTCGTCACGGATCAGGAACATCGGGTTCGTCTCATATTAGCGGACAATGGATACATGGCGACCGCAACCACACCGAATCGCCAAACTCTCATCCGCCAGGGCCAGCGCCTTGAATATTTCACCGTCGCCTGGAACAGCATGGAAGCCCTGGTCTCCATTGTTGCCGGAATCCTCGCCGGTTCGGTTTCGCTAGTCGGCTTCGGTCTGGACAGCATCGTCGAAGTGGCGTCCGGGGCGGCGCTACTGTGGCGGTTGCATCACGATCTGAACCGATCCCGGCGTGAACAAGTCGAACGGACCACATTGCGGATCGTCGGTTCGTGCTTCCTTGCCTTGGCGCTGTACATCCTCTACGAATCCGCAGCCACGCTGATCGGCCACAGAGCGCCGGAGCGGAGCCTGCCGGGAATCATCGTCGCTGCCGCAGCGGTGATCGTCATGCCGTTGTTGGCACGAGCGAAACGGAAGGTCGCTGTCGGGATCGGAAGCGGAGCCATGACCGCCGACTCCAAACAAGCCGATTTTTGCACCAACCTGTCTGCGATCTTGTTGGGCGGCTTGCTTCTCAATGCGCTGTTCGGCTGGTGGTGGGCTGATCCGATGGCGGGGCTGGTGATGGTTCCGATAATTGCCAAGGAAGGCATCGACGGAATCAGGGGCAGGACGTGTTGCAATGATTGCGGACTCTGATCGCAGTCAAACAGTCATTAGTGTCAAGGCGTACAATGAAACCAATGACGGTTATGAACCTTGAACAAGCCGAACAGCTTATTGCTGACGGTGTGTCCGTCACCCGGCTGAAAGTCGCCATAATGAAAAGGCTGGTACTCAAGCACGGCACACTAGAAGGAGCGTTGACGGAACTAGATGCGGCAAGCCCACCTACGGTCATTCTACACCCACACACGGACCCGACTCCGACGCTACGGAAAGCGTCTGAACATATTTCGTATTCTCTCGCCGGATGTCAAGCGATTTGGGAGCTAATTCACGACGGTGTTTTCGTCCAACTGTCTTCCGAGCTAACGCCATTTAATGCGACCATTCAGTACAGACCCGGCCAAGGCATGGGCGGTTTCAGCGGCGGATGGCGATTCGAGAAATCTGGGCGCTTTGAGTCAGCATATCCAAGCCGGTTCATAAAATCGTGTTTGTCAGATCGGGATCAAGTCCTGGCCGATGCCGATCTATACCTGCAAAGACTGTCCCTGCCTAACCTTCATCAAGAGATTGAAGACGCACTGAGAGATTCAGTTCGATGCTTCCGAGCAGAACTGTTCGTTCCCTCAGTCGTGATGCTTGGCAAGGCATCAGAGGGCGTTTGGATCGAATTGGGCGTGGCGCTTGCCGGGGTTGCAGCACCGAGTGATGCCAAGGCGAAGAAATCGGCAGAACTCTGGGCGGGTCCTGAGATGGGCTTTGCTCGGAAGCTCCGTGAAATCCTCGGCTTCTACGAAAGTCGGCAGAGCATGTTCAAGTCATTGTCGCAGCAAGTCGGCGTTGGGCTTGAAGACTTGCGGACGGCTATGTTATGGTCCGACACGCTGCGGGATGCCA
>Ga0070731_10003012_pt1 | contig 15471 bp, 11 predicted proteins | sample Coa_R1_2_FD_66448 | JGI IMG/M metagenome (GOLD analysis project Ga0070731, IMG submission 66448) | Surface soil microbial communities from Centralia Pennsylvania, which are recovering from an underground coalmine fire - Coalmine... | ecosystem: Environmental > Terrestrial > Soil > Unclassified ...
TCGCGTTGGGCGCTTTGCCGGCTTCGATTTGTTCGTCCGGCCGGGATTTAATGACAGCGTCGAAGTCGTTCTGCGCGGCAGGAACAGTTACAGCGCGCGCGTCACGGACACCGCACTCGGTACAATTCGCTCGCTTGAATTGATAGTTCAAGGTTTTGAGGAGCGGGCTGCGCGGCTGGAAAGTGACATCGCCGATTCCCAAATACGCGCGAAAGAATTGGAAGCCAAGGTTGGCGCGCCGTTTGAGAAGGAGAAACGGTATCAGGAGTTGACTCGCCGCCAAAACGAGATCGAGGACAAGCTCGACTTGACCAAGAACCAGGCGCCGAGTCAGGCCGAGGCGCTCTTTCCGGAAAACAATGAACCGAAAAATTCTGAAAGCCAAAATGTCACTGAAGCCGCGCATTCCAAACGGCGTTTCGCCGTGAGGGTATGAAGACCGGCTCAATTTTCGGCGGGTATAGGGAGGGGGCTCGATTAGGGCATGATGAATCGTATGCGCATTTCGTGACTGTCTCTGTCTTCTAACAGGGACAACAAGGCAATCCAAAGCAGGTGTTCGCCCGCTATGTCGAGATTTGAGCATGTCGTGGGGTTGGGCGGAGGCAAAAAAGTTATTCACATGGACAGCTTTTGTCCATCTGACTTTGGGAGGCTGGCGGCATGAAAAAGAAAAACAGAATTGATCCGGAGCTGGAAGCACAAATTAAGGGCCTGAGCGCAAAGCAGATCAGGTTGTTGGCTTCCATTTACGTCGGCCTGGCCGAAGCTTTGAGGAAGGAGACGACTGAATCCATGACGAAATGGAAAGATCGAAACGAGCACATTTGGAATTGAACTCGCGACTCCATGATACCAAGGCTGATTCAGAAACCGGGTGGCTTGTGTTTGCCGCAGAAGTCCGCGTCGAATTAGACAAGATGCATATCCGGAAAAGCGAAAAGCCGTTCGAGCGGCGAATTCTTAGCCGATACAAAGAGGTGTGTGCATCCAAGGGTTACGAGGGGTCGTTGGCCATTTGGCAGTTTTTGCTGCACAAACTTGGGCAGAACGGCAGACGGGCAGGCGTTCTTGCAATTCAAACGCTAATTACGCCGAACGGATAGCAACTACTTTGTGTGATGTCGCCACGTTTTAGAGACGCTTTTGAATAGTCTGAATCATTGTTGACCGAATTGGTGACATTTGATTAAATTTGGTGACACAAGATGCCACGCAAAAAAGCAAACAGATTCAGGAGTCGGCGGTTCAGCGTTTCATTGTCCGATTCAGATTATCGACGGCTGCGGACTGTGGTGCGGAAAAGTCGTCCCCGAGTGAGTATGACGGTGGTGGTCAACTCCGCTATAACACGATTCCTCGATGAGAATCCGAAAGGGAAAATCGAGATCAAGATCGGTGAGCGGCGCAGCATGAAAACCTTATGAAAAAAGTTGAGCGATCAAAAATTGAAGTCCCGAAATCGGTTGTTGACGCAATCCTCAACCAGGATAAGGTCGATGAGCCGCCGCACAGCTTTTATAAATACCCGGCGCGGTTTTCGCCGGTATTCGCCCGAGAGGCCATCAAGGCGTTTACGCGTGAAGGACATACCGTTTTGGATTGTTTTTGCGGCGGCGGGACTTCGCTCGTGGAGGCTATTGCTTTGGGGCGGAGGGCTGTCGGGTTTGACATAAGTTCGCTCGCGGTTTTCCTCGCGAGAACAAAAACCGCTCCGATATCGGTACACGACAAAAGGGATATTTTGAGATGGGCTGAGGCAGTCGCTGCCGTAAAGGAACCGCCTTCATGCAGCGGAGCCGAGATGACCGAAGAAGAGGCACATTACCGACGGAACTTGCCGGATGAGTCCAGGTCATTTTTTGAAGCCATGGTCGATCTGACGAAATCTCTTCCCAAAGTGGGGCAACAAAGTTTTGCACGGTTGGCACTTTTGGGTGTTGGCCAGTGGGCACTTGATTGCAAGGACAGCACACCAAGCTGGGGTGCGATGCAGAGTCAATTTTTGACTCGCGTGGCTAATGTGGTCGAGAACCATTTTCAGTTTGCCGGCCGTGCGGCGGCGGCATGCAAGGTGCCACGATGCCGGTTATCGGGAACACGTCGAGTTATTAACCGGTCCTGCGAGGACAGCAGCAAAGACGGTCGCGTGCCGGCTGGTTGGTTGCCTGCGAAACTGGTGCTAACTTCACCGCCTTATCCAGGGGTTCACGTGCTTTACCACCGCTGGCAGGTTAAAGGGCGTCGGGAGACGCCAGCCCCCTTCTGGTTGGCCGGTTGCCGAGACGGCGCAGGAGCGTCTTACTACTGCCTGGGTCACCGCGGGCAAGCAGAATTGAAGTCCTATTTTGAGCGCTTGGGCAAGGCTTTTACTTCGGTGAGCCACCTCGTCGACGAGGGGTCGTTGGTTGTTCAATTGGTTGCGTTTTCTCAACCGGAGTGGCAGCTGCCGGCGTACCTTAAAAAGATGGAGGATGCGGGATTCGTCGAAGTGGGGCCTCTGTGCAATGAGGAGTATTTGTTTGAGGGCAGAATCTGGCGCGATGTGCCGGGACGAAAGTGGTACGCCAAGAATATGGGTAGGACTGCGAGTAGCCAGGAAGTCTTACTCCTCCACCGAAAGCGAGTCATTTAGAGCCATTTAGATTGCACTGGGGCGCATATCAATTAGGCTCCCGGCCATGAGTTTCTTGGCCCGTGACAATTCCTATTTTCGCCATGCCGGAACCTGATTTTCGTTTACGAATCGATGCGCATGCACTCGTCCAGCTTGGCGAGCAACTCATCACCGATGATGAGCAAGCTTTGCTGGAGTTGGTCAAAAACAGTTACGACGCCGATGCGGATTGGGCGAGGATCAAAATAGATTGTGATTACGTGCCTGATCCAGAAAAGGACCACGCACCTCGCGAAGCTCGGGGGCTCATTGAGATTGAAGACAACGGCGTCGGGATGGATCAAAAGGCAATTGAGCGCGGCTGGTTGCTAATCAGTTTGTCACTAAAGCGGGAACAAAAAGTACAGGGGAAACGGACAAAAAAACACAAGCGCTTGCCATTAGGAGACAAAGGGCTCGGGCGATTGGGAACCATGAAGCTTGGGAAATGTCTCTCCGTGGAGACACGGCATTCCACGACGGAGCATGGTTGGCTGGTGACGTTTCAATGGTCAGATATAAAGAGCGGTGTCTTGCTGGAAGACGTTCCAATAAAATGGATTCGCATTCCACCAGATGGAAGCACCGGGACGAAAGTCAGGATTTTCGGTCTTCGCGAATTGGAAAGTTGGCGAACACCTAAGCGCCGATCACGATTGGAAACGAAATTGTCCGGTTTGATCTCACCTTTCGACGGAACGGTCAACAATTTCGCGGTATCTCTGAAGTTGAATGGCCGCGATATTGATTTATTGCAAATCCCGGCGCGCCTGCGCGAAACGGCTACGATGACCTTCGATTATGATTGGGATGGGAAACGTCTCAACATAACCGGGAGATTAAAGCTGATTTGGTTTCGCAAGAAAAAGCGAGAGGGCTATGACCATTTCATCTCTCGGGATAACGGTCAGGCGTTGTTCCATGTGCTTCAAGAAAATAAAGACTTGGGTAAGGAGTTCCAGTTGGAGAGGTCGGACCAGCAAGGCTGGTTTCTTAAGTTGTCAAAGCAGATCGGAGCTACCGATGTTCAATTTGCCGAATTGGAAGGAACAGACCCAGGGACTTTTTCTGGTTCGCTCGATTATTTCGATTTGGACACCGATATCCAATTGCCGAAACAATTCTTAGGGAATGCGAAGGATTACCGAGACCAGGTCAAAGACTTGGCTCAAGTTTACGTTTACCGAGACGGCTTTGGGGTTCGCATGGGGCAGGACTGGTTACGCCTGGGAGGCGCATGGACGTCGGAATCCGGCTATTACAGTCTAAAACCAAGCAACGTCATTGGCTTCTTTCGCATTTCCGTCGAGCACAACCCTTTACTTATAGAAAAATCAGACCGCGAAGGTTTCACTGACAATAGTGCGTGGCGTGGCTTTTCAGCTCTAACGACGATAATAACATCCTCGCTGAATAAGGCATTGAATCGCATGGGGCGGTCATCGTCAAAGTTTATCAACGAGGCGTCAGGTTCTCATGCCACCGACGAGGAATCCGAGACAAATTACGGTAATTTGCTGGGGCAATTGGAGAGTTTGCTCGGAGCCTCCGAATCGATAGGAGATCGTTTTGAGAAGCACGCGAGAGGGCGTCTGTACGGCTTGCGTGCCGTTGAGGGGGCGGCCCGGTTGATGTACAACGACCTAAAGGAAACTGACGAACGACGTCAGAAAGGGAAAAAGCTATTAGAGACGGTCGAGACCCTGCAGAAGGAATTGGCTTCGGACGACGAGGAGATTGCCAAGCTGACAAAGGAATTAAAGGCACAGAAGCAACTTGCGGCCATTATTCGAAAACGAATCGACGATTTTGACGAGCGTTCACAGCTATTATACGAGATGGTCGGTGTTGGCCTGTCGGCGCAGGCGCTGGCGCATGACGTGCCGGCGATGCTCCACCAGTTGGAAGACCATGCAAAGTCGCTCCATAAGCTTTGCAAAACACGCCCACCTGACATTGAGAAGATCATCTCCGGCGCCGATGAGATAAAGACCTCCGTGGGAGCCGTGGAGCAGATGATAGATTTCGTTCGTCCCATGTTGCGGGGCCGAAGATTGAGTAGGCGACGCGCCAAAATTTCAGAATTTGCACAGTCGTTCTTTGAGCTGCGAGGCGCTCGTTTGCTGAGCCGAGGAATTCGATGGCACCTCGAAACCGAACAAATGTTCGATTTTGAAATCCTGTTCAATCCGGGACGATTTACTCAGGTGCTCGACAATCTAACTACCAATAGCGAGTATTGGATTGAACATTTCTACGGGGCGAAAAGTGGTAAGGGTAAAATCTTTCTTGAAATTCGCGACCCGGAGCTCGTGTTTTATGACAATGGTCAGGGCATCAGGCCTGATTTGGAGGAATCCATCTTCGGCCTGTTCGTCAGCGGCAAGGAGGCCGAAGAAGGCAGCGGGTTAGGCCTATTTATTACGCGTCAGCTGTTGCAGCGAGATAATTGTACTATTTCGCTCGATACGAAACGGAACGAGCATGGGCGGCTCTATCGCTTCATCATTAATTTTTCAGGAGCGAAAAGATGAGCAAGGTTTCCGAGTGCATAAAGGCGGCTGGAATTTCGAAGATTGTATGGATAGATGATAAGTTCGCAACTCCCACTCGAAACGACTTGGAGGAAGCTATTTTGAAAGCCGTTGTCGCGCTGAAAGAGCGCGGAGACACCACCGCCGAGCTGGCGACCTTTGGGAGGGTTGATTTGACTGCTGGCAGGCCACAGGTGGAGGATGCAAGTGTCGCAATCTGCGAGCCCTTATCGGAAGCGAACCTTAAGGAAATCCTCGCCGCCCTGGGCGTTGCAACGGGGGCGACGGAACTCCCGACTCGCCCCGACCTTTCCGATGACGAGTTCCAGCAATTGCAGAGCGCCCTCGGCGTGGGGCTTCGGAAGTTCAGTTTAGGCACATGGACGTCGGCTGGCGTTACTGAGTTCCGTTCCGCGACCGAAGATACCCTTTTTCTCATTGATAAGGAATTTAGTCGTGAGGACACCGGTTCAGATGGAATTGAGTTATTAGACTTTCTGGTAAAGAATACTCAGGGATTGTGCATATTGCTGACCCATACGTGTGGCTCTGGGGACCAAGAGCAGCGTCGCATGGAGTTCGCAATGGCTAGGGGTCTACCGCCGCACAGTTTTTGCGTAGTGTCTAAGCAGCAGAGCGTGGAGCTTTCTGTCGATGACCGATTCGCTATGGCAATCTGTACTGCGTTAACCCATAAGTTTAATGGCGGGATAGCGCACGCGATTTCTAAGACCATTCAGGAGAGTGCCGTGGAAACTGCGACGGCTCTCATGTCGCAATCTGTCTCGGACCTCGAACGGGTATTATTTGAGAATGCGGATAAGGAGGGGGTGTTCGAGTACGATGCTGTTTTGCGAATCTTTGAAATCCAACAAAGACATGCTCTAAATGCCGCGCTTGCCGAGGCCGGTATTCAGCGACAACTTCAATTTTCGCGAAAGTTTCGTCTAGCTACCGAAGGACTGGGGATAAAGCATGTGCCAGGTGACATGGGTTATTTTCGCGGCATAAGGGCACGTGAAGTGTTCTTTGAGGGGACCGGGTTGAACAACCTGCATAGTCCGCTTTCATGTGGAGATGTGTTTCAGACTAGCACTGGCGAAAAGTACGTCCTACTTGCTCAACCCTGTGACTTGATGGTTAGAAAGGACGGAGAGCGCAGGTCGGATTTCGGCCTTTTCGCCATGATTAGTGAGCCGAAAAAGCCTGATCCCGGGAATGAGGAGCCGAGGTCCGTGCCGGATTATCGTTATTACGACCTAAAGGATATGTTTGGAAACGATAAGAAGGCCCATGTTGATTTCCAGAAAATGTTCGCAGTAAACCTTGCGGTGATCGAGTTGGCTGCATTCAACTCTGATGGGACTGTTCAACTGCGGCGCGATCAGCCGGAACCGTCAATTATTCTTTCCAAGGGTTGGACCCTTGCATTTGCAAATGCGAAGGGTCGATTTTTCCCGAAAAAGAATAAGCCGTCGGTATCTCGGCCGATCGGAATTGGCAGCCGTGCAACGAATCTCGCAGCCACCACTTCCGTTGATCTGATCATCTACCCTTTGAGACGAGCGGGCAGGCTACAACCGGCCAGCGCGACCGCGCTCCTCGCAGCTTGGGCTACGTTTCAAACTCGAGCTGCATTTGATCATAACTTTGCCGAGGAAAGGGAGGGGAAGCCTCAAGTCGCCTGCGTGCTGGCGAATGCGGAAGCAGCGCTCATGACTAAGGCGGCCGCCGATCAGCAACCCATCGCTGCTGGTCAGGGCGATCCTACGCAGTCAGCCTTGATAGAACGTGCGGCATCGAACATCAAGCCCGAGCTGACAAGCGCAACCGCCGGCGAATCCCCAACGGCGGCTATCGTTGAAAGTCCAGCAAGTAAATCAGCCACTCCTGAAGACCATGCCAAGGAGCAGCCGGACAACAGCACTAACGCATCCTCTTCATCAAAGGCGTGAGATCTTCGGTTCTCCGCATGGAATTAATCACCCGCCTGACTTTGGAGTTGCATAAGCCTGAACATCAATTCTGCCACGCTGAATGCCTGTTTAACCTGCATTTGGGCTACACGCGAACGGTCTCCTTCCTGTAGTTTGTCGAAGGCCTCGGGCTCGATTCCTTCTACGGCTGTTGTGCGCGCATTCTCTTGAAGGATAGCGTGATATCCGATCCAGACTTCGTAGTTCGATTTGAACAGCTCGGCAAGAGTGGGCTTCTCCTGGAGCAACCGATCCCTAAGGTTTTTGAAGGGGCCAAATACTTTAGAATAGTAAACGTTGATGGCACCGCCAACGCGCATAGGCTTATAAGCGACAGCCGCTTGCTCTTCTTCGGAGACGCCTTCGGACAAATCGGGCCAGACGGTAGCCCAGATTTCGGCATCCTCAATTGGATCGATGGGGATGATTTCAAACGGCGGAATCATTCCTTTTTCTTTTCTTACCTTCTCTTCGGCCTGCGGCAGGACTTCAAAATCTATCGAGTCTTCCAATTGAGTACCGTCCGGCTTCGTGATAACCACGATTATCTTTCCTGTGTCCCCCGGTTTTGCCGAGGAGGTTGGGCGCAGGCGCCAGCGGACCCTGCCTCCGCGCAATGGTGACTTGGATGCTATTTCGAGCAGAATTGGCTCCGTCCTGATGGCCACGAGGCCGCGCCTGTCGAACTCCGCGTCGGCATCGGTCTCTACCAGCACGTATTCGATGTCGTTCTGCTGGATAGTCATCTTCGGAGTGGGCGAAACGATCTTAAACTTTGTCACATTTGGAAACGGCAGGGTAGGGAGCGGCTCTGGATGCGTCGGGCGCCGGCGTGTACTGTCTTTCAAGGCCATCGCCTTTTCACCTCCGCCAATTACGTACGCCGTACCCTCTTTGGCGACTTGTAACCCAGCTTCGAGGAGGAGCCGCGTCACTTGCTTCTTTACTTCTTCGCTAGTGGACTGTGTTTCCCGCTGCGCAAGCTTCTCGGTAAGTTCCTTCTCAATCGCGTAGAGATTTGCGTCTTCCTCCAGCATTTTGCGAAGTACCCGGGTGATTTCTGTCAGCACCGTCCCGTCTTTGAAACCTTCGCGGGTGGTTGCAAAGAGCTCGCGCCGGACTCTGCGATCAGCATTGGTCGCATCAATGTGGATCACGATATGTCGCGAAACCATGCCAAGCCCAACTTCGCGAAGCAATTGAGCCGTCATCTCGCCCTGGTTCTGCCCATTCAAGGTGCCGATGATTGGGTGGCCGGTCTGAACGTACAATTCATTTGAGTGCGGGCGAATGATAACGTCGTCCTTTTTTGAACCGCTGACCTTTTTATAATTGAAAACAACCCAATACTCGATGCCGATACAGGGTTCGGTGGTACCCGGCGGCACCACGAATTCCATTGGCCGATGATGTTTCATCACTGACCGCTTCTGTGATTCGTCTTCGCCTTCTTCTTGGCCAGCCTTCACCAGCTTCATCAAGCGGTTGCGACTCCCGGTGACCAACTCCACCCGATTCCTTTCGGGATCTTGGGGTCGAAGGTCAACGATTCGAAACGGAAAAACCGGATCGAACATTGAACAATGCAGATAGTGATACAAGTTTCGAGGGCTTGGACTGAGGCTTCCGTCGAGTCCGGGCAGTTTGTATGAGTAGTGCCGGACGGCCGTTCCCTTTTTAAGCTGCGGTACCCAAACGCCGTGATCGGATTTGTAGATTGCGAAGTCTCCGAGGCCAACGTCGGCGGCTGGCACGGTGAAGGTGTTGTCCGGCTTTTTTATGGCCAGGTAGGCGTAAGTATCTTCCTTGTAGAGTTCGCTAAGGCGAAGCACCTTCACCAGGGTGAACCCGATTTTATTCGGCTCCGCCTTGGAGCGTGAGAGGATGAACGCAAATTCGCAGAAAGCCAGGGTTGATGCGCCGCCCTGACCGAATGCACCGATCAAGTACCATTTCTTTATCTTATTACCCGATTGGAGGCTGAGGATGGTGCCGGGAAATTGGTCCGCCGTGATGCCGATCCCGTCGTCTAACACGTCTATGGTGGGAGCGGATTCAATACCGCTAGGGTTGAGAACCACGGCGATGCGGCGGTCATAGTTTGCCTGTGAGTACGGCCAGTTGAACAAGCCGTCTTCTGGACTGGTAAGGGGGCGACCGAACCATTGCTTGGCCGCCTCGCGAGCGGAATGCGGCTCGGCCACACCCGGCGTGACCCTATCTTCAAGGATTGCATCCTCGGCGTTTGTGATGCGTTCTGTCAGGCTTCTGCCAGGCTTGGTTCCGAGGTTAACGCTGGAGATGTTCGACGCGTTGTTGCCGAACGGATGCCAACAAAGTTGAAGTGGCCCAAAACTTTCGTCTATGCCTATTTCGGCTGTATCGCCAATGGAAGTGAGAATTGATCGGATGTCGCCTTCGATTGTCGTGGCAATGAGCGCATCCAAGAGTTGATTGAAGTTGTTTATTGGCACTTGCTGTTTGGGGGTCGATGGTTCAGTGGGGTTTCTCTCAGCCGACTCTACTTCGAAAGCACTCGCCAGGGTGGGTCACGAAATAGGTGACCCTGATGCCTTTTTTATCTCTACCGACCAAGTCAAGGTCGGCCATGCGCGAAATCGCGCCGGTGCGTTGGGTCGTAAGGAACGTTCGAGTGATTTGGTTTGCCTGATCGGCTTTTTCCACAACTGAAAGATTGAACCTGGAACAGAGGAATTCATCGAGTTTCTCGGGAGTTGTGGCGCCAGCCTTTATGCCGTCAATGATGGCGATGTAAGCGGAAATTTCGGGGTCGACGAATTTCGTAATATGCTGAAGGAGGAATTCGATTTCGGCTTCGCTGAGTTTTCGGAACTGAATGCCATCACCCAAATCGAGCACGGGGTTTTCCAAGAGGGCAAATTCGACGCCCGCGGCAGTAAGGAACAACTTTGGTTCCTTTGAACCATCGTGTGCCACGAGATTTAGCCCAGCAGGAAGACCGGTCAACTGACCTTGTTTCACGTTCCCGACGAACTGGCTACCAAATCTGACCCGACTTTCTGCGCCGTGATAAGCAGTAGATGGAAACGCGGCAGCATAGGAGTCTTCACGCTTCAGTGAACGGATGGTGTCGAGTTCGCGTAGATAATCGCCGAGATCGCAAGCAGCGAATGAAATCATTGAGGCCGCTTCGTTGACGCTAATACCTGCGGGATTTTGACGGCTAATATTAAGCAGCGCCCGACATGTTACTTTGGCCGGAAGAAAACGGTTGAGTTGGCCAAAAAGCCAGCCCCTCGGCGGCAGATTCCTTGTGGGCGGGGCTGTTTGCTCCGGTCGCGGCATCGTGCGAATTCCCTCGGTGGCTCGGTTTTGGATTGTGAAGATGTCGGGGACCTTCTTTGAAAGCTGCCCGAAAGGCGAAACACGGGCGGAGGCCGCTGCTGAACCTTGCGGGGCCGAGTCGGCCGGTTTTGGACACGGCAAAGGCTGAATGGAAGATGGCGCCTGTGCAGTGGTAGACGTGATTGAGCGCTGTAGCACGTCGTAATTCATCAGAGCCATTGATATTAGCTCTGAGACATCCCGGAATTGCCGGGTGCTGAGAAGGGTGTCGAGCGCCTTTTTTGCCTCAGGTGTTGCATCAAAGCAGATGACCATGAGAAAATTCTTGCAACATTTGTTAAAATGTCAACACTAGAAGCGATGTGCCGACATATTAATACAACATATCAACATATTATTCATCATGGCGGAAACTCAAAACGTGGCAATTATGGCCGAAAAGGCTTCAACCGAGATTTTTGACGTATTTGGATGGAGGCTGGTTGGCCCCCGCAATAAGAACTGGGCATGCGTCGAGCGGGAAAGGCACGACCGGAAGCGGACCGGCACTCACCCCTCAGACGCAGTATTCCGGTATCAGGACCCATGGACGGGAAACGAAACCTACGTCACTTCCGACTTGAAAAGCTACGCCAAGGGAACGATCCAGCCGCAGCCGGTCGTAATGGCTTTAAGGAATTTGTCTCGTTCAGTCGAATGTGCGGGCTTAAGTGAGGAGTTTCGAAGGTTGTACCTGGATGAGGCAAAGACATACAAAGTCCACGGCATGCTGTTCGTTTATAATCATGACGGCGGTTATGACGAAGATTTCAATGCAACACTGGAGGATATAAATCCTTCACAGGCAGACGTCGCCGAAAACAATCGCGTTGGTGTGATCGGGCCGAGGAGGGTCATATACTTGAACAGCATTGCTAAGGACCTACTTTTGGCGCAGACCAAAAAAGGGGAGATGGGGACGGATGCAGAGTGGGGCTTTCATTATCCGAATCTGCAGAAGATTCGGTTCGCCAAGACGATCAGCGGAGTGGCAAATCTGGAGACGCTCTTGTCTCCGTGGCTAGTAGTGCATTACAACAAGTTCACATTGGGAATTCCGAAAAGCGGCTTCCTTGTTTATTACGATGGAAACGGCAACTCGGTCCATGAGTTCCAGCACTTGTTGGATTATTTGTTTAAATACCAGCTTGCAACGGATGAAATGAAAATCTCAATAAGAATGGCGATGCCATGCGCCGATGCGGCAGCTTTATTTCAGAAGGCGAAGGACAACTATTCTGAAGATTATTGGCCTGTGGCCCGGGTCTCGCCGGAGCAGGTACGAAAGCGAATGGAGAACATAACTATGAGCGCGGTCACCTCACTGGTGCAGCGTTTTTCGGAAGTTGAAATAGGAATGGTCTGACTTCGTATGTCGAAATTTGTACATCAACCCAGCTATTACCTGGACGATAAAGATCTGAGCGACCTCTTTGAATCGCAGAGCGTCGCGCCGAGATTCCTGCTGCGCATGGCTCGCCGGCGAGGATTGTTTTTGAGCGAGAAGGCATCAAGAGATGATCTAGTGCGCGCTATTTGCATGGCGCCGGTCTCTTGGGACGAGATTAACGCCATCGCCGAGGCAATTAACACGGAAGATCGTGAGGGAAATCGGATGACCAAACGGCTAAGCGGCAGTCTTGAACTCGAGGCTGTACCGGCGGCACTCGAAAGAGTTAAAGCGTGGCTGGAGTCGAAGGGCGATGTACCTACTCTGACGAGGACCAGTGATAGCTCGTTTAAGTTGGAGTGCCGATTTGTGGAAATCCAGTTGCAACGTGCACGACCCCTGCAACGGGTGGAAAGGCAGGTTGTAGTGGATGTGGAAATCGTAAGGGGCCGGGTTGACCTCCGTTACAGCGAACACGATCGCGCCAGGGAAATTGTGAGGAAGCTATCGGAGGAGATTCCGAATAAAGCGGATGAAACCAAATCCGAGCGCAGTGTGACGCTTTGGTCCGTTCGAGAAGCGCAGACGCGAATTAGATTTTTTACAGAACTCATCAATGGTGTGGAAGGTTTTCTCCTCTCTGGCGTTAGTGATCTCCATCTTGACCGGCGTTTCCCTGAGGTCGATTGCGCGGACGCAAGCAACGGCGTGCCTGAAGGACGTGGCCGGCGAAGGAAAGAGCTTGAGGGATTGGTAAAGCACGCTGTCTTGTACGGCGACAGCCTGCTTAAATCTGATTTCTATCTGGAACTCAAAGCGTCTGGTTACTACATCGGCAGCGTAAAGTGGACTGCAGTGGAACGCGGCGTGGGACGGAGGCAGGTTGAGTTTTTTGCGGGTTTCAAGGATCCCATCGAAGCCAAAGATTTCTTGTTCGATGTCCGGCGCGTGTGCAGACGCGACAAGGATGGCGATTACGATAAGGGCGAACGGCCAAACGTCTTTGAAAAACCGGCCCTGCTTAGGCTTGTCGAGGCTGCCGCTTATCGTGCAATGGATGAACTCGAAGCGGAGGGTGTTCCAAGGAATTCAATGGCCACAACGTCAGCGACAAGGCTGCATTCGCCTTAGGAATTTTGACCACCAACCCAGGGGCAATCTCGATTTCTTCGGGCAGTTCCCTCCATTCTTCGGGGGACCAAAACCTGTCTTGGAGCCAACGTTTTAGGTCCTCAAAGTCCCGAAGACGAAGAAAAGCTCGGTTCTGCTCTTGGGTGGCAGTCCAGAGGGCGTCTTTGGTGAAGCCTGTGTTAGTGACAAGAAGTCCAAGACTAAATTGCGTGCCCTTCCAGGAAAGTAGCCGATCGACCGCTGCTCTGCCTGTTTTTAAACTCCCGCGATGATGTTTCACTTGGCCGGCAATTAGAAATGTTGGACGGAACGTTTCGAACCATCAAGTGTTGGGATGATTGCCCGAGATTTTGAGCTTCCTAAGAGTTGGTCATAAAAATTTACTCGTTCAAGATCGGAACCAAAATCGCCCCGACGAAGTAACAGGTCGCACGCTGCCCAGGGATTGTCAGGATGCGCTGCTCCGTAGTCTTCGACTACCTGCGCTAAGAACCCTGCCAAGCGAAGGAGAACGAATCTATTGGCAGGGTTGTCGTGCGCGTGCTGACGATTCTGTTGCAAATCCAAAGTAGCGCGGCAGACCACTGAAAGCGGTAAATTGATATCAGTCGGAAAATGTGAAAATAAGCGAACCGGCTTATCCATGGGGCGTTTCGGAATCGCCACGATTATCTCGTATTCGAGCTGGGTGGACGTATCTTCGAGATGCTCGACAGGTATCTTTCCCGTTTCGGTGTAGGTGTTCCATTCGTGATGTGGGATGCCGTTCACAAACACCCGGACAGGATTTGAACTGCCCTCCCGCTTCCAGACCTTCGGCGGCTTTCCGTCTTCCGATATGCTTATCTCTGATAAAGACCGAACGAACAGCAACAACTCTGGATGCAAGCCGGCAAGTTGCGCTTTTGCATGGGCGAATGCCCTTGGCCGATCAAATGGCATCGCTATAACGGTTGCGAAACCTTCTGAACGAAGTTTGGCGCAGGACATGAGGACCGCTTCGCTCGGTTTTCCCTTTAACAGCGACATGAGGTCGCCTTTCTGGTTAAAGCCTGGGAAAACCAACGCAGGAACGACGAGCTCGTCAGGAACCAACTTCTCTCTCTGAATCAAGGCGCCAAGCTCCGGGTTGTCGCGCAGCAACTCCTCAAGCTTCTGTTGCGCATAGTCCCGGTCGAAAGCGAGGCCCAACCCGCCACTAAGAATTATCGGCGAGCGAGACCAATTCAGCACGGCGCGAAACCCCAACCCTTTCGATCCGATCACCGGACGCTGGCTGCGGCGTTTAGGGCTCAGATTACTGGTCTGCAGCGACTCTACGCCCCCGACCGTAAAAGGCGCGCCGGTGTTCGCGACGACGAGGGACGCCGGCGTCAGAGAAATGAGCACTCTGCCGAGTTCGCCAGCATCCGATGCAGCGTCACTCGCATTCTGGAGCAGTTCGAGGATTTCCCTTCCTTCGTAGTCTCGGCTGAACTCCATTTCTCGGCGATAGTCCGCGATTAGAAGTTTGGGCTTAGTTTTATAAAGAGCTTTGGATACCTCCTCTTGAGCGGAGAGCCACTGCGCCCACCCGGCGGCCGTCGCCGGCCGAGCATCTGAATCGAGCAATGGGGCAGCTGCATTCACGCATCAAGTATGCGTATTATGAGGGATAGCGGCGTGGTTGAAAGCTTTAAGAGCTCATCCAGTGGGAACGCGAAGCGTTTCAATGGATTGCGTTCGTGATATCCACCGAGATGTCAGCGTGGCGAGTTATCTCGCGCACCGTTGCATTTTCTGCCAGGTCGGTTATTTGAGGTTGTGAAACTCACTTTCAGCTGCCAGTAAAACTGCCAGTAAAAGTACGCAAAAGTAGTTGCCGAGTTAGTTCCGATAGTGCTTGATTAGTCAATAGAATCAGGGTATTTACACAACAGGTAGTGTGAATAGTTGAACAAATCCGACAGCTGGCTCCATTTCCAACCTGCGAATGCATAGGTGGTTAAGGGTCGAGATCGCCGGCTGGGCGCCAGTGAAACTGCAGGATGGAAAACTTTGCTCGTCAGTTCTGTCTAAGATTGGCATCAAATTGTATGACAGCCCCTCTCTTGATTCGTACATCTCTTTCGTTCCCATCATAATCGACCTGGCACGGCTCACCATTTTTGGAGAGAATTCTTGCTGCCAGCAACCTTCCGTTTTTCCATGTGAGGCTCACTTCAAACCCGCCGCGTGCGCACAGGCCGGTGACACTTCCGTCCTTCCACGCATCCGGCAGCGCGGGCAGCAAATGAATGACACCATCGTCACTCTGGAGCAGCATTTCGGCAACTGCCGCCGCCGTCCCAAAATTGCCGTCAATCTGAAACGGCGGGCACGTGTCGAACAGATTCGCGAAAACTCCGCCGCCGCCATTGTATCGGATGCCTGTGCCGA
>Ga0070731_10003013_pt1 | contig 15468 bp, 14 predicted proteins | sample Coa_R1_2_FD_66448 | JGI IMG/M metagenome (GOLD analysis project Ga0070731, IMG submission 66448) | Surface soil microbial communities from Centralia Pennsylvania, which are recovering from an underground coalmine fire - Coalmine... | ecosystem: Environmental > Terrestrial > Soil > Unclassified ...
CAAAACCTTTTCTATCACGATCTCACGATGACCAATGTGCAGATGCCCGTTCTCATCTACGGCTATTACAAAAACGCCGGTTCGGCCGAAAAGATCAGCCGCTACACTCCGGCCCAGGCCGCCGCCTTCCCTGCCGAACCGGTTACGGCCACCACGCCTGTCTGGCGCGACATCACCTTCAGCAATATCACCGCCACGGCGACCGTTGCCGGCGGCGCCATCTGGGGACGTCCGGAAATGCTCGTGTCCAATATCAGTTTCGTTTACGTGGACATCACCGCGCCCGGTCCTTTCAACATCTATAACGCGCGTGGCATCCGGTTCCATGACTGCGGTATCCGGCTCAAGAACGGCGATAAGTTCACGCTGTACAACGCCGACGTCGTGGTCGCTGGGTCAGAGCGAATTCATTGAAGGAGTTGTCAACCCCAACGGGGTTGTGTCATTCAGCCCAATGTTGCCCCGGGATGTTTCGGGGCTACGTTGGGTCCACGGTTTAAATACGGAATCAACCCTGACAGGGTTGTATCCATCCGCGAATTAACGGTGATGCAACCCCGATGGGATTGGGAATTGCCTTGAAACGGATGACCCAGGGTAGTGCGTTCCGCACAACCCTGGGCTGAGAGATGGAATCCCGTTGGGATTCTGGCCAGCACTTCCACCACGCGCTCAATGGGTCGGGAACAAGGTCGGTAATGGTTCTTTACTTGTGGTGTAACAACATCAAAACCATGACTAGTAGGAGAAAAATCAGTGGCGAAAGAAGATTGAGAATCAATCCCCGGCTTCCCCATTTTTGCATCCAACCTCCATGCTTTCGTCCGTAAACGAAACCGATGATCGCGGGGATCAATCCGCACAAAGGTGTCCAGCAAAACAAGAGGCCAAGCACGATGCAAACCCTTCCGACGAACGACACGCGTTTGACCAGAAGCTGTTTCAAGGTCAGCGGATTGCTCTGGACCAATTCCTCCAGCGAACATTTTGCCACCATGTCTTTGTGGCAGAAATCGCATTGAACAAACACAGTGTGAAACGGAAACAACGGCAGGATGTGAAACAACATCAGCCATTCGGTGCGTTTGCGGCTACGGGCGCTCGTATGCCGCCCACAACAAAGACAATCAATTTCCAAACCAGGGCCGGGAACCTCTTTCGCGATTGTGCCGAGCAGAAAGTGCATGGGGAATCATTTCAATTGATTCAACACGGCAATCCGTAAACGCCATTCTCAATGCTTCTGCGCTTCCTTCGCCCAGGTGTCTCTCAGCGTAATCGTCCGATTGAAGATGAGGCGCGAGGCGTTGGGCGCGAGGCTTGAATCTTTGTCCAAAGCAAAATAGGCGAGGCGCTCGAACTGATAACGGACCTCCGGTCGGGCATCCTTGAGCGATGGCTCGCATTTGGCGGTCACGACTTCCAGCGAGTGCGGGTTGAGCACGGATTTGAAATCGCGTCCATCTTTTTCAGGTTCAGCTTCGGTGAACAGCCGGTCATACAAGCGGCATTCGGCGTCAATCGCGTGCGCGGCGCTGACCCAATGAATGGTCCCTTTGACCTTGCGCGCCGCCGTGGCTCCGCCACTCTTGCTGTCGAGGTCGGCAGTGCACCGCAATTCCACAATCTTTCCGCTGGCGTCCTTCACCACTTCGTCGCATTTGATGATATAGGCGTATTTGAGCCGGACTTCGCCGCCGGGTTTTAAACGAAAGAATTTTGGAGGCGGCACCTCCTTGAAATCGTCCTGTTCGATGTACAATTCGCGGCTGAACGGAATTTTGCGCGTCCCGGCGTCCGGGTTTTCGGGATTGTTGATGGCGTCCAGTTCCTCGGTTTTGCCTTCGGGATAATTTGTCAGGACAACTTTGATGGGATGCAGCACGGCCAACCGGCGCAAGGCGCGTTTGTTCAGGTCTTCGCGGATGGCGTGTTCGAGCACTGCCACGTCCGTGATGCCGTTGTATTTGGTGATGCCGATGTTGTAGGCGAAGGCCCTGAGGGCCTCCGGAGTAACTCCGCGACGCCGAATCCCGCTGATGGTCGGCATGCGCGGGTCGTTCCAGCCGGACACGAGCTTTTCGTTCACGAGCTGCATGAGTTTGCGTTTGCTCATGACGGTGTAGCCGAGGCTGAGCCGGGCGAACTCGTACTGATGCGGCAGCGGGCGCGGCAGGTTGAGGCTTTCCAGAATCCAATCGTACAGCGGGCGGTGCACCTCGAATTCCAGCGTGCAGATGCTGTGCGTGATGCCTTCGATGTAATCGCTCAGGCAATGGGCGAAGTCGTACATCGGATAGATGCACCATTTGCCGCCGGTATGATGATGGTCGGCGTGGCGGATGCGGTAGAGCAGGGGATCGCGCAGCCAGACGTTCGGCGAGTCCACCTGAATCTTTGCGCGCAGCGAACGTTTGCCGTCGGGAAACTCGCCCTTCTTCATGCGTTGGAAAAGGTCCAGATTTTCGGCGACGGGCCGGCTGCGGTACGGGCTTTCCTTGGCGTTGCGGCGGTACTCGTCGGTTTCTTCCGGCGTCAGGTCACAAACGTAGGCCTTGCCCTTTTCAACCAATTGCTCGGCGTAATCGTAAAGCTGGTCGAAGTAATCCGAGGCGTAGAAGGCTTCGAGGGTCTGGGATTTGGCGTCTGGCGTCTGGAGCGGAACAACGGCTTCGAGATAAAAGTCCCGCTTGCCTTCTTCGGCAATGGTCTCCGGGGTTTTGCCTTTCGGTTTCAATCCCAGGTTTCTATCCGCCCAGCCGCTGAGGAGCCAGTTCACGTCCTCGGTGATGGAGTCCACGTATTCGACGTCTTCCTTGGTCGGGTTGGTGTCGTCCATGCGGAGATTGCAGATGCCGCCGAATTCATGCGCGATGCCGAAGTTCAGGCAGATGCTCTTGGCGTGGCCGATGTGGAGATAACCGTTCGGTTCCGGCGGAAAGCGGGTGTGAATCTGCGGATATTTCTTCCCGGCGACATGTTGGGCGACGATGTCGCGGATAAAATCGGAGGGCGCGGGCGCGACCGGTGCTTTGTTGTCCAGACTCATAAAAATCGCCCGGCAGCGTAACAAAGGGCTTGGCGGATGTCCATTGACTAGCCAACAATGCGCCGCGCTTAAAAGGAATGAACAGCATCGAAACCGTCATCTGCCTGATTCTGCTGTTTATGGCCATGCCGGATTTGTGCCAGAAGATTGGGCGACCGGCGATGGTCAACGCGTTCTTTGTGGTCTTTGGACTGGGCCTGGGATTGATGGCGCAACCGGAGGTGACCACGATGATTCAACAGGCCGGCGAAGTCGGGTTTCTGCTCGTGCTGTTCGAGGTTGGGCTGGAAATTGAACTGCCCAGCTTCAAGGAATTCCTGCCTTCGCTGCGCTTCGCCGCGGGCTGGGCGCTCGTGCAATATCCGCTGGTGCTGGCCCTGGCCACCGTCGCGGGGTTGCCCCTGCCGGCGGCCTTGCTGGCGGCGGCGGCTTTGACGGGCTGCGGGATCAGCATGACCTATTTGGGGTGGAAACATTACCCCGGCCTTTCCGAACCCGCGCGGGGGTTCGTCCTGCAAGTCATGGTGGCGCTGGAACTGATGGCGATGGTGGTGCTCACCGTTGGCGGGGTGGCACTGAAAAATGGTCTCGGCTGGCTGATTCTGGCGCGGCTGGCCGGCATGGCGATCATGATTTTTCTAATCAGCCGGTTTGCGTCGCACCTGGTCAAATTGTTCCAGTTGATCATCGAAAAGACGACGCAATGGCGGGTCCATTTTCTGGTCCTGCTGGTGCTGGTCATCTGCGCGGTCGGCGAGCGGATTGGCCTTTCCGCTGCCAAGACCGCCTTCTTTCTCGGCCTGTTCATGAGCCGGGCGGAGTTTCATCATCAACGCGTCGAGGACCTCATCGCACCCATCAGCCGCCGGTTCCTCATCCCCATTTTTTTTGTTTCCCTGGGGTTGATGATCGACGCGCGGATGTTGTTCTCGTACACGGCGCTGCTGGCGCTATGTGGCGCGTTCTTATTGATTGGTTTTCGCGACCTGATTCACCGTCGCTGGTTCAAAACCGGCGGTGACCGGGAAACCTACCTGTTGCTGTGTCCGAACCTGACGATGGTGGCGGTGGCCGCCGCGTCGTTGCTGGCGACGGGCGCCCGCGACGCCGCCACCTGGACAGTGTTGTGCGGATTATTCCTGTCCGTGGCCGCCTTGAGTCTGTTGCCGCGCGCCAAAGATCAGGCCATCAAGCCGGAGGCGGTTGCGCCGCAGGGAAAAGACTGAAGGCGCGCCGCGTCCGCCGCTTTCTTCGTTACGGCCAAGACCGCTTCTTTAACGATTGGCTATTTTGTCCAAAGGGACAGGTCGGGGCTCACGATCAAATGACCGCTACTGACGCTGGCGGACAGCATCCACACCGACAGTCCACCGGCGCTGACCAGGCAGGCCGCCACAACCAAAAGAATGTTACGCATCAGACGTTTGCGTTCGTCACGGGCCAGGGATGGAAACAGCAGCTTGCTCGTGCGTTTTACAAAGTACTCAGTCATAGCTTCAGGGTGTTAGGTTTTTTCGGCCATTACTGGCCGATCGGTTCCAATTCACGCGTTTAGCAGACTTTATGCCAGAGGACCGGAAGGTGTTTGTGATTAGGGCAATCCATCGGGGGAACTCCGGACCGGATTTGATGGAATGTCTTCACCGGAGACACACCCGCTTGACACTCCGCTACGAACGAGTCAGGCGGCCAGCGTTTTGTTTTTCGCGCGGGATTCCTCGGCCAGCTTCTGTTTGAAACCGGCCAGCGCCTTTTGCAGGCGTGCATCGCCGACGGCGAGGATTTGCACCGCGAGCAACCCGGCATTCTTCGCCGCGCCAATCCCGACTGTCGCCACCGGCACGCCCGGCGGCATTTGCACGATGGACAGCAGCGAGTCGAGGCCCTTCAACGATTTGCTTTCAATCGGCACGCCGATGATGGGCAGGGTGGTAAACGCCGCCGTGACGCCCGGCAGATGGGCCGCGCCGCCCGCGCCGGCGATGATGACGCGCAGGCCGCGTTCCGTCGCGCCGCCCGCGTATTGCTCCAGGTCCTTCGGTGTGCGATGCGCGGAGATGACCCTGGCTTCGCTGACCACGCCGAATTCGGCCAGGACCTCGGCAGCGGCCTTCATGGTCGGCCAATCGGAATCGCTGCCCATCAGGATGCCGACCTGTGGCCGGGATTTTTCTTTGCTCATTGGTTGTGATAAATGTTCACCCGATACTATTTCTCGTGCACCCGGATTGTCAATGTTCAATGACGGCCGCAACGGGCAAACGACGGTTACGCGATCGGCTGGCCGGCCAAATCCAGGATACTTTCCCAGCCGGCCATCCCTTCACTCCAATACAGTGCTTCCCGGCTGAGGGAGCCGCGCGCGAGCATCTGCTGAATTTGTGTCAGCGTGTAAGGTCCGGATTGTTTGTCGGTTTCAAACACGTAAATGGTCGGGGTTTCGCCGGTGGCCGCCGGAGTCAGCGCGGTCATGGCAGCGGGAGGATACCCGGGATCGGCTGGCGGGGTTGCTTGCCGGCCGGTGAACATTTTATTGATGCCAATCAAAGCCAGCCCCGCCAGCAGCCCCCCAACGTGCGCGCCAAACGCCACGCCGCCAATTGGTTCATGGGCCAGGTAGCCGAGCACCATCCAGAAAAGGTCCTTGCAAAACCAGAACGAAATCGCCACCCACGCGGGCAATTCAAATTCGCCGCTGCCGAGGGTAATGAAAAACAACCAGTAAAAATATTTGAATTCAATGTCGGCCTGCGTCCGGAGCAGCAAATACATGCCCATGGCCGCGCTGATGGCTCCTGAGGCGCCGCCCATCGGAATTGAGGAACTGAAATGGTCGGGCGATGCGGCGATATAAACCAGTTCCGCAGCCAATCCCCCCAGGAGATAAAAAGCCAGGAACCGCGCCCGCCCGATGATGTCTTCGACGCAGGAACCGAAGAGGAACAGGAAAATCATGTTGCCGAGCAGGTGCAAAATTCCCGCGTGGACGAACATCGACGTCAGGTAGGTCCAGAAAAATGATTTCGCGGGAATCAGCCACAGGTACTGCCGGATCCATAATTCGGACCCTCCCCCGGTGCCGAAAAAGTAAATGAGCGAAACCAGGTAGACCAGGGTGTTGATGCCAATGATGGTGAACGTGACAACGGGTAACCGCTCCGTCCGATAATTCATTCCGACTGGCAGAACGATAAACATGGGAAGACGTTGAACGTGAGTTCACAACAAAAATGCTTCCCGCGTCAAGCCTCCAAAGTCGCCGGCTGCGACGTTCCGGGGATCGAATATTCGGTTTGCGCGCGCGGTCATAGGCGGTGGACCCGACACCATCCGATTTTGGCGGTTTATTTGCCGAAACCGAAGCGCTGCACGCCCGCGCACCATCACGGATGGGAATAAACCCCCTCTTTGCGCCTTTGCATCTGCGTGTCTTTGCGTTAAAAACTCCAGCAGTAATTCAACCATGACGACCGCCAACAAAGTCACGATCCTGCGCATCCTGCTGATCCCGTTTTTTGTCGTCGAAACCCTGTACTACGTCGAGACCGGCAACGAGATTCACCGGCTGGTGGCCTTGCTGGCATTCGCCGTCACGGCGATTCTGGACGGCGTGGACGGCTACATCGCGCGCCGCTACAACCAGCGCAGTGAACTCGGCGCCATCCTCGACCCGCTGGCGGACAAGCTGCTGCTCGTGTCCGGAGTGGTATTGCTGAGTTTCGATCACCGGCCGCACCTGGGACAGATTCCGCTCTGGCTCACCGGCACCATCCTCGGCCGCGACCTGTTGCTGCTCATCGGCATTTTCGTCATCCGGCTCATCGTCGGCAAGGTGGTCGTGCGCCCGCGCATCGCCGGCAAAATCGCCACGGTCTTCCAGATGATCGTTGTCATCTGGATTTTGCTGGAATGGGACCGCGATTTGAACGTGCGCTGGTTCAAGGTATGGACCATTGGCGCAGCGGCGTTCACCGGGATTTCCGGCCTGCTCTATGTCTGGGATGCCGTGAAACAACTGGGCGCGCATCCGGCCAGCTCGCCGACTCCATCTGAATGAAGCCACCGATGGGCACAGATGAAACACCGATAAAAAATAAAACCAACGGCGTGCTTTTTGACTTTCATCCGTGTCAATCTGTGTTCATCTGTGGCTGAAAAATTATGGCAAAGGAACTGGAAATAAAGCTCAAGGCCGGTGAGATGGCGCCGGCGTTTTCGGCGGCCACCAATGGTGGCGGGAAGGTTTCGCTGGCCGACTTCAAGGGCAAACCCGTCATCCTCTATTTTTATCCCCGGGACGATACGCCGGGTTGCACGAAGGAGGCATGCGCGTTCCGCGACCGGTTCGCTGAATTCAAAAAACGCGGCGCCGTGGTGCTTGGCGTCAGCACCGATCCGGTGAAGTCGCATGATAAATTTGTGGAGAAATTCAAGCTGCCCTTCACGTTGCTGGCGGACGAGGACAAACAGCTGGTCACGGCCTACGGCGTGTGGGGTGAGAAAAACTTCATGGGCCGGAAATATCTGGGCACGCATCGCGTGACGTTCCTCATCGGTCCGGACGGCCGCATCAAAAAAATCTGGCCGCAGGTGAAGCCGGACGAGCACGCGACTGAAGTGCTCGCGGCACTGTAAGGTCAGGCGCCCGTTGGTCTTCAGCAAGTTACCGGTTCACTTTTAACAATTATTGTTGATTTGCTGCCAATAAACGGTTGGTGAGAAACCTGCGGTTCGGCGAAGGTCATTGCATGATGACTGGCAGCCAGATCCTGCGGAACCGGGTTTTAACCGGCGCCACGGCGCGGCTGGACCGCGGGTTGGCGGAGCCGGACCTGGACCCGTTTGCCGAGCAGGACCTGGGCGACTGGCTGCATCGGGTTGCCGGAAAAATCCGCTTCGCCATCAACCGGCGAATCCCCGTCGGTTTTGAAGATGAGACCGGGTTTCACCTGGGCGTGCAACCGGTCCGCGAACAAGATCGCATGGACTGGGAGCGGGCCGGCATTTTTACCGGCGACAAACATTTTTGATCCGGGCCCACGGCCGCTTTTTCAGTGGACACCTCCTGTCCCACCTCCTTGGCGGTTGTGGCCCGGGTCGCTTTGCCAAAATCCCCGTTTGACACACGCGCGGCAAATTCCCAAACTGTCCGCCACAAGAGAAAGTTAAAATCAAAACCAAAAAAGATTATGGCAATTTCCGCTGGCACCAAGGCCCCCGATTTCACCTTGAAATCCAAACAGGCGTCCGGTCTCGTGGACGTAAAACTCAGTGACAACCTCGGGAAAAAGAACACCGTGCTGCTCTTCTTCCCGCTCGCCTTCACGAGCGTCTGCACGAAGGAGATGTGCGACCTGACCGCCGGCCTGGGCGCCTATGCCGGCTTGAACGCCGACGTCATCGGCGTCAGCGTGGACAGCCCGTTTGCGCAGGAGGCGTGGGCGAAGCAGGAAAAAATCGGCATCACGCTCGCCAGCGATTTGAACAAGACGACCATCAAGGCCTACAACGTGGTGTTCCCGATGCTGGCTGCCGTGGGCGACACGGCGGCGCGCGCGGCGTTCGTGATCGATAAAAGCGGCGTGGTGCAATACAGCGAGCAGACGCCGACGCCGAAGGATTTGCCGAATTTCGAGGCCATCAAGGCCGCGCTGGCGAAGCTGAAGTAAATCGACAACGACCATTTCCAGAAGGGCGAAACAAGGGTTTCGCCCTTTTTCTTTAATATTTACATCTGTAAGGAATCCGCTTGACAATCTCTACGCTTGTAGAGAATATCCGCGCATGTCCCGATCAACCGTGGAACTGACCGAATCCGAATGGTCCGTCATCAAGGCGGTTTGGGAGAATGAACCCTGCACCGCCCCCGTCATCCGGGAAAAACTGTTCCTGCCGACCGGTTGGACGTATTCGACCGTCCGCACGTTGATGGACCGGATGGTGGTCAAGGGCGTGCTGAAGGCGCGCAAGGAGGGCAAACTGACCATTTACCAGTCGGTGGTCACGCGGGCGCAGGCGCAGCGCGGCGAGTTGTTTTATACGCTCAAGCACGCCTTCAACGGCGCACTCACGCCGATGGTGCAATGCCTGCTGGAGAACCATCAACTGGATGCGAAGGAACTGGGAAAACTGGAATCGCTCATCAAGGCGAAGCGAAAGTCCGCCAAAAAATAGCCAATCTTCACGAGGTGCGAATGGATTCATTCATCGAAATCTTGAATCAATGGGGTGGGAATTTTTTGAGTTTTGCCTGGCCGATGTTCTGGCAGTCCAGCCTGCTCATCACCCTGGTTTTGGCGCTGGATTTACTGCTGGCCAAAAAAATCCGGGCGTCCATTCGTTATGCGTTATGGCTGGCGGTGCTGGTCAAGTTGCTGTTGCCGCCAACGCTGGCGCTGCCCACGGGTGCGGCGTGGTGGTTGTTCCAACGCCCGCCGATGGCCGGAGATCCGGCCAAAAAATATGTCGTTAGCTATGGTGCCACTGCGCCGCAAGTTGATTTCGTTCCGCAAGCCTCTCCGGTTCCCGCGCCCGCGCCGAGGTTGAGCGGTGCTGGCGGGGCATTCCTCGGGTCCGTCACGGTGAGCGCGGGATTGTTGTTGTGGGTGGGGTTCCGCTGGCGGCAGGTCATGTGGAAAGTTCGCGAGGCCACGGTGAGCCGGGAATTCACCGGTCCGCTCGAAGTGGCGCAACGAATGGCCGGGCTGGCTTCCGGGGTGCGATTGAAGATCGTGGACGGTCAAATGTCGCCAGCCGTGTGCGGCCTGTTCCATCCGGTCATCCTGCTGCCGCGAACGCTGGTGGAAAAATTGTCGGCCGGCCAGTTGCGCGCGGTGCTGTTGCACGAATTGTTTCATCTCCGGCGCAAAGACGTCTGGGTGAACTGTGCCCAGGCATTGCTGCAAATTCTTTACTGGTGGCATCCGTGGTTGTGGCTGGCCAACGCGCGCATCCGCCGCGTGCGCGAGGAGGCGGTGGATGAAGCGGTGATGCTGGCCTTGCGTGACGAGGCGGAAGACTACGCGCCGACGCTGCTCGAAGTGGCCAAGCTGGCGTTTCGACGACCGCGCCTGAGCCTGGGACTGGTTGGCATCATGGAATCGCGGAGCGCGCTGCGGCAGCGCATCGAACGGCTGGTCAATTTCCGTGCGCCGCGCAAAGCCGGGGTAAGCATGGTGTCGCTCTGCGGCATTTTTGCTTTCAGCGCCGTGGCCCTGCCGATGGGGCAGGCGCCAGCTCCAGCGCCCGATGAATTTTCCGCTGCCGCAACTTCGGCCGGGAAAACGTTGACCATGAAAGTGAACCCCGAAGTGTTCGTCCGAAACATCAGGGCACAGGCAAATTCGAGACTGGATGCCCCAACGGATGATTGGACGAAAATTCTTTTGGACATCATGCGCAGCGAAACGGTCGATTGCTCGCCGCCTCATGGCATCGCGTTCAACGCGAAGACCGGTGAAATCACGACGCAAAACACGCCGCCCCAACTGGAAATATTTCGCCAGGTCATCGAGCAACTCAATCGCACCGACGGCTTGTATGAAATGCCGCCCATTCCTCGAACAAATGTTCTGATTGAAGCACGCTGTTTTTGGATGAGTTCGGACGACCGCGAAAAACTGGTTGCGGATTTGCGGTCCGAACACGGGAAGAACGGGGGCACGCCACATTGGATCATTTCGCCGGAGCAATTCAACGAAGTCAATCGGCGCATCGCTTTGTTGAATTTGCATCCCTTCCTAAGACCAAGGATTCAAACGGCCCATGGAATCGCGGCTGAATTTTTTATCGGCAACAAAACCAACGGACTGGAATTTGATTGCGTACCGTTCGAGGCCGACAAGGGATTTGACAACGGACACGAGGGAATTGCCCTGGCTTTCAGGACTAAAACGGTGGGCAATCCGACCGGGCCGGAGCAGAAACTTACCGGCACAAATCATTACGAAGTTTCAGGAGAGGTTGGCGTCGAAGATCGCGGTGGATTTGTTGTCAGCGCGGTAAATCCCGACGGCTCGCCGACAAATGTGGTGATGGTCATTGCTGTCCAGGTCGTTACCAGTGCCATGCGTCCCAGTGCGCGTCTGAGTCAACCGCAAATCCACATCAAGGCCAGGTTCATCGAACTCCCGGGATCTGTTGCCGCCAATTTGTATCTGGAAAGCTTTAACACAGCGAGCCTCCACCCTGCCCCAGACGATCTCCCGCAACCTACTCGAGCTACGCTTAACCAGCCCAGGTTTATGGCTGGAGTCGGCAGGGCAGCGTTGTTTACGGGTATCATGACTCAATCGCAATTTCAGGCTGCACTTCGCACCTTGGAGTCAACTCCTGGTGTCGAGGAACTGGCCGAACCGGAAGTGACGACTTCAAGCGGGCGGCAGACCGAAGTACGGGCGACGGAAATCATAACGGTCATCACCAATTTCGCCTACCGGGAGACCATAACCAATTCGTATATTTTTCCCCAAACCAATGCGGTGGAAACCGGCCCGGTTTTGGATACGGTGGCCAGCGTTTTGCCGGACGGTTATACGATTGATTTGGACACCCAGGCCTCGCTGACGGAATTTTTAGGCTATGACAATCCGACTCACCCGACGGCGACAAACAATTCGGCGGGTGAAAAAATCGATTTGCCCGGGGTTTTGCCCCGGCTTCGCGTTCGACAAGCCGGCGCGAACATAAAATTATGGGACGACCAGACGGTTGTTCTGGGTCCACTGAACGCACGCTTTTTTGACGACAGAAAGGAACTCGCCTCTCCATGGAATCATTTTGTGAAAATAAAAAGGGCCGGGGACCAGCCGAACGAAGCAAACGGAAACGAGTTGGCCGACAAGGCGGACAAAGAGGTGTTGGTTTTCATTACGGTAACCCTGGTTGACCAGGCCGGCAATCGCATTCACTCCAACGGAGACATGCCGTTTGCCAAAAACGCGATTCCGCAGCAGGCTGGTATACGATAACGATTTGTCTCCATCCCGTAACACAACCCGCGTTACGGGATTGGCGGCGGAACGTTCGTTGGAGTCATCCACTCGCTAAAGGGCCGCACGATTCCGCATTCGGGACAGGACGTGGCGGTGTATTGGGTGCCGCAATGGGGGCAGACGCCCTGGGTGGCAAAGGTGTCAAACGGTGTCCGGCATTTGCCGCACACCCACAGTGCGCCCTGTGGCGGCACGGCTTTGCAGTTGGGACAGGCAAAGCCTTCGCGCCGGGGCATTTTGGCCACGCGCAACAAGGCGCGCGCCTGCATTAGGCCGTTCCAGCAATTCAGCAAAGCGAATCCAGCCAGGAGGTAATACCACAGGTGGTTGGTCCAGATGACGACGGGAATGAAAGCGGCGATGCCCACCAATCCGATGACGGTCGCAATCATCAAACTGCGCGCCCGTCCAAATGCAAACCAGAGCAGTGACCGCAGGATCTGTCCGCCATCGAGCGGATAAATCGGCAACAGGTTGAATGCGAGCAAGACGGTATTGATATACCAAAGCGTCAGGACAAAAAGATAGGCATCCGGCATCGTGTCGTCCCAACCGGCGGACCGCGCCACGAGCACCACGACGCTGAAGATGGGAAACAACGCCACGTTGACCAACGGGCCGGCGGCGATGCTCCACAATTGGGCGCCGGGGCGTTGGGGTGGGGACACGTAAGCCACGCCGCCGAGCGGCCAGAGGATGATGTCGTGGGTTTGACCGCCCACCTGCCGGCAGGCCAGTTGATGGCCGAATTCGTGCATCAGCACAATCAGGAACAGCGACAGACATTCCAGTATGCTCCAACTGGTGGAAGTATAACCTCTGGCGCCGCTGACGAAATACCAGACCGCCAGGAACCAGGCCCAGTGCAAATACACGTCAATCCCGAAAAGCCGGAACAGATGGATGGAGCCTTGTTTTGTTGGCATCGGCAGGCAGGGCTACCAAAACAGTTCCAAGGGAACAAGTTATTTAGCCGGATTTTCGTTTCCATTTCGTGACACAGCTTTAACCGGCCCGACATTGTTACTGGCACGGCGCCGGCTTAGATTGACACCATGGTGCCCCGAATTTTGATCGTGGACGACGAGCGGGATTTCGTTGAGCTGGTGCAATTCCGCCTCGCCGGCCTGGGCTACGAATTCATCGTGGCCAACGACGGCGTGCAGGCGCTCAGTCAGGCGCGGCAGTTCAAACCAAATCTCATCCTGCTCGACATCCTGCTGCCGGATCTGGACGGGCTGTCCGTTTGCGAGATTCTGCGCCGCCAGCCGTCCACCAAGAAAATCCCCATTATTTTCATGAGCGCGCTCTCCGGCGACATCACCAAACGCAGCGTGGCCATGCACGCCGACGATTTTTTCACCAAACCGCTCGATCTCCCGCGCTTGAAACGCCGGATTACCGACCTGCTGGATCCGGAGCCGTCGTCCGTAAATGGCGCCGAGCCCGCGCGGGGATAGATTCCTTTTTTGAAATTCAAATCTTCCGACGCGGCTCAGTTCTTGCTAATTAATCCACGTGCAGATTGCCCATCCAAGGCGTTTCGTGGCGGCTCGGCTGATCGTGAATTTACTGCTTGCACTCGTGTTGTATGCTATCACGATTCCGAACTGCTTCGTTCCAGATACGCTGTTCAGTCCGGCACATTTTAATTGGTCTGGCCTACTTCCACCGACTTTATTCCTGGCGGTTTGCACGTTTGCTCTATGGCTTCGGCGGTGATTTACTATTTTAGGTTTCAAACTGAGCCGCGACCTCGAATTGCGCCCGCTTGACACGACCGCGCTCAACCTTCATTTTTAATCTTAATTGAAGGTATTACATGAGCACGCCGCATCCATTATCCGCCACCCTGCAAACGTTTGAATTGGGCAACGGCCGGCCGGGGAAGTTTTATTCCCTGCCGGCGCTCGAAAAGGCCGGGGTCGGCCCGGTTTCCCAACTGCCCGTTTGCATCCGCCTCGTGCTCGAATCCATCCTGCGCAATTGCGACGGCAAAAAAGTCACCGAACATAATGTCCGTGCGCTGGCCAACTGGCAGCCGAACGCGGAGCGCACGGAGGAAATCCCCTTTATCGTCGCGCGCATCGTGTTGCAGGATTTCACCGGCGTGCCGCTGCTGGTGGACCTGGCCGCGATGCGTTCCGCCGTCGCGCGCCTGGGCAAGAACCCCAAGATCATCGAACCGCTGGTGCCGGTGGATCTGGTGGTGGACCACTCGGTGCAGGTGGACGTGAACGGCTCGCCGGATGCCTTCCAGCGTAATCTGGAAATCGAATTCCAGCGCAATCGCGAGCGCTACCAGTTTTTGAAATGGGGCATGCAGGCGTTTGACACGTTCAAGGTGGTGCCGCCCGGCATCGGCATCGTCCATCAGGTCAATCTGGAATATCTCGCCAAAGGCGTGCTCTCCACCCGGGATCCCAAATCCCGGACGCCAGACCCCATCTTCTATCCCGATACGCTTGTCGGCACCGATTCGCACACGACCATGATCAATGGCATTGGCATCGTCGGCTGGGGCGTCGGCGGCATCGAAGCCGAAGCCGGCATGCTCGGCCAGCCGGTTTATTTCCTGACCCCGGACGTGGTCGGCGTGCACCTGACGGGCGCCTTGCGCGAAGGTGTCACCGCCACCGACCTGGCGCTTACCGTCACACAAATGCTCCGCAAGGCGAAGGTGGTCGGCAAATTTGTGGAATTTTTCGGGCCCGGCGCGGCGGCGCTGCCCGTGGTGGACCGCGCAACGATCGGCAACATGGCGCCTGAGTATGGCGCGACGATGGGTTTCTTCCCGATTGACGGGGAATGTGTGAATTATCTGCGCGCGACCGGTCGCAGCGAGGAACATTGCCGTGCCTACGAGAACTACTACAAGGCGCAGGGGCTTTGGGGCATTCCAGAGAAGGGTGACATTGCGTATTCGCAGGAACTGGAACTGGACCTGGGGACGGTACAGCCGAGCGTGGCCGGTCCCAAACGCCCGCAGGACCGCATTGAATTGCCGAACCTGAAGGAAAGCTTCATTGCCACTTTCAGCAAGCCGGTCACGGAAAGCGGGTTCGGCATGAAGCCGGAGGAGCTGGGAAAAACGTTTTTGGTTTCCGGCAACGGGCAGTTTGCCGACGGCGGCGGCAGTCAGGAGCCGGTTTCCGAGCAAAAGGCCCGGTCACAAAATACCAATTCGCAGACGGAGACCGAAATGGCGAACAATCATCCGACGCCGGATCACGTTACGGCACGGGGGCGGGCGGTGAAGAGTGAAATTCGCAACGGCTCGGTCCTGATCGCCGCCATCACGAGTTGCACCAACACGTCGAACCCCAGCGTGATGCTGGCCGCCGGATTGCTCGCGAAGAAGGCGGTGGAACGCGGTTTGACCGTGGACCCGGTCGTCAAGGCCTCGCTCGCGCCCGGCTCGCGCGT
>Ga0070731_10003015_pt1 | contig 15457 bp, 15 predicted proteins | sample Coa_R1_2_FD_66448 | JGI IMG/M metagenome (GOLD analysis project Ga0070731, IMG submission 66448) | Surface soil microbial communities from Centralia Pennsylvania, which are recovering from an underground coalmine fire - Coalmine... | ecosystem: Environmental > Terrestrial > Soil > Unclassified ...
CGCCGGCCTCGTGGCGCTCATCCAGGCCGAGACCGCCGTGGCGCCGGAGGATGCGGCGCGCGGTCGGATCCCGTCGCGCTGGGTCGCCATTGCCCGCACACGCGACGACCTCGGCTCCCTCGCCGCCGACCCGCGCTGGCGTCCGCCACGTCCCGGCAGCGGAACACCGTGGACCGACGAGCGCTCGAGCGTGCTCGCCGTCCTGCGTCTCAGTTGATGACCTTCAGTGGATCGAAGCGAAACCCCGCCTCGTGGAGCTCGCGCGCGAGCTTCGCGCGCCACGCGCCGGCGGGGTCGAGCGGCGTGTACTCGACCCCGTGGATGTCGGAAGGAAGCTCCACCGCCTCCTCGTAGAGCGCGCACACGCGCTCGCGCCGCAGCCGCCCGACGGCGAAGCCGAGCTCGAAGATCACGTTCTGGCGCGCCCGCGGATGGAGCGCGTCCCGGTCGGCGGCGAGCGCACCGACGTCGTCGCCGGTCAGGATCACGACCGCGAACGACAGCCCCGCCTGCGACTCGAGCTTCTCGATGAGCGTACGGCCGTGGGCGGCCTGCTCGTCGAGCAGGATCGGCTCCAGCTGGAGCTTCATGAGAAAGCGCGCGACCTGCTCGCGCATCTCGTGGTTCCGGCCGTGCACGACGAGGACCTTCCCGTCGCGTTCGACCTCGTCGATGCGGGCGAAGTCGACGGCCGGGGTTTCCAGTCGCTGCACGACCGACTCGAGATCGCGGAGGTCGAGCTCCACCTGTCGCCACGGCTCGGTCGGGTGCGTCACGTGGCGGAGGCACATGCGTCGGTAGGCACCTCTGAGATGCGCGTCGTACAGCTCATCCGAGATGAGGGCGAACCGCACGAGCTCGCGCGACCGATCCTGCCACGCCCGGTACGCCTCGTTCGCTTCGTCGTCCCGCCGCATGCCGAACCGCTCGAGCAGCATCTGGCCGAGCCGGATGTGCGCGGCGAGGTATGCGGTGCCGCCGCGGTCGTTCGCGACCGCCGGGAGAGCGGATGGGTCTGTGCGCTCGGGCATGGCGGCTTCCCGAGCCCCGACGGCTCTGGAGGCTCCGGCCGGAAATATGCTTACGGCGTGCCAGCGCGGCAGCGATGAAAGCGGACGCCGGCTGAGGTCGCGCGTGTGCCGGCGACGGAAGCGGTCCCGGAATGGCCACCGACGTACAACCGTGTGCGGGTGACGTCGCCCGCTTCTTTCAGGTGTTCCTGCGCCACCCGCTCCTCCCGGCGGTGCTCGCGCCGGTCGTCGCGATCCTGTTCGGTGCCGGCCGACGCTTCGGGCTTCCGCTTCTCTTCTGGCACGAGCGCCCCGGACGTCAGGCCCTCGCCGGCCTCTCGACGACGCTCCTCGCCGCCGACGTGTTCTTCGTCACGTATCTCCTCGCGGGGCAGGAGTGCTTTCCGGGCGTGCTCGGCCTGCTCCGGTTCATGGCGTACGGCGGCGTGTTGTGGGCCGCGATTCTCGGCGGCGCCGCGCTCTCCTGGCTCGTGCGGCGGACGCCGTCGCCGGCGGGCGACACGGCGGGGCTCACGCCCGGAATCCGCGCGGTTCACGCCGGCCGTCCAGGACCGCTGCACGCAGCACAGCCGCCGATGTGGCCATTCCTTGCCGGCGCTGTCGTCGGTGCGCTCGTGGTCGATGGGCTCACGTGGGTCGGGGCGTGGCTTCCGTGCGACCCGGGCCCGATCACCGCCAAGCTGATCCGGTGGCACGTCGTGCCGAAGCAGGATCTCGCGTTGCACCTCTTCGCCGCCATCATCTTCGTCAGTGTCCTCGGCGCCTACATCGTGGGACGCTCGGTTGCCACGCCAGCGGTCGGGCTCTGCCTGCTGCTCTCGCTCGTCGCCGCTGTCTACGGCTTCTTCGCGTTCCATCTCGCGAGCGCCGGCGTCGCGATCGTCATCGTCGTGAGCCCGCTGCTCGTCGCGGGTCTTCCTCGCTACAAGATCCGCGTCCCCGCTCTCGCCGGCCGGTACGCGTGCCCGTCGCGGTATCCGCCCGAGGAGCGCGCCGCGGTGGCAGCACGAAGCCGGCTGCTCGACGTCCGCCGCGGCGTCGAACGTCCCGAGCCGCGACCGCGGGTCGTCGTGTGCGCGGGCGGGGGCGGGATCCGGGCGGCGACGTGGACGGCCGCGGTCCTGGAGGAGCTCGAGCGGTTGCCCGATTTCGTCGGTGCCGTCCGTCTCGTCACGGGGGCGTCCGGCGGGATCGTGGGGGCGACGTTCTGGGTGGCGCGCCAGTACGAGCGGCTCGCGGGACGACCGGTGACGATGGAGGGGCTGCCGCGCCTCGTCGCGCGCGACAGCCTCAGCGCGCTCGCGCATCGCCTGGTCTTCCGCGACGTCCCGTTCGCGCTGCTTCCCGCGGTGAACGCGCACGACCGTGGCCGTGCGATGGAAGAAGCGTGGCAGCGGCCGCCCGCCGGTTCGCTCGCCGTCCCGATCGGCGCGCTGCGCGAGCACGAGGAGCGCGGCGAGCTGCCGTCGCTGGTCTTCACGCCGATGCTCGTAGAGGACGGACGGCGTCTCGTGATCGGCAACGTCGATCTCTCGCGCGTGACGACCAACTACGTGAGCTGGATCGGCGGCACTGGGCCCGAGGCCACGTCGGTGTCCGCGGTCCATCTCGAGGAGCTGTTTCCGGGTGCGCTGCGCGAGCTCCCGCTCGCGACCGCCGCTCGCCTGTCGGCGTCGTTCCCCTACGTGAGCCCGGCGGCGGTGCTCCCCACGGTGCCGCGCCGACGCGTCGTCGATGCCGGCTACTACGACGACTACGGGCTGGCGCTCGCCTGCGACTGGCTGCGTGCGTGCGTCGAGACTGACCGCGCGTGGCTCGAGCGGCACGTCTCCGCGGTGCTCGTGATCCAGATCCGCGACGAGGTGTCCGAGCTGAGCGTGCACGAGACGGCCGCCCGCCCGCCCGGGGGGAGAGCGTGGGGACGAGGCTTCGAATGGTTGACCAGCCCGATCGCGGGCGTGCTCGCGGCGCGCGAGGCCGTGATGCTGTTCCGGAACGACGCGGCGCTCGCGGGCGTGACCGCGGCGCTCGACCCCGGGTTCCTCACGACGACCGTCTTCGAGTTCAAGGGCGAGGCGTCGCTCAGCTGGTACCTGACGACCGCGGAGATCGACACGATCTGCGCGCAGGCGACGTCGCCGGGGATCGCCGCGAAGGTGGCGGCGTTGGGGGAGTGGCTGGCGGCCCGCGTTGAACAAGCCCCGCGACGGTGACACCTTGCGGCCATGGCGCTTCCCGCCTCCGACGCCCTCTTCGACCCGACCGATGAGCACCGCCAGCTGCGCGCGCTGGTCGCCCAGTTCGCGCGCGACGAGGTCGATCCGCAGGCGGCCGAGTACGACGCGCGCGGCGTGCTGAACGTCGCGCTCATGCGGCGCGCGGGCGAGCTCGGGCTGCTCGGCGTCACGGTGTCCGAGCGCGACGGCGGCGCCGGGATGGACGCGGTCGCCGCCGTCATCGTCCATCACGAGCTCGCGAAGTACGACCCCGGCTTCTGCCTCGCGTACCTCGCGCACGCGATGCTGTTCGTGAACAACTTCTACAACTGCGCGAACGAGGCGCAGCGCGCGCGCTGGCTCCCGAAGACGCTCAGCGGCGAGTGGATCGCAGGCATGGGCATGACCGAGCCCGGTGCCGGCACCGACGTGCTCGGCATGAGCACCACCGCCGTGCGCGACGGCGACCGGTGGGTCCTGAACGGCAGCAAGACCTACATCACGAACGGCTGCGAGGGCTTCTGCTTCCTCGTCTACGCCAAGGTCGACGGCGCGATCACCGCGTTCGTGGTCGACCGCGACTGCCCCGGCTTCTCCACCTCGGCGCACATCGACAAGCTCGGGATGCGCGGCTCGACCATGTCCGAGCTCGTCTTCGAGGACTGCCGCGTGCCGGCGGCGAACCTCCTCGGGCAGGTCGGCGGCGGCGTCGTCCACATGATGCGGAACCTCGAGATCGAGCGCCTGACCCTGGCCGCGATGAGCGTCGGCATCGCCGAGCGCTGCGTCGAGATCATGATCCGCTACTCGGCCGAGCGGCGGGCGTTCGGGCGGCCGATCGCGGAGTTCGGGCAGATCCAGCGCTACGTCGCCGACGGCTACGCGGCGAAGGAGGCGGCGAAGAGCCTCGTCTACAACGTCGCGCGCGACGTCGGGCCGGGCCGGCGCGCGCGCGTCGGGTCGGACACGGCGAAGCTGTTCGCCGCGCCGGTGGGGAAGATGTGCGCCGACTACGCGATGCAGGTGATGGGCGGGGCGGGGTACTGCCGGGAATTCCCGGTCGAGCGGCTCTGGCGCGACGCGAAGCTGCTCGAGATCGGCGGCGGCACGCTCGAGGCGCACCAGAAGAACCTGACGAAGGACCTGACCCGCGTCGGCTGATCAGGCGACGAGCCGCTCGATCGTTTCCACCTCGGCGGGGTCGAGCGCGAACTCGTAGATGCCGAGGTCCTCGGCCATGTGCGCGGCGGACGTCGTCCCGGTGAGCGGGGTCATGCCGACCTGGAGCGCGAAGCGGAAGATCACCTGCGGCACCGTCCGGTCGAGCCGCGCGGCGATCGCGCGCACGCGGGAATCCCACAGCACCTCGCGGTTGGCGGTGAGCAGCGAGAAGCCCTGGTAGACGAGCCCCTGCTCGCGGCAGAACGTGCGCACCGCGCGGTCCCAGCCGGTCGCGGCGAAGCACCGGTTCTGGACGATCGCCGGCTTGGTCGACGACCGGGTCCAGAGCTGCGCGAGCTGCCCGAGGTTCACGTTCGAGACGCCGAGGAGCCGCGTGCGCCCGGCGCGGTGCAGGCGAGCCATCGCCTCCCACGCCTCCCAGTCGTCGCCGCCGAGCCCGTGAGCCATCGACGGGCCATGCAGGACGTACGAGTCGATTCGGTCGACGCCGAGGTGCTCGAGCGAGCTGGCGAACGACTGCTCGACCTGTGTCGCGATCGGCGCGCGCGGGTCGTAGGGCAGGCGGTGGTCCTGCCCGCCCAGGTAGGTGAACTTGGTCTGGAGGAACAGGTCGTCGCGCGGGAGACCCGCCGCGGCGAGCGCCTGCCCGACGCCGGCCTCGTGGTAGTGGCGGCGCTGGTTCGCGGTATCGATCCCGCGGAAGCCGGCGTCGAGCGCGAGGCGGACGAGGCCGGCGGTCGCGTCCTCCTTCCACGCCGTGCCGTAGATGAAGGTCGGCACGCGCACGCCGTGGACCTCGGTGTAGTGCACCACTGCGCCCCTAGCACGGTCGCGAGGGACTGCCCATGCCTCGGCAGCGCTGCTACACCGTCGAACGATGGTCTCGGCGCACGACCTCGAGCAGCACCGCGGCGCGCTCACCGGCCACTGCTACCGGATGATGGGCTCGGCGGCAGACGCCGACGACGCCGTGCAGGAGACCATCGTGCGCGCGTGGCGCGGGTTGCTCGGCCAGGACATGGGCAACTACGTCGTCGTGACGGCGACGGAGACCGACGAGAGCGGCCCCAGGCGGGTCGGCCGGATCAACGGCGGCTTCTACCCGAAGCGAGCGGAGTGGCCGGCGCAGTATCCGTCCGTCGTGATCGCGGTGGACGAGATCGCGGCGGCGATGAGGAAGGTGACCGACGCGGGCGGCCGCGTGCTCGGCGAGCCGACGGAGATCCCGGGCGTGGGGCAATACGTCTCGTTCTACGACACCGAGGGCAACCGCGTGAGCATGCTCCAGCCCATCCCGCGCAACTGGCACGCGTCATGATCCGGGTGAGCGCGTTCCGCTGGGTGCCACCGTTCGCGCGTGGCCTCGCGCGCGACCTGCGCGTGCGCTGGGCGCTCGAGGAGGCCGGCTTTCCGTACGAGGAGCGGCTGATCGGGCCCGAGGATCAGGGATCGGAGACCTATCGTCGCCTGCAGCCGTTCGGGCAGGTGCCGGCGTACGAGGAGAACGGGCTGGTCCTCTTCGAGTCCGGCGCCATCGTGCTGCACGTCGCGGAGCGCTCGGCGGCGTTGATGCCCTCCGATCCCGAGCGCCGCGCGCGGGTGACGGCGTGGATGTTCGCCGCGCTCAACACGATGGAGCCCGCCATCCAGCAGCTCGCCGAGCTCGACCTCTTCTACGCCGAGGAGGAATGGGCGAAGCAGCGCCGGCCGGCCGCCGTCGAGCGCGTGGAGGCGCGGCTCGCGACCCTCGCGGGCTGTCTCGATGGAAGAGAACATCTCGCAGGGGCCTTCACCGCGGCCGACGTGCTCATGACGAGCGTGCTGCGCATCGTGCGCCACACCGATCTGGTCGCGCGGGTGCCCGTGCTCGAGGCCTACCGGCTCCGCTGCGAGGCGCGGCCCGCCTTCCAGAAAGCACTCGCCGACCAGATGGCCGCTCTCTCGCCTTGATCGCGCGCCTCGTCCTGCAGACGGCCGCCTGGCTCGGCCTCATGGCTCTCCTGCTCTTCGGAGCGGCGGGCGACTCGCGGTGGCGGCAGGCGTGGGCGTTGCTCGCGATCTTCGCGCTCGGGTCCGTCGCGTTCAGCGTCTGGCTCCAGCGCCGCGACCCGGCGCTGCTCGCATCCCGGGTGGGGCCGCTGATCCAGCGTGGGCAGCCGGCGTGGGACAGGGTCTTCATCCTCGCGTTCGTCCCCGTCTGGTGCGGCTGGCTCGTGCTCATGGCGCTCGACGCGCAGCGCTGGCGAACGTCGCACGTTCCGCCTTCGCTCGAGCTCCTGGGCGGCGTGCTCGTCGTCGCGGGGTTTCTGGCGACCGCGCTGGTGCTGCGCGAGAACAGCTTCGCGGCACCCGTGATTCGCGTGCAGGCGGAGCGAAGGCAGCGCGTCATCGACACCGGACCGTATGCGTTCGTGCGCCATCCGATGTATGCGGCGGCGGTGCTCTATCTCTCTGGAATGCCGCTGCTGCTCGGGTCCTGGTACGGGCTGCTGGTCGTGCCGCTCATGCTCGTCGGCATCGCTGCGCGCGCCGTGTTCGAGGAGCGTCTGCTGAGACGGGAGCTGCCCGGGTACGCGGAGTACATGAAGCGTGTCCGCTACCGCTTGCTCCCCGGGGTGTGGGTCATCGCGCTCGCCCTGGCCGGAGGCACGAGCGAGGCGGCGACCTTCGCCAGCCACCAGCGCATCGTCTACTCGGACGGGCTGCACAACGAGAACACGACGATGATCCGGTTCCACGGCCGGATCCTGCTCGGCTTCCGCGGCGGCGAGCAGGGCCAGATCGGGTCGGCGCGCGCGCACATCAACATCTTCGAGTCGCGCGACCGCGGGCGGACGTTCGAGTTCCTCAGCGAGGTGAATGCCGACGACCTGCCCGGCGGGCGCGACATCCGCGACCCGAAGCTGGTCGAGATCGGCGGCAAGCTCTTCCTCTACGCGATCAGCCGCGTGCCGGGCTTCCACTACCGCGACCTGGGCGGCCAGGCGTGGACCCTCCGCGCCGAGTCGAACGACGGCGGGCGCACGTGGTCCGCGCCGTGAAGACGTACGCGGACGTCGACGCGACCGGCGCGGAGACGTTCTGGGGCTTCTGGCGCTACACGCCGCGCGTCTACACGGACGCCGGCAAGCACCGGCGAACGCTGTTCGCCACTGGCTACGAGGACTTCGACATCGCGGTCGGGCTGTTCGCCTCCGAGGACGGCGTCACGTGGGAGAAGCGCTCGACGATCATCGCGTCGTACGACGATGTGCCGAGCGAGGCCGAGCTGCAGTTCTTCGGCAAGAACCACGACACCGCCGTCGCGCTCGTACGCCTGGACGACCAGGACATCCTCGCCGACGGGCAGACCGCGATCTGCACCGCGCACGACCCGTTCGTCACCTGGGAGTGCGGCCGCCGCATCGAGCAGCGTCTCGACGGCCCGACGTGGATCGTCCGCCGTTCCCGCGGGCGCACGCGCAACTTCGTCTTCGCCCGCAAGCATCTGCCGTGCACGTTCAAGCGCACCGCGATCTACGAGCTGCGCGGCGATCTGACCGACCCCGCGGCGCCGATCGAGGTCTGCGAAATCCAGGAGCTGAAGAGCTCCGGCGACACGGCGTACACGTCGCTCGCGCCGCTCTCCCGGAATCGGTCGCTGCTCGCGTGGTACAGCAGCCCCGTCGATCAGGAGCTGCCGTGGTTCGAGGGCATCTCGTCGCCGAGCGACATCTGGCTCGCCGACGTCGATTTCGGCCGCGCCCCTGCCCGCTGCACGCCTCCGCCGCCGAAGCATCTGTGCGAGCCGCCCCCGCTGCCGGCCGACACCATGGCGTTCGACGCCAGCGGATCGCACCTGTTCACGCTCGCGCCGGTGATCTGGCCGGCGCAGACCCTCTCGTTCCGCGCCGACGTGCAGGTGCACGGGACGACCCTCGATCTCGCGCTCCAGCCGCTCGACGGCGTGACGAAGGCGCCGGTGGGCGCGCCATGGACGACGACGAACGTCTCGCTCTCCGCCGACGGAAGATTCACGGCGGATTTCGGCACGCAATCGGTGCCGGCCGCGGCCTATCCGCCCCTCGACGATCCGCTGCTGACCGTCCATGAATTCGTCGTCAGCGGCGCGACCACGTCGGCGGACGGCTTCTGCGGGTCGATCTCCGGCTACGCGCAGGTGTATGGGACGAACCCGTCGGACCGGATCCGGCTCGAGGGCTCGACGTTCGGCGCGGCGCGCATCACGGGCGGCGTGCTGCCCGCGCCGGTCAGCGCGTGCGCGGCGCCGTGACCGGTCAGCGGCTCCCGAGCGAGAGCGGGAACTTCACGCTGGCGCCGCCGTCGGCGACGACGGTTTGCCCCGTGACGTAGCTCGCCAAGTCGGAGGCGAGGAAGGCGACGACGCGCGCGATTTCTTCCGGCTCACCCATGCGCCGGAGCGGGATCGCGCGCGCCGATTCCGCGCGCCGCTCGTCGGTCGTGATCGCGAGCACGCGCGGCGTCCTGATCGCGCCCGGCGCCACGGCGTTGACGCGCACGCCGTGCGGCGCGAGCTCGACCGCGAAGGTCTTCACGAGCGACACGAGCCCCGCCTTCGCCGCGCCGTACGCGGCGTGCGACGGCGCGGCGAAGAGCCCGCTCACGGACGCCACCGCGACGAGCGCGCCGGCGCGCTGCTCCACCATGCGCGCGCCCGCGGCCTGGAAGAGGTGGAAGACGTGACGCAGGACGAGCGCGAAGCTCTCATCCCAGTCGGCGTCGGTCTGCTGGAGCGCCGGATTCCACCGCGCCTCGCCGACGATGTCGACGGCGACGTCGACGCCGCCGAACGACTGCACCGTGGCCGTCACCGCCGCGTCGATCGCCGCGCGCTCGCGGACGTCGCCGCCGATGCCGATCGCTTGGGCGCCCGTCGCCTGGATCTCCTTCGCGATCGCCGCGCGCCGGGCCGCGTCGGCATCCATGCACGCGACGCGCGCGCCGGCGGCGGCGAGTAGCAGCGCGGTCGCGCGTCCGATGCCCTGGCCGGCGCCGGCCACGAGCGCGCGCTTGCCGGCGAGCCCGAGGTCGACCACTCAGTTCGCCCGGAAGAAGTCGGTCACGAGCGCGTGCACGCCGACCGGGTCCTGCGCCGGATACCCGTGGCCCGCACCGGGTACGATGTGCAGCCGGGAGCCGCGAATGCGCTCGGCCAGCACGTAGGCGTTCTGCACCGGGATGAGCACGTCGCGGTCGCCGTGGAGGATCAGCGTCGGCGCCGTGATCTGGGGCAGACGCTCGTAGCACGTCCATCCGAAGAGACCCGCCATCGCGCGGTGCGCCGTCTCCGGCGGGGTGGCCGGCAGCATCGGCGCCATCATCATGAAGACGTCGCGGATCGCCGGGTTGGCGGCGATCCATTCCGGCGTGAAGAGCAGCGGCAGCTGACGGTCGACCCATGCCGCGGTGTCGGTCCCCATGGTGCCGACGACGGCGATCAGCTCCTCGATGATCTGCGGCTCGGCCATCGTCGAGTGCTCGCCGCCGCAGAGCGTGCAACCGAGCACGAGCGAGCGAATCTTCTGCGGGTGACGCAGCGCCAGCTCCTGCGCGATCATCCCGCCCATCGACACGCCGTAGACGTGGGCGCGCGCGATGCCGAGATGCTCGAGCAGCCCGGCGGCGTCCTCCGCCATCCGATCGATGGTATAGGGACCGTCGGGCTTGTCGCTCCGCCCGGTGCCGCGGTTGTCGTAGTAGACCGCGCGGAAGCCGTCGAGGAACGGGATCGATCCGAGCCAGGCGTCGCCCGGCATCCCGTAGCCCATGATGAGGAGGAGCGGGTCGCCGTCGCCGGTCTCCTCGTAGTGGATCTTCACCCCGTCGATCGTCGCCTCCGGCATTACTCCTCCTGGCGACGGCGTACCACGACCACTTGCGCTCAGACCACTCGCCGCCGCTCGTGCGTCTCCATCGAGGCCGGTGCCGCAAGCCTGGCCTCCGTCAGCCGGGCGAGCGTGTACGCGGCTATCGCCATCACGAGGTCGCGCACCGCGATGTCGAGGAAGTGCCCCGACGACACCAGGTTGAGCGCGATCGCCACCAGCCACACCGCCGCGACGTAGCTTCCGATCACCGTCCAGCGGGTCAGGATCGCGAGCCCGACCACCATCTCCACGACTCCGGCGAAGTGCATGAACGTCTGCGGGCTGACGGGCAGGATGGCCGCAGCGACCGGGCTCAGGTACCCTGGCCAATCCGCGAGTAGGTTGAAGAACTTGTCGAGCCCGGCCAGGAACGGAACGACCCCGAAGGCCACCTTGAGTGCCTGCCGCGCGGACTCGACGCCTCGATCGATTGTCATGTGTCACCTCCTGCCCCGAACCGAGTCGCGAGCGGCCGATCGGTTCCCGGGAACCTTTTCGCGGCTGCCGACTCCGTAGCGGATATGGCCATCGAGCATGCGGCGGCGGCCGGCCCAGCGGCCCTGACGGACGAGGAGATCGTCGCGCGCACGCGCGCGGGCGAGATCGCGCTCTTCGAGCTGCTCATGCGGCGCTATAACCAGCGTCTCTACCGGCTCGCGCGGGCGGTCGTCCGGGATGCGAGCGAGGCCGAGGACGTCGTCCAGGAGGCGTTCGTGCGGGCGTTCGAGCATCTCGATCAGTTCGCCGGCCGGGCGCGGTTCGCGACCTGGCTCATGCGGATCGCCGTGCACGAGGCATCGGCGCGTCTCCGCCGACGAGGACGGTACATGGACATCGAGGACAGCATGCCGACGCTCGCGTCCGGGGCGGCCGGGCCGGAGCAGCGCACCGCCGACCGCGAGCTCGGGCACGCGATCGAGGCCGCCGTCGACGCGCTGCCGGAGGTCTTCGGCGCCGTCTTCGTGCTGCGCGACGTCGAGGGGCTCAGCACCGCCGAGACCGCCGCCTGCCTCGGCATCAACGCCGAGACGGTGAAGACGCGGCTCCATCGCGCGCGGGCGTTGCTCCGGAACCACATCACCGCGCGGATCGGCGTCGCGGCCCGCGACGCCTTCCGATTCGACGGGGCGCGCTGCGACCGGATGGTCGCGGCCGTGATGGCGCGGATCGCTACTCGAACACGATGACGCTGCGCGCGGCGGTGCCGCGGCGGAGCGCATCGAGCGCGTCGTTCACGCCGTCGAGCGGGAGACGCGCGGAGATCATCTCGTCCAGACGCAGCGATCCGGAGCGGTAGAGCTCGAGGTAGCGCGGCATGTCGGTGCGGAAGCGGTTCGAGCCCATCATGCAGCCGAGGATCGTCTTCTCGCGCAGAACGATGTCGGCGCCCGGTAGCTCGACGCTCGTGCCCGCCGGCACGACGCCGATCATGACGATCGTCCCGCCCTTGCGCGTCATGCGGACGGCCTGGCGGACGGTCGCCGGCAGCCCGATCGCCTCGAACGCATAGTCGACGCCGCCGGCCGTCAGGTCGAGGACGGCCTTCACGGGGTTCCCGTCCGCGGCGTTCACCGTGTCGGTCGCGCCGAGCCGGGTCGCGAGCTCGAGCTTCCACGGGACCGTATCGACGGCGACGATGCGGCCCGCGCCCGCGATGCGCGCGCCCTGGACGACCGAGAGCCCAATTCCGCCGCAGCCGATCACCGCGACGGTGCTCCCCGCCGGCACCCGCGCGCGGTTGAAGACCGCGCCGAGTCCGGTCGTCACGCCGCAGCCGATCAGCGCCGCACAGTCGAGCGGGACATCCGGCCGGATCCTCACCAGGGCGTTCTCGTGCACGAGCATCCGCTCGGCGAATGCGCCCAGGTTCGCGAACGGCGCGATCGGCGCGCCGTCCTTCGCGAGCCGGGGTCGCTCGTCGACGCGGCGCACGAGCGCCTCGCCGTCGCAGAGGTTGGTCCGCCCCGCGGTGCAGTACTCGCACGTGCCGCAGAATGCGGAGAGGCAGCCGATCACGTGATCGCCGGGCACGACGTGGCGGACTTCGGCACCCACGGCCTCGACCACGCCGGCCGGCTCGTGGCCGAGCACCATCGGGAGCGGGTTCGGCAGCGATCCTTCCACGACGTGGAGGTCGCTGTGACAGACGCCGACGGCGGCGGTGCGGACGAGGACTTCCCGCGGTCCCGGCGCGTCGATCGCGACGTCCTCGATGCGAAGCGGCTCGTTCAGCGCGTGCAGCACCGCCGCCTTCATGCGGCATCCCACGTGATCGGCATCGACTGGAGCCCGCGGAGGAAGATCATCGGCTTCCAGCGTGGCGTCCCCGGTGACAGCGCGAGTCCCGGCAACCTCCGGAGTAACGTGTCGAGGACGACGCGCGCCTCCAGGCGGGCGAGCCACGCGCCGAGGCAGAAGTGAATCCCCCACGCGAACGCGACGTGGCGCTCGGCGCGCCGGCGCACGTCGAGCCTGTCCGGGTCGGGGAACTGCGTCGGGTCGCGGTTCGCCGACGCCATGAACGGGACGACCATGTCGCCGCGGCGGATCGTCCGTCCGTGCCAGGGGACGTCGGCGGTCGCGATCTTCACGGTCGCGGGCACCGGCGGATCGTAGCGCAGCAGCTCCTCGACGGCATCGTGGACGAGCGACGGGTCGGCGCGCAGCAGCGCGACCTGATCCGGGTGGCGGAGCAGGTGAAAGAGCCCGTTGCCGATGAGGTTCGTCGTCGTCTCGTGCCCCGCGAAGAGGAGGAGGATGCAGTTCGCCACGACCTCGTCGCGCGTCAGGCGGTCACCTTCGTGCTCCGCACGCAGCATGAGCGTGGTGAGGTCGTCGCCGGGCCGGCGCTCGCGCTCCCGGAGAAGGCTGCGGAAGTACTCGACCAGCGCGCCGACGCCGGCGCTCGCCTCGGCGAAGTTGTCGCGGTCGTCGACGGCGCCGCCGAGGTACGCCGCGAGGCGATCCGACCACGCCTTGATCGACTCGAGGTCCTCCTCCCGCGCGCCCATCAAGCCGGCAATGACGCTCGCCGGGAGCGGGAAGGCGAGCTCGCGGATAAAGTCCATCGTGCCGCGCGCTGCGACCCGGTCGAGAAGGGCGTCGACCATCCGCTGGATGCGATCGCGGCTCGACGCAAGCTGCTTCGGCGTGAACGAGCTCTGCAGCAGCCCGCGCAGGCGATCGTGATCGGGTGGATCGCGGAACACGAGCCAGTGGCCGAGGACGTCGGCGACCATGCGCACGGCCGGGCGCTGGCTCGCGTAGCGCTCGTCGATCCGCCGGAAGCGGTCGGAGGAGAACGTCTCGGGGCGGTTGAAGATCGAGACGACGTCGTCCCAGCGCGTCACCACCCAGGCGTTGAGGCTCGCGCTCCAGTGCACCGGGTCGTGCTCGCGGAGCCACGCGTACAGCGGAAACGGGTCCTGGACGTTCGGCTCCGACTTGAGGTCGCGGTCCACCGCCGCGGATAGTAACCCGCCGCGGGCTCGACGCTCCACACCGGCCGGAGTAGATGTCCGCCGGTGACGTTCGTCGAGGAGCTCCGCGCGATGATCGACGCCGGGCGCGCGTTCGGCCGCCATCCGCTCTGGCGCCGGATCGAGGACGGAAAGCTGCCGAAGTCCGCCCTCGGGGCGTTCGCGGTCCAGTTCTTCCTTCAAGTCCGCGAGTTCCCCCGCGCCGTGAGCGCGCTCCACTCGAGCTGCCCCGACGCGGACGAGCGGGTCGAGCTGGCCGAGAGCCTCTACGAGGAGGAGACCGGGCGCATCTCCGGCTGCAACGTCTCGCATCCCGAGCTCTTCATCCGCTTCGGCGAGGGCGTCGGCCTCGCGCGCGACGCGCTCGTCGACGGCGTGCCGCTGCCGACGACGACGGCGCTCATCGAGTGGTTCGAGCAGTCGACCCGGGAGCATCCGTTCATCGAGGGTGCGGCTGCGACGAACCTCGCTGCGGAAGGGCAGGTGCCGGGCGCGTTCGGTCTGTTCGCACGCGCGCTCGAGCGGCACTACGGCTGCACGCCGGACCAGGTCGCGTTCTGGGACGTGCACGAGCACGCGGACCGGGAGCACAGCGCGGTCGGCGACCACATCGTCGTGCGCATGGCGACGACGCCGGAGTTGCAGGCCGGCGTGCGGCGGGCGGTCGCGCGCTCGCTCGATCTGTGGTGGCGGTTCTTCGACGGGATCGCGGCAGTCACCGGCGGCTGACGTACGAGACGCCCTGGCGTCGACCGCGCGGAATGCCATGCCCGCGGTGCGTCCTGGAACGTCGCTTGCGTTCCATTCGGTGCGATGGCGGCGGACGGCGAGTTCCGTCACCTCGGCGGCGGCTCCAAGGGGCTTTTCCTGGCGCTCCGTTACGTCTTCGTCATCGCCGTCGGGTATCTGCTCGTCCTCGCGCGCCCGGGGTCCGCGGCGCCTGTTCGAGCGCTCGCTGTTGCGGGCGCCCTCGCGTCGAACATCGCGCTCTCCCGGGTGCCGGCCCGCGTGCTCCTCGCGCCGTTCGTCGCGGCGCCGCTCCTCGCTGCGGATGCGGCCTGGGTCGCATGGGCGCTGCGGGCATCGGGTACGGCCGACCCCGACTTCTTCGTCCTCTACTTCTTCGTGTTGGTTCTCGCGGCGGTGGGGGAGAAGCCCGGGATGGTCGTCCTCGGCGCCGTGCTCGCGAGCGCCGTGGCGGTCCTCACCGGCTGGCGGCACGTCGGCTGGACGCCGACGATCCTCCTGCGCATCGTCGTCATCTTCACCGCGGCGCTCTTCTACGGACACGTGCTCGGCCGCATCAAGAGCGAACGCCAGCGCGGCGACCGCAACGCGGAATGGGTTCGGACCCTCGAGGCGCAGGTCGCCGAGCGGAGCGCAGCGTTGCACCGGCTCTACAAGGCGGCACGCGCGGCGAGCGATGCGAAGAGCGATTTCATGGCGAGCCTGTCGCACGAGGTGCGCACGCCGCTGCACATCATCATCGGCTACTCCGAAATGCTCACCGACGGCGCCGCGCGGACGCCCGAGGACGGCGCGACGCTCGGCAAGCACATCCGCTCCGCGGCGACCGGCTTTCTGCGCCTCGTCGACGATCTGCTCGAGATCAGTCGGCTCGAGTCGGGACGCGTGCACGTCGATCTGCGCCCGCTGGGGAT
>Ga0070731_10003016_pt1 | contig 15453 bp, 12 predicted proteins | sample Coa_R1_2_FD_66448 | JGI IMG/M metagenome (GOLD analysis project Ga0070731, IMG submission 66448) | Surface soil microbial communities from Centralia Pennsylvania, which are recovering from an underground coalmine fire - Coalmine... | ecosystem: Environmental > Terrestrial > Soil > Unclassified ...
GATGCTCTACTATTTTCTGGAGTACCTGCGCCAGAAATTTCATCCCCCGGGATTTGGGATGTTTCATTTTATCACGTTCCGCGCGGGTGCGGCGGCTGTAACCGCGTTGATAATATCATTCTGGCTCGGACCGAAATTTATCCGCATGCTCAAAGCGCGGCAGATCGGCGAAGCAGCGAAGTTGGAAGCGCCGAAGAATCATTTGAGCAAAGCGGGTACGCCGACGATGGGCGGATTGATCGTCCTAACTTCGCTGCTGATTCCATGCCTGCTTTGGGGCGATCTGCGAAATATGTACATCGTCATCATCGCCGGAGTAACGGCGCTGCTGGGTTTTGTTGGATTTCTGGACGATTATCTGAAAGTCGTCAAGAAAAAACCCAAAGGGTTGATCGGCGGGTACAAGATCGTTGGACAGGTGACAGCGGGATTGATCGTCGGCGGGATTATTTACTTCCATCCGGAATGGATCGACGCGGATTTGCGAAAATATGCTTCGAGTTCGACGATGCCGTTCTTCAAGAATTTCGAAGTGAATTTCGGGGTGTTGTATATCCCGATCGTGATCTTCGTGATCACCGCAACGAGCAACGCGGTGAACCTCACCGATGGTCTCGATGGACTCGCGGCGGGTACGGTGGCAATCGTTGCGCTGACGCTGGCGATCATCAGCTACATCACAGGCAACATCGAGATGAGTCAGTATCTGACGATTCCGTATCTGCGCGGAACGGGCGAACTGACCGTGTTTTGCGCGGCGCTTGTCGGCGCGGCGATGGGGTTCTTGTGGTTCAACACCTACCCGGCGCAGGTGTTTATGGGCGATACCGGCTCCCTGGCGCTGGGCGGCGCGATCGGCACGCTCTGCGTATTAATCAAGAAAGAATTGCTTCTCCCGACGCTCGGCGGTGTGTTTCTGATGGAAACAGCATCGGTGATAATTCAGCGATTTTATTTTAAGTACACGAAAAAGAAATACGGTGAAGGACGGCGCGTGTTCCGCATGGCGCCGATTCATCACCACTTCGAGCTGCTCGGTTGGCCCGAGCCGAAAATTGTAACACGATTTTATATCATCGCCATCCTCCTGATGATTCTGAGTTTGGCAACGTTTAAAGTGAGATAAGGAAGAGCAGTACAAACGAAGAGAGCAATTGCACGACGTACAGGGTAAACATATTACAGTGCTGGGCGCTGCACGCAGCGGCATCGCTGCGGCAGAACTACTTCAGAACAAGGGCGCAACGGTGTTCGTGAGCGATAGCGGCACAGCGGCCGATCTCACGCCGAATCTTGAGCGGCTAAAATCGCTTGCAATTCTGTTCGAGACAGGTGCGCACAGTGAGAAGGTTTTGACTGCAGATTCAATCGTTCTGAGTCCCGGAATTCCCGGCTCAATCCCGATACTGCGCAAAGCGGAAGAACGGAGCATTCCGGTTATCAGCGAAATCGAAATGGCGAGCTGGTTCTGCCCTGCGCCGATCATTGCCGTAACCGGGACGAACGGGAAGACCACCACCACGGCGCTGCTCGGACGGCTCTTCCATGACGCGCGCAAGAAACATGTGGTCGCCGGGAATATCGGCAATGCGTTCTCAGGTTCAGTGCAGGAATTAACCAAAGATTCTACCGCTATTCTTGAAGTCAGCAGTTTTCAACTCGATTTCACGGTCGATTTTCATCCGCACGTTGCGGTGCTGCTGAATATCACCCCGGATCACCTGGACCGGTATGATAATTCGTTCGATAAATATGTTGCTTCGAAATCACGCATCTTCGAACATCAAACGAATAGCGACTATCTGATCTATAATTGGGACGACGAAGGCGTTCGGGAGCTGGTTCGGATTTACGCGAGCAAGCATGTTCGTACCCTGGCGTTCGGCATTGATCAGCAATTCGATGAAGGCGCATTCGTCGAAGACGATAAGTTGGTTACCATCATCGGGGAAACCCGTTCGGAGATTGTTGAAACGGACTTGATCACGATACCCGGCAAACATAATCTCTATAATGCGATGGCAGCGACGCTGGCCGCGCAATTAATGGCGGTTCCGGTGCCGTCGATTCGCGCCACGCTGAAGAATTTCAAAGGGGTAGAGCATCGTCTGGAATTTGTCCGCGAACTGGATGGTGTGAAGTATATTAACGATTCCAAAGCGACGAACGTCGATTCGGTTTGGTACGCGCTTCAGGCGTACGCAGAACCAATCGTATTATTGCTCGGCGGACGAGACGAGAAAAACAACTATCTGCGGCTCTTCGATCTCGTCGAAGAACACGTGAAAGCAATCGTTGCAATCGGCGAATCGGCGGACAAGGTGGTTTCGGAGTTTTCAGGTATTACGAAGGTAACGAAAGCCGGTTCGATGGAAGAAGCGGTTAAGGTTGCGCGAGCGCAGGCTTCAACCGGCGATATTGTGATGCTTTCGCCGGCATGCAAGTCGTTCGATTGGTTCAAAAACTACGAACACCGCGGACAGGTGTTCAAACAGATTGTGAACGGACTGTAACGATGGATCTCTCATCCCGCAATCATGTCGATGTGCCGATGCTGCTCGCAGTGATCGCGTTGATGTTCATGAGCCTGGGGATTGTCTATAGCGCCTCGGCATCGTGGGCGCTGGAAAAATACGGCGAGAGCGAACGGATGCTCGTGAGCCATGCCGTCAAAGTGTTTGTGGGAATCGGGATGCTGTTTATCGGCATGTCGATCGATTACCACAAGATTAAACGGTTCAGCAAGATCGCCGTAATTGGCGCGATCGTACTTCTGCTCGTCACCTTGGCGATGGGTGGGGAAGCGAAAGGGGCCACGCGCTGGCTGCGGATCAGTTCGATGGGATTTCAGCCGTCGGAATTTGCGAAGTATGCGCTTCTCTTTCACCTCTGCACGTTGATCGCGGTGAAGGGTGAGATGGTGCGGGATTTTAAGCGCGGTTTTCTGCCGATGGTATTTTGGATCGGCGCCATCACAGTGCTGGTGATGAAGCAGCCGAACTTCAGCATGGGCACGATCATTTTTGCCCTGAGCATGATGCTGCTGTTTATCGGCAGAGTGAAAGTAACGCACATTGTAATTTTATTCCTGGCGATCTTGCCTCCGTTGGTGATCTATATGCTCAGCGCGGATTACCGGCGTGCGAGGATCATAACGTTTATGCACGGCGGAACGACTGCAAGCGGACACAACTACCAATTGCTGCAGGGCATGCTCGGCTTCGGCAATGGCGGGATATTCGGCGTTGGACCCGGCGAAAGCAAGCAGCGCGATTTATTTTTGCCCGAATCGTATGGCGATTTTGTCTTTTCCATCGTCGGTGAAGAGTATGGTTTGGTGGGGACGATTGTGGTGATGGGTCTCTTTCTCTTTATCATGGTGCGCGGTTTTCGCATTGCACGCCGGGCGATGGATGATTTCGGCAGAAATCTTGCCATCACGGTTACATGCGCCATTACCTTGTATGCGTTGGTGAATGCGAGCGTCACGCTCGGCATGGTGCCGACAACCGGACTGCCGATGCCGTTCGTTAGCTACGGCGGTTCATCGATGGTGTTTTCGGCTTTTGCCATTGGCATTTTGTTGAATGTCTCATCGCAAACAGATTTATTCCCGCGGGCAACAACCCAAATACCCGTGGTGGGCGAAGTCAACGCCGATGAACCGGCGTTAGGAAAGGTCTATTAATGTGGCCCGATTTGTCTTTGCGGGCGGCGGCACTGGCGGTCATCTGTTTCCGGCAATCGCGATTGCAGATGCAGTGCGTAAATCAATTCCCGATGCGGAGATCCTCTTCGTCGGTGCGCGGGGCAAAATCGAAGAAACCGCGGTTCCGAAACGTGGGTACAATTTCCGGCCGATCTGGATCAGCGGCTTTCACCGGAAGAAGTTGTTCACTAATGTGTTGTTTCCGTTGAAACTTTGTATATCAATGATGCAATCGATTTCCATACTGCGGTCGTATAAACCCGATGTCGTCATTGGGACGGGCGGATTTGCTTCCGGTCCGGTGTTGTATGCCGCGACGATGATGGGAATTCCGACGCTCATCCAGGATCAGAACAGCGCGCCGGGCGTAACGACGAAATTTCTCGGTTCGCGAGTCGATGAGGTGCACCTGACATTTGAATCGTCCAAGAAATATCTCAAACGGACGGACAATGTGTTCATCAGCGGAAATCCGATTCGGGATTTCTCGGCAAAAGTCAGCATCGCAGAAGCAAATGCGTATTTCGGATTCTCCGCCGACGACCATAAGAAAACGGTGCTGGTATTCGGCGGCAGCTTAGGCGCGAAGGCGATCAATAGTGCGATGCTTGCCGGAATCGAGAAACTTCTCGAAAAAAATATTCGAGTAATCTGGCAAACAGGAGAAACGGATTTCGAGAGGGTGAAAGCATCCCTGCGCTCGAATGAGACTGACCACCCCCTAACCCCCTCCTCCGAAAGGAGGGGGGACGGACTCTCAAGAGGTTCAGGCAATCGGGAACTGTGGGTGAATGGGTTTATCGAGAGGATGGATTATGCGTATGCCATTAGCGACCTCGTGGTGTGCCGCGCGGGAGCAACGACCATTGCGGAACTGACCGCGCTGGGGAAACCGGCGGTTCTGATTCCGTATCCGTTCGCAGCGGCGGATCACCAAACGGAGAATGCGCGCGGAGTGGCCGAAGCGAATGCTGCAGTAGTCCTTACGGACAGCGAAGCCACCGGAAGGCTGACGCAGACGGTTCTCGAACTTATCGGCAACCCCGTCAAGTTAAGCTCGATGGCCGAAGCAAGCAAGAAATTGGGCAAGCCCGATGCCGCGCGCGTAATTGCCGAGCGGGCGATTGCACTTGCGCGGAAAAGCAACTGAGATGAATCGATTGTGGAATCATCCAACGACATATTGAGCGGAGCTCCTGAGGAAACGCACCAACAGCGCGCAATTCCGGATTCACAGGAGTTCAAATACCGGCTCGATTTCTATTACCAGCAGGCGCTTGTGTATCTGATCACTCTGATCATCTACACAAGCATCCGCGGAACGATTGCGTGGAATCATCTGCCGGCGCTCGGCAGCGACCCGATACTCTATATAATAGCGCTCTTTGCTTTAAATGCCATTGTAACACTGATTTTGAATAAAATCCGTGACCGTAAATTGATCATTGCCCCTGACCGGCTTGTGTTTCACCACAAATACAACAACCGTGAAATCGAGTTTGCGAACATCGAGTGGATGTATGTGGGGCGCGAGCGGATGGTGCAGACTGCCGGGAAATATCAGGTAGTCGTGTTCAAAATCCTCAAACGCCGCCGTTTGTTTCGCATCCGCATCGGCAGGTACGAACGCGCAGATGAATTGTTGAATGAACTTCGCAGGATTGCCGAGGGCGTGCCGAAAATTAAACGGACGCCGCTTCGGATGAAGATGGCGCAACTGGGTAAATCCGGACTTCGAGAAAGGATATCATGATGCAAATTGTGCTATTTAGTTTGCTTGGTTTAGCGGGAGGATTGTTCAGCGGCGCGCTGGGAATCGGCGGCGCTACGGTCCTTGTTCCGCTCCTGGTGTATGTGATGGGATTCGATCAGCACAAAGCGCAGGGTACGACAACCGCGCTCTTGCTTCCGCCGTTAGGGTTGCTCGCATTTCTAGAGTACTACCGCGCCGGGCATGTCGATATTAAAGCCGCAGGGCTGATGTGCCTCGGCATGCTGCTCGGCGGATACTTCGGCGCCATGTTGGCAAACCACCTTCCGGCCGATTGGCTGAGAAAGATTTTTGGCGGCGTGATGATGTTGGTTTCGTTGAATATGATCTTTGGCGGAAAATAATGTTCAGTTCGATCAAAAAAATACATTTCGTCGGCATCGGGGGTATCGGGATGAGCGGGATCGCAGAAATCCTGATGACCGAAGGGTTCGCGGTGAGCGGGTCTGACCGCGCAATGTCCGATGTTACCGACCGCCTCAAGGCGCTTGGCGCTGAGATCTTCGAAGGCCATGCCGCGAAGAACATAAAAGAGGACGTCGATGCGCTTGTTTATACCTCCGCTGTAGGGATGGATAACCCCGAGTTGGCGGAAGGCGCTCGGCGCAAACTGCCTCTGATCCGGCGCGCAGAAATGCTTGCCGAAGTGATGCGGTTGAAATACGGCGTGGGCATCGCGGGTACGCACGGGAAGACGACGACGACTTCCATGATCTCACTCGTGCTGATCGAAGGCGGTCTCGATCCGACGGTGATCGTCGGCGGAAAACTCACCGGCCTCGGCGGTACAAATGCGCGGCTGGGCAGAGGAGAGTTTATTGTGGTCGAAGCGGATGAATTCGACCGGTCGTTTCTCTCAATCACGCCGACGGTTGCGGTTTTGACGACGTTGGAGACCGATCATCTCGATTGTTACCGCGATCTCGAAGATATCAAAGGCGCGTTTGTGCAATTTGCCAGCAAGGTGCCGTTCTACGGTTTTGTGGTCTTGTGTCTCGATGAGCCCGCGCTGCAGGATATTATGCCCTTGTTGAGCAAGAAAAAAATATTGACATACGGGCTGAACCCCCAATCCGATGTGCAGGGAATTGATCTCCAGCATAAAGAAAATGCAACGACGTTTACATTGTTGCGCGAAGGCGAAGAACTCGGCAAAATCGAGCTGCAGCTTCCCGGAAAACACAATGTGCAAAATGCCCTTGCCGCACTTACAGTTGGGCTGGAACTCGGCGTGTCGTTCGAAAAAGCGAAAGCGGGAATAGAAAAATTCTCCGGCGTCTTGCGGCGGTGGGAAAAAAAGGGTGAACTCGAAGGCATCGCGGTCTATGATGATTACGCTCATCACCCAACCGAATGCCGCGCAACGCTCGCCGGTGCAAAAGCCGGATGGCGCAGACGGCGGCTCGTGTGCGTGTTCCAACCGCATCTCTATACGCGGACACGAGATTTTTACGAGGAGTTCGGCAAAGCGTTCATGCTCTCCGATGTGTTGATCGTGACCGATATTTACCCGGCGCGCGAAGAGCCGATCCAGGGCATCACCGGCGAATTGATCGTCACTGCGGCAAAGAAATACGGCCATAAGGATGCCCACTATATTCCTGATAAGAAAGCTGTGCCTGCAGAGCTCCGGAAGATCGTGAAGAGCGGCGACATCGTCGTGACGATGGGCGCGGGCGATATCTGGAAATTCGGTGAAGAGTTTTTGAAGCTGTTGAAAACGCATGATTAATGTCGAAGAAATACGGAAATTTTTCCGCGGGCGCTTCGTAGTGAACGAACCGCTGGAAAAATACACCTCGTTCCGTATCGGCGGACCGGCGGATTTCTATCTTGAGCCGGCGGATCAGCAAGATCTTATCGCAGTCGTGAAGTTCCTCAATTCTCATTCGATGGAATTCACGATCATGGGGAATGGCAGCAATTTGCTTATCAGCGATGACGGGATCCGCGGCGTGGTGATCAACTTCGAAAGCGGTCTCAACGGCCTGCGGCTCGAAGGCGACCGCATCATCGCGGAAGCGGGCGTTCGGATCGCTAAGTTTGTTGATTTTTGCATTCAGAATTCGCGGCAGGGCGCCGAGATGCTCGCGGGGATTCCCGGAACAATCGGCGGCGCGGTTGTGATGAATGCCGGAGCCTACGGCGGCGAAATTGCCGATCACATTGCTGAGGTTCGCGTACTCCGCGGCGGCGTAGTGACAACAGTAACAAAAGCGGATGCTGAATTTGCTTACCGCACCTCAGCATTCCGCAAGGATGTCGTGCTTGAAGGGATCTTCGAACTTCCGAAGGGCGATAAAGCCGAACTGGAACGGCGCCGCAGGGAATTGCTGCTCAAGCGCAACGAGAGCCAGCCGGTCAATCTGCCGAATTCCGGCAGTGTGTTCAAAAATCCGCCGGGTACGTATGCGGCAAAGTTGGTGGAAGAAGCCGGATTGAAAGGCGTTCGCGCGGGCAATGCGCAGATTTCTTCGAAGCACGGGAATTTTATCGTCAATACCGGCGGCGCAAAAGCGTCCGATGTGATTGAGCTGATGCTCATGGCGCGCACGGCTGTGCTGGAAAAATTTCACGTAAAGCTCGAACCGGAAGTTCACTTGATGGGATTCCCGAAAGAAGTGTATGACCATCTGTACAATTAAATCAGCGGACTGCGCGTGGTAGAAGTCGAAAAACGAATGCCCGAGAGCCGCGGATTGGGGATATGGTTCCTCCTGCCCCTCGTTGCGGGGATGATAACGGTTTTTGTTTTTGCGCTTCAATGGCGCGAGACGATTCCGGTTTCCCGCATCACGGTCAGCGGCACGAGAATTCTTTCGACGAGCGACGTCCTTGCACTGGCTGCTGTTTCGCCCGATGAGCTTTTGTATAAGTGCAATTTGTTCGACGTAAACAAGAAAATCGAAACATATTCCTATATCCGCGATTCGCAAATCAACCGCGAACTTTCAGGCACGCTGCGAATCGCGATTGATGAACGGCAGCCGTTCGCTTCACTCAGTGGAAGTGCTGTCAGGTATATCGATGCGCACGGCGTAGTACTGCCGATCCGTATGACGGGTACGCGGTTCGATTTGCCGATTGTGAGCGGCATCGCCGGATCAGACACAGTCCATGATGGACAAACGCTTTCGAGCGATGACGCAACGCTTGCGCTTTCGATTCTGCAAGCGAGCGCTGAAGCCGGATTCTCGCGGTATGTCTCGGAAATCAATATGAACGCTGCGAACGAAGTGACGCTGTATTCCAGCGAAGGCGGAATACCGATTTTGCTGGGCAGGGAAGAAGTCGCAAAGAAAATTACGATGCTGGATACGTTTTGGTCGAATTTCATGAAGCCGGAAATGTACGGCGAGATGCAGTATATCGATGCGCGGTACGACGGACAGATCGTCGTCAAGTGGCGCACGCAAACGCAGGCACAAAAAATTTCGAGTTAATCCGTTAGATCGGAAAGGACAACGTTCATGCAGCCGGAAATTATTGTCGGATTGGATATCGGGACCACGAAAGTGTGCGCCGTCGTCGCCTCGGTGGACGAATCGGGCAAGTTCAACATCCTCGGCATCGGGAAAAGCCCCTCCGACGGACTCACGCGCGGCGTGGTGACCCATATCGATAAGACGGTGCGCTCGATCCAAACTGCCATTGCCGAAGCGGAAGCGTCCTCGGGGATCAAGATCCTCTCCGTCATCGTCGGCATCGCGGGCGATCACATTCAGAGTTTCCAAAGCCGCGGTGTTATCGCAATCAGCGGAGCGGACCACGAGATCACGCAAGCCGATGTCAACCGGTTGATCGAAGACACCAAAAAAGTCGCGCTGCCGTCGGATCGGAAAATTATTCATGTCATTCCCCAGGAATTTATCATCGATGGCCAGGACGGAGTCTATGACCCCGTCGGCATGTCGGGCGTTCGGTTGGAAGCGAACGTCCATATCATCACCGGATTGGTGACTGCGGCGCAAAATATTTACAAGTGCGTGCAACGAGCCGGAATGCAAATCCGCGACATGGTGCTTGAACCCCTCGCATCGAGCTATGCTGTGCTTGATGAGCAGGAAAAAGAAGTCGGCATTGCCTTGCTGGATGTCGGCGGCGGTACGACCGATCTTGCCGTGTTCGAAGACCATACGATCCGCCACACGGCAGTAATTCCGATCGCGGGCAATCAGGTGACGAACGATATCCGCAAAGGTATCGGCATCCTCACAGAGCAAGCCGAGCGGCTGAAATGCCAGCACGGATTTGCCTATCTGCCCAGCGTAGCAGATGATGAACCGCTCATGATCCCGGGCATCGGCGGACGGCCGCCTCTCGAAGTCGATAAAAAACTCTTGGCGCAAATCATCCAGCCGCGGATGGAAGAAATATTCGAACTGGCGGCGATGGAGATCAAACGCTCGGGCTATTCGCGGCATCTTTCCGCCGGCATTGTATTGACCGGCGGCGGATCGCTCATTAAAGGCGCAGCGGAACTGGCTCGCGAAGTGCTCGGCATGCCTGTGAAAATCGGCATCCCGACCGGCTTTAGCGCGGGCCTCGTCCGCGAAATCGAAAACCCGATCTACGCGACGTGCGTCGGTTTGGTGCTGCATGGCTTCCGCAACAAGGAAATGCTGCCGCTCGATTTCAGCAACGGCACGCACAACGGATCGTTCCGGAAAATTATCAAACGGATGAGCAGTTGGTTTGAAGAGCTATAGTCATTGCGAGGAGTCCCGCTGACGCAGTCGGCGGGACGACGAAGCAATCTCGGTGGGGTAAGGGAACTCACCCCCCGCCCCCTCTCTCAAGAGAGAGGGGGAACAAAGAGAAAAAGTTTAGAAAAAATAAAATGACAAAATATAATCCACTAAATCACAATAACACTTCACTCATATAGGAGGAGCGATAGTGATAGAACTCGATAATCACTTCAACCAGGGCGCAAAGATACGCGTGGTCGGAGTAGGCGGCGGCGGCGGAAACGCTGTCAATAACATGATCACCAAGGGTCTGCAGGGCGTTGACTTTATTGTCATCAACTGCGACTCGCAAGCGTTGGAACGCAACGACGCGGCGAACAAAGTGCAGATCGGCAAAAATCTCACGCGCGGGTTAGGCGCGGGCGCCGATCCTTCGATCGGGCAGCGTTCGGTCGAAGAAGACCGCGAAGAACTGACGCGCGCCCTTGCGGGCAGCGACATGGTCTTCATCACCGCGGGCATGGGTGGCGGCACGGGCACCGGCGGTGCGCCGGTCGTGGCGAATATCGCTAAGTCGCTCGGCGCGCTCGTTGTCGGCGTGGTGACGCGGCCGTTCAACTGCGAAGGCAAGAAACGCCTTGCGCAGGCGGATGCGGGAATCGAAGAGCTGCGCAAGCAGGTCGATACCCTCATCGTTGTGCCGAACCAAAAACTGCTCTCCATTGTCGAGCGGAACACGCCGCTGCAGGAAGCGTTCGAAAAAGCGGACGACATCCTGCACTGCGCAACGCGCGGCATCTCGGAGATCATCACGGTGCCGGGTTTAGTCAACCGTGACTTTGCCGACGTTCGCACGATCATGCGCGAAATGGGCGATGCATTGATGGGCTCCGGCGTTGCTAGCGGCGAAAACCGCGCAGTCGAAGCGGCGCATGCGGCGATCTCCAGCCCGCTGCTCGATGGCGTATCGATCGCAGGCGCGCAAGGCGTGCTGGTGAATGTCACCGGCGGGCCGAACATGTCGCTGATCGAATTCGACGAAGCGGTGAGCGTAATTAAAGAAGCCGCCGGCGAAGAAGCCAACATCATCATGGGCGCGGTGCTCGATGAAACGCTGACCGATGAGATGATGGTCACGGTCATCGCGACCGGATTCAACCGGCGCGGAGCCGGTCCGGTGCGCATCGTGAAGCAAACGGCAAAAGCGATCGACCGCATCCCTTCGGGCTTCCACGACTGGCAGAAGCTGGATGAGCCGGCGTTTTCGCGCCGCGGCGGCATCGAACTTCCCGGCCGTACCGAGAAGAACGAAGAACCCGAACTTGTCAAAGTCGAATTGAACGACACCGACAAGCCGGCGTTCTTGCGGAAAATTATGGACTAGCTCTAACAGCAATGCTGAATGATGATTTATGAATGATGAATATTCGATCATCTTCATCGTTCAGCATTGCGGTAACACAATATGCGGATGATGAATAGGTTTGTGCTTTTATATTCATCATTCAGCAATCATAATTCATAATTGTTTAAGTAAGCTCCTCCTCCAATGGAATAGTGTGCCCGTTCGCGTGGTGCGGACGGGGGAGAACGGATGGCGAATGAAGAAGAGTGGATTAGTGGATAGCAGTAATGGATAGCTTCTTAGGCGTCGCTGTTCGATTCCGGTTGTTCCGCCTCATCGGGCGGGCATGCTATTTTCTTAGTTGATAGTTGACTGTTCACAGTTGACAGTTGCGAGCAACTCTTAGCTCTAGTCATTGCGAGCCCCCGACAAAAACATTCGGGGGTAAACATCGAGTCGAAGACGTGAACCGCGGCAATCCCGTTCGCTGGAAGTAATCTGACCCGTTTGACTCTATCTCTCCTTCCGTTTATATTATAGCAACATTGAGGACATGTCATGAACAACATCAGTCGTATTTTGCTTAGTGCTGCCCAGGTATTTTTCGCCTTGTCAATGTTCGGTGTACTCGCCAGCTGCAACAATCCTGCGGGACCTAACCCAGTTTCTCCAACCGACTATTTGCCCCTCGCCTTGGGAAATCGCTGGGTCTATGAATCGATGGCGACTTTTGGAGCGAGTCCTTCGGTACAGCGAGTTGATTCTTCGGCGATCGTCGGGGTTACCGTTAAAAATGGAAAATCCTATTATCTTTTCGATCCTTCGTTGCCCGGCTGGGGAAATACTTCTGAAGCAGTTCGTATTGACACGGACGGGATTTTTTTCATCCTCTATGGTGATACTGAAATCGCCCAATGGAGCTTCTCTGCGGCAACACAAACGGGACTGGTGGGGCTCGTGATTCTCGGAACAAATGATACGGTGGTTACTCCGGGGGGAACTTATTATCATTGCCTAAGAATCGGACCCGCGCCTTCCTCGCGTGTCGCGGAGCCAGAAATGACATTCTGCCCGGGAGTAGGATTGGTTGAATACAGATTCTTCGGAGTAGATATAATCACACAGACGGAACTTGTGAGATATACATTGACGAGGTAATCGCACTCACCACCGCTCTCCTTGCTTCTTCACCCCCCGTTCTGTACCTTTCAATAGTATGAGATGGATTTTTATTGCAGTTGCAGCGCTTCTTTTGCTGATTCCTGCCGAATTATCGCCTCAGGTGAACATCTCGCCGACGTATGCCAGTTCGTTCAAGATTGCGCGGTTGAAATTCAAAGGCGGCGGCGATTGGTATAACGATCCGCAGGAAGAGCCAACCCTATTGCAATTTGTCCGCGATAACACGAATATCGACGTCGATCCGACGTACGAGTTTGTCGATATCATGAGCGATAAGTTCTTCTCCTATCCGTTCATCTTCTTGACGTGTCACGGCAACATCGTCTTTAGCGATGTTGAAGTCCAACGGTTGCGCACCTATCTGGAAAACGGCGGCTTCCTCTATGCCGATGACGACTACGGAATGGATAAAGCATTCCGCCGTGAGATCAAAAAAGTGTTCCCCGATCAGGAACTGCGCGAGCTTCCATTCTCCTACGGACTTTATCATTGCTGGTACGATTTTCCCAAAGGCGTTCCGAAGACCCACGAGCACGATGGCAAACCGCCGCAGGGTTTCGGGCTATTCCATAACGGTCGGTTGGTTGTCTATTATACGTATGAATCCAACCCGAGCGACGGGTGGGATCCGCCCGATGTTCACGGCGATCCGCCGGATAAACGGCTCGAAGCGCTGCGCTTCGGAACCAATCTGTTGGTATGGGCGTTGTCTCACTAAGAACGATTACCGATTTGCGATTGCCAATTGCCGATTGAACCTAAATAATTTGTCATTGTGAGCGCAAGCGAAGCAATCTCACTCATTCGGCTTGAGAACGAGTACGATAGAGAATTGATGACTGTAGATTCGACACTATATAAAGAAATCCTTCACCGCCTGGATGCGGTGCGACGGAAAGAAAATTTCCTCGCGCTGGTGTATGGCGCGTTGATTTCGCTGCTGGCAGCATTCGGCCTCATCTTTGCCGCGTCTATTATAGAGCGGCTGGCCGGGTTCGGTACGACAGGGAGGGAGCTCCTCTTCCTCGCAGTTGCAATCGGGACAGCAGGTGCGTTTACAGCGCTGGCCGGTCCGGCGTTGCTGCGAATCGTCAACCTTCTCCGAAGCGAAACCGATAATGCAATTGCAGCAAAAGTCGGCAAGCACTTCCCGAATATCCGCGACCGCCTGCTCGATGCGATGCAAATGTACGGCAACCGCGACGCGCTCAAAGGCGCCTATTCTCTCGATCTGATCGATGCATCGTTCTCCGATCTGTACACTGCCATTGCCGGATTGAATTTTACCGAGGCAGTCGGCAACGCCCGCATCAAACGGATGGGAAAATTTGTCTCGTACGCAGGATGCGTTCTTGTTTTGCTGTTTCTGATTTCTCCCCTTGGGCTTACCACATCGTTTTTCCACATCCTCAATTTTGGAACGTCGTACGCATCGCCGCTGCCGATCGAATTCATTGTCGAGCCGGGCAATGTCGAAATCGTGCGCGGGCAGAGCGTGCCCGTCACGATTCGCACTGAGGGCAAGCCGGTCAATACCATTTCTCTCCGCACTCGGCAGAGCGGACAGATGGATTTCGATTCGCAAGACCTTACACGAGGGAACGACGGCAATTTCCATACAGATCTCTCGAACCTGAGAAACTCCGTAGAATATTTCGCGTCTGCGGAAGATGTCAGCAGCAAGAAATTTTCGATCAATGTGCTTGATCGGCCGCTGATTCGCTCGCTCCGGCTTACGCTCACATCTCCGAAATACACGCGCATTCCTGCGAAGGCGCTCGATGAAAACATCGGCGATGTGTCCGCATACCCGGGTTCGAAAGCCGCGATCGTCGTCAGCGCGAGCAAACCGATTTCCTCCGGCGAGATCGTCTTTAAGAACGGCGGCCGGTTGCCGCTTGCGTGCACCAACATGCAAGTGCAAGGCGGATTTACGGTGAAAGAGAACACTACTTACCATCTTGTATTGCGCGATGCAAAAGGATTATCAACGACCGATCCGGTCGAATATACCATAAGCGTCATCCCCGATGAATATCCTACGGCAGAGATCGTCTCCCCCGGCAAGAATACCGATCTGACTGAACAAATGTCGCTGGATCTCTTCGTGCGCATCAAAGACGATTTCGGATTCTCGAAAGTCCGCCTCGCATACCGTCTTGCATCGTCGCGCTATGAAAAGCCGGCAGAAACGTATTCGTATCTCGATCTCCCTCTGCCGTCGGAAGGACAGAACTCTGCCGATTTCGCCTATCATTGGGACCTTTCGTCGTTGTCACTCGTGCCCGAGGATGCCGTTGCGTATTACGTCGAAGTCTATGACAACGACAGTTTCAGCGGTCCGAAGTCGGGCAAGAGCGCGGAATATCTCCTTCGTCTGCCTTCGCTCGAGGAAGTTTTCTCCGACGTCGATCAGACGCACCAGGCGTCGGTCGATAACATGCAAAGCGTAGCAAAGGAAGCGGACGAGTTGAAGAAGGACGTCGAGAGTCTCCACCGCGACCTTCAGAAAAATCAGGACAAAGCCGATTGGCGCGACCAAAAACGCGCCGAAGAAATGGTCCAACGCTATCAGGCGCTCAAGAATAAACTGGACGAGTCTTCCAAACAACTCGATCAGATGATGCAGAAGATGCAAGACAACAAGCTGCTCTCCAACGAAACGATGGAGAAATATATGGAGATGCAGAAGCTGATGGACGAGTTGAAAGATCCCGCTCTTCAAGAAGCGCTGAAGAAGCTTCAGGAATCGATG
>Ga0070731_10003018_pt1 | contig 15451 bp, 15 predicted proteins | sample Coa_R1_2_FD_66448 | JGI IMG/M metagenome (GOLD analysis project Ga0070731, IMG submission 66448) | Surface soil microbial communities from Centralia Pennsylvania, which are recovering from an underground coalmine fire - Coalmine... | ecosystem: Environmental > Terrestrial > Soil > Unclassified ...
CTGCCGCATGTCGACGACTTGCGCGGCGTGTCGGCAACGGTGGCCGTAGCCGTCGCCGAGGCTGCGGTTGCGGAGGGCCTGGCTCGAGTCAAATTCGACGACATTGTCCAACAGGTACAGGACACTATGTGGCGGCCGGAGTATCGACGGATACAGGCGGCCTGAGGAGGCCAATGATGGATCGTTTCAACACGGCGGCGAATACGGTGGGTGCTTGCGTAGTTGATCTAGCGGAGTGGTTGTGTGGTTGCGGGCATCGCCAAACGACCTTCCCGATCACGCTCCGGGCCGGGGCAAAAATCGATGGAGAGTTGGACGCACCATCGGATACTTATATCGTATGTCTGGAGTGCGGCCGCCGATTTGCGTACGACTGGACCAGGATGCGCATCGCCCGGCGGCGGATCGCCTGGGCGGCGGCGCCAGCCCCTCTACCGGCGCTGGGCGAAGCGAGCAGAGGGCCGCAGTGATCTGTGCGCCAAGGGGCCGGAGGGTTGGAGTGGCGAACGCGGCCGCAATTCAGCTGCTGCTCCTCACAGGTTTCGCAGGCAACGCCCAGCCGCAACCCCCGCTGACAATGGATGTTCAGGCGCCGCCTTATCGAATTTCAGTAAATGTCGATCTGGTGGTGTTGCACGCCACGGTGCGCGACCGGCAGGGCGGCTTTGCTTCCGATTTGCACGAGGCGGATTTTGCGGTTTACGAAGACGGCGTCCGCCAATCCATCCGTTTGTTCCGGCACGAAGACATCCCGGTTACCGTGGGGCTGGTTATCGACCACAGCGGGAGCATGGTCAGCAAGCTTCAGGATGTCATCGCCGCCGCCCGGACGTTCGTGCGGTCCAGCAACCCTGAAGACCAGATGTTCGTCGTCAACTTCAATGAGAAGGTGACCTTGGGCCTGCCACGCGCGATTCGATTCACCAATCGCCCAGAGCAACTCGAGTCCGCGATCTTGAGGGCGCCGGCTATGGGAATGACTGCGCTTTACGACGCGCTCGCCGAGGCGCTGGACCAACTGCAGGCCGGTGACCGCGATAAGAAAGTGGTCATTGCGATCAGCGATGGCGGCGACAACGCCAGCGTGCACAGTCTGGCGCAGGTGTTGAAGCTAGCCGGGGAGTCCAGCGCACTGGTGTACACCATTGGCATCTTCGATGACGGCGATCCCGACCGGAATCCGGAGGTGCTCCGCCGCCTGGCCCGGGTAACCGGCGGCGAAGCCTTCTTCCCCCGCCAACTGAGCGAGGTCGTTGAGATTTGCGAACGGATCGCGCGCGATATTCGCCATCAATACACTATCGGCTACGTTGCCTCGAGGCCGGCGCAACCAGGCGCCTACCGGAGCATTCGGGTGGCTGCCACGGCGTCCGCATATGGCAAGCTCGTGGTTCGCGCCAGGACCGGCTATATCGCCGGCAAAGGCGTTCAATGAGACTTCTGGTTCACCGGCGGCCGCTGCGGCGGATTCTGCGGTGGACTCAGTATGTGCTCCTGGCCGGCGGCGTCGCGATGCTGGCTTATTGCGGGTTCGTGCTGACGGACGCCTGGATCTTCCAGAAACGGGAGCGCCACCGCCTCGAAGAACTGCTGCGGCAGCGTCGTGCGGCGCGCGGTGCAGCGTCCGCGGCGGGCGCGCAGGCCCGCGGGTCTGCCACACAGCCGGCCGTGATCGGGGGCCTGATTGGGCGCATTGAGATCCCGCGCCTCGGCCTTTCGGTGATCGTCATGGAGGGAACCACAAGAAGCACACTCCGGCGCGCGGTCGGCCATATTGCCGGTACGGCGCTGCCGGGCCAGACGGGGAACGTTGGCGTGGCCGGGCACCGTGACACCTTCTTCCGGCCGTTGCGGGACATCCGGCAGAACGACATCATTACGCTCACTACCCTGCTCGGCGAGTACCGTTATCGCGTCGTGTCCATCAAAGTGGTGGGGCCATACGATGTCGCGGTGTTGAATCCCTGCCCAAATCAGGTCCTCACTCTGGTGACCTGCTATCCTTTCTACTTCGTAGGCTCCGCCCCCAGCAGATTCATCGTTCGAGCTGAAAGGGTTGACAATGTTTCATGAAAGAGTCCTCTAAAGTCCGCAAGATTGCGTTTGTTGGCGATCACCTGCCGCGCAAATGCGGTATCGCCACCTTCACGTCCGATCTGCTTGCCGCGGTCGCCGGCGCGCATCCTCAAAGCCAATGCCTTGCGGTATCGGTGAACGACATTCCGGGCGGCTACGAGTACCCGGAAGTGGTGCGCTTCGAGATTGAGGAGCAGGACCTTTCATCTTATCTGCGAGCCGCGGATTTCCTGAACATCAGCAACGTGGACATCGTCTGCCTGCAGCACGAGTTCGGCATTTTTGGCGGGCCCGCCGGCGGACACATCCTGGCGCTCCTGCGCGAATTGCGGATGCCCGTGGTCACCACTCTTCATACGGTTCTGCGCGATCCGAGAGCAGACCAGCGGCGCGTGATGGAAGGGCTGATCTCACTCTCCACCCGGCTGGTGGTGATGGCTGAGCGCGGACGCCGGATGCTGCAGGAGATCTACCACGCGCCGCCGGCCAAGATCGATCTCATCCCGCACGGCATTCCCGACGTAGGTTTCGTCGATCCGGCTTATTTCAAGGATCAGTTCGGAGTGGAAGGCAGGGTGGTGCTGCTCACCTTCGGCCTGCTTTCGCCGAACAAGGGCATCGAGCACGTGCTCAATGCTCTGCCGCAGATTCTGGCGGAGTTCCCGGAAGTGGTTTATATTGTCCTGGGCGCCACCCATCCTAACGAATTGCGGGAGCACGGCGAAGCTTACCGGCTGGGTCTCGAGATTCTCGCGAAGAAGAACAGAGTCGACCGGAACGTCATTTTCTACAACCAGTTCGTGGAACTTGAGAATCTCAAAGAGTTCATCGGCGCGGCGGATCTCTACATCACGCCTTACCTGAACGAAGCGCAGATCACCTCAGGCACCCTGGCGTACACTTTTGGAGCCGGCAAAGCCGTGGTGTCGACACCATACTGGCACGCCGCGGAATTACTGGCGGAGGATCGCGGTGTGCTGGTGCCCTTCGGGGACGCGGCGGCCATCGCGCGCGAGATAGTGGGGCTGCTGCGGGATGACACCCGCCGTCACGCCATGCGCAAGAACGCTTACCGAATCGGCCGCGAAATGCTGTGGAGCAACGTGGCGCAGTTGTACATGCGTTCTTTCGAGTGTTCCCGGCTGGAAGTGACGGCCAAGCCGCGAAAATCCCTGGCCACCAAGACGCTGGACCAAAAACCGCGGGAGCTGCCGGAGGTGAGGTTGAGTCATCTCTCACGGATGACCGATTCGACCGGAGTCTTCCAACATGCTGTTTTCAGCGTCCCGAATTTTTCCGAAGGCTATTGTACAGACGATAACGCGCGCGCATTCGTCCTGGCGGTGCTGCTCGGTGAATTGGGCGAGGATCCGGAAGGCGTGGGGTCACTGGCAAGCACTTCCGCCGCCTTCCTCCATCATGCCTTCGATCTCAAGACCAATCGCTTCCACAACCACATGAGCTTTGACCGTCGCTGGCTCGACGAACAGGGATCGGAGGACTCTCACGGGCGCGCGCTCTGGGCGCTGGGCGTAGGCGTGGGGCGTTCGCCCTTTCGGAGTTTCCAGATGATGGCCGGACAGCTCTTCGCGTTGGCGCTGCCAGCGCTTCCGGGGTTCTCTTCGCCGCGGGCGTGGGCGTTCGGCCTGATCGGCATCCATGAATACCTGCGCCGCTTGAGCGGTGATAGCATGGTGAACCAAACCAGGGAGATGCTGACTTGCCGGCTCATGGAGCGCTTCGAGGCAAGCGCGCATCCGGACTGGCAATGGTTTGAAGAGGAGCTGTCGTACGACAACGCGAAGCTCGCGCACGCTTTGATATTGAGCGGCCAGGCCACCGGACAACCATTGGCGCTGGAACGCGGGCTGCAGGCCCTGCGCTGGCTCACGGCCATCCAGACTTCCGAGAAGGGTCACTTCCAGCCGATCGGCAGCAACGGGTTCTATCGCCGTGGCGGCACGCGCGCCAATTTCGATCAGCAGCCCATTGAGGCGCAGGCCACGGTATCGGCTTGTCTGGAAGCCTACAGCGCCACATCCGACATCTGTTGGTATGAGCACGCGCAACGCGCCTTCGACTGGTTCATTGGCTGGAACGATCTGGGATTGGAACTCTACTCTCCCGAGACAGGCGGCTGCCACGATGGGTTGCATGTGGATCGGGTCAACGGAAACCAGGGCGCGGAATCGACCCTGGGCTTCTTGCTTTCGCTGGCGGAGATGCGATTGGCGCAAAACATATTAACGAGTTTCAAGAAACCCATCGCCCTCGACGAGTAATCGGGCTCACGTCTTATCCCTGCCGCCACTATCCCATGTCGATCCACCTCAAACGCTCGGCCGTGATCCTGAAGCCCGACCAGTCGCGCGTCCTTCTGCGGCCCTTCAATCCAGGGGATACCCAACGGGACGGCGGGATCGTGGACAGGATCATGTCGCTTTCCGACTGCCAGGCCGGCGCCCTCCTGGACAGAATCTCCGCGGAGTTCTCCCAGCGTCACCAGGAGATCCGCAAAGTCTTCCTGGAACGCTACGAACAGATGCGCGAGCTGTTGGCCGGCGAGGAGATTTCCGAAGAAAGACGGCTGTTGATCGGCTCCTATTTCCTGGCCGAGTACTCTTTGGAATCCGCTGCGCTGTTTAACCCCTCCATCGTTCCCCACCCCGACCAGACGGGTCTGCCATCCGGCGCCCTGCGTTTTATTCTCAGCTTGCGCGCTACCGGAGAGGGACACATCTCATCTATCACCTTTCGGACAGGTATTATCCATCCCGATCAGCGCATCGAGGTGCTGACTCCTGGCGGCTTCCTCACCGAGCCGCGCCAGATCCCCAACCCGCTTTACGAGAAGCCTCTGTTCACACGGAAACTCTCGGAACTGGGGTTGACCGGCGAATTCGCGAGCCGGGTCATGAGCAAACTGAATGAGTCGTTCGCGCTGGAAGAGCTTCGCGCCAGCCTCCAGACCGAACAGTTCCGCCTTCCGGATGGCATGGCCCAGGAGGATCAGCACGCCGCCCAGGGGATTTGGATGCTGGCCCGGTCTAATTACGAAGTTCAGTTTCAGCCGGAACAAGACCTGTCCGAACGCATCATCTTTCCGGCCACCCCGTCCCAACGCAACGGCATCGAGGATGCCCGCTTCGTCCGTTTCAGGAACGATGACGGCGTCCACATGTACTACGCGACCTTCACCGCCTTCGACGGCAAGATCGTGGTGCCGGAGCTGGTCGAGACTCCCGACTTCCTTCACTTTCGATTTAGAACTTTGAACGGCCCAGCCGCCGAAAACAAAGGCATGGCGCTCTTTCCCCGGAAGATCGGCGGCCTCTATGCCATGCTTTCCCGCCAGGACAACGAGAACATCTACCTGATGTTTTCCGACAACGTCCACTTTTGGAATGAGCGCAGCCTGCTCCTCAAACCTACGTTTCCGTGGGAGCTCGTCCAAATCGGAAATTGCGGATCTCCCATCGAGACCGACGCCGGATGGCTGGTCCTCAGTCATGGCGTCGGACCCATGCGCGAGTACTCGATCGGCGCCTTCCTCCTCGATCGTAACGATCCCTCCAACGTGATCGGACGGCTCCGCGAACCCTTGCTCAAGCCCAACTACAACGAGCGCGAAGGCTACGTGCCCAATGTCGTGTACACCTGCGGCGCTCTGGTTCACAACCGCGAACTGATCATCCCTTATGGCCTGGCCGATCACGCCACGGGCTTCGCGACGGTCCCGCTCGCCGAGGTGCTGGCTGCCATGAATTAGGAAGTATGATTCCGGACAACAGAATAGCCGTCCTGTCGCCGATAGCCTGGCGCACGCCTCCCCGGCAATACGGCGCGTGGGAGACGGTTGCCAGTAACATTACCGAAGGACTGGTCGCTCGCGGCTGGGATGTCACGTTGTTCGCCACTAGAGATTCCGTGACCCGCGCTCACCTGCATGCCGTGGTGGATCGGGGATATGAAGAGGATCCCGCCATCGATCCCAAAGTGGCCGAATACCTGCACATCTCCGAAGCGTTTGAGCACGCCGCCGAGTTCGATCTCATCCACAGCCATTACGACTTCATGGCCCTGTCCTACACGCGACTGGTGAAGGCGCCCGTCCTCACTACCATCCACGGATTCTCTTCGCCCCGCATCATGCCCGTCTATGAAAAGTATCGCGACGGATATTTCGTCTCCATCAGCAACTCCGATCGCGCGCCGGGGCTGAATTACCTGGCGACCGTTTACAACGGCATCGACCTCTCGTTGTATCCGCTCCGGGAACGCGGCGGCAATTACCTGATCTTCCTCGGCCGGATTCACCCCGATAAGGGTGTCCATCTGGCGATCGAGGTGGCTCACTTGAGCGGGCTACCGCTGCTGATCGCGGGTATCATTCAGGATCGGATATACTTCCGTGAGCAGGTAGAGCCTCATCTGAATAGCACGATTCGCTACATCGGACCAGTGGACGTGTCAGGCAAGAACCAACTGTTCGCGCGTGCCCGGGCGCTGCTGCACCTGAACACCATCCCTGAGCGATTTGGCCTTGTGCTGGCGGAAGCCAATGCCGCCGGCGTGCCGGTGATCGCTATGGACCTCGGCTCGTGCCGTGAGGTAATCGAGGAGGGGCAGACGGGCTTCCTGGTTAAGGACGTCCGTGAAGCCGTGCGGGCGCTGGAACGCCTTGCTGAAATCGATGGCAGCGTTTGCCGCCAAAGAGTCCGGCAATGCTTTTCCATCGAAACGATGGTGGAGGCGTACGAGCGGGTTTACCGGACAATCTTCGAGCGGCGAGGAGCTGGCGGTCATGAATCCTGACGTCGTCAGACGGTACCCCGGCAACCCAATATTGACCAAGGCCGCGATTCCCTACCCGGTGGAAACCGTTCACAACGCGGCGGTGGTGAAGCATGGCGACGAATACGTCATGCTCTTCCGCTCGCATCTGCGCACGGGCCGGTCGATCATCGGTTTGGCACGTAGCCCCGACGGATTCCAGTTCACCGCCGATCCTGAGCCCTTTCTGACTCCCGCGCGCGACGGCCCATTTGCGGCCTATGAAGAGTTCGGCGTCGAGGATCCACGCATGACCCTGCTCGAAGGGGAGTACATCATCACCTACAGCGCCTACTCTCGAAATGGTGTGCGGATTGCCCTGGCAAAGACGAAGGACTTCAATCAGGTCGACCGGGTCTCGCTTATCACGGAGGCGGACTATAGGAATGTAGTGATCTTTCCCGAGAGGTTCGACGGCCTGTTTGCCCGGCTGGACCGTCCGCATTCGGAAATCGCACCCTGGTCGATCTGGATCTCATATTCCCCGGACCTGCGCTTCTGGGGAGAATCGAAGCTCATCATGCGGCCCGAAGCGTATCACTGGGACGAGATGAAGATCGGTCCGGGCGCGCCGCCGATCAAAACAGACCACGGATGGCTCTCCATCTATCACGGCGTTTTCCGGACCATGGACGGTTCGGTCTATCGCCTGGGGGTCGCGCTTCACGATCTACTGAACCCGGCGAAGGTCATCGGGGTGAGCGACTCGTGGATTTTGCAGCCGGAAGATCCCTGGGAAATCACGGGATATGTCCATAATGTCGTCTTTACTTGTGGCGCCGTCGCGGAGTCCGATGGAACTGTAAAGATCTATTGGGGCGGCGCGGATACGGTCATGTGTGTGGGCGAAGCGAATGTCTCCGAGCTGGTTGCGTTATGCCTCGACCACGGCAGATCGGCAAAATGAGGGCGGCAGCGATCGTGGCGGTCAGATTCGGGATCTTAGATTCTGTCGTCGGACTATTCGCCAGACAATGCGGAAACATCGTCATCAACAACCTGGCAAAGATGCTGCTGGAAGGTCTTGGCGCAATGGACTGAATCTGAGCGAATTACAAGCCAGGATGGCAGTTCAGTTTGTCTACCAGGTTTTGGCGGGACGATAATCCCGACCACGAGAGAATACGGCAGCGCCAATGCTTGGCTCGGTCAAGAGCATCCCTCAGCTGACGTCCGGCAGGGCGAGAATTAGCGACCCGTACACCGGGAGAAAACCTCGGCTCGTTACACCACCGGGCGGAACCCGCGGTCGCAACGCAAGACGTTTCGCCGCCGATGGGCCCCGCGTAGCCTTCGTGATCGGCCATCCAGACGGCGTGCGTTGCCGCAGCGGCGCAGGTCCCGATTTGAGGCGGCGCGCCTGCGGATTCACAACGCGCCACCGCGCCACCCCCGCCAGCTCGCAGCGCAGACGTCCGGCACCGGATCGGGCCTGCCGCCTCGCCCGCCGATCCGGCTGCGGCGATAACGCGCCCCAACGCCCGACATTCGGCGGACCGGACCGGCCGGCCACCTCACCCCGCCGATGGGCACTGCGTAGCCCCGCGAAGCGGTCGGCCATCACGTGGCGTTGCGTCGCCGTGGCGCCACGTAGCACGGGTGGCAATCGGGCACCAAGGCGTCGCCGTGGCGGCGCAGGTACGGAGCTGCGACTGTGCACTCTTGTCGAGGGAGGATCTCAACACCGGAATGCCGTCGATCAGCTCCCATTGCGGGGCGGGCATAATACTAACCGAACTAACTTCTGGAAGGAATGACTACGCCTTCCCGTTGTGGTGGCGCTTCTGCGGCCAGAACTCATGGGCGACATGCAGCCCAACGTCGCCGGCGAGTGCGATCCCGCCGCTGGCTAATCCAGCGCCGACGCCCGCGGCACTGGCGGGCTGCCACGAGCGAGAGATGAGACCGGCGCTCATATTCCCCACGATGCGGCCGGTCGCCAATGTCTTACCGCTCTTATTGGTACGGGGCACGATGAAGGTGCTCTTTACAGCATATTTCAGGCGCGGCCAAGTCCCGTGCTCATTCGACCGGTGGTAGTGCAGATCCTCGTGGCGAAGCATGCCCACTCCGACCTCGATCGTTCCGGCGACGACGTGCTGGCCGAACGCGGAGCCGACCCGCTTGGCGAATCCTCCGGCGCCCTGGCCCCATTCATGCGGATAGTTAAGCGCAGTGTCGATGCCCCCTGAAGCCACCGAGCGCGCGGCCGATTCTCCGTTGAAAACCTTGTGCCGGTACTCGGTCCAGAGCTTGTGCCTGGCCGGCGGCCGGCCCTGCTCGATGGCCGCGCTTGCACTGTCGGTGAGTGTCAAGGCGCACCAAACAACGATGATCGTTCTCAAAACTCACCCCTGCTTGTTGTGAGGCAAGCTTATTTCCAATCATTGACGCAACAGGGCTTATTCTTTATGGGAGAGGCTCGCCGGAAAATAGGTTCCAGTTGAATCGACGTGATTGCTGGTGAGGTTGACGAAACGGCGCTCACCGTAAGGCTGGGCGGTGGTCGAGCGTAACGCACCTGCGGATTCGTGACGCGCCACCGCGCGGCCAGGCGTGGTCGCAGCGCAAGACGCTCGGCGCCCGGCCGGGCCGGCCACCGCGCCGGCCACACCGGCAGAGGTTCGCCGCCGTACCGGGCCGGCCGCCTCGCCCGCCGAGGGGCACCGCGAAGCACTCGTGGCGGTCGGCCCTCAGGGCGGCGTGCGTCACCGTCTCGGCGCAGGATAGGGATTTGAGACGGCGCGCCTGCGGGATTCGCGCCAGCTCAAGACGTTCGGCGCCGGACCAGGCTATTCGTCTTCATTTTGGCTGAGGGTGCTGTCACAATATGGTGCGGGATGGGGGGACCTGCCCCGCCTGGGCTGAACTGCGGGTCGGCCAGGGTGTTTTGCCGACCGATATTCACCCGGGTAGCATTAGGAAATGTGAATCCACGTTATTCAGGCCTGCTATGTGGAGACGAAACACGCAGGACCTGACTCCCATGTTGGCCACAACACCGCTACCCATAACACTTGAAATCGTTCCGATCGCGCGGTCCTTAATCCATCGACCGACCTGTCCTGGATGTGGGTGCCCCTGGATGTGGGGGCCTTGACTTCCTCGCTGGGAGTCCTATACTCCGATCAAAGTGAGAATCGAAAGCAGGCACGCATGGAACGATACAACGAATCCCAGTTCCTGGCCGCCGGATGGCTTCACGCACTAGGCAGGGGTCTTCGGCATGCCGAACGTCCACTCTTACGTTTCTCGATTTTGCTCTGCACAGCCCTGGGCTTGGCCTTGGGCCTGACGCGCTTCATATTCGTGCTTCGGGAGAACCTGCAAGCTCCCACCGCCAATGTCAACGCTACGTTGTTCCTTGCAGCTATGGTGGGCGGTGTCGCGCTACTGATCGTGTTGTTCAGTGCGGCGATTGGGTTCTGCATTGGGGCATTACTGGAGGCGGGTTATGGCTGGTGGTCTACCAGAAAGAAGTCGAGCTCATTGCCTTAACTGGCGCGATGGAGGCTGCGGGACGGCCGATGGGCACCGCGCAGTCGGCCAACGGGCTGTTCATCGCCGTGCGGCGAGGTGTTGATTTGAGGACGCCGCGTTGTCGATTCATGATGCGTCACCGCGCCCACCGAGGTCGCACCGCAAGACCCTCGGCGTTCCGACTAGCCGACCGCTCCAGGCGCCGCTTTCTTCAGCCGCGGTAAAGCGGTCAACGCGGCTCCGTAGATGAGGAGCGAGAGGAACAGGGCTGCCTTCTGTTCGTGCAGATCATGTGTGAGCAGGCGATATCCGCCGAGTATCATGGCGGGATAGATCAGACGCGAGAGTTCTAAGTACTTCCAGCGCGCTGCGGACCAGGCGAGCAGCAGCGCCGTGCCGGCCAGGACTGCGGATCGCAACGTCGCGCAGTAAGCAACGTTGGCGTCCGCCCCGAACGTGTAGTGGTAAACGGCCGTAAGCGCTCCGGCAGCAGTCCCCGCGCAGCAGCAGACAGCCGCCGCAGCCGTGATCAGGCGCACGGCTTGAAAGGTACGGGCGGTGAAAAGGTAGGCCAGCACGGCAGCTACCGCGCCCATCCACAAGGCTGCTAGGGTAGCTCCATCCCAGGGCGCCGAACCCAGCAGCATGGCACTGGCCTGAAGAGCGGCACCCGACGAAACCAACGCCAGCAGCAGGAAGGCGGCCGCGTGTACGGACAGCGTCATGCGTCCGAAGAACCGGCCCGCGACCGCGCCGGCTATCGCCAGAAGGAACCATAGGGCCTCCGGGTTCCCGGAGGACAGAATGCCGGTGCCCGCCAGCACCAGCGCGATGGCGAAGGTGGAGTAGGTGTAGAAGTTCCGGGTAGTGCCACCCTGGCCCTCGAGCTTCAGAAACGAGAGCAGATAGCACGCTACCCCGCCGATAAGCGCCAGCGTGCCGATCGCCGGAGACAGGCGCGGATCGGTGTGGGAAAGCCGCAGACCGCCATCCAGAGTAATGGCGAAGGCCACGGAACTCTGTGCAATCTCAAATCCGGTGAATGGGAATCCGCGCCATAGGGTGCGGACGATGGTGCTCGAGAGATAGATCGCCGCAAGCGCGGCCAGCGCGCAGATCAGCCAGGTGTGCGAAATGGGGGCGTAAATCTCCGGCAGGCCGCGCGGATTGGTAGCCAGCCAGGCGGCCAGCAACACCGAAAGATCCGTCGCGGCCGCGGCTAGCCAACGCTCGCCCAGCCAGTGATCGAGACACGCGGAGGCTTCCACGGCGGCACCGATGGCCAGGAAGGCGGTGGTGAAAGGTGGCAGATCGTGGGTGGCCAGCAGCAGCGCGGCGGAAGTGCCCAGCACGGCTAGCGTGACAATGGTGGCGACGGCTAACAGGTTCTTTCGCCAGGACACCGCCAAGCCGAAGATGCCGAAAACGATCAACATGGCGCTGGCCATCCAGTTGGGGATGGCATGTAAGTTCAGGGTGGCTTCCCACAGCAGCGGGGAAAGGATCAATACGGAAGTCAGCCCGTGGACGGCGGTTTCCAGGCGCCGCGTAGCGGGTGTGCGGGCGGCCCAGACGAGCCATGCCATTGCGTAGAGGATGCCCGTAGCAGCGCCGGCCTTGGCTGGAATGGCGCCGCTCTCAGTCAGGCTGCGTAGCAGGTAGGCGCCGGCCAGCCCGAGTAGCGCGCGGCCGGCTAGGGGGAAGAGGGAAACCGCGTCGGGCGGCACGACGCTGCGGGGCGATTCGACAGGCGGCGTTTCCGCGGCTTGCCTTGTGAGGCCAAGTTGCGACTCGAGCTGGGCAACCCGGCTGGCCAGCTCGCGCACTTCGCGCTGCAGCGCGTCCCATTCCGCTTCCGGCATGGAGACCTCTCTTTCTTATGCCGCCCTTTTCTCCCAGGGCGGCAGAAGTTTGACTAATACCAGCAGAATCGCGAAGGGCATGATCAGCAGCAGAATGGCGGGCAGCAACCCTTCACGGGTAGCGAACTCCATCTTGTAGCTGGTATATCCGAGGAAGCTCTTGGAGAAGAGCTGGCCACCGATCACCACGTTCCAGCGCATGGCGAAGATACCGATCAGAGCCAGGCTGGATGCCGTTATGTACAGGCCGCGGCGGGTGGCTTCGGAGAACTTCCAAAGCTGCGTGGCGGCCAGCAGGACCAGCGGTATGAAGGTACCCAAGACGAGCTGCAAGATCACGTGCGATCCCCACAAGCGCGTGTGCACCATGAAATCCAGGCTCCGGAAGGACTCGTCGGCTTCATAGGTGCGGTGGATCAGGTCCATCATCTCCAACGTGAAATCGATCAGAAAGGTGTAGAAGAGGTATCTGGCGATGGTGTCAAGACAGCGCATGTCGATGGGCACTTTCCTGAACTTCATGGACGCGGCATAAAGCACCAGCACCGCCGCGATCCCGGAAACCATTGCGGAGAACAGGAATACGATCGGCATCAAGGGCGTGGACCACCAGGGGTTCGCCTTCACAGAGCCGAAGATGAAGCCCACGTAGCCGTGGAGGAGAAAGGCCGAGGGTATGCCGATCACAGTGATGGCATAACCGACCTTCTCATCGATGCGCAGAGACGCCGGGCTGATATTGTCCGATCCCAGGGTCAGGGCTTTGTAGATGATGCGGGTCCAGCCGGTGCAAGTGCGCGCCATGTGCACGATTTCGGCGCGATACTCCAGCCAGATTTCGAGCAGCAGCACCACCAGGAGATACCACAGGTACACGAAGCCGAACATGGCCATGGCCGAGGACGTATGCGGCGTCAGGTACATCTCGAGCGAGCGCTCCGGATGGCCCAGGTGAAGCTGCAAGGGCAGCGGGGCGACCAGGAGAAACGATAGAGCGGTCAGCAACGCCAGCCGGTAGGTGGGACGGACCGCCTCCACCTTGAACACGCGCTCCAGTGAGGCCAGGATGAAGGCACCCGCCACCAGCCCGGTGATGTAGGGGTAGAGCACGATCAGCAGACTCCATTGCAGCTCCACCTCGTTCGGATACATGTAACCATCGACGCCGGGGACTATCATGAGCTCCTTAACGCACTGCGCCGTCCAGGTCCTTGTAGTAGACCTTAGCTTCGGTCGCCATGTACGGCTTCAAAACCTGCACCTTGTTGTGGCGTAGGAAGTTGTGAACCGGATCCTTGGGATTCTTGAAGTCCACCAACTGCCGCGCGAACGTGGGGCAGTTTTCACAGCAGGCGGTAGTTAAGCCCTTGGTGATGCGGTGATAGCACAGGCTGCATTTGTCAACCGTTTGCGTGCCCGGATGCAGGTAGCGGCAGCCGTAGGGGCAGGCCTGTACGCAGTAGCGGCAGCCCAGGCAATATTTCGGATCCACCAGCACCACCCCGTCCGGGCTGACAAAGGTAGCGCCCACGGGACACACCTGCACGCAAGGCGAATTCGCACATTGGTTGCACAGCTTGGGCACGAAGAAACTCTTCACATCTTCGCGGGTGAGCGGGGCAAAACCATGCATCCCGCCATCAGGCGATTCCACCACCGGCCGCTTGCCTTCTTCCACCTGGTAGCGCTCCACCCAAGTGCGGTAATAGCCTTGGGGGACGCCGTTCTCCTGCGCGCAGGCACGCACGCAGTTGCCGCAGCCGATGCACTTGTCGATATCGATAAGCATGCCCCACCAGTGGTCTGCCATTTTGTAAGCGTCGGGGGCAGGCTCGGCGCCCGTGATCTGCTCGAGGGTGGCGCCTATGGATGCCAGCACCAGCAGCTTGCCGCCGATCTTAAACAGGTCTCGCCGGGTGGGGTCCATGGAATTCCTCAGACGTGTGGATTATGCGGCTTATGGCAGGAGTTGCAGGGCATGTCGCCCATGTGTTCGGTGGTGACCACCTGCGGGAAATCCTTCGGTTTGGCGGCGTCTTTCTCGTGGCAGCCGCGGCAAAGTTTGGCGACGTTCGGCAATTGCGGCTTGATGGCGCCGGGATCATTGGCATGCTGCACCTGCGGCCCGTGACAAGCCTCGCAGGCGACGTGGATGTGACGGCCGGCGGCGCGGGCGTTGGCTTCGTCGTCATGGCAGGCAATACAAGAATCCTGGCCGGCGAAGGATACGGGCCGCTGGCGCACCATGTCGAGCGCACCCGGACGATAGTGGCCATACTGGCCGAACGCCGGAGGAATGATGGCGCGGCGGAGCAGCAGAAAAACGGCCACTGCGGCGATGAGAACTATCACCAACCGCAGTAGATGGGACGAGTCTCGAAGCAAGCGGCGCAAATTAGCCCCCTTGGCTCGGCTTCGTTGGAATGCAATATGATTACCAACGGCCGGCTAGTGCTTAAGTCATCTGTTTGGGTGTGACCTGTTGAAAATCCCAACACTTCGCTGCGAATTTCCACGATTTCGGCTGGGGGATATGCCGCTAATGGGGCAAAAATCGTCAAATGAATGAGGCCGTGACTGCTTCGCCCGCAGTGCTGGGTTCTGGGCGTTGGGTCCACGTGACTAACGTTGGAAATTGGACGAGCAAAGCCACGTCGACCACCGGTCGCCACAACCCGTCGAGGCTCCGTATCCGGACCGCCCACCCCCCGCAGCAGGTTGGCAGGTGTGGTTGCCGGACTCGGCCGGACGCGCTGGCCGGGTTCCCGCCCGCCTGGGTCGACGCAGTGCGCGCCGGCGCCTGGTCGAGAACGCAGCTTTTTCAAAAAACATGACGCAGGCGGCAGTTGGGGTGCGGCGTGCGTTGACGTCGCAGCGCAGGTTCTGATTTGAGACGGCGCACCTGCAGATTCGCGACGCGCCATCGCAGCGGCCACGTGCGGTCGCAGCGCGGGACGTTCGGCGCCGGACCACGTCGGCCGGCTCGCGCCCGCCTGGGTCGAGGCGGTCGGCGCCGGCGCCTGGTCGCGAACGCAGGTTTTTCAAAAAACATGACGCAGGCTAGGGGTCTCGCGCGCCGATCGGCACCGCGTAGCCCCTTGTGGCGATCGACGATCAGGGCATCGTGCGTCGCCGTGGCGTCGGTGGCCGAGATCCCGCCCGCCTGGGTCGACGCGGTGCGCGCCGGCGCCTGGTCGCGG